>Ga0182746_1000276_pt1 | contig 82402 bp, 76 predicted proteins | sample eDN3rd30CBELigOP_FD_128881 | JGI IMG/M metagenome (GOLD analysis project Ga0182746, IMG submission 128881) | Enriched Organic Plus compost microbial communities from Emeryville, California, USA - eDNA 3rd pass 30_C BE-Lig OP (version 2) (version 2) ...
CCACAGGCCGAGCACGATGATGGCTGGCACCGCGACCACGCCGCCACGCATCAATACGTTCACGCGTCCCTGCGGGAACATGAGGATATAGGCGCCGAGCACGCCCGCGATGGCGCCCGACGCACCCACGTTGGGAACGTTCGAGCCCGGCATTACGAGGTATTGGGCAAAGGTCGCGGCGAGGCCGGCGAGCAAGTAGAACAGGAGATACTTGGCGTGCCCGAAGCGATCCTCGACGTTGTCGCCGAAAATCCACAGGTAGAGCATGTTGCCGCCGAGGTGCATCCAGCTGCCGTGCATGAACATGGCGGTGAGGAGCGTAGGAAGGTTGCCGGCCGGATCGGCGCCGAAGCGGGCCGGGACAAAGGCCCACTGCTGGATGAAGGCGTCGCCGTTCTGCAACTCCAGCAGGAAGACGAGCACGTTTATGACGATGAGGATGTAAGTGACGAAGGGCGTCGTCAGTCGCGTGGAATTGTCGTCGCCCAGAGGGAACATCGGCCGTCTCTCCACCTTTGCGGGCAGGTTGTCGGCAAAGCCGGCCTGATGTCAACGGCAACACACCCGGCATCTTCCCGCTAGCGACCGGTCATCTCGGCGCTTGCCCTGCGGCTGCGCCTCGGCTACCGCTCAGCGCCCATGCAGCTTTACCGCTCATTCGCTACCGTCGGCGGGCTCACGATGCTGAGCCGCGTGTTCGGCTTTGTCCGCGATATCCTCATCGCGGCGGTGCTGGGCAGCGGCGCAGTTGCCGACGCGTTTTTCGTCGCCTTCCGTTTTCCCAACCTTTTCCGTCGCTTGTTCGGTGAAGGCGCGTTCAACGCCGCCTTCGTGCCGCTGTTTGCAAAGCGCCTCGAAGGGGAAGGCCGGGAAGCGGCGCGCGTGTTTGCCGAGGAAGCGCTGTCGGGGCTGGTGTTCATTCTCCTGGCGATCACGATCATCGCCGAGATCACGATGCCGTTCCTGATGTACGGCCTGGCCCCGGGCTTCAGCGAGACGCCGGAGAAGTTCGACCTCGCGGTGCTGCTCACGCGCATCACGATGCCGTATCTCCTTTGCATGTCGCTCGTGGCGCTGATGTCGGGGGTGCTGAACTCGTTCGGCAAGTTCGTCGAAAGCTCGTCGGTTTCCATCGTGCTCAACGGCGTGATGATGGTGGCGACGCTGATCGGCATGTGGCTCGGCTATCAGAACGAGCCAATGGCGGGCGTGATCCAGGCCTGGGGCGTGTTCGCCGCAGGTATCTTCCAGCTCGGGCTGCTGATGGACGGCCTGAGGCGCAACAACATCCTGTTGAAGCTGCGCCGGCCGCGGATGACGGAAGGCATGCGGCGTCTCATTCGCCTGGGCATTCCGGGGGTCATCGCTGGCGGCGTCACGCAGATCAACATCGTGATCGGGACGGTGATCGCCTCGATGCAGAACGGCGCGGTCTCCTACCTCTATTACGCCGACCGGCTCTACGAGCTGCCGCTCGCCATCGTCGGCATCGCCATCGGCGTGGTGCTGCTGCCGGACGTGGCGCGCCACCTGCGCGCGGGCAACCATGAATCGGTGATGGACAGCCAGAACCGTTCGCTCGAGTTCGCGGCGCTGCTGACAATGCCGGCGGCCGTCGCGCTGGCGGTGGTACCGGGGCCGATCATTGCGGGGCTGTTCGAGCGTGGCGCCTTCACCGCCGCCGACACCCCGGCGACGGCCTATGCGCTCGCCATCTTCGCCATCGGCCTGCCGAGCTTCGTGCTGATCAAGGTGTTCTCGCCCTCCTATTTCGCGCGCGAGGACACCAAGACGCCGATGATCTACGCCACCATCAGCCTCACGGCGAACACGCTCGGCTCGATCGCGCTTTTCTTTCTGTTCCGTGCCTACGGATTGATGCCGCACCTCGGCATCGCGGTGGCGACGACGCTCGGGGGGTTCCTCAACGCCGGCCTGCTCTATGCAACGCTGGCGCGGCGCGGGTTCTTCGTGGCGGATAAGCGGCTGAAGCGCACGCTGCCGCGTATCTTCCTCGCAAGCGCGATCATGGGTGTCGTGCTGTGGTTCGTCGCGGATGCGCTCGGCGGCCATTTTCAGCCGCCCACCTCGGAGCTGACGCGGGCCATGGCACTCATGGCGCTGGTCGGATCGGGGCTCCTCGCCTACGCCGTGGCGGTGTTCGCCACGGGCGCGCTCGATGCGCGCAAGCTCCGCGGCTTCCTCATGCGCCGCACGCCGGCATCGGGGCCGCTCTAGGCCCGCTCGGGCGGGGGGGCTCCGCGTGGATGCTCCCAGTCCGCCGGTCTTGCGCCTTACGCGCGGGCGCGCCATAAACCCGGCCCTACGCGGAAGGGGCTCAGATGGCATTCAAAGAGCGCGTTTTCTCCGGCATGCAGCCGACCGGCAGCTTGCACCTCGGGAACTATCTCGGGGCCATGGTGCAATGGATCGAGATGCAGAAGACGCACGAGTGCATCTACTGCGTCGTCGATCTGCACGCGATCACGGTGAAGCAGGACCCGAAGGAGCTGAAGAACGCCATCCGGCAGGTGACCGCGGCGTATATCGCTTCCGGGCTCGATCCGAAGAAGAGCATCGTTTTCAATCAGAGCCAGGTGGCCGCGCACGCGGAGCTCGCCTGGATCTTCAACTGCGTCGCCCGTCTCGGCTGGCTCAATCGCATGACGCAGTTCAAGGAGAAGGCGGGCAAGGACCGCGAGAACGCGTCGGTCGGCCTTTATGCCTATCCCAACCTCATGGCGGCGGACATCCTCGCCTATCAGGCGACGCACGTGCCGGTCGGCGAGGATCAGAAGCAGCACCTCGAGCTTGCCCGCGACATCGCGCAGAAATTCAACAACGATTTCCGCGACGAGATCATCGCCGCGGGCTATGGGGACGGCATTTTCTTCCCGCAGCCGGAGCCTGTCATCACCGGGCCGGCGACGCGCGTCATGAGCTTGCGCGACGGGACGAAGAAGATGTCGAAGTCCGAGCCGTCGGACATGTCGCGCATCAACCTGATGGATGACGTCGATGTCATCGCCGACAAGATCAAGCGGGCAAAGACCGACATGGAGCCGGCGCCGCCGGCCGACATGGAAGAGCTGAGGGCGCGTCCCGAGATCGACAATCTGGTCGGCATCTACGCCGCGCTCGCCGGCATCTCCAAGGAAGATGGCCTCAAGCTGCTGATCGATACCTCCAAGGAGGGGCCGAGCATCTTCACCGGCTTGAAGCGTGCGCTGACCGAGGTGGCCGTGGAGCGGCTCGGGCCGATCCGGGCGGAGATTCTCCGCCTCATGGATGATCCCGCCGAGATCGATCGCATCCTGGCCGACGGCTCCGCGCGCGCCCGCGCCATTACGGCGCCTGTCATGGATCAGGTGAAGGATATCGTCGGGTTCGTTCGCTCTTGATCTGACGCTTGCGGCTGCAAAGGCTTCTATGCGTCGTCGTTGAGCGAATTGATGGCCGGCGCTCGCGCTGGGCGTCCTGGCGCCCGTCGCCTGCGGCGACGAAAGGGTAAGAGTCTCTTGGATCGGCGAGGCAATGTGTTGTTCGGGTCTCCGCCACGTGGCAGCATAACGTCATGAGCACCGTCAAGAAGCGCCGCTCCTTCGAAGCCGACCGCTTCCGCAAGTTTCTCGTCGTCGTCGATGAGAGCCCGGAGCTGGAGAGCGCACTTTTCTATGCCGCCAGCCGCATGCAGCGCTCGTCCGGCTCGCTCGTCCTCCTGTACGTGATCGTGCCGCAGGAATTTCAGCACTGGATCAACGTGCGCCAGCAGCAGGTCGAGGAGGAGACCGCCAAGGCCAAGGCGCTTTTCCGCCTGATGCGGCGCAAGCTCAACCTTGCGGGCTACGATAACGTCACCTGCGAGGAGATCATCCGCGAGGGTGAGCCGGATGCGGAAATCCGCAAGCTCATCGACGAGGACGAGGACATCGCCGTGCTGGTGCTGGGCGCCTCGGCGGAGGCGGCTGGCCCCGGGCCGCTGGTGTCCTCGCTGGCCACGAGCGGGGCCATGGGCAGTTTCCCCATTCCGATCACCATCGTGCCGGGCACCCTGGCCCTGGAGGATGTCGTCGGGTTGGCGTAAAAGGGCCGCATGGCACTCGAAACCCCTTGCGAGGGCTCCTATCTTAGAGCCATTCTAAACAGAAGCACGACCGGCCGCGCCGAAATCCGGCCTTGAAGCGGCGGCGATGGCAAATGCGGAAAGGCCAGAACCCATGTTTATCCAGACCGAAGCGACCCCCAACCCGGCGACGCTGAAGTTCATCCCCGGCAAGGCCGTGCTTGCCGAGGGCACCGCTGATTTCACCGACAAGGGCGAGGCCCTGGCCTCCCCCCTCGCCTCGCGCCTGTTCGATATCAAGGGTGTCAGGGGCGTCTTCCTGGGGTCGGACTTCATCTCCGTGACGAAGGGCGACGAGGAATGGCAGCACCTGAAGCCCATGATCCTCGGCGCGATCATGGAGCATTACATGTCGGGCTCGCCGACCGTTGCCGAGACGGCGAACGACGACACCGGCGCAACCTCCTATGATCCCGAGGACGAGGCGGTCGTCGCCACCATCAAGGAGCTGCTCGAAACGCGCGTGCGTCCCGCGGTTGCCCAGGATGGCGGCGACATCACCTTCTCGGCATTCCGCGACGGTATCGTCTACCTGCACATGCGTGGCGCCTGCTCGGGCTGCCCCAGCTCAACTGCTACGCTACGCCACGGCATCGAGAACCTGCTCCGGCATTTCTGTCCGGAAGTTCAGTCGGTAGAGGCGGTCTGATCCGATCACGCTGTTCGAAAACCCCGCCAGCCGGCGGGGTTTTCGCGTTTGAAGGCGGCCCCACGCGAACAACGGGAAGCGATCATGCAAGTCGATGAGACGGTCCTGCGGCAGGCGTTCTACGGTGCGCGGACGCACAATGCCTGGCTGCCCAAGGAGGTGCCGGACAGCCTGCTGCACCGTCTTGTCGAGATGGCGAACCTCGGGCCCACGAGCCTCAACTGCGAGCCCGCGCGCTACCTGTTCGTGCGCTCGCAGGAGGCGAAGGAAAAGCTTGCGCCGCTGCTCAGCGAAAGCAATCGCGCCAAGACGATGCAGGCACCCGTCTGCGCCATCATCGGCTACGACATGGACTTCTACGAGCAGCTGCCGCGGCTCTTTCCTCACAAGGACGTGCGCGGCTCATTCGCAGGACAGCCGCAGAAGATCCACGATACGGCGTTCCGCAACGGCACGCTGCAGGGCGCCTATCTCATCATGGCGGCGCGTCTGCTCGGATTGGACTGCGGGCCGATGTCCGGATTCGACAACGCGGGCGTCGATGCGGCGTTCTTCGCCGGCACGGGCATTCGGTCGAATTTCCTCTGCAACCTCGGCTACGGCGATGCATCCGTAGTGAAGGCGCGGTTGCCGCGGCTTCCATTCGCTGACTGCGCGCAGATCATCTGAGCTTCGTACAAATTTCGGGTGGTGATCGGGCGTACTCTGCGTATAGGGTGCGCGCATGACGCTACTCGCCTTCGATACCTGTTTCGACGGCTGCTCCGTGTGCCTCGCCCAGCGGCGAGGGGGCGGCGTGTCGGAGCTCGCCTCGGCGATGGAGCGCTTTGAAACCGGCCACGCCGAGCGCCTCGTGCCGATGATCGGCGAGGTGTTGGAGCGGGCGGGGATGGCCTTCTCCGACATCGATGAAATCGCTGTCACGATCGGGCCCGGCACCTTCACCGGCACCCGCATCGGCATCGCTGCGGCACGGTCGTTCGCGCTGGCGACGGGCGCGCGCACGGGCGGTTATTCGAGCCTTGCGGTGATGGCCGAGGTCGCGCGCCGCGAGGTTGCAGCCGATTTGATGGCAGTGGTCGTCGATGCGCGGCGCGGCGAAGTCTACGCGCAGCTCTTCGGGCGCGACGGAGGACGCTGGCCGCTGTCGCCGCCACAGCTTCTCAAGGTGTCCGAGGCGGCGGTGCTGGGGGGCTCGGAGCGCATCGTGTTCGCCGGCTCGGCGGCGGCTGCCGTTGCCGAGGCCGCCGTCGCGGCTGGACGGCCTGCCGACGCTTGCTTGTCCAATCTGCTGCCCGATGCGGTGGCGCTGGCGCACATTGCAGCCGCCGGCGCGCCATCGGAGGAACCGCTGCTCCCGCTCTACCTGCGCCCGCCGGATGCGCGGCCGCAGGAGGGCAAAGCGATCGCGAGGGTTTGACGATGGGCTCGGCCGCCACTCCGCTCGATCCGAAAAATCTGAGCCTGTTGTGGGCGAGCCCCGAGCGCGCCGAAGAAATTTCAGCCTTGCATGGCCGGCTGTTCGACAAGGGTTGGGATGCGGAAAGCATCGCATGCTCGATCGAGGATCCGACGTCGGCCTCGTTCATTGCGCAGGTGAGCGAGCCACGGACCTTGGCAGGGTTCGTCATCGGCCGCATCGCCGCCGACGAGGCGGAGATCCTCTCTATCGGCGTGGCGCCCGAATGGCAGCGGCGCGGGGTTGCCCGGCGTATGGCAGAGGGGCTCGTGAGGGCGGCCAGGCGCGCGGAGGTGAAGCGGGTGTTCCTGGAGGTCGCGGTCGACAACGCCGCTGCGATCGCGCTCTATGAAGGTCTCGGCTTCAGGCAAGTGGGGCAGCGCAAGGGCTATTACGAGCGCCCCGGCGGGGAAAACGTCGACGCGATCATCCTTTCCCTCGATATATAATACGCGGCACCGGATCACTGCGCGTTAAAGCCCTGCGGACTGCGGCTCCAACACTGGGTCGCCGCGGTGGACGCCCGCGGGGGCCTTTCCTATAAACTGCGCCGCAAGCGCTCATCGAGCGAGAGCGGAGCGACCACCGCGACATGGCCGATCAATCAAAGCAGACCACCAGCGCCATCGAACGCCTTTGCGCCGAGCAGGGCTTGCGCATGACCGGCCAGCGCCGCGTCATCGCGCGCGTTCTGGCGAGCGCGACGGATCACCCGGACGTGGAGGAGGTCTACCAGCGCGCAAACCGGATCGACCGGCGCATCTCGCTGTCGACGGTCTATCGCACGCTGAAGCTGTTCGCGGAAAAAGGCATCCTGGAGCGGCACGACTTCGGCCACAAGCGCGGCCGCTACGAGGAAGCCGGGCGGGGCCATCACGACCACCTCATCGACATGGAGACAGGTCGCGTCATCGAGTTCCGCAACGAGGCGATCGAGGAGCTGCAGGACAGGATCGCGCGGGAGCTGGGCTTCAAGCTCGTGGGGCACCGGCTGGAGCTCTATGGCGTTAAGATGAAGCCGGCCAAGAAAGCCTAAGAAGCGTTCTGGGCTTAGCCTGATCGCAGAACGCTTCTATTCTTTTTGTTAGATCGTGCTTCTTATCGGAAAACCGGTTCCCACTTTTCCGGAAGCACTCTCTACCTATCGTGCTTCTTGTCGGAAAACCGGTTCCCACTTTTCCGGAAGCACTTTGGCCGCAGGCTGAAGGAGGCGGCAGCAGTCATGGGTGCGTTCCGCGGCAGTACCGTTCTTGCAGGCTTCTTTGCTCTCACCGTGCCGCTGATGCCGGTGCAGAGCCTGCTCGTTCGCATGAAGGCGAAGAGCGCCAGAACCTTTCCCCATTGGTATCACCGGCGTGTGTGCCGGCTGCTCGGCATCCGCCTGCATATCGATGGCGAGGTGGTGCGTGACAGGCCGGTGCTGCTGATCTCCAATCACACCACGTGGCTCGACATTCCGGTGCTGTCGGCGGTCGCACCGCTGTCGTTCGTCGCCAAGCGGGAGGTGAGCACCTGGCCGTTCGTGTCCTCGCTCGCGCGCCTGCAGCGATCCGTCTTCGTCGACCGCACGCGGCGCAGCGCCGTGGGACAGACGACGGGCGAGATTGCGCAGCGGCTCAGCGATGGCGACACGATCGTGCTTTTCGCTGAGGGCACCTCGAGCGACGGCAATCGCGTGCTGCCGTTCATGACCTCGCTGTTCGCGGCAGCGAAGCCGGCTTCGGGCGAGGCCAATGGGATGCCGGTCTCCGATGCGGTCGTGCAGACGCTGTCGGTCGTCTATACGCGGCTCCACGGCATCCCGCTGGGGCGTGCCGGCCGGCCGGCGGTCGCCTGGTACGGCGATATGGAGATGAAGGGCCACGCCTGGGCATTGCTGAAGGCGGGGCCTCTCGACGTCGAGATCCGGGTGGGAGAGCCGGTTCCGTTAACGAGCTTTGCCGACCGGAAGCAGCTCGCCCGCCACAGCGAGGCACAGGTGCGCGAGCACGTGATACGCATTTTGCGGGGCCGGCCGGCGGACGAGCCCCTCGCCGTGACCGAGCCCGAGGCGGCGCCTTCGGGCGTAAGGGCCCGCGTCGGCGCCCCGGCGGGGCAAAAGTGGACGTAGCCGATACCCCTTTGTAGAAACGGATGCGCCCCCGGCAGCGGGTGGCGGTCAGGTCCAGGCAACGGGCCGGCGGATCAGGACGGCGGGCAGCGCGCAGCGATGGACGATCGGACGATACCTGAAGAGCGGGGCCGCGGCGCCCTTGCGGGCTCCACGCTTGCCGGCGCCGCCGAAGCACCGGTCCTCGCGAACACGCGCAAAGTCTACGTGCGCACGTTCGGCTGTCAGATGAACGTCTATGATTCGGAGCGCATGACCGAAGCGTTGTCCTCGCAGGGCTACGCGGAAACGGGCGCGCTCGAGGATGCCGATCTCGTCATACTCAACACCTGCCACATCCGGGAGAAGGCCGCGGAGAAGGTCTATTCGGACCTCGGCCGAATCCGACAGGTGAAAGATGCACGCGCGGAGGGCGGCAGCGAGACCGTCGTCGCCGTGGTCGGATGCGTCGCGCAGGCGGAGGGCGCGGAAATCGTCCGCCGCGCGCCCGTGGTCGATCTCGTCGTCGGCCCGCAGAGCTATCATCGCCTGGGCGAGCTGATCGCACGCACACGCGCGGAAAACCGCTCGCTCGTCGAGACGCAGTTCCCCGAAGAGGAGAAGTTTGTCCACCTGCCGCAGCGTGCGCCGGCGCGGGGCGTGACGGCGTTTCTGACCGTGCAGGAAGGCTGCGACAAGTTCTGCACGTTCTGCGTGGTGCCTTACACGCGGGGCTCGGAATATTCGCGCTCGGTTGCGGATATCGAGCGCGAGGCGCGGGCATTGGTTGCGAGCGGCGTGCGCGAGGTGACGCTGCTGGGGCAGAACGTCAACGGCTATCACGGTGAAGGGCCGGAGGGTCGCACCTATTCGCTGGCGGATCTCCTGCGCCATCTCTCCGGCATCGAGGGGCTCGAGCGCCTGCGCTATACGACCAGCCATCCCCGCGACATGGACGACGACCTCATCGCCGCGCACGCGGATGAGCCGAAGTTGATGCCATATCTACATCTGCCGTTTCAGTCGGGCGCGGACCGCATCCTCGCGGCGATGAACCGCAAACATACCGCGCGCGAATACATCGATCTCATCGCGCGCATCCGTGCGGCCCAGCCCGAGCTTGCGCTCTCGACGGACGTCATCGTCGGTTTTCCGGGCGAGACGGACGAAGAGTTCGAGGACACGCTCTCCGTGTTCGCGGAAGTCGGCTTTGCTGCGGCCTACTCCTTCAAGTACAGCCCGCGGCCCGGCACGCCGGCCGAGAAGCTCGCCGACCAGGTTCCGGAGGCGGTGAAAACGGAGCGCCTCGCGCGCCTGCAGAAGCTCATCGAGGCGCAACAGACGGCATTCGCCGCGAAATGCGTGGGCCGGACCTTGCCGGTGCTGTTCGAGCGCCCCGGCCGGCGGCCCGGGCAGCTCATCGGCCGCTCTCCGTATCTGCAGTCGGTGCACGCGGAAGCGCCTGCCGAGATGCTCGGGCGCATCGTTCCCGTTGAAATTTCGGGTTTCGGCCCCAATAGTCTAGCGGGCGTCATACGGCCGGAGTGATGATCCGGTAACTGTCGGGGCCGTTATGCAGGGCCCGGGTTCGGCACGGGGCGACCTTATGTTAACTTGTCACCACAAGTGACGATTCGCAGCGAACGACGTCTGGAGCGCTGATTGGCAGCATTTCGCGGGAATCCGGTCGCTGGACCGGGGCGGTCGCCGAAAACGCGGGCTACCGCCGACAAACGCCTCGTGGTCCCCTTCGAGGACAATCGTCACCTCACGAGGCTTCTTGGTGAATACGACAGCCATCTGGCATTGATCGAGGACAGGCTCGGGATCGAGGCCCATGCCCTCGGCAACGTCGTGACGCTCACCGGGCCGGAAGATGCGTGCGATATCGCGCGCACCGTGCTGCAGGAACTCTATAACCGCGCCGCCGCGGGCGAGCCGATCGGCGCCGGCGACTTCGACGGCCTCATCCGCCATGCGCGCGAGGCGGCAGTTCCCGGCGACGGCCAGGCGCAGATTGCTACGCGCCGCCGTGTCATCAAGGCCCGCACGCCGGTGCAGAGCGCCTACATTCGCGCGTTGGGGCGCTCCGATCTCGTGTTCGGCGTCGGCCCGGCGGGAACCGGCAAAACCTATCTCGCGGTCGCTTACGCTGCGCATTGCCTGGAGCGCGGCATCGTCGAGCGCATCATCCTTTCGCGCCCCGCGGTGGAAGCGGGCGAGCGGCTCGGTTTTCTGCCCGGCGACATGCGCGAGAAGGTCGATCCTTACCTGCGCCCGCTCTATGATGCCCTCTATGACGTGCTGCCGCCCGAAAAGGTGGAGCGGGACCTCGAAACCGGTGTCATCGAGATTGCACCGCTGGCATTCATGCGCGGCCGTACGCTGGCGAACGCCTGCGTGATCCTCGACGAGGCGCAGAATACCACCAGCATGCAGATGAAGATGTTCCTCACGCGGCTCGGTGAAAATTCGAAGATGACCGTCACGGGCGATCCGAGCCAGATCGACCTGCCGCCGGGCATGAAGTCGGGCCTCGACGAGGCGATTGCACTCCTCGACGGGGTTAACGGCATCGAAGCGATCCGGTTTACGGGGGCCGACGTGGTCCGGCGCGACCTCGTTGCGCGTATTGTTGAAGCTTACGACCGGCAGAAGTAAGCTCCACCGTCATGCCACCATATGCTTCAGACAGCGGCGCGCCTCCCGTCACCGGGCCCGACGATGCGCCAGCCGATGATCCCCCGATAGGCCTTCACATCGACGTCGTGCACGAGGACGGTGGCTGGGATTGCCTCCCGGCCGCGGAAACGCTCGTGCGCGAGGCGGCCGATGCGCTTGCGGCGGAGCTTGATATCGGAAGCGGCGAAGTTTGCCTGGCGCTATCGACCGACGCATTGGTTGCCGAACTGAACGGCAGCTACCGCGGCAAGCCGCAACCGACCAACGTTCTTTCTTTTCCGGCAGTGCCGATGCTTCCGGTGGAAGGCGAGCCGCGTTTTTTCGGCGACATCGTGCTCGCGCTCGAGACGCTGCAGCGCGAAGCGGCCGATCTCGGGCTGCCACTCGGTCATCACATGCAGCACTTGGTCGTGCACGGACTGTTGCATCTTCTCGGCTATGATCATCAGACCGATGAGGAAGCACAGGAAATGGAAGCCTTGGAGGCGCGCATCCTCGCACGCCTCGGCATTGCCGACCCCTATGCCGCCGGCGAGGCCGGCTGATCAATCGTAACGGGAGTTAGACACGCGGACACCATGAGCAACGCACACTTACCCAAGGAGCCGGTTGATGCGGCCGCTTCGGCGAACGCCAACGGCGATCAGCCCGGCTCCGGCGCTCAAAGTATTCTCAACGCTTTCCTGAGCCGCATCGGGCTGCGTTCGCCGAGCCTGCGCGAGATGCTCGAGGCGGATCTCAAGGGCGAAGCGGAAGCCGACGCGGCGGCCTTCTCAACCGAAGAGCGTGAGATGCTGCGGCGTCTGTTGCGCTTCGGCGGTCTGCGGGTCGAGGACGTCATGGTGCCGCGCGCGGACATCATCGCGCTGGAGGAGGGCGACACGCTCGCGGAGCTTCTGCGCACGTTCGGCGAGGCCGGCGTGTCGCGCATCCCGCTGTTCAGCGAGACGCTCGATGATCCGCGCGGCATGATTCACGTGAAGGATCTGTTCCGCTGGCTGATGCAGGAGGCAGCGGACGACGCCGTCAATACGCGGATCGCGGTTGCGCCGTCCGCAGAGAAAAGCAACGGCGAAGCTGCGCTGGAAGGCGAGGGCAAAGAAGAGGGTGGCGAGGGCGAAACCTCGGTGCCCTCCCAGCTCGATTTCGGCAGCGTCAATCTCTCGCGTCCGATCACATCGGCCAAGATTCGCCGCCAGGTGCTCTACGTTCCGCCGTCGATGCCGGCGATGAACCTGTTGATAAGAATGCAGTCGACACGCATCCACATGGCTCTCGTCGTCGATGAATACGGCGGCACCGACGGGCTCGTCACCATCGAGGATCTCGTCGAGCAGATCGTCGGCGAAATCGAGGACGAGCACGATGTGGACGAGGACGCTCATATCGTCACCGATCCGAAGGTGGGGCTCGTCGCCTCCGCGCGCACACCGATAAAGCAGCTCGAGGAGCATCTCGGTATCAAGCTGCTGAAGCCGGATGAGGAAGAGGATATCGATACGCTCGGCGGCCTGATGTTTGCACTGCTGGGCCGCGTTCCCGTACGAGGCGAACTCGTTCGCCATCCCAGCGGCCTCGAGCTGGAGGTGCTCGACGCCGATGCGCGGCGCCTCAAAAAAGTGAAGATCCATCAGCCGCGTGTCGCAGAGGCGCCGCGAGACGAGCCAGGTACCGCGTGACATCGGGCGCGGTATCATTGCGCGAGGCGTGGCCAGGCTCCGCGACGCTGGCGCGCTTTGCCGATGCCGCCGGCCGTCTTGCGGCCCGGGTAGCGCAGCTCTCGGGATGGCGGCGCTCTAGCGCGGCGTTTCTGGCGGGCGCTGCGTCGGTGCTGGCGATGGCGCCGGTTCACTTCTCGCCGATCCTCTTCATCACGCTTCCGGTGCTCGTGTGGCTCATCGACGGCGCGGGCGAGGCCGGCGTTGCGCGCTGGGCCGCGGCGAAGCGCGCTGCGTGGACCGGCTGGTGGTTCGGCTTCGGCTACTTCCTGCCGGGACTGTTCTGGATCGGCGAAGCCTTCCTCGTCGAGGCGGAGAAGTTCGCCTGGCTGATGCCGTTTGCCGTCGTGCTGTTGCCGGCGGGGCTGGCGCTGTTCATGGCGCTCGCAACGGGCGCGGCACGGCTCGCCTGGCCGGCCGGCGTCGCGCGCGTCCTCCTGCTGGCGCTTGCCATCGGCGGCGCAGAATGGCTGCGCGGACACGTGTTCACCGGCTTTCCCTGGAATGTGCTCGGCTATGCGCTTACCTGGCCGCTGGAGCTGATGCAGTCGGCTTCGGTCTTCGGCATCTACGGGCTGACGCTGTTGTGCGTGGCCATCTTCGCCGGGCCGCTGGTGCTGATCGCCGACGCAACGGCGCGACCGCAGAATGCCGCGTCCAGGGTGCTGCGCGCAGTTTTACTCGCCGCCGTTCCACTGGTTGGGCTCTACGGTCTCGGCACATGGCGGCTCGCGGACGGTCCGGCGACCATGCTGGAGGGCGTGAAAGTCCGCATCGTGCAGGCGAGCGTTCCGCAGCGGGACAAATGGCGTCCGGAAAAGCAGCGCCAGATATTCGAGGATCAGCTCGACCTGTCGCGACGTGATGCCGCGGGGCGCGTGGACGATCTGGCGGGGGTCACGCATCTCATCTGGCCGGAAGCGGCGATGCCTTTCCTCCCGCTGGAGCATCCCGAGGCCCTGGCGGCGATCGGAGATATGCTCCCGGAAGGCAGTCAGCTCCTGTCGGGGGCCCTACGCCTCAAGTCTCCCGGTCATTTCGCTCCGGGCGCCGCGCGCGAAGGCTACAACAGCCTGATGGTGTTCAGTGACGCGGGCGCCGTGCGCCAGATTTACGACAAGATTCACCTCGTACCTTTCGGCGAATACCTGCCGATGCAGGCGTTGCTCGAAAGTATCGGCCTGGAACAACTGACACGGTGGCGTGGTGGCTTCTCGACGGGTGTCGAGCCGCGTCCGCTCCTGGAAATCCCCGGTTTACCGCCGGTTGCGGGCTTGATTTGCTATGAGGCGATCTTTCCCGCTGCCATAGTGCAAGGTGACCGCCGGCCGGGGTTACTGGTCAATATTACGAACGACGGGTGGTTCGGCGAGACGACGGGACCGTATCAGCACTTCCACCAGTCGCGGGTGCGCGCCGTGGAGGAAGGGGTGCCGCTCATCCGGGCTGCCAACAACGGCATCTCGGCGGTGGTGGATGCGCGGGGACGGGTTGTCGCGTTGCTTGGACTCAATGTGCGGGGGGCTATCGACAGTGCAGTACCGGCGTCTATTTCGCCGCCTGTTTATGCAAGGTTCGGCGATTGTACTTTCCTAGCTCTTTCGCTCATCTTCCTACTGGCGATGATTATGCTCAAGCTACGGTAACCGAATTAGGGATAATTTGGTTGTTGTTTCACAAGATAACAGCAGTCATAAAGCATCCCGTCGTGAGCTGAGCTCGGGTGAGGCTGACGACGGTCAGGTGCGTTGTGCCGGTTCGCGAGCAAACAGACGCGAAGTTGACTGGCGGCCTATAAGGTAAGCAGGAATGTCGAGAGAAAACGCGTTGGACGATGCTGAAATCGAGGAGCGTGGTGCTTCGCGGCGCGCCAATCCCATCGACGTCCATGTTGGCGCGCGTGTGCGCCTGCGCCGTATGCTCCTCGGTATGAGCCAAGAGAAACTTGGCGAACATCTCGGTCTGACATTCCAGCAAATTCAGAAGTACGAGAAGGGAATCAACAGGATCGGCGCCAGCCGTCTGTTCGATCTCTCGCAAGTTCTCGGGGTTCCGGTGCAGTTCTTCTATGAAGAGCTGGCCGTAGGACAGCCGGAAGCTGCGGGCTTCGCGGAGCGGCCCGGCGAAAGCTATGCGGCCGAGTTCCTCGGCAGCCGCGAAGGATTGGAGCTGAACAAGGCCTTTGCACGCATCACCGATCCGCGCGTGCGCCGCTCCATCGTCGATCTCGTTCGCGCATTCGCCGGCGAAGCGACGCCCAGCGAATAAGCAAATTTCGAATAGCGAAATACTCGCACTCTCGCTGTGTGCGAACGGGCCGCGCGGTGCGTGTTTGTGCCCGGGTGTCCTTGACCCCGTAGCCAAAGCTTGAGACAAACCCGGCGTTTTTCATTTACGCCGAAAGCGCACGGGAGCCTCACGTGACACGCAAATCCTATCTCTTCACCAGCGAATCCGTGTCCGAGGGACATCCCGACAAGGTGTGCGATCGCATCTCCGATGAGATCGTCGATCTGTTCTTCCGCGAAGGCCCCAAGGCGGGCATCGATCCGTGGGCGATCCGCGCGGCATGCGAGACGCTGGCGACCACGAACAAGGTGGTGATCGCGGGCGAGACGCGCGGCCCCGAGACGGTGACGAAGGATTGGATCGCGCATGTTGCGCGCATGGCCATCCGCGACATCGGCTACGAGCAGGAAGGCTTCCATTGGGACAAGGCTGACATCGAGGTTCTGCTGCATCCGCAGTCGGCGGACATCGCAGCCGGCGTCGATGCGCTGCAGCCGGGCACCAACAAGGAAGAGGGTGCCGGCGATCAGGGCATCATGTTCGGCTATGCGTGCAACGAAACGCCCGAGCTGATGCCCGCGCCGATCTATTACGCGCACAAGATCCTGCAGGATCTCGCGACGGCGCGCCATAAGAAGGAAGGCGATGCAGCGTTGCTTGGTCCGGATTCCAAGAGCCAGGTCACGGTGCGCTATGAGGATGGCAAGCCCGTCGGCGTGACGCAGATCGTCGTCTCTCATCAGCACGTCAAGGAGGATCTGTCCTCGCGCCAGATCCGCGACATCATCGAGCCGTACGTGCGCCGGGCGCTGCCGTCGGAGTGGATCAAGGCCGATACCGTCTGGCACATCAATCCGACGGGCAAGTTCTTCATCGGCGGTCCGGACGGCGACTGCGGCCTCACCGGCCGCAAGATCATCGTCGACACCTACGGCGGTGCCGCTCCGCATGGTGGCGGTGCGTTCTCGGGCAAGGACTCCACCAAGGTCGACCGCTCGGCGGCGTACGCAGCGCGCTATCTCGCCAAGAACGTCGTCGCGGCCGGTCTTGCCGACCGCTGCACCATCCAGCTCTCCTATGCCATCGGCGTTGCGCAACCGCTGTCGATCTATGTCGACACGCACGGCACCGGAAAGGTGGACGAGGCGAAGCTCGAGCAGGCGCTGGGAGAGGTGATGGATCTGTCGCCGCGCGGTATCCGCACCCATCTCGATCTCAACAAGCCGATCTATGCGCGTACCTCCGCCTACGGCCATTTCGGCCGGCCACCGGAGGCGGATGGCGGGTTCTCCTGGGAGAAGACCGACCTTGCCGACGCGATCAAGAAGGCTGTCTGACGCCGTCGTCCGAGGCGAAGAGCCATAGCCAATATGGGCAGCCGGCCGCACGTTGATGCGGCCGTTTGCTTTTTGGCGCCTCGTCGTCCTATTTCCGCTATGGCCGCGCCGGCGGCCATGACGTTTCTGTTGCGAGACGCGCAAGGGGATCCCGCGCAGGCTATGCATTTTCTGTCATGAGCAAACGCGCGTTGGCAAAATCACTATGAGCGAAGCCGAAGCAAAATCGCTGCAAGTGTCCCAGGCGGAGCTGCGCTCGTTCGGGCGGCGGCGCGGGCGCGCGCTCAGCGCACGCCAGCAGCATTTGCTCGATGTCGTCTTGCCGCGGGTTGCGCTTCCCTTAGGGGAAGCCTGCCCGGCAGACGTGGCGAGCCTCTTTTCGACGCAGCCGACGGCCGTCTGGCTCGAAATCGGGTTCGGGGGCGGCGAGCACCTCGCCTGGCAGGCGCAGGCCAACCCGCAGGCTGGCATCATCGGCTGCGAGGTCTTCGAGGACGGCGTCGTCAAGCTGCTGTCGGCGATCGAAACGGGCGGGCTCGAGAACGTACGCGTCAGCAACGAGGACGCACGCGGGGTGCTGCGCTGGCTGCCAGCGGCTTCCCTCGACCGGGTGTTCATTCTCTTTCCCGATCCGTGGCCGAAACGGCGTCACGTGAAGCGGCGGCTGATCAACCGGGCACTGCTGGACGAGTTGGCGCGGGTGATGCGGCCCGGGGGCGAATTGCGCATTGCGACCGACATCGGCGATTATCTGCGGACGTTGTTGATGGCGTTTCACGGCCATCCCGCCTTTGCCTGGCAGGCGGCCGGACCCGGGGACTGGCGCGAGCGGGGCGCCGATTGGCCGGGAACCCGGTACGAGGCCAAGGCCGTGCGCGAGGGCAGGCGCAGCTATTTCTTAAGATTTACCCGCGCCGACGAAGGCTGAGGCGGCCCTGAGGCTCGTCAGGGAAATGGCCGGTATTGGCGCTTCCGGCCGATGGGCTCGCCGCTGGCCCACTTGCAAGGCTGGCCGCGATCCCGTAATATTCCTTCGCTCATGATCATCTCAACTGTCACGAGTGGGCCCCCGGGTCCGCTCTTTTTGTATTGGCATCACGGATCTGGCGAAGCTGTCCGATAATTCTTTGAATATGCATGCAGGCGACGAAAGCGCCCTGGGCGACCGGTTCATCGTGGAGAGCGGTGTCGCCGCGCGCGTTGCCGAGCTCGTCGAGCCGGTCCTCAAGGACCGCGGCTTCCGGCTCGTGCGCGTCAGCGTCACCGGGCAGGACGGCAAGACGCTGCAGATCATGGCCGAGCGCGCGGATGGCACGATGACGATCGAGGACTGCGAGGCCATCTCAAAGGAAGTCTCGCCGCTGCTCGACGTGCACGATCCGATCGCGGGCGCTTATCGCCTCGAGGTTTCCTCGCCGGGCATCGACCGGCCGCTGGTGCGCCCTTCGGATTTCGAAGACTGGGCGGGCCATGAGGCCAAGATCGAGGTGAAGGAGCTTGTCGACGGGCGCCGGCGCTTTCGCGGCACGCTCGAAGGTTTCGAGGACGGCGAGGCACGCATCGAGATCGATCTCAAGGATGCCGGGCCAACCATCATCGGCATTCCCGTCGATCTCATCGCCGAGGCGCGCCTCGTGTTGACGGACGAATTGATCCGCGAGGCCTTGAGCCGCGCAAAGAAGGGCAAGGCACTCTCCGACGGCGCCGAGGCGCCGCCGCTGACGGACGCCGAGGAGGAATAAGAACCATGGCAATGGCCGGCATCAGCGCAAACAGACTGGAACTCCTGCAGATCGCCGACGCGGTCGCGCGAGAGAAGGCGATCGACCGCAAGATCGTCATCGAGGCGATGGAAGACGCCATCCAGAAAGCGGCGAAGTCGCGTTACGGCGCGGAGAACGACATCCGTTGCGAGATCGACCCGAAGACAGGCGAGGCGCGGCTGTCGCGCGTGCTGGCTGTGGTCGAGAACGTGGAGAACGATTCCACGGAAATCACGCTGGAGGATGCGCAGCGCCGCAATGGGGAAGCGAAGATCGGCGATCTCATCGCCGAGCCGCTGCCGCCGTTGGATTTCGGCCGCGTCGCCGCGCAGAACGCCAAGCAGGTGATCGTGCAGAAGGTGCGCGAAGCCGAGCGCGAGCGCCATTACAACGAATACAAGGATCGCATCGGCGAGATCGTCAATGGCACGGTGAAGCGCGTCGAATACGGCAATGTGATCGTCGATCTCGGCCGCGCGGAAGGCATCATCCGGCGCGACGAGATGATCCCGCGCGAGAACGTGCGCTACGGCGACCGCATCCGCGCCTACATCTATAACGTTTCTCGCGAGCCGCGCGGCCCGCAGATTTTCCTCTCTCGCGCGCGGCCTGAGTTCATGTCGAAGCTGTTCGCGCAGGAAGTGCCGGAGATCTACGACGGCGTCGTGGAGATCAAATCGGTTGCGCGCGATCCGGGCAGCCGCGCGAAGATCGCCGTCATCTCCAAGGACAGCTCGATCGATCCCGTCGGCGCGTGCGTCGGTATGCGCGGCAGCCGCGTGCAGGCGGTGGTGAACGAGCTGCAGGGCGAAAAAGTCGACATCATCCAGTGGAATCCGGATGCGGCGAGCTTCATCGTGAATGCGCTCGCGCCGGCCGAAGTGACGAAGGTGGTGCTCGACGAAGATTCCAACCGCATCGAGGTCGTCGTGCCCGAGAGCCAGCTCTCGCTCGCCATCGGCCGCCGCGGCCAGAACGTGCGCCTGGCCTCGCAGCTCACCGGCTGGGACATCGACATCCTGACCGAGCAGGAAGAGTCGGAGCGCCGCCAGAAAGAATTCTCCGAGCGTTCGACCATGCTCATGGAAGCGCTCGACGTCGACGAGGTGATCGCGCAGCTGCTCGTCACCGAAGGCTTTGCCTCCATTGAGGAAGTCGCGTACGTGGATCCGTCCGAGATCGCGCACATCGAGGGCTTCGATGAGAGCACCGCGGAAGAAATCCAGACGCGTGCCCGCGAGTACCTCGAAAAGCAGGAGGCGGATCGCGATGCGCGCCGCCGGGAGCTGGGCGTCGCCGATGAGATCGCCAAGGTGCGGGGTGTCACCACCGCGATGATGGTGGCGATGGGCGAGAACGGCATCAAGTCGCTCGAGGATCTCGCCGACTGCGCCACCGACGATCTCGTCGGCTGGACCGAGCGCAAGAAGGAAAAGGACGCCGAGCCCGTACGTCACAAGGGCGTGCTGGAGGGCTTCGACGTGGGCCGCAAGGAGGCCGAGGATATGATCATGTCGGCGCGCGTGCTTGCCGGCTGGATCACGGAGGAGGATCTTGCGCCTCCGGCGGTCGAGGGCGAGGACGCCGTCGAGGGCGACGACGCCGCCGAGGGTGAAGAGCCCGCCGGCGACGAAGCCGTCCAAGGCTGATCGGGGAATGTCGGCGAAAGGAGCAGAAGATTGGGTGTCACGGCGCTTGAAGATGCGGATGACGACGACGTGCGGGGCTCAGAGCGCCGCTGTGTCGTCACGCGACGCGAGCTGCCGCCCGACGACCTGATCCGCTTCGTCGCCGACCCGTCCGGCACCATCGTTCCCGACATCACCCGCAAGCTGCCGGGGCGGGGCGTGTGGGTATCGGGTGAGCGCTCTGCGGTCGAGAAAGCCGTTAAAACCAATGCCTTCGCCAAGGGCCTGAAACGGCAGGTGAGCGTGCCGGCGGACTTGCCGGACCGGATCGAGTTCCTATTTGTAGACCGTCTCCTCAACGCCCTGTCGCTGGCCAATAAAGCGGGCCTCGTCGTTACCGGGGCCGAGAAAGTCGAGAAGCTTCTCGACGGCGGGCGGGCCGTGGTGCTTTTGCACGGGGCGGACGGAAGTGCCGAGGGGCGGCGGAAGCTCAGCGCCAAGTTCACGGCCATTCAACGGGATAAGGATAAGCCCGCACCTATTGTTGATTGGCTCACCATCGAACAATTGAGCTTGGCCATGGGCCGGTCAAATGTGGTACATGCTGGCCTCATACAAGGCGGAGCCACGAAAAGGTTTCTCAGCCAGGCCGAGCGCTTGAGGCGCTATCGGTCTGGCATTAGCGCATCCTGAAGGCAGGATGCGGATCTTCGGAGTTGAACGAGCACAGCATGACAGAGACCAAGGACACCACCGACAAGACTCTCCGCGGAGGCGCGCGCAAGCCGTTGTCGCTGCAGCGGACGGTCGAGAGCGGCCATGTCCGGCAGAATTTCAGCCACGGCCGTTCGAAGTCTGTGGTCGTCGAAAAGCGCAAGACGCGCAAGCTCGCCGGTCCGGCTGGCGCCGAGGCCGAAACCAGCAGCGCTGCGCCCGTAGCGGAGCCGCCCGCGCAGCGCCGTCCGGCGCGGCCCGAGTCTGCCGCCGTCGCCGACCGGTCGCCGGCCCCCGGCCGGGGCCTTTCCGACGAGGAGCGCGATGCCCGCGCGCGGGCGCTCGCCGCTGCACGCCAGCGCGATGACATCGAGCGCATCGAAGCGAAGGAGCGTGCCGAGAAGGCCGCTGCTCTCGCCGCCGCCGCACCTCCTCCTCCGCCGCCGGCTCCCGAGCCTGCCGCCGCAGCACCGGCTGCCCCCGCAGCGAGCGAGCCACGGCCCGCACCCGCCGCGCGTGCTCCGGAAGCGCGTAGCCCGGCTCCGTCGTCGCCGGCGCCAGCGCACGCACGCTCTCCGCGCAGCAACGATGGTCCGCCGCGCCAGCGCACGACGTACAATCCCGCGCTGCAGCCGCGTGAAGGCGGACGTCCGCGCGAGATCGATATTCCCGTGCCTTCGCGTGCGAAGCCTGAGCCGGAAGCGCCCGTCAAGCGCGCAGTCCGCGCGCCGCAGGTGAGCGACGATGAGGACAACCGTCCGAAGGGCGGCGGTCCTCGCAAGCCTGGCGCAACCCGCACGCCGACGCCGAAGCCGGACGAGAAGCGCGAACGCGTCAAGCTGACGATCAACAACGCCTTCGACGAGAAGCAGCGCGAGCGCTCGCTCGCCTCGTTGCGCCGCAAGCGCGAGCGCGAGAAGCTGAAGGCAATGGGCATTCCGCAGTCGCGCGAGAAGATCGTGCGCGAAGTGGTGATCCCGGAAGTGATCACCATTCAGGAACTCGCCAACCGCATGACCGAGCGCGCCGTCGACGTCATCAAGTACCTGATGAAAGAAGGCGCGATGCACAAGATCAACGATGTGATCGACGCCGATACGGCCGAGCTCATCGTGCAGGAGTTCGGCCACACGCCGCGCCGTGTTTCGGAGGCGGACGTCGAGACCGGATTCATCGGTGAGAAGGATGACGAGGGCGAGCTCGCAGGGCGTGCGCCGGTCGTCACGATCATGGGTCACGTCGACCACGGCAAGACCTCGCTGCTGGATGCGATCCGCCAGGCCAACGTCGTCTCCGGCGAAGCGGGCGGCATCACGCAGCATATCGGCGCCTATCAGGTGACGACGCCGGCCGGCGAGAAGATCACGTTCATCGATACCCCGGGCCACGAGGCGTTCACCGCCATGCGTGCGCGCGGTGCGAAGGTGACGGACATCGTCGTGCTCGTCGTCGCTGCCGACGACGGCGTCATGCCGCAGACGGTCGAGGCCATCAATCACGCGAAGGCCGCGGGCGTGCCGATCATCGTCGCCATCAACAAGATCGACAAGCCGCAGGCCGATCCGAACCGGGTTCGGACCGAGCTGCTGCAGCACGAGATCGTCGTTGAAAGCATGTCCGGTGAGACGCTCGATGTGCCGGTGTCGGCGCTCAAGCGTACGAACCTCGACAAGCTGCTGGAGGCGATCCATCTGCAGGCGGAAATTCTCGACCTCAAGGCCAACCCGAACCGTTCGGCGGAAGGCATCGTGGTCGAGGCGAAACTGGAGCGCGGTCGCGGTCCGGTGGGCACGGTACTCGTGCAGCGCGGTACGCTGAAGGTCGGCGATATCGTCGTTGCGGGCACGGCGTGGGGCCGCGTGCGTGCGCTGATCGACGATCGTGGCGCGAACACGACGTCTGGCGGGCCGTCGGTGCCGGTGGAAATCCTCGGCTTCGATTCCGCTCCCGAGGCGGGCGACCAGTTCGCCGTCGTCGAGAACGAGGGCCGGGCCCGCGAGATCACCGATTATCGCGTGCGCAAGCGTCGCGATGCGCTCGGCTCGGCGGGTTCCTCGCGTACTCTCGAGCAGATGATGCAGCAGCTCAAGGAGGCTGGCCGCAAGGACTTCACGCTGCTCGTCAAGGGCGACGTGCAGGGCTCGGTGGAAGCCATCGCCGGTTCGCTGCGCAAGCTCTCGACGGACGAGGTCGGCGCGCAGATCGTGCACTCCGGCGTCGGCGGCATCACGGAATCGGATGTCGCTCTCGCCAGTGCCTCGAAGGCCGTCATCGTCGGCTTCAACGTGCGTGCGAACGCGCAGGCGAAGGCGCTCGCCGAGCGCGACGGTATCGAGATCCGCTACTACAACATCATCTACGACCTGATCGATGATGTGAAAGCGGCGATGTCGGGTCTCCTGGCGCCGACGATCCGCGAGATCTACCTCGGCAAGGCGGAAATCCTGGAGGTGTTCAACATCACCAAGACCGGCAAGGTCGCCGGTTGCCGCGTGACGGAAGGCAAGGTCGAGCGCGGTGCGAAGGTGCGCCTGATCCGCGACGACGTCGTCATCCACGAGGGCACGCTCTCGACCCTGAAGCGCTTCAAGGACGAAGTGAAGGAAGTCCCGGCCGGTCAGGAATGCGGTATGGCATTCGCCAACTACCAGGACATCCGCCCGGGCGACAACATCGAGTGCTTCAACGTCGAGACGGTGACGCGCAGCCTTTGATGGCTCGCGGGCGATAATCCCGTTCGCCTCCAAGGCGAACGGGGCGCTCCGCAAGCGCGTGGCTCGCCGTGCGTCGCCTCGCTCCTCTCGGTCCCATGGGCTGGGGTTTTTTGTGAATCGATGCCATGAGGCGGTCCGATCCCGCTCTGGCAGATGGATAGAAATTCCGTGACGAGATCAAAGAAATCGGGGGGCTCTGCGCCCCCATCGCAGCGGCAACTCCGTGTCGGCGAACTGGTCCGCCACAAGCTCGCCGAGATGCTTTCGCGCAGCGAGGTGCATGACGACGTCATCGCTTCGCACGTCGTCACGATACCGGAGGTGCGGCTGTCGCCGGACCTGAAGCTCGCGACGGTCTATGTCGTGACGCTCGGCGACACCGGCACCGATGCGGTGATCGAGGCGCTCAACCGCAACAAGAAATATATCCGCGGAGAAGTCGCGAGGACCGTGAACTTGAAGTTCGCGCCCGACCTGCGCTTCCGCCGCGATGAGACCTTCGACGAGGCGAGCCGTATCGATGCGCTGCTCGCCAGCCCGAAGGTTCGCCAGGACACCGACAAGGACTGATCGCGCCCATGGCTCGACGCAAAAAAGGCAACCCGGTGCATGGCTGGGTGGTTCTCGATAAGCCCATCGGCATGACCTCGACGCAAGCGGTCGGCGCTGTGCGCCGGCTGTTCGGCGCGCAGAAGGCGGGGCACGCGGGCACGCTCGATCCGCTGGCGACGGGCATTCTACCGATCGCGCTCGGAGAGGCGACGAAGACGGTGCCGTTCGCGGTCGATGGGGAAAAATCCTATCGCTTCACCGTGCGCTTCGGTGTCGAGACCGATACGGACGACGCCGAAGGCAAGGTCGTGCGCACCTCCGATGTGCTGCCGACCGCGGAGGACGTCGAGGACATCCTCGAAGATTTCATGGGCGAGATCAGCCAGGTGCCGCCTGCGTTCTCCGCCATCAAGATCGACGGCAACCGCGCCTACGATCTTGCCCGCAGCGGCGAAGTCGTGGAGCTGGAGCCGCGCACGGTGCTGATCGAAGAGCTACGCCTCATCGACATGCCGGACGCGGCCACCGCAGTGCTGGAGGCCGATTGCGGGAAGGGGACGTACGTACGCGCCCTCGCCCGCGACATCGGGCGCGAACTGGGCAGCGCGGGACACGTCATCAGTTTGCGGCGTACGCGCGTCGGTTCGTTCTATGAGGATGCGTCCGTGCCGCTGGCCGACCTTTCCGAGGCTGCCGAGGCGGGCGACATCGACCGCTACCTGCGGCCCGTGGAAGCCGCGCTGGACGATATTCCGGCCCTGAGCGTCGGTCCGAACGACGCTGCCAGCCTTTCGCGAGGACAGGCAGTGCTGGTGCGCGGCCGGGATGCCCCGGTCTTGAGCGGCGCGGCCTGGGTTCACTTCAAAGGGCGCATTCTCGCCCTGGGCGAGCTGGAAAAAGGCGCCTTCCGGCCAACGCGGGTGTTCAATTTCGGCTGAGGCTGCTGCACGGCACGTTCATGCAACCTTCGGTTAACAATAGAAGCGCCGTTTCGCGGCCAATTTGTGCTCGCCGGGGCGGCCCGCTCGTGTATAAGACGCGCACCAATTTGCGACCCTGCTGGACGACATCCCGGCTGTGGCCGCATCGCGAGGGTTAGGCCCTCATTTTCATCTCCATGAAGAAAGGATGCCCGATGTCGATTACGCCAGAGCGCAAGAGTGCGCTCATCAAAGAGAATGCCACGAAAGCCAACGACACCGGTTCGCCTGAGGTGCAGATCGCGATCCTTACGGAGCGCATCAACCACCTCACCGAGCACTTCAAGCTGCACAAGAAGGACAACCACTCGCGTCGTGGCCTTCTGAAGATGGTCGGCCAGCGCCGTCAGCTCCTCGATTATGTGAAGCGCAAGAACCAGCAGCGCTATCAGAACATCATCGAGAAGCTCGGCATCCGCCGCTGACGAGATTTGCGGATGGCCGCTGTCTCCTAAACGCCGGTCATCCGCAGTATCCCTGGGCCCGGCGCGCTTCGAATGGAGCGCGCACACGGTTCCAGGGATTTGTTTTATTGCACCTTCGTTCGGAAAACCGGTTGCCGCTTTTCCGGCGGGTGCTCTTAGGAGGCTTTGAGCCTCTCACTCCGGCCGAGCCGGAGATCGCGCAGTCGGCAATCCGGTCGGCCGCGCAACGTCACGAGACGAAAGAAAGACAATCATCATGTTTGATATCCATCGTGTGGAAATTGACTGGGGTGGCCGCAAGCTGACACTCGAGACCGGGCGCATGGCGCGCCAGGCCGATGCTGCCGTTTATGCCCAGTACGGCGAGACCAGCGTGCTCGCCACCGTCGTCGCCGCGAAATCCCCCAAGCCCGGCATCGACTTTTTCCCGCTCACCGTGAACTACCAGGAGAAGACCTACGCTGCGGGCAAGATCCCCGGCGGCTTCTTCAAGCGTGAAGGCCGTCCCTCCGAGAAGGAGACGCTCACGTCCCGCCTCATCGACCGTCCGATCCGTCCCCTCTTCGTCGAGGGATTCAAGAACGAGACGCAGGTCGTCATCACCGTGCTTTCGCACGACATGGAAAATGATCCCGACATCCTGTCGCTGGTTGCTGCTTCCGCGGCGCTGACGCTGTCGGGCGTGCCGTTCCTCGGCCCCATCGGCGCAGCGCGCGTAGGCCTCATCGGTGGTGAGTTCGTCCTCAACCCGATGATCGACGAGATGTCCGAGACCGCGCTCGACCTCGTGGTCGCCGGCACGCAGGACGCGGTGATGATGGTCGAATCGGAAGCCAAGGAGCTTCCCGAGACGCAGATGCTGGAAGCCGTGATGTTCGGCCATCGCCACTTCCAGCCGGTGATCCAGGCGATCATCAAGCTGGCCGAAAAGGCCGCGAAGGAACCGTGGGACATTCAGCTCCCCGACGCCAGCAAGTACGCCGCGAAGGTACGCGAGCTTGCCGAGGCCGACTTGCGTGCTGCTTTCTCCACCAAGGAGAAGCAGAAGCGCTATGAGCTGAAGGATCAGGCGAAGGCGAAGGTCAAGGCAGGTATCGAGCTTCCCGACGATCCCAGCGAGCAGGTGCTGCTCTCCGACACCTTCAAGGCGCTCGAGAGCGAGATCGTGCGTGGCGACATCGTGAAGACGGGCCGCCGCATCGACGGCCGCGATCTGAAGACGGTGCGCCCCATCGTTTCGGACGTGCACGTTCTGCCGCGCACGCACGGCTCGGCGCTGTTCACGCGCGGCGAGACGCAGGCGCTGGTCGTCGCGACGCTCGGCACCGGTGAAGACGAGCAGTTCGTCGATGCGCTCGAAGGCACGCGCAAAGAACGCTTCATGCTGCACTACAACTTCCCGCCCTACTCGGTGGGCGAGACGGGCCGCATGGGCTCGCCCGGCCGCCGCGAGATCGGTCACGGCAAGCTCGCCTGGCGCGCGCTGCATCCGATCATGCCGAGCCAGGAGGAGTTCCCCTACACCATCCGTCTCGTGTCGGAGATCACCGAGTCGAACGGTTCCTCGTCGATGGCGACGGTCTGCGGCGGCTCGCTCGCGCTCATGGACGCCGGCGTGCCGCTGAAGTCGCCGGTGGCGGGCATCGCCATGGGCCTCATCAAGGAAGGCGACGACTTCGCCGTGCTGTCGGACATCCTCGGCGACGAGGATCATCTCGGCGACATGGACTTTAAGGTGGCCGGCACCGAGAATGGCGTCACCTCGCTGCAGATGGACATCAAGATCACCGGTATCACCGAGGAGATCATGCGTGTCGCGCTCGATCAGGCGCGCGACGGCCGCATGCACATCCTCGGCGAGATGGCGAAGGCGCTCGGTACGGCGCGCACGGAGCTCGGCGAGCACGCACCGCGCATCGAGACCATCAAGATCCCGACCGACAAGATCCGCGAAGTGATCGGCTCGGGCGGCTCCGTCATCCGCGAGATCGTTGCGGAAAGCGGCGCGAAGATCGACATCGACGACGACGGCACCGTGAAGGTCGCCGCCGCGAAGCGCGAGTCGATCGAAGCCGCTCTGAAGCGCATCAAGGAGATCGCTTCGGAGCCGGAAGTCGGCACGATCTACAAGGGCAAGGTCGTCAAGATCATGGACTTCGGCGCCTTCGTGAACTTCTTCGGCGCAAAGGACGGCCTCGTTCACATCTCGCAGCTCGCGCCGGGACGTCCGGCGACGGTGGGCGAAGTGGTGAAGGAGGGCCAGGAAGTCTACGTGAAGCTTCTCGGCTTCGACGAGCGTGGCAAGACGCGCCTCTCGATGAAGATCATCGATCAGACGACGGGTCAGGAAATTCCGCGCGCCGAGGGCGAAGAGCCGGAGCAGGAGTTCTCGGCCTCGCGTCCGCCGCGTCGTGACCGCGAAGGCGGTGGCCGCCCGCCGCGTCGCAACCGCGACGCCGGCTAATATTCCTCGCATCACAATAGAAAGCCGCCGGAGCGATCCGGCGGCTTTTTTTTGTTGAGCTGGAGACACTGCGAGTTCGCCAATGGGATGAGCGCGGATCCAAACCCGCGATGGTGCACTCGCCCGCCGTCTTCGACTTCGAAACCTATCTCGGGCGCCGCGCCCGCGCAGCGGCACCCGGACGTGATGCGCACGCAATTTGCGGATCAGTGATCGCCCTGGATCAGCTCGAACGACTTCAGGCGGTGGGACTGCATGAGCCCTTCGACCAGCGTCTTTGGAGGCCCAGTGCTGCTCGGGCCCGACCAGCGCACCTCGAAGGTCAGCAATCGCGCTCCGCTCTTCAGCTCGCGTTGGCGGATGAAGCGGTAGTCGTATAGGCCGAGCACGGGCGGGAGGTCGCTGGCCGCGGTGCCATCCGAAATAGTCTCGAGGGTTATTTTCGCCTGGTGGATACGGCTGAGCCGCATGTCGACGGCTTTCAGCAGCCACAGGGTCATCATTACCAGCGCCGTTGCAGCGCATCCGAGGATCAGCTGTCCGCCGCCGATGCACAGCCCGATGACCGTTACCACCCACAGCGTGGCGGCGGTCGTTACGCCCCTGATGCTCACCCCGAACCGCAGGATGGTGCCGCCGCCGATGAAGCCGACACCGGTCAGGATGCCGAGCGGCAGGCGCATCAGGTCCATGACGGCGAACGAGGAGGGCGTCTTGCCATCCATGGGCAACAGGATGTTCGTCTGGATCATGGCGACGGACGCGGCGAGGCCGACGAGCATTGTCGTCCTCAGTCCGGCGGGGTGCCCGCGCATCTCGCGGTCGAGGCCGATCAAACCGCACGCAAGGAATGTCAGCAGAAGACGCAGACCGATATCGAGGTATGTCGGATATAGCGGCATCTGAGACGGCTCGAGAACTCCGGTGCGCTTGTCTGCGTGCCCAATTCCGTTCTGGCTCGTTCGTTCCTGCTGATCAGCTCGGCGGTCGCCCCGCCTCGATGCTTGTAGCTGCGATCCGAAGCGATCGTAGCAGGACGCAAATATAAATCGCGTTAATCCGTAATTCGCCGCTGCTGTCGCGAGGAGAGGTTGTGCCGTGCCCGCTCTGCCTCGCTTGGATCGGCGGGAAGCCTGCGTGAGGCTCGGCGGTGCAGCGCCGGTGCAACTTTCGTGCGGGGCGGCATCTTGCGCACGCATCGCACGCCATTGCGGGAAGACGTTCTGCGCACCATGGCTCAGGGAAGGTCTTTCACCGGGTGCTCGCCGGTTATTCGACGAGCAGCGAACTTTCTACCGGCGATACGCTCGTCACCATGCGCCAGAAGGCGATCATGCGCGCTGCGTCGTGAAACTCTTCCATGCGGGCGATCTTGTTGCCGCGATACGTCACGAGCTGCCGGTACGATCCGACGAGCGTATGGGACGTCGTCCGGTGGCGGATGACGCACTCGACGGTCGCGCGCGCCACGCCGTCCTTGAAGCGAAAATAGTCGGTGACCGAGATGCCGTCGGCGACTTTGTTGATCTCGAGCAGCATATCGCGCAGCGCGTTGCGCCCGGTAATGTGTAACGGCCCGCCATCGGGTCCGCCGGTGTTGCAAAAGTAGGTGAGATCCTCGACGTAGAAGCTCAGCGAGCCATCGATGTCGCCGCAACTCCACGCGGCGTGCGCGCTATCAAGTATTTCCCGCGCCTCATATTCGTTCAGCTCCATTCCACTGCCCCTCCCGCTGGCAGCCGTCGTTTCAGGAAACCGAAACCAGTGTTGGCCCTCGTTGAAATCTCGGCCTTGATCTGCGTCGTCCTGCAGGGTGCGCGCGCAAGCGCGCATCACGACCGGCAGGCTGTTCAGGGCATGCGAGAATTTCTTGCTTAGGTTGTGTCCCTCATTGTTCGATATCCAACCAATTCTTTCAGGCAACAAACATCCGATAACAGAACATGGTGAGCCGGCCTAGTGTCTTCGCGCAAGCTCGCGAAGTAATAACCGCTGATATTTCATCGTGCGATTAGCATTCGCCACGTCTGTTCTCTGGAGGCGATTGTACTGGGAGAGAAATGTTCAGCATCCGCTAGGCGGCATCAATTTCGGTTACGTCACTAACCTGAGGTGGTAATGCAGCGCTGGCATCCGCGTGGGGCCAAAGGGCTCGCGCGCTGCGCCGGGAGCCCGACCCTTCGACTCTCACGTCGGTAAAGCCGGCGGCCTCGAGGCGCGCGGCGATCAGATCGTTGCCGGCAAAGCTTTCGAGGAGGCCGAGCGAGATGGTGGCCCGGTAGCGCTGGCCCTGCCGCACGGTGAAAGTCGTCAATGTCTTCTCCTTCGCGTGTTTGCGTCTTCCGCACCCCGCCCACTTTGCCACGCCGCGTGTCACGCGTGGACGTCGTGCGCGGTGGGAAACTTTCCTGACATGGGTCAGCGGTCGAATGCCGTTTGTGGGTGAACCAGCCGTGGTGCCGTGAGCCGCTGACGGTGAGGCGCACCGCAAGCCCATGGCTGCACTGCGAAAAATATTGAAGGCGCCATGGTCCTGCACGTCGCGGGGACTGCTCGCCGGAGTGCGTTTTGCCGGATCGGCGCCGCCCCGCGCCCCGGCGCGTGGCCCCTTTCACAGCAGCCCCCCTTGCTCTTCGCCTCGCTATGAACGATCTCTGTCACTTCCTTTAACCATGCGCGATGATGGCTTTCGGGCCACCCCCCGCAAGGAAAGCAACTTTAAGCAGCCACGCGACACAGTGCAGGCTTTCCCGGTATCCTTGGTCCAAGTAGCGGTTGGCCGCGCGAGCGTCCTCTAGAAGAAGTGCCCAATGAAGATCGTCATCGCCCCTGATTCCTTCAAAGAAAACCTGACGTCCCTGGAAGTGGCGAGCGAGATCGAGACGGGCCTCAAACGGGTCTGGCCGAACGCGACCTACGTCAAGGTGCCGATGGCCGATGGCGGCGAGGGCACCGTGCAGTCGCTGGTCGATGCCACCGGCGGCGAGATCATCAAGGTCGAGGTGTCGGGCCCCATGGGGGGGCGCGTCCTCGCCTCCTACGGCCTCCTCGGCGGCGGCAAGACGGCCGTGATCGAGATGGCGGAGGCGTCCGGCCTGCCGCTCGTTCCGAAGGATCAGCGCAACCCGCTGCTGGCGACGACGTTCGGCACGGGGGAGCTCATCGCCGACGCGATCAACCGCGGCGTGGAGGAGATCATCCTCGGCATCGGCGGCTCGGCCACGAACGACGGCGGCGCCGGCCTTGCCCAGGCGCTGGGCGTGCGCTTCATCAATTTCGGCGGCGCGCTGATCCCCGATCTCATCGCGGGCGGCCACCTCGACAAGGTGCAGGCCGTCGACATGGATCACGTCCATCCCGGCCTCGCCAAGACCCACATCAGCGTTGCTTGCGATGTCACCAATCCGCTCTGCGGCGAGAAGGGCGCTTCGCGCGTCTATGGTCCGCAGAAGGGCGCCACGCCCGAGATGATCGAGCAACTCGACAGGAACCTCGCCCACTTCGCCCAGGTCATCAAACGCTCCATCAGCGTCGACGTGGCCGACCGGCCCGGCGCCGGGGCGGGTGGCGGCATCGGCGCCGGCCTGATGGCGTTCACCAATTCCACGCTGAAGCGGGGCGTGGAACTCGTCATAGCGGCAACGCGGCTCGAAGATTATATGAAGGGCGCTGCGCTCGCCTTCACCGGCGAAGGACGCGTGGACTTCCAGACGGCTTTCGGCAAGACGCCATCGGGCGTTGCGGCGGCGGCGCGCAAGCATGGGGTGCCTGTCGTCGCCATCGGTGGCGGTCTCGCGGACGATGCGGGCGGCGTGTTCGCGCATGGGATCGACGGCCTCGAGACGGCGACGCCGAACGCGATGCCGCTCGACGTCGCGATCAAGAAATCGCGCCAATACCTGCAGGATGCGGCGGAGCGCGCGGCCCGCCTCATCGTCATCGGCCAGCGCATGAAGAAGTGACCGGCGGTCGCCGGTGGCCTCGATGCGCTCGGGCTAGACCTTTCGTGCGCCGCCTGACGCGCCACGCACTCAGATGATGCTCTTGCTGTAGAGCTCGGTGCGACGATCGCGGAAGAAACCCCAATCCGCGCGGTAGCTCTCTATCTCGTCGAGATCGAAGGTGTGCACGAGCACGCCCTCGTCGTCCTTCCCGAACTCGGCGACGATCTCGCCGCGGTGGTCGGTGATGAACGAATGACCATAGAACCGCTGCTCGGCGCCGTCGTTCTCCTCGAGCCCGATTCGGTTCGCCGCGACGATGGGCACCGCATTCGACACCGCGTGACCCTGCATCGCACGCTGCCACTGCAGGTGCGTGTCGAGGCTCGCGTCATAGGGTTCCGAGCCGATCGCGGTCGGATAGAACAGTATCTCGCCGCCGGCGAGCGCCATGGCCCGGGCGCACTCGGGGAACCACTGGTCCCAGCAGATGCCGACGCCGATGTTGCCGGCGCGGGTTTCCCACGCCTTGAAGCCGGTGTCGCCGGGGCGGAAGTAGTACTTTTCCTGATAGCCGGGGCCATCGGGGATGTGGCTCTTGCGGTAGACGCCGAGGATGGCGCCATCGGCATCGGCGATGGCGATGCTGTTGTAGTAGCGCGGGCCGTCCTTCTCGAAAAACGAGATGGGGATGACGACGCCGAGCTCGCCCGCGAGCTTGCGCATGGCGATGACGCACGGATGCTCTTGCGTGGCGAACGCGGTCTCGAACCATTTGGGGTTCTGGCGCGTGCAGAAATAGATGCCCTGGAACAGCTCCGGCGGCAGCACGACCTGCGCGCCGCGGCGCGCGGCGTCGCGCACGAAGCCTTCCGTGCGCGCAATGTTGTCGGCCATGTCGTTGCCGAATGACGTCTGGATGGCAGCGACAGTGATGGTGCGGTTCGACATTCTATCGGGGTTCCTGCTGGGTTATGCAGTGGAAGGAGCCGCCACCGGCGGTGCCGCAGCCGAGCAGCCCTTTGGACGGCACGCCGATCACCTTGTGATCGGGGAACACGGCCTGCAATCCGGCAATCGCCGACTTTTCGCTCAGTGTTCCATAAACCGGCACGACGACGAGGCCGTTCGCGATAATGAAGTTCATATGTGATGCGGGCGAGACTTCGCCAAGGGCGTTGCGGTAGAGGCCGACGCCGGAGATGCGCGCCACCTCGAGCTGGCGACCACATGCATCGGTTGCGGCCTCGAGGGTTGCGGCAATGGCCTCGAGCGTTTCCCGGTTCGGGTCGTCGGGGCCGGCCGGCGCCTGACACACGACACGGCCCGGTCCTACGAAGCGCGCGATATTGTCGATGTGCCCGTCGGTGTGGTCGTTCTTGAGGCCTTCATCGATCCATATGATGCGGCGAGCGCCGAACGCTTCCTTGAGCGCGGCTTCCGCCTCTTCCTTCGTCCAGCCGTTGCGGTTGGGATTGAGCAGGGTCTGGCGCGTCGTCAGGATCGTTCCCTCGCCGTCGTGATCGACCGCGCCTCCTTCGAGAACGAAATCGAAGCGGCGAATTGGAACATCGGCGATGCGCGCGATCTCGTCCCCGACCGTCGCGTCGTCGGGAAGGTCGTACTTTCCGCCCCAGCTGTTGGTGGCGAAGCGTAGAGCTACCGGACCGAGGTCCGAGCGGGCGAAGATGGGCCCGGTGTCCCGCAGCCAGATGTCGCCGTAGCGTGCCGGGATCAGCTCCGCGCGATCTCCGACAGCGGCGCGCGCGGAGGCTTCCGCTTCCGGGCCATTGACGAGCAGGCGAACGGTCGTCGTCTCCGAGAGGGCACGGACGAGCGCGGCGACGTCGTGGCGGGGAGCCTCCAGGTCGCCGTTCCATTCGTTGGGATCAGCCGGCCAGGCCGTCCACACCGCCTTGAGCGTGGCCCACTCGGGCGGAACGGTTACGGTTGCTTCGGTATCGTCAGGGGCCATCGTCTCTTCCCAGTTGCCTTCGTCCTGCGGATCAATAGCCGCCCCGGGCCCCGCTGGGGAGCCTCATATCGTAGCGCAGAGGCGGCTTCACCAGGTCATGGCGCCCCGCGGTGCCTGCCCATGGGCGATAGGGCGGCTTTCCTGCCGCGTTCCGTCCTCCCTGAGGAGTGGTTTCGCCGCAGGATCAATCTGTTCCACCGGTATGAAGGCTTTATTTGCCGTGCGCGGAGGTCGGCTGTTGCTGCTCAAGCGATCCTCATAACTTCCATCGTATCGGTTCGGAGCCGTCGGCATTTGCTGGCCGACGGTCAACTCCGGAGGGACAGATGGTTCTCAAGTCGGCTTTGGCGCTGGCGGCAGGTATTTCCGTCGGCGCGATGACGTTCGCGTCGGGCGCGGATGCGCGCGGGTTCGGGGGTGGGCATTTCGGTGGTGGGCATTTCGGTGGCGGTTTCGGCGGGCACTTCGGAGGGATGCGGCATTTCGGAGGCGGCATGCGGGACTTCCATCCCGCCTTTCGGCCCGAGTTTCGTCCCGAGATGCATGCTCCGCGTATCGAAGAAGGGCGCCACACGGGTGAAGGCCGCCGCGATGTGGAAGAGCGTCACGACCATGCCGGCCGCGATCACGACGTGGACCGACACCATGCCGAGCACGATCGCGCAGACGAGCGCCGCGACGGGCGGCGGGCAGATGACAGCCATCACGACGACCGGCGTCTCGATGACCATGGCGCACATCCCGACGCGCGCGCGCGGGCCGACGACCACCGCCGCGCGGACGAGCGTAATTTCGACCACCGCGATGAGCTCGCGCAGCACTGGAACGACCTCCGCCGGCCGGTGAACGTCGGCCGCTGGGATCACAACGGGTTCTGGAACAACGACTGGCACGCGCGCAATTTCAACTGCTACAACTGCCGCTGGGGTTGGGTCGGGCCGGTGTTCTGGCCGTTCGCGCTCGGCGATATGTGGTCGTTCGCCTGGTGGCCCTATGCGGCGACAGCGCCGTTCTGGAACTACAACGTCGATTACATCATGGGCGGGCTGTTCTGGCCCAATGGCGCCTATGCCTGGCCGAGTGGCGGTTATGGCGCGACGGCGTGGACGCAGACGGACAACAGCTACACCTACGCGCGCTCCGCGCATCAAGACATCTACAGCGCCGGGCCCGCGGATAGCAGCGATGCTTCCAATTCGGCTTCCGCGCCGGCGCCGGGCGGCTCGGTGGCGGACGACAGCCAGAGCGCAAGCCTCGGCACCTGCAGCGGGTATGCGCCGGGCGTTACCAGCCTGCCTATCGACCGTATCGAAGCGAGCGTGAAGCCGACCGGTGATCAGCTCGCGGATCTCAAGGCGTTGCAGACCGCTTCAGGAAAGGCCGAGAGCATTCTTGGAAACTCGTGCCCGACATCACCGCCGCTGACGCCCGTCGGCCGGCTCGATGCGCTGCAGAAGCGCCTCGACGCGATGGTGCAGGGGCTCGATCTGGTGCGCGGTCCGCTGGCAAAGTTCGACGGCTCGCTTTCGGCCGAGCAGCGCAAGCGGCTCGATGCGCTGGGCGGCGACAAGGGGCCGGACGCCGCCAAGCTGTGCGCTTCCCAGAACGAGGAGTTCATCAACGTTCCGACGCAGGAGATCATCGCCACGGTCGACCCGGACGAGAAGCAGAAAGCTGCGCTCGACCGGCTCGACAACGTGTCGGCGAAGGCGGCTGCGATGTTGCAGGCAACCTGCCCGGCGCAGATCCCCAGCTCGACCGAGGCGCGGCTCGACGCCATGGATAAGCGGTTGAAGGCGACGGTCACGGCGATGAACGAGGTGCGGCCGGCTCTTGCCGGGTTCTACGACTCGCTCTCGGACGAGCAGAAGGCGCGCTTCAATACGATGCCGGGACACTGAGCGCGAAGACGGTGTGGCCGGCGGCGTTTCGCTCCGCCGGCCGTATCCGTGTGATCAGCCGAGGCGCGCGTTGCGCAGGCGCAGCGCGTTGGCGATGACGCTGACGGACGAGAGCGCCATGGCGGCAGCCGCGATGATCGGCGAGAGCAGGATGCCGAACGCGGGGTAGAGGATGCCCGCCGCGATGGGTACACCTGCCGCATTGTAAATGAAGGCGAAGAACAGGTTCTGGCGGATGTTGCGCATTACGATCTCCGACAGCGTGCGCGCGCGGACGATGCCTTGCAGGTCGCCTTTCAGCAGCGTGACGCCCGCGCTCTCCATGGCGACATCGGTGCCGGTGCCCATGGCGATGCCAACGTCAGCGGCGGCGAGGGCGGGCGCGTCGTTGACGCCGTCTCCGGCCATGGCGACGATGCGGCCCTCTTTCTGGAGGCGCTCGACGACGGCGCTTTTCTGTTCGGGGAGGACCTCGGCTTCCACCTCGGTGATGCCGAGGCGGCGCGCGATGGCTTCGGCCGTCGTGCGGTTGTCGCCGGTCAGCATGACGACGCGCACGCGATCGGCACGGAGCGCATCGAGTGCCGCGCGTGTCGAAGGCTTGATCGGATCGGCGATGGCGATGACGCCCGCAACTTTGCCGTCAACGGCGATGAAGATCGATGTCGCGCCCTCGCTGCGAAAGTTCTCCGCTGAGGCCTCAAGCGCGGCCGTCGCGATGTGCAGCTCCGTGAGGAAGCGTGCGTTGCCGAGGGCGATGCGCCTGCGCTCGACGATGCCGATGGCGCCCTTGCCGGTGGGCGAGTCGAAGCCCATCACGCGCGCGGGCTCGATGCCGCGCTCCTTCGCGGCGGCGACGATCGCGTGGGCAAGCGGATGCTCGCTCGCGATCTCGACGCTTGCCGCAAGCCGCAGGATCTCGCTTTCGTCGAAGCCTTCGGCGGCGACGACGCTCACGACCTTGGGCTTGCCTTCCGTCAGCGTGCCGGTCTTGTCGACGACGAGCGTGTCGACCTTCTCCATGCGCTCCAGCGCCTCGGCGTTGCGGATCAGAACGCCTGCCTGGGCGCCGCGTCCGACGCCGACCATGATCGACATCGGCGTCGCCAGACCGAGGGCGCACGGGCAGGCAATGATGAGCACCGAGACGGCGGCGATGAGCCCATAGGTGAAGCGCGGTTCGGGTCCGAAGATCGACCAGGCGGCAAAGGCGGCAACCGCGACGGCGATCACCAGCGGCACGAACCAGCCGGAGACTTGATCGGCAAGGCGCTGGATCGGCGCGCGCGACCGCTGGGCTTCGGCCACCATCTGCACGATCTGCGAAAGCATCGTCTCGCGGCTGACCTTCTCGGCGCGCATGACGAAGGCGCCTGATTGATTGAGCGTGCCGGCGATCACATGGTCACCTACGCCTTTCGTCACCGGCATCGATTCGCCGGTCACCATCGATTCATCGAGGGAGGAGCGCCCGTCGGTGATGACACCGTCGACGGGCACCTTTTCGCCGGGGCGAACGCGCAGGCTGTCTCCCGCGGCAACCTCGTCGAGCGGCACGTCCTCTTCCGCGCCGCCGCTGGCGATGCGACGGGCGGTTTTCGGCGTGAGGTCGAGCAAGGCGCGGATGGCGCCCGATGTCTGCTCGCGTGCGCGCAGCTCGAGCACCTGGCCCAGCAGCACGAGCACGGTGATGACGGCGGAGGCCTCGAAATAGACGGCTACGGCGCCATCGGCCTGACGGAACGCGTCGGGGAAGATCTGCGGCGCGAGGGTGGCGATGACGCTGTAGGTCCACGCAACGCCAGTGCCCATCGCGACGAGCGTGAACATGTTGAGGTTGCGCGTTTTGACGGACTGCCACGCGCGCTCGAAGAACGGCCAGCCGGCCCACAGCACCACGGGTGTCGCGAGCACGAGCTGCACCCAGTTGGAGAGCGTCGGCGGAATGGCATGGTGCCAGCCGAAGACGTGTCCGCCCATTTCCAGCACGAAGACCGGCAGCGCCAGCGCGAGGCCGATCCAGAAGCGCCGCGTCATGTCGATGAGCTCGGGATTGGGGCCCTGCTCGGCCGTCACATCTAGCGGCTCCAGTGCCATTCCACAGATGGGGCACGAGCCGGGGCCGATCTGGCGCACCTCGGGGTGCATCGGGCAGGTGTAGACCGCGCCCGGGTCCACGGGCGCGGGAGCTGCGCCATCCTGGCCGAGGTAGCGCTCGGGATCGGCGATGAACTTGGTGCGGCAGCCGGCGGCGCAAAAATAGTATGTGCGCCCACCGTGATCGGCGCGGAATTTTGCCGTGTGCGGGTCGACGTCCATGCCGCAAACCGGATCCTTCGCCATGCCCGGCGCGATGCCCGGCGATGCCGCCGCATCGCCATGCCCGCAGCAGCTTCCCGCCTGTGCCGGCGTCGATCCGTGGTGGTCGTGGGGATGGTCGGACATAGGGGGCTCCGGCGATTTTATCTTCTTGCGATCTATACCCCCAGGGGGTATACGTCAAGTATGCAATCCCAAACCAAGACATCCTGTCTCAAACGCCTGAGCCGTATCGAAGGTCAGGTGCGCGGCGTCGCCCGGATGGTTGCCGACGACCGCTACTGCATCGATGTGCTGACGCAGCTCTCGGCTATTCGGGCCGCTTTGCGCCGTGTGGAGGAGGAGGTGCTGCGCGATCACGTGGGCCACTGCGTAGAGCACGCAATCGCGAGCGGCGATGCGGAGGAGCAGCGGCGCAAGGTGGCCGAGCTGATGGAGGTGTTCGCACGGCGTAACGAGCGCTGAAGGCGTTCGGCGCGTGTGCTGCGGCGCGTGCGTTTCAACCGTGCCGGTATTCGCAGAGATCGATTGCTGCAGGCTGGAGAAAGCCGGTCAGTCAGCCGAACGCGTGAACGGCGCCACTTCGGGCCAGAACACGCGGGCGCGGGCGCTGATCTCGGCGGGGTTTTGCGCCGTGGTCAGCAGCGTGAGAGCTACGCCGTTGTTGCCGTCGAGATAGCGCGGATGCCGCGCGAGGTAGTCTTCGAGGCTGTCGGCGACGACTTCGGGCTGGGAGAGGATGCGCGTGAACGGCGGCAGATGCCGGCGGAACAGATGCTCGACCAGCGGAAAGTGCGTACAACCCAAAATCGCCCGGTGCGGTGGCATGCCGTCGGTCTGCTCCAGCAGGCCGCGCACACCTTCCTCGACGAGCTGCTCCAGCTCCGATTCCGGCGCTTGCTGCTCGATGGCACCGGCGAGGCGCGAGCACACCTGCTGAACGACGGTGACGCGCGGGCAGCGCTTGCGAATCTCTTCCGGGTAGACACCGGAGGAGATCGTGCGCGTGGTGCCGAACACGCCGATGACGTCGGTATTGTACTTCTGCGGGTATTGGGGCGCGGAGACGGCCCACGGCGTCTGCGTCGCGGCTTCGACCGTCGGCGCCACGATGCCGAGCACGTTATGGCCGTGCCAGGAACTAGAGGGCAGCCACGTCTGCTGGAGATTGCGGGCGGCGACGGCGGTCGCCGTGTTGCAGCCGAGCAGGACCAGCTTGCAGCCCTGGGCGAAGAGGGCTTCGACGCTCGCGCGCGTCAGGTCGATCACCTCGGCGGAGGAGCGGTCGCCGTAGGGGACGTTGGCGTGGTCGCCAAGGTAGAGAAATGAGCTTTCAGGGAAGCGGTCGACGAGTGCGCGCAGCACCGTCAATCCACCCAGCCCTGAATCGAAGACGCCGATCATGCGCGTGTGTGATCCGGCATCGTGGCGTCGTCAAGATGGCGCGCTATTCGGCGGCTTCCGACGGGGAGCGGCCGCCCGGCGCGCCAGCGGATTCGGCGTCGAAGTGCTTCAGCGCATCGAGGCTCGGCATCGCGACGGTGGAATAGCCGCAGTCGACGAAGTGCACCTCGCCCGTTACCGCGCCGGAAAGGTCCGACAGCAGGTAGAGCGCGGAGCCGCCAACCTCGTTGAGGGTCGGCGTGCGCTTCAGCGGCGAATGCTCTTTCTGGAAATTGAAGATGACGCGCGCATCCGAGACGCCGGCGCCCGAAAGCGTGCGCATCGGGCCGGCGGAGAGCGCGTTGACGCGGATGCCCTGCGGGCCGAGGTCGGCGGCGAGATAGCGCACGGAAGCTTCGAGCGCGGCCTTGGCGACGCCCATCACGTTGTAGGAAGGCACCGACTTGGTGGCGCCGCCGTAGCTGAGCGTCAGCAGCGAGCCGCCGTTCTGCATCAGCGGGATGGCGCGCTTGGCCACTTCCGTGAACGAGAAGCAGGAGATCACCATCGTGTTGGTGAAGTTTTCGCGCGTCGTGTTGACATAGCGGCCCGACAGCTCGCGCGGGTCGGAGAAGGCGAGCGCGTGGACGACGAAGTCGAGGTTGCCCCAGGTCTCCTTCACGCGCGCGAACACGCGGTCGACGCTATCGAGGTCGAGGACGTTGCACGGCTCGATGATCTTGGCGCCGAGCGACTGCGCGAGCGGCAGTGCGCGGCGGCCGAAGGCGCCGTCCTGGTAGGTGAAGGCGAGCTCTGCGCCCTGTCCGGCGAGAATGCGGGCAATGCCCCAGGCGATCGAGCGCTCGTTCGCGACGCCCATGATCAGTCCGCGCTTGCCTGCCATGATGGGGCCGGGTTTGGCGAGGTCGATTGCGGTCATGGCAAATCCTGTCGTTACTCGATGATGCGGAACGGCAAATTCCGGCCGCCGCGTGGTACGATTGCGATATTCTGCAGTGGTGCTGTATCCCGGCGGGCAGCCGGCCGTGGCGCCGTTTTAGCTCGACAGACGGCGGAAAACGAGGGTGGCATTAGTGCCGCCGAAGCCGAAGCTGTTCGACATCACGCAATTAACATTAACATTATCGATCCGCTGGCGCACGATCGGCGCGTCGGCCAGCTCGGGGTCGATTTCCTCGATGTTGGCACTTTCGCAGATGAATCCGTTGTTCATCATCAGCAGCGAGAAGATGGCTTCCTGCACGCCGACCGCCCCGAGGGAATGGCCGGTGAGCGACTTGGTTGCGGAGATCTTCGGAATATCGCTGTTGAAAACTTTCCGGATGGCCTCGATCTCGCGCAGATCGCCGATGGGCGTGCCGGTCCCGTGGGGGTTGATGTAGTCGATCTTCTCGCCGATGCCCTTGCCGTCGAGCCCCTTGAGGGCAAGCTGCATGCAGCGCACTGCGCCTTCGCCCGAAGGGGCCACCATGTCGAAGCCGTCGGACGTCGCACCGTAGCCGACGAGCTCGCCGTAGATGCGGGCGCCGCGTGCCTTCGCGTGCTCCAATTCCTCCAGCACGACGACGCCGGCGCCGCCCGCGATCACGAAGCCGTCGCGGTTCTTGTCGTAGGCGCGGCTCGCCTTGGCCGGTGTGGCATTATATTTCGAGGACATGGCGCCCATCGCGTCGAACAGCACCGAGAGCGTCCAGTCGAGTTCCTCGCAGCCGCCAGCGAAGATTATATCCTGCTTGCCCCACTGGATCAGCTCAGCTGCATTGCCGATGCAATGGGCAGAAGTGGAGCAGGCGGAGGCGATCGAGTAGTTGACGCCCTTGATCTGGAAGCTGGTGGCGAGCGCGGCCGACGGGCCGGAGCACATCGCCTTCGGCACCTCGAAGGGGCCGACCTTCTTGGGGTCCTTCTCGCGCGTCACGTCGGCGGCGGCGACGATCGCGCGGGTCGATGGGCCGCCAGAGCCCATGATGATGCCGGTGCGCTCGTTGATGACTTCTGATTCTTCGAGACCGGCGTCGCGAATGGCCTGATCCATCGCGACGTAGTTCCAGCCAACGCCGTCGCCCATGAAGCGGCGCGGCTTGCGCGGCACCTGGGATTCCCAGTCGATGTTGGGAGCGCCATGGACCTGGCAGCGGAATCCAAGCTCGGCGTATTTGTCCGCGCGCACGATGCCGGACCTCGCCTCGCGGAGCGAAGCGAGCACTTCCTGGCAGTTGTTCCCGATAGAGGAAACAATACCCATACCGGTGACGACGACACGTCTCATCCGCCAATCCTCTCGTGCCCGGCGTTCATGGCTGGTACCGCCGTTTTGCTCCGGCGGAAGCGAGCACGAAAAGCCATCGAGATCAAGGACTGACGGCCCCTGTCGCTTCGCCGCTCTCGAACAGGCCGACGCGGAGGTCGGTGGCTGTATAGATCACCTCTCCGTCGGCTTTCATGACGCCGTCGGCGATGGCCAGCTTCAGCTTGCGCAGGATGACCCGCTTGAGGTCGACGATATATTCCACCCGGCCGACGGTCGGCACGACCATGCCGGTGAACTTCACCTCGCCGACGCCGAGTGCCCGGCCCCTGCCGGGGGCGCCCAGCCAGCCGAGGAAAAAGCCCGTCATTTGCCAGAGCGCGTCGAGGCCGAGGCAGCCCGGCATCACCGGATCGCCCTGGAAATGGCATTTGAAGAACCAATCGAGATTGGGGTTGCCGGCCACCGTCAACTCGGCGGCAATCTGCCCTTTACCGTGCTGGCCGCCCGTCTCGGAGACATGGCCGATGCGGTCGAACATGAGCATCGGAGGCAGCGGAAGCTGGGCGTTGCCCGCACCGAACAGCTCCCCGCGCCCGCAGGCGAGCAAATCCTCGTATTCAAAGCTCGTGCGGCGTTCTGTCATGATCTCCTTCGCCCAGTCATCTTGCTTGCCAGTGCCCGTGGCAGTTTGCTGTGGCAGGGGTGGGTTCCTAACACAGTCATCTGGCGTTCAAAAGGGTAAGCGGCGCGGCGCTGTGGGGCGAGGCGAAGTGCGCCTGAGCTGGGTCATGCCTATTGTTGCAGGCGGGCCGACCACTGCCTATACTATATCATTGGTGTCAGCTTGGAGCGTTCGCGCGCCGTAGTACCGGCGTGGCTTCAAAGCTCGACGCGCAACATGGTCGCGGCTCTCGGATGGGGCAGCACCCTGGGACGGCAGACGAATGACCGATAACACAACCGCCTCGCTTAAGGACGTTAAGCCTTCTCGCTCCGTTGCGCAGCTTCTGCGCAAGGCGGGATTGCGGCCCACGCGTCAGCGTATGGCCCTCGGCGGCCTGCTTTTCGAGGGGGAAGACCGGCACGTGAGCGCCGAATCTCTCCATGCCGAGGCCACGGCGGTGGGTCAGCACGTGTCGCTGGCGACGGTCTATAACACTCTGCACCAGTTCAAGCGTGCCGGCCTGCTCCGTGAGCTGGCGATCAATGGCGGCAAGGCCTACTTCGACACCAATACGTCGAATCACAATCACTTCTTCGACGAGGATCAGGGCGAGCTGCAGGATATTCCCGGGCACGCCATCCGTGTCGACGGGGTGCCGGAGCCGCCCGAGGGCATGCGCATCACCCATATCGATGTGGTCGTCCGCCTGAAAAAGGCCTGATCTCCGTCAGGGCAGGTGTGGCGCTGTAGCTTTGCGCGCGGGGCCGTGCGTTTCGCGCTGCCGGTGAGCTGGCCCCTATTTCAGCACCTCGCCCTCGTATACCCCCCACAGCTTTTTCTGCTCGATGTAACCTTGAAACTTATCGATATTGACGAGGCACCAACGCCCGTCACAGGTCGACAGGTTTGCGATCACGCCCGCTTCGATCATCGCGACGGGGCGAGAGCGCTCGCTATCGTTCCGGCGGAGGGCGACCTTCGGCGGCGTGGAGCCCGGCTTGATCTCCCATGGCAACACGAGCGCGGTGCGCCGGCCGGAGAGAAACGACTGCAGCACCCAGCCGGCGGCGCCGTCCGCATCGCGAACCTGCCGCCAGCCCTCGAACTCCTTGATCACCTCGAGGGGCAGCCCGGCACGCCGGTAGACCCAGGCAGTGGGATAATCGGTGCCCGGTCCGTTTCGCATATTGACGCGATCGGACTTGAGGCTGACAAACCGCGGCACGGGCAACCCGCTGCCGCCGGGAAAGCTCGATCCGGTGCCTGCGGGTTGTGCGGTTGCGAACACAGTTGCGGCGAGGAGCCCCGCTGCAGCCATCGCCGCGCGAATTCGCCCTTGCCCCGCAGCCCGCCGCATCGTCATCTTTCGCCTCGCTTTAGCCGGTATCCGGAATCGATGGATCAATGCTTAAGTGGGCCATCGCCGGCAACTTGCTTAGGTTGCCGCTGAGAGAAAATCCCGCACTTTGTCATCGCAATGGCGTTCTGTTAGACCTGCCCCAACGAACCTCACGAGAAGCCGCCCCTTCCGGACTGTCTCCCCCACATAAAATAGAGGCAACAGCGACCCCCGATGCCGAACAGCGCCCGAAAGCCAATCGTCATTGTCACGCGTAAGCTGCCTGACGTGGTCGAGACTCGCATGCGCGAGCTGTTCGATGCGCGACTTAACGTCGATGACAAACCTCTGACGCAGAGCCAGATCGCCGAGGCGCTCAAGATTGCGGACGTTCTGGTGCCGACGGTGACGGATCGTGTCGACCGCGCGGTGATCTCGCAGGCGGGCCCGCAGCTGCGCCTCATCGCAAACTTCGGCACGGGCGTCGACAACATCGATCTCGATACGGCGCGCAACCGCGGCATCACGGTGACGAATACACCGGGCGTCCTCACCGAGGACACCGCCGACATGACGATGGCTCTCATCCTCGCCGTGCCGCGCCGGCTGGCCGAGGGTGCCGCGTATCTGAAGGAAAACCACGTGAACTGGACGGGCTGGTCGCCGACGTGGATGCTCGGCCATCGCATTTACGGCAAGCGCCTCGGCATCATCGGCATGGGCCGTATCGGACAGGCGGTGGCGCGGCGCGCGAAGGCGTTCGGGCTGCAAATCCACTACCACAACCGCCGCCGCCTTGCGCAGGACGTCGAGAAGGACCTCGAGGCCACCTACTGGGAGAGCCTCGACCAGATGCTGACCCGGGTCGACATCGTCTCCGTCAACTGCCCGCATACGCCGGGGACCTATCACCTGCTATCGGCGCGGCGGCTGCGGCTGCTGAAGCCGTCGGCGTACATCGTCAACACCGCGCGCGGCGAGGTGATCGACGAGAACGAGCTGGCGCGCCTCATCGAAGCGGGCGCCATTGCCGGGGCGGGGCTCGACGTGTTCGAGAACGAGCCGGCGGTGAACCCCAAGATCCTCAACTCGGACCGGGTGGTGGCGCTGCCGCACATGAGCTCGGCGACGGTCGAGGGTCGTATCGACATGGGCGAGAAGGTCATCATCAACATCAAGACGTTTCTTGATGGCCATGCCCCGCCCGACCGCGTGCATCCGGCGATGTTCTGAGGCGTTGCCTCAGTGCTAAAATATCATCCGGCAGCTGGAACGATTGTGGTTTGCGATTTCACCACTGGCTTTCGTCCCCCAGAAATGGTGAAGCGTCGTCCAGCGGTGATAATTTCTCACCGCTTGGCGTTCCGTGACCGACTGTGCACGGTGGTGCCGCTCGGACAGTCGGCACCCGATCAAAAGATAGATTATCAGTGCCAGATCTCGGTCAAGCCGCGGCTGCCGGAGCCATTTGCTGCTGGGATGTATTGGGCAAAGGCTGATATGCTCGCGACTGTCTCCCTAGACAGGCTGAATTTCTTTCACACCTCTCGCGATCAGACTGGCCGACGCCGATACCTACAGCCACGGCTTGATCAGGCCGAGTTATTGCGCATCAAGGCGTGTGTGCTGCACGCTTTAGGCATGCACAACTTGACAGAGTACCTCTCCTAACTCACATAATCATCCGCTTGTTGACGGTGTCACAGCCGCTCAACCTCAAGACCGCGCAAGCGGCCGGCCCCGCTCGGCGATAACAAGCTAGGCGGGGTTCGTTTTTTTCAGGAGCGCTTTTCTTTGGTGAGCTTGCGGATGCCGTTGCGCTACTGCGCCCGGGCTGTTGTTGAATCGAGCCGCCCATCGCCGCACACGGTGGTGCGAAGCTGACAGGTGCCGCGCGCCCGGCGGTCGGCGTTGCAGCGGCTGAGGGCGAGCTTCTCGGCGTCGCCGGGTGTCAGCCCGCCACCCGAATAGGTGACTTTGCGCTGCTTGCTGATGCTGCCGGAAGCGATGGCTGCGCACACTTCGCCGCCGAACGTCACCGCCTCGCAGTTTCCGCGCTGCATCTCGGCGCATTCCGCGCGGACCTTTTCCTCCGCCTCGAGGCGTGAGCCGATCTTCCACACGGAGAAGAACGACCCATCCGGAGTGAAGGCGATGGCGCCGTACTCTTCGGCAATTGTGCTGGTGGAAGTGGCGGGTGCGATGGAAAGCTGGGGCTGCTGCTCTTCTGCCTGAGCATGGGCGTCGCGGCCGAAATCGGCCAGCGGCAGCAGCGTGGCGGTGATGATGGCAATCAACACGGTATACAATATCCGACTAGGGAACATAGAACCGCTATCCTCTCACGCCGCGCATGTCGAGTTGCGATTCGTCGCCGCGTGTACTGAAAGATCGGTTATCGAGGGGTTGCGGCCACTGATGGGATTGTCCGGGTCCCACGCAAAGCTGAGCGTTTCGAAGCGGCCAGCGAGGGCATCGTACATCAGGAGACGGCCTGCGAGGCTGGTGCCGAGGCCGAGGATTTCCTTCAAAACTTCCGTCGCCTGGAGAGTGCCGATGACACCGGCGACGGCGCCGAGCACCCCGACCTCGGCGCAGTTCGGGATGGTGCCCGGTGGTGGCGGTTCAGGGAACAGGCACCGGTAGCTGGGATAGGGCGTGCCGTCGTCGGCCGTCAGGTGCGGCTTGAAGGTGGAGACGTAGCCGTCGAAGGGGCCGAGGGCGCCAAATACGAGCGTGCGCCTGGCGAAAAAGCAGGCATCCGCGACGAGGTAGCGGGTTTCGGCGTTATCCGTCCCGTCGGCGACGATGTCATAGCGCGAGATGATGTCGAGCGCGTTCGAGGCGTCGATGCGAACCTCGAGGGGTTCCACGGTGACGTGCGGATTGATGCGGGAGACCGCGTCCTGGACGCTCGCGACCTTCGCCTTGCCCACCTGGTCGGTGGCATAGGCGATCTGCCGCTGCAGGTTGTCGAGCGAGACGGCATCGTCGTCGACGATGCCGATAGTGCCGACACCGGCCGCGGCAAGGTAAAGAGCGAGCGGCGAGCCGAGACCACCGGCGCCGACGAGAAGCACCCGCGCCCGCTTCAGTGCCTGCTGTCCCTGTCCGCCCACTTCCTTCAACACGAGATGGCGCTTGTAGCGCTCGATCTCCTGCGCTGAAAGCGGCGGCGTTGGCATTCTGTCCTGCATGGAACGAGCGTACCGCAAACCGTTAAGGCCGTCAGGGGGGAAGTGGCGGGCTTCGGCGCGCCGCGACGCCCCATTTCATCAAGATGGTTACGGCTGGCGCGCAAAAAAGAAGGCCCGGTGGAACCACCCCACCGGGCCTTCTTTTTAGTTAGGTAACGCGTGCGCGGCGCCATGCCTCTGGCGCAGATCAGGTGCGCTTGGTCGGATCGATGTAAAGCTCGCTCGTGTAATAGCGCTCCGCCGAGGACGGCGCGATCGTCACGATGACCTTGCCGGCATATTCGGGGCGTGCACCCACCGCGAGCGCGGCGGCGACGTTCGCGCCCGTCGAAATGCCGCCGGGGATGCCTTCCACGCGGGCGAGCTGACGCGCAACGTCGAACGCCTCTTCGCTCGATACGGTCACGACCTCGTCGATGGCCTTCGTGTCGAGCACCGACGGGATGAAGCCCGCGCCGATCCCTTGAATCTTGTGCGGGCCGCGGGGTTTGCCGGAGAGCACGGGACTCGTCGTCGGCTCGACGGCGATGATCTTGAGATCCGGCTTGCGCGGCTTGAGTGCGCGCGCAACGCCGGTGAGCGTGCCGCCGGTGCCGACGCCGATGACGACGGCATCGACCTTGCCGCCCGTATCGTTCCAGATTTCCTCTGCGGTGGTTTTCTCGTGGACCAGCGGATTGGCCGGGTTATCGAACTGACCGGGGATGACGGCGCCGGGAATCGATTTCGCCAGCTCGTTTGCGCGTTCGACGGCCACCGGCATGCCGCCCGGTCCCGGCGTCAGCTCCAGCTCGGCACCCAGATGGGTGAGGATCTTACGGCGCTCGAGCGACATCGTATCGGGCATGACGAGGATGAGCCGATAGCCGCGCGAGGCGGCGACAAACGCAAGACCGATACCCGTATTGCCGGAGGTCGGCTCGATGAGCACCGTCTTGCCTGGGGTGATCTTTCCCTCCGCCTCGAGCACGTCGATCATCGCAACGCCGATGCGATCCTTCACCGACGACAGCGGATTGAAGAACTCGAGCTTCAGCAGGATGTCGGCTTTCACATTCGCCGCGGCGGCCATCTTGCCGAGACGCACCAGGGGCGTATGGCCGATGGTTTCGGCGATGGAATCGTAAACGCGTCCGCGCCCCCAGGTTTTGGTTGCGGCAAGTGTCTTAATTTCAGTCATCGGGGGGCCTCATGTGCGGGCGGGTGTTGTTGTGTGTTTTGGATGCAGTTGGATGTGCCGACGGGGGCGGCGCAAGAGCGTTAACCGGCTGCAGATCTCCACGGTTGGGCGATTGACCGCCGCTGTCAAGGAGGAGGGCCGATCAGCGATTGCGAGCCCGTGCCTTGTGGGTAGCCGTTTTTTTTGGAGCCACGGCAGGGCGGGGTATGGATTTCTTTTGCTGTGATGTTTTGCGCGATGCCCCGTTCTCATTGGAGGCAGATTTTCCCGTCGATCCGAAGCCGCCTTTGCCCCGCGCTGTGCCAGACACGTTGATCACTTCGACGAGCGCGGCCCGCGTCACCGGGGCGACGACGAGTTGCGCGATGCGCTCGCCGCGCCGGATTTCGAAGGTCGCCTGTCCGAGGTTTGCGAGGACGACACAGACTTCGCCGCGGTAGTCGCTGTCGATCGTGCCGGGGCTGTTCAGCACCGTCACGCCGTAGTTCAGCGCCAGCCCGGAGCGGGGACGGACCTGGGCCTCGTACCCCTTCGGCAGCTCGATGGTGAGGCCGGTGGGAACGAGCGCGCGTGCGCCCGGGGCCAGCACCATCGGCTTGCCGGCTTCGAGTGCGGCGAGGAGATCGAGGCCCGCGGCACCGTCGGTTTGATAGGTGGGCAGCGGCAACTCGCCGGCGTGGGGCAGACGCATGACGTTGACTTTCACGCGCGCGGCCTTTGCGGCGGTGGTGCGGGTTGTCGATTTCATTCTGCCGCCGCCGCGTTGGAACTCAGATGTGCGGCTGCGCGTGCCATCAGCCGGCGCGCGACCTCATCCTTGCTGAGTGTTGGCCAATCCTCGGTGGCGCGTGCCGTGACGAGATGCACGGTGTTGCCGTCGCCACCGAATACGCCGCGCTCGGGGGAGACGTCGTTGGCGACGATCCAGTCGGCGCCCTTCGCTTTGCGCTTGCGTGCGGCTTCCACGGTGACGTTGCCCGTCTCGGCGGCGAAGCCGATGACGAGGGTCGGCCGTCCGCTGCGGCGTTTGCCGATGGTGGCGAGGATGTCGGGATTCTCCGTGAGCTCGAGCGCGGGCTTTGTGCCGGCAGATTTCTTGAGCTTCTCGCGGTGCGCGGATGCGGTGCGCCAGTCGGCGACGGCGGCTGCAAAGACGGCGATGTCGGCGGGAAGCGCCGATTCGACGGCTTCCAGCATCTGCGTCGCGGTTTCTACGTGTACGACATCGGCGCCCGGCGGGTCGGCGAGCGTTACAGGGCCGGTGATGAGAGTGACGCGCGCGCCCAGTGTCGTCGCCGCGCGGGCAATCGCGTGGCCCTGCTTGCCCGACGAGCGGTTTGCGATGTAGCGCACCGGATCGATCGGCTCGTGCGTCGGGCCGCTGGTCACGAGCACGTGTTTTCCGTTGAGCGGCCGCGCGCCGAGCTGGTGTGGTGCCGCTCCCCGTTGCTCCGCCAGGACGATCTCGATCGCCTCGATGATTTGCGGAACGTCGGCGAGACGGCCGGGGCCTGTCTCATCACGCTCAGCCATCTCGCCGATGTTCGGCCCCACGAAGCGGATGCCGTCGGCGCGAAGCTGCGCAACGTTGCGCTGGGTAGCGTGGTGCAGCCACATGCGCGGGTTCATGGCAGGCGCCACGAGCACCGGCTTGTCGGTGGCCAGGAGGACGGTCGAGGCGAGGTCGTCGGCATGGCCCCCCGCCATCTTGGCGATGAGGTCGGCGGTGGCGGGGGCGACGACGATGAGGTCGGCCTCACGCGAAAGGCGTATGTGTCCGATCTCCTGCTCGTCGTTCAGATCGAACATGTCGGTGAAGACGCGGCTATTGCTCAGCGCGCCAACGGATAGCGGCGTGACAAACTGGGTGGCTGCCCGCGTCATGACGGCGCGCACGGCGGGGCCGCGTTCGCGCAGGCGGCGAATGAGCTCGAGGCATTTATAGGCGGCAATGCCGCCGCCGATGATCAGCAGAATACGCCGTTGTTTCACGTGGGACGCTCGCTAGGGCAATGGGTTAAAGCTAGCATACTCGATGATCTAAAGGGGTTAAGCGCGATCTCCCCTAGGCTGGCGGGCTCTGGCATGCCCCTTGCGATGCCGCTGGGACCAGAATTGCCTCGTAAAGGCCCCCTTTGGGGTGATCTGAAGGGGGCCGGACGTGTTCCGCCAGGGCCCGGGATGGCCTCAAAGGATCAGCTGCTTAGGAAATCACATGGTACGTGCCAAGACCGCCGTCACCGCCGGGATTTTTGCCGCTCTCCTCGCGCTGGGGCTGGGGGGCACGGTGGCCCGCGCGACGGTTGACGATCCGACCGTCGATTGCCTGAGCGACGACAACCAGCGGCGCCTCAATGGTTGCTCCGCGCTGCTCAACACACCGGGGCTGCCCAAGAGCGAGCGCAGCATGGCCCTCAGTATGCGGGCGCTGGCTTACTCGCTCCTGGGCATGTTCGACAAGGCGCTCGCGGACTACGACGAAGCGCTCACCATCACCCCGGATTTTCCGCTGGCGCTCAATAACCGCGCCTGGTCGTACTACAAGCTCGGGCGTCCGGCGGACGGCATCGGCGATGTGGAGCGTGCGCTGCAACTTTCGCCGGGGAGTCCCTATGCCCTTGATACGCGTGCGCATATTCGCCAGTCGATGGGGGATGCGAACGCTGCCCTCGCGGACTACGAACTGGCGATGCGAGCGGGCGGCGCCAACATCGTGAGGATGTATCAGTGCGGGTTGCGCGCGCAAGGCCTCTACTTCGGCGCCGTCGACGGCGTCTATACGCCGGGGCTGCAGCAGGCGATGCGCACGTGCTCGGGAAACCGGCAGTGCGACCCGCTTCCGTCCGATTCCGAATGCCGGCCCGAAGTGTCGTAGGGCGGACGTGCGTTGCGGCGCCAACACACGCTCATAAATTACTGGGCTACATCAAAAAATCGTCCCCAGACTTCGGCTTGACGCGCCTCTCGGGCTCGCACATGGTGCCGGGGCCGACGAATCTCGGACCATTCAGTTGGCCCTCGCAATAACATAAGGTCCAAGTCTAGGGAGAGGATCCCAGGGGCGGGGGGATACGGGAGCGTGTCGCCCCGCCTTTCGTTTGTGCGCACCGCTAACATTAGCCTCTCCGCCGTGCGAACCTCGCCACGAGGCTGTCGCAAAGGGCAATAAGTTTGGGTCTCCGGCGAGGAGCGCCGCGGATGCGATGGGGATGTGCGGTGCCGGATCAATCATCACCGGAGAGGGACGCCGTGGACGGCGCGCATGGTGCACGGGAACGCCCGGCGCGCTTGCCGGTCGTTGCACTCGTTGCCGGCGCGATCCTCGCGTTCGCCGTGCCGCGCTTCGTGCAGCCGCTCAACCTCGTTGACGTGCTCGCCTTCCCCTTCGGCTACTACATGGCCGCACAAGGCATCCTTATTGGCCTCCTGATCGTCGGCATCATCTCAGCGCGCTGGCACAACCGTCGCGAAGGACGCGACGCGAAGGTTTCGTGATGGTGCGGGATGTGCTGGCGTTACGCCGGGTCACGCGGATCGCCTTTGCAGGACTCATGCTCGCAGCGGTGCTCGGCGTGGCGGGGTTGGTCTTTCTCGCTCAGCTCGGCGTCCCCGCCACTCTTATCGACGGCGGCTATTGGACACTCGGCGTACTGCTTGCCGCGCTCATCGCGCTGGGTGCGCATAGGTATCGCGGCACGGTGGGCTCGGCGGTCGTAGGCGGTCTCGCCGGTGCGACCACGGTTGTTTCCGGTGCATTCATCCTGGCGCTCACCGGCGCAATCTTCTCCTGGGGGCACGACGGGCTCGCGTTCGCCATCGGTCTCGGAGCCGGCTGCCTGCTGTTGCAGCTCGTCATTGCGCCGCGTATGGCGCAGGCAGGCGCGACATCGCTCGCGGGGCTGTTCGCGATGCGGTTTCCGGGGCGGCTGGCGGGCATGACATGCGCTGGGGTCGTGGTGCTCGCGATGCTGACGCTGCTCGTTGCCGAGCTGATGGCGGCGGGGCTGATCGGCGCGCGGGTGCTTGGCCTTAGCTATGCGTCAGCGACGGCTGTCGCCGCGGTCGTCGTGCTCGCGTGCTTCGCGCTGCGCGGTTTTCACGGTGCAGTTTGGACGAACGGGGCGCTGTTTCCGCTTCTCCTCATCGCGCTCGCCGTGCCGCTCGTTATTCTTTCCGCCATCTGGTACGGCGTGCCGTTGCCGCAGATCGCGTATGCAAACGCGCTCTGGCAGGTGCAGGGCCTGGAAGAGATGCTGCTGGAGCAGGACCTCGCCGATCCCGCCTTCATGCGTCCGATGCTGACGCCATTCGTTGCGCTGACGCCGGTGAATTTCCTCGGCATCGTGCTCGGGCTCGCGGCGGGTGCCGCGGTCGTTCCCACCGTGCTCGGCCTGTCGCCACCGCTGGAACGCTCGGCGCGCAGCGCGCGCTCGGCTGCGCTCTGGACGCTCGGCTTCGTCGTGTTGCTGCTGACGCTGTTTCCGGTTGCCGCCGCGTACGCCAAGCTTTCGCTCGCCACGCTGGTCGCCGACCGCACGCCGATTGCGGAGCTGCCGGGTTGGGTGTTCACGTATGGCCGTCTCGGCCTGCTGCAGATCTGTGAACGTGCGGCGACCGATGTCGAAAGCGTCATTGCCGCCTGTGCGGCGCTGCCGGACGGTACCGGCGCGCTTGCTCTCCACGACATTGCGATCGATCCCGATGCCCTTCTGCTGGCGATGCCGGAGATGACGGGACTTTCCGGCGGGGCCTTCGGATTGCTCGCCGTTGCGGTGCTGGCCGTCGTGCTCACGACAGCGTCGGGTCCGCTCGGCGCGGCGGTGCGGGCGCTTACGGGCGATGGGCGGGGCGCTATGCAGGAAGCCGCGGCGTCGCGCCGGCAATATGCGCTGGGGCTCGCGCTCGGTGCGCTGCTCGTCGGTGTCGCCGCCGCGGTTGCTTCGAGGCATCCTGCTGGCGTCGTCGAAGTCGCCGCCTGGGCGTTTACACTGACTGCGGCGGGGTTCTTTCCCGGGCTGTTTGCCGCTCTCTGGTGGCGGCGCGTGACGGCGGCCGGCGCAATTGCCGGAATGTTCGCCGGGCTTGCCGTGGTGCTCGTCTATCTCGTTGGCACACAGCAGTTCCCGGTGCAGTTCTACGAGGCGCAGGAAGCCATTTCCGGCTCGGGTGCGTCGGGCGATGAGTACTTCGTGGAATTGAAAGAAGCTTGGCTGGAGGCGGCGCCGGGGGAGATGAAGGACATCGCCCGGGCGGCGCTCGATGCGCACGCTCGCTCGGCGGCATCCCTTTGGGGCATCGGCAACCTCGCTGCCGCGCTCCTCGCGTTGCCGGCGGGGATCTTTGCGCTTGTCGCGGTGTCGCTGCTCACACGGGCGAGGTCTGTGTCAGCGGAGGCGGAGCCGATCAGCCCGCAGCGTGCTAATCTCGGCGCATGATTTACGACCTCGCCGTTATAGGCGGCGGCATCAACGGAGCGGGCATCGCAGCGGACGCCGCAGGGCGCGGCCTATCCGTGCTGCTCGTGGAGAAGGCGGATCTCGGCGGCGCCACCTCGTCCGCAAGCTCGAAGCTCATCCACGGCGGGCTAAGGTATCTGGAGCACTTCGAATTCCGGCTGGTGCGCGAGGCGTTGAAGGAGCGGGAGGTTCTGCTCGCCGCCGCAGGCCATATCGTCTGGCCGCAGCGCTTCGTGCTTCCGCAGGTGGCGGGTGGCCGCTCCGGCTTGATGCTTCGGGCGGGGCTGTTCCTTTACGACAATCTCGGTGAGCGACAGCGCATTCCAGCATCGTCCTCCCTTGATCTGCGACGCGATCCCGCCGGCCGTGCGCTCCGCCGCGAGCTGACGCAGGGCTTTGCCTATTGGGACTGCCGCGTCGATGATTCACGGCTCGTGGTGCTCAACGCACGCGCGGCCGCGGCAAAGGGTGCCGTGATCGCAACGCGCACGGCGCTCAAGTCTGCGACTGTGCACGAGGGGGAATGGCGCATCGCTCTCGATGGCGACCGTTGGGACAGCGACGTTCGCGCGCGTGCGCTCATAAACGCAGCGGGACCTTGGGTGAGCAGCGTCGGCGCGCAGATCGGTGCCGGCGCCGGGGTGGCCTGCGACGTGCATCCCAGTCCGGCGGTGGACCATCCTGCTCCGTTGCGGCTGGTGAAGGGAAGCCACATCGTGGTGCCGCACATCTCTGGCGCGGACGATGCGTACCTTTGCCAGAGCGTAGACGGCCGCGTCGTCTTCGCAATTCCCTATGAGGAACGCTTCACACTCATCGGCACGACGGAGATCGACTACAGCGGCGATCCGCGTGCCGCTGCGATCAGCGGCGAGGAAGAGGAATATCTTCTCGCGCTGACGCGCCGCTTCTTTGCCGCGCCGCCCACGCGCGACGATATCGTCTGGAGCTTTGCGGGCGTGCGTCCGCTCTATGGCGACGACGGCGCCGGGGATGCCTCCTCGGTAACGCGCGATTATCGCGTGGAGCTGAGCGTCGCGTCCGGCGCGCCGCTCCTGACGGTGCTGGGTGGGAAGCTGACGACGTACCGAAAGCTTGCCGAGGCTGCGCTGGAAAAGCTCGCGCCGCATTTCCCGCGCATGACCGCAGCGTGGACCGCGACGGCCAAGCTGCCCGGTGGTGATTTCGGCGACACAGGCCTGGCGGGCTTCATCAAGGGGCTGTGTCGAAGGCATCGGGGATTCGATGCGGCATATCTCGGCCGGCTGGCGCGTCGCTATGGCAGCCTCACCGATGATGTTCTGGGCGACGCGCGTGGGATGGCGGATCTGGGGGCGGACTTGGGTGGCGGGCTGACGGAGCGCGAAGTCGTCTACCTGCGCGAGAACGAGTGGGCGCGCGCGCCCGACGACGTACTGTGGCGGCGCACCAAGTGCGGGCTGCATATGAGCGCGGATCAGCGCGCGGCTGCGGCCGAGGCTATCGCGCGGTGGCTGTGAGCGCGGTGCTGGCGCGGAGCGCGCTCAGCTCCGACTGGAGCGTCTTGCGATCCGATGGAATCGGATTCGGACGCTCTAGATTTTTGATTGGTCGCATTTTCTTACGACGGACCGGCACCCACTTCGTCGGAAGCTCTAGAGCCGTTCCGGTTTAGGTGGAAACGCAGAACGGCTCTAGACCATTGTTTGGTCGTGCTCCTCATCGAAAACCGGTGTCCACTTTTCCGGAAACACTCTCTATCTACTCGTGCTTCTTATCGGAAAACCGGTGCCCACTTTCCGGAAGCACTCTAGCCGGGGTTCGGTGGGCCGTAGACCGGCGCTTCGCCGGCGGCGATGCCGGAGCGCACGGTGGGTCCCGCCCAGGGGCCATGCACACCGACGGTATCGCGCGGCGCCCCCGGGGCGATGACGGAGCCGGTTTCGATCGGGTTGGTCCCGGTCGTCGCCTTCGGGGCATCGCTGACCGCAAATTCCAGATCGAGGTTGCGGGCGATGAGGTCGATAGCGCCTTCGGCTTTGAGGGCGCGCTCGCCCGAGACGGCCACTGCGGATTGCGCGCGGAGGATGCCCTTGGCGACGGCGAAGCGCGCGTCGAGCTTGTCGACGGTGATCGCGCGCGAGCTGGCATTCTGCCAGGCTGCGCTGTCCAGCGGCTCGCTGCCCGGCGCGGTGAGCTTGTTGATGTCGAGGCCGACACGGCCCGGCTCGGTCAGCGAGACGGAGAGCTTTCCGGCCAGCGAGCGCAGCAGCATACCGCCCGTATTGCCGCTTGCGGTGAGGTCGGCGGTGAGCGCGCCGCGGCCCTGCACCGTCGGGTGTCCGAACACGGCGTATAGGGTGTGGCCGACGTCGGCTGCCTCGAACTTCGCCTGTAGTCCGTAATGCGGGTTCGCGCCGGACATGTCGATGCGAATCTGTCCGCTGCCGCGGGTGCCGTCATCGAACTCGAGCTCGGCGATGTCGGCGAGCATCTTGCCTCCGCGCAAGGAGACGGTGGCGGCGCTGCGCCCGACGGAGAGCGTCGGCAACGAGAGGCTGCCGGCGGAAATGCGGAAGTCGGCGTCGATCGCCTGGATGAGAGGAAATTCGAGACCGCTCGCATCGCGGATCGCCGCGAGCATGTTGTCGTGCTTCGCGGTCGGGTCGTCGCCCTTCAGATACTGCGCGACGTCGAGCGTCTTGAAGCCGAGCGTTCCCTCGATCATCGGACGCTCGGGAGCATAGTTGAGCGAGAGCGTACCCGTCGCGCTGTTGTCGTCGAGCTCGAGGTCGGCGTTCTGAAGGCTGATATTGCGCCCCGTCCACTCCATCTGGCCCTTCGCACGGAAGGCACCGAAGCCATTGCCGCCGGGCCATTCGATGCCGAGCCAATTGGCGAGGGCGCGCAGGTTGCGGGTTTGCAGTGTGGCCTTCGGCGCGAGAAGCTGCGGGCTCTCGCCGAGCAGAAGGTTGCCGTCGAGGCTGGCGGAGATCGGCTGGCTGGTGAAGGATGCGCTCACCGGGCGGGACATGCCCTGTGCATCGCGGCTGGCATCGAGCGCGGTATCGAAGGTCACCGTCTCGTTGCGGAAATCGAACGAGCCTGACGCGTGGATCGCGCCGTTCGGTTTGCTCGAGATGGTCGCGGATACGTTGTCGAGCTGAAGCAGCGAGCCGTCCGACATCTTGATGCGCACGGTGCTCTCGCGCACGACGAGTCCGTCGAACTGCAATCCCTGCAGCGCTTTGACGAGCGGCGCCACTTCTTCGTCGGGCGCTTCGCGGGAGAAGGTCGGCTCGCGGGAGGAGAAGTCAGCGGTGAACGCCGCGTGCTCGAGCGTCAACTGCGGGCCGTTGCCGGTGATGAGCATGGCGATCATCTGACCGCCGCGGGCAAGACCGGTGCGGCTCGGCGGCACCGAAAGCGTGCCGCGCTCCAGCTCGATCGTCGGCCCTGTCATCAGGCGCACGGGCGTGCTGAGGCTGTAGGTATTGTTCGAGGCGGCGAGCACGGCGCCGGTTTGCAGCGCAATGCGATTATAGCGGTCGCTGACGAGCAGCGGCGCGGCAAGCAGGATCAGAAGGAAGCAGAAAATCGCGAGTGTCCACGTATAGCCTCGCACGTTTTGCTTCGGGCGCTTCATGAATCCCTGCCGCTTCAGCACGCGCCACCCACAGTGTTCAAGATCACCGAAAAAGGACCCGGCGCAAGGAAGCGACCTGGGGACCAGCGGACGCCGATAGTCTTAAAGGCGGCCCATACGCCGCGCAAGCAGCGAGCTGACCTTGGTGGGCGTCTAGCGCCTGTTTTTCTTAATGTCCGCAGGGTCTTTCTATACCGTGCGGCGTGCGATTGCGAGATGGCGATGCGGTGCTGTTCACGCTTTTCGGCTTCGCATATTCAGCATGGTGTGGACAAAAAATTTGCACTTGCATCCGCTGCGAGGGCCGCGCGGGTTGCGAGCACCTTGCCGCTCGTGCACTTTCGCCCGGGAATTGTGCAGTGCCGGATAACGGAGCTTCGTGGTGAGGCAGCCTTTCGTCGTCGGAGGAATGGCCGTCGCACCGGGTGAGCGGCGGCTGATCGACCTGCCGGTTTCGAAGCTTTCCAATCATGCGCCTGTCACACTGCCCGTGCATGTGCTACACGGCGCGCAGTCCGGGCCGACGATGTTCGTGTCGGCGGCCATCCACGGCGATGAGCTCAACGGCGTCGAGATCATCCGCCGTCTGCTGCGTACCCTAGATCCGCAGAGCATAAACGGCACGCTTCTGTGTGTGCCCGTCGTCAACGTGTTCGGCTTCATCAGCCGCTCGCGGTATCTGCCGGACCGACGTGACCTCAACCGCTCGTTTCCGGGTTCGGCGTCGGGCTCTCTCGCGGCGCGCCTTGCGCATCTTTTCCTGACCGAGATCGTGAAGCGCTCGCAGGTCGGCATCGATCTGCACACCGCGGCAATCCATCGGATCAACCTGCCGCAGATCCGCTGCGTGTTCCGCAAGCGACCGCGCGTTCTGGAGCTTGCGCGTGCGTTCGGTGCGGAGGTGATGCTGGAGAATGCCGAACGCCCGGGCTCGCTGCGGGAGGCCGCGCGCGCTGCGGGTGTCGACGTGCTGAGCTACGAGGGCGGCGAGGGATTGCGCTTCGATGAATTCGCGATCCGCGCGGGCGTCGATGGCATCACCGGCGTCATGTATAAGATGGAGATGCTCGATCTCGCCGAGGATGTCGACCCGGTGCCCGTGCGGCAGGCGCCGGTGCTGATCAACACGTCGAGCTGGCTGCGCGCCCCCGAGGGCGGGGTGTTCCGCACCACCAAACGCATCGGCGATGGCGTCAATCTCGGGGAGATTGTCGGCCATGTCGCCAACCCGTTCGAGGACGCGGCCGTGGAGGTGCGTTCGTCCCATCGCGGGATCATCATCGGACGCACGACGCTACCCATCGTCAACATGGGCGATGCGCTCATGAACATCGGATGGTCGGAAGATCTGTCGGATCGTACGTCGCCGGAACGCGAGGCCGAGCGCGTCTGGCTAGAGGATGACGATGTCGTCGATTGACGCTCGGATGCAGGTTTAGCGGCTTCCGGGCCGCCCGCCGGCGACGGCCTCGTGCAACAGCAGCACCGGGATCAGTCCGACGAGCACGATCGTGAGCGCACCAATGGAGGCCTGCTCGAGCTGCTCGATGGAGGCGAGGCTGTAGACGTGCGTTGCCAGCGTCTCGAAGTTGAAGGGTCGCAGGAGCAGCGTTGCCGGCAACTCTTTCATGCAATCGACGAAGACGAGCAACGCGGCAGCGCCCAGTGGCGGGATGAGCAGCGGCAGGTGCACGCGCCAGAGCACCGAGAGCGCGTTCTCACCCAGCGTGCGGGCGGCGGCATCGAGATTGGTCGAGACGCGGCCGAGGCCAGCCTCGATGGGTGCGAGCGCCACAGCGAGGAAGCGGATCACGTAGGCGAGGGTGATGGCAAAGAGCGAGCCCGACAGCAGCAGGCCCGTCGAGACGCCGAAGGTCGCGCGGGTGAAGGCGTCGACGTGATTGTCGATGCCGGCGAGGGGAATGAGCAGACCGATCGCGAGCACCGTTCCAGGGACAGCGTATCCAAGTGCCGAGATGTGGCCCGCGGAACGTACAAAGCCATTGCCGGCAATGCGGCGCGCGTAGGCGAGCGTCAGGGCTACGAGGACGGAAACGGCGGCGGCGATGGTCGCGAGCAGCAGCGTGTTGCCCGCAGCGGGCAGGAAGCCGCTCGAAAGAGCGTCGCCGGCATGGTTCGCCGCGTCCGGGATGATCACCAGGACCGGCACGAGGAACCCCAGGACGAACGGCAGCGAAGCGAGTACCGCCGCCAGCCATCCCTTCCAGCCCGGCAGCTCGTGGAAGGGAATTGCGCGATAACGCCCCGTCGTATTGTGAGTGCGTGCGCCGCGCCGGCTCGCGCGCTCGAGCGCAAAGAGCATCGCAAGCAGCACCAGCATGACGGTGGCGAGCTGCGCCGCGCCGCCGATGTTCGAGCGCTGCATCCATGTCGCGTAGATGGTGGCGGATAGCGTATCGATGCCGAGGTACTGCACGGCGCCGAGGTCGTTGAGACATTCCATAATGACGAGGGCAACGCCGGCGGCGATGGCCGGGCGGGCGATCGGCAGGGCGACATCAAAGAAGGTGGCGAGCGGCGTTCGCCCCAGCGTGCGCGCGACTTCGAGCACGCAGACCGATTGCTGCGCGAAGCTCGCCCGCGCGGTGAGGTAGACGTAGGGATAGAGCACGGACGTCAGCACGATGATGCCGCCGCCGAGCGAGCGTATATGCGGGAACCAGTACTCGCCCGCGGTGGTGAATCCGAACGCCGCGCGCAAGTGCGTTTGCACCGGGCCGGCATAATCGAGCAGCTCCACGTAGCAGTAGGCGATGATGTAGGTCGGCACCGCGAGCGGAAGCACCAGCAGGCGGTCGAGCAGATTGCGGCCGGGGAAGCGGTACATGGTGATGAGCCACGCCGTTGCCGTGCCGACGATGAGGCTCAGTCCGGCGACGCCCCCCGAGAGGAGCACGGTGCTCGCGAGCGAGCTCGGCAGCACGGTCGAAGCGAGGTGCGGCCAGATATTGTCGGTGGGATTGAGCGCCAGCAGGACGACGGTGACGATTGGGAGCGCGACGATGGCGAGGATCGCCGCCGCGGCTACCGTCCAGGCTGGCGATACGGCACCGCGGCCGAAGCGGAACAGCGAAGCGAGGCCGGAGATGGCTTCGCCCGGGCGCGGTACACGTGCGTCGGGTATTGCCGGTTGCGGCCCCTCGACCGTCATCGGCCGCTCCCTTTACGGCCGGCATCACAGGCGTTGGGGCGCCGCACCGTTCAGCAGAGGTTTCGCGGGGCGGGCATCACCAGTCCTGCGCCCATGAAGGCCGTTCCAGGCGAGAGAACCTGACCGGCCTCGCGCAGGCAGCGGGCGAAGTTGTCGGCGCCTTCGATGGCCTCTTCGACCTCGTCGCATCCGAGGAGCGCGACGGCGCAGGCGCGGAAGGCGGGACAGGTGCTGTGCTGGCACGCGGCGACCATGGAGATCGCGAGACACTCGTCGCGGCAGAAGCGGCGGCACTGTGCCGGGAACACCTCGATGCGGCGCTCGGCGGAATCCTGCACCGCGCGCACCCAACAGGCGAGCTCGGTCATCAGCGGCTTTGCCGCTTGCGGCCCGACGGCGCGCGAGAACTCGTCCCAGGCAACTTCCCAGCAACCGATGTCGCTGGTCTGGAAGCCCTGGAGCCAGCACCGGAAGCCGACGCCAACGAGGCGCTCGGCGGCGGGAAACATGGCGGCGGCCGGTATCGCGGAATCCCGCGCGGTGCGGCTGCGGTGGAATGTGTCGATCTCAGACATCAGTTGGTTGCCCCTTGATCGAATTGGACACGGTCGATGATTTCGGATGCTTGCTTGCGCAGCGAGGCGATCTTAGTGAGTGACAGCGTGTCGGCCTTCAGCGGGCCCCAGCTCTGCACCAGCTCCGAGGCGGGAACTTCATCGCCAACGGGGTATTCGCCATTCGCCTCGGCATAGATCTGCTGCGCTTCGGGTGCCGCGAGAAACTCCATGAGCTTCAGGGCATTCTCGCGGTTCGGGGCGTTCGCCGTCATGGCTACGCCCGAAACATTGACGTGCGCGCCACGGTCGGCGGCGTTCGGGAAGACGATGCGCACCGCGTCCGCCCAGGCCTTCTGGTCGGGGTTCTTGAGCATCGCGCGCATATAATAGGTGTTGCCGACCGCGATATCGCACAGGCCTGCCTGTACGTCGCGCACGGCCTCGCGGTCACCGCCGGCAGGCCTGCGCGCGAGGTTCGATTTGAGGCCCTGCAGCCATTTTTCAGTTTTCTCCTCGCCGTGGTGGGCGATCATGGAGGCAACGAGGGCGACGTTGTAGGTGTGCTGACCGGAGCGGATGCAGATCTTGCCCTTCCACTTCGGGTCGGCAAGCTCCTCATAGGTGAAGGCATCCTGCTTCACGCGGTCCTTCGAGGCGTAGACGACGCGGGCGCGGCGGGTAAGGCCAAACCAGTGGTCGGTCTCGTCGCGCCAGGTTGCCGGAATTTCCTTCTTCAGCGTCTCGGAGTGCACCGGCTGGGTTACACCCGCCTCGACGGCGCGCACGAGAAGGCCGGAGTCGTTGGTGAGCAACAGGTCGGCGGGGCTGTTCTTGCCCTCGGCCACGAGGCGCTCGATGAGGCCGTTGGGCGCGAAGACGACGTTCGTCTTGATGCCCGTCTCTTTGGTGAACTGGTCGAGCAGAGGCTTCGTGAGGCCCGGCTCGCGGAAGGAATAGATGTTGACCTCTTCCGCCGCACCCGCTGCGGGGGCGAAGGAGGAACTTGCAACGGCGAGCAGTGCTGAATACGCCGCGCGCAGAAGTGCGCTGGATGACCGCATCATTTGCTCCAATAGGCGGGGTTCAAGGCCCCGGTATCGGTGGATCGAGCAGGGCGGCGAGTGGCACACACTGCCCGGCCATCATCCCTAACGTGCGCGCACGGACACAGTCAACAAAAGCCCTTGAAATCCCAATAGATTAGAAATCCTCTAATTCGAAACAGCAGCTGCCTAACATGGGCGCGCGGGCGGTCGTTAGTTCGAAACAGCAGCGTGCGCGATCACCCTGTCGCGTGGAAAAACGAGGGCGACCGCAGTGCCTTCGCCGAGTGCGCTGTCGATCTCGAGGCGCGCGCCATTCTGCTCGGCGAGGCTGCGCGCGAGGGGCAGTCCGATGCCGTGTCCGCCGTCCTTGCTCCGCTGCGGCTGCTCGGGCACCGGTGCTTTCAGGGCGGCCTCGATCTGCTGCTCCGTCATTCCGGCGCCGGTATCCTGCACGGCGATGAAAACCGATCGGTTGAAGCCGAGGCCCGTGACGACGCGGACGTCGCCGCCGCGTGGCGTGAACTTGATCGCGTTGCTGAGAAGGTTGAAGAGCACCTGCTTGATGGTCGTTACATCGGCGCGCACCTTCGGAAGCTGGCCATGGAATTCGCATTCCAGCTCGAGGCCCGCCTCCTCCGCCAGGGGCCGCAGCGCTGAAACGGAGCTTTCGGCAACTGCGTTGAGATCGATCTCGACCGGCTCCAGCGGACCCGGCGTTTTCTCCGCGTCATCGCCGCTCAGCAGGCGGTTGATCAGCGCCAGCGCGTGCTTGGCGTTATCGTGAATGTCGGAGGTGTAACCGTGGTAGCGCTCGTTGCCGATGGCGCCGAAGCGCTCATCACGCATGATCTCGGCGGCGGCGGCGATCGCGCTCAACGGCGTGCGCAACTCGTGGGCGAGCTTGGAGATATGGGGGCTGCGGGTTGCCGCCGATCCAGCCGGAGCGCTCTCTGCGGCGTCGGTTTCGGCGTCGGCGTCTGCGGCGGGCTCGACGCGGCCACCGGCAAATCCGCTGCGGATCGCGCTCGCGATCTTCAACATGGTTGCCGCGTCGTCGGCGGACGGCGCGACCGGCGGCGGCAGCGCCTGCTCCGGTGCCGACGGCAAGGGCGCGTCCGTTGCAGCCTCGGGGCGCCGTCTCGCCACTCCCGAGGCGATGCTGACCAACACGAGCTCGGGGGATGCCGCGGCCTCGCCATCCTCGGGAACGGCGGCGACGTCGCAGATGAGATTTTCGGCGCCATAGGCGGTCCAGAACACGAGCGGCTCGCGCCGTCCGCCATCGAGCGGCTCGCGCATCATCGCGCGCAATCGCACGAGGCCCGGCATGGCGGCATCGAGGGTTCCCGAGGCGGCATCGGGGCGCAGACCGAGGCGCGCAGCGCCCGCGGCGTTGGCGGCGAGCACCCTGCCCTTGGCGGGATCGATGATCCAAGCGGGATCGGGGCAGCCCGCCAGGACCTTCTCAGGACCGGCTGCAGCCGAAGGCAGCGATGCGCGCGGACCGTCTACTGGCATGGGCAAAATACCAAAGCTTAAAACCTGTTAGCGTGGTGAGCCGCTTACGTCCATGAGCTTGGGGTCGCGTCGTCCGGTATCCACACTCATTTCGCGACCGCTGGCGGCAGAACGCGGTATATTTGCACTCTGCCCGAAAACCAGGAGCGGGCATGACAACCATCCTGGCCCCCAGAGGAGACCCCCGATGACCGACAAACCGCAGTTCGAGTTTCCGGAAGCGGTCCGCGAACTCGCCGAGCGCAACGTCGAGCAGGCTCGTAGCGCCTACAATCAATTCCTCGATATGGCGCGCAAGGTCCAGGAGACGCTCTCAGCGTCGCAGGGCGCAGTCACATCGAGTGCGGCTGAAATGCAGTCGCAGATCGCCAAATTCGCCGAACAGAACATTCAGGCGAGCTTTTCCTTCGCTACCGAGCTTTCGCGGGCCCGGGATTTGAAGGAATACATGGAAATACAGCAGCGGTATGCGCAAAAGCAGATGCAGACGTTCGCCCATCAGGCCCACGTGCTGGGGCGGCTCGTGAGCGAGGCGGCGCAGAAGGCCCAAGGGCGCTAGTCGGCCCGCCATGGGGATCGGCGGGTAAAGGGGACTTTATCCGCTACCGCGGCGCTCTATCTATAGCTTGCGTGGTCTTCTGGGGCGGCTGCTGGCCGACGCCGTGACGCGTCGCGATGGTTTGGCAGCTCCGCCGATCTTGCCTAAGGGGATCGGTCGATGTATTGGACCGCTCCTGCGCGCGTTGGCCGTGCGGAAGCACCCGGCTCCCGGAACGCTTCCGGCTTGCCAGCGGGCAGGGCACCGGTGCGATTGACTTCCCGCCGACAGCGGGCCTAAGTCGCTGATGTTGCCCAAGTGCCGCCTTAGCTCAGATGGTTAGAGCGCTAGATTGTGGATCTAGAGGTCTCCCGTTCGATCCGGGAAGGCGGTACCATCGATACAGCCCTGTTTCCCTTACAACATGATTGCCAGATTGCCCTCGATGGTGAGGGCATCTGTCCGGACGGCGTGGTCGGCTTTCGCGCGAGCGCAATAGCCGTCGAGGCAGCCCCGTCGCCTTGACCGTGCGGCCGGCCGGCCGCCGATTGCATCCTCGATGCGATGGGTGCGGGCCAAGAATGCGCGGATCTCAATCCTCGAGCTTCCGGCACCGGGGTGCCGCCTTCGTCGGCTTTGGCATTCACTGCGCTCGATCAGCCGCCGATTGCGGCGGGCTCACCGGCGTGTCTTCGCTCGTCCCGTGTCCGGAACACAGCTCGCGGGGTAGAGGTTGCATCTTCGTAGCTCATGCCGCGACGGCGCCGAGCACGTCCTGATGCGCGCATGTATCGGCGCAATTCTGATATCGGCGCAGTTCCGGGCGAGGTGTAACTTTGGGTGCCCTGTCGTGTGACCGAAAGGAACCAAGCCAAATGCAGCTCGTCCCCAAAAGCTTCTTTCTGACGCGCGGTATCGGCGTTCATCGTGAGAGGCTCACCGCATTCGAACTCGCACTGCGCGAAGCCGACATCGAGCAGCAAAACCTCGTGACCATCTCGTCGATCCTGCCGCCTCACTGTATCGAGCTCGAGCGGGAGAAGGGCGTCGCCACGCTTCTGCCTGGCGAGATCACCTTCACCGTCCTTGCGCGTACCGAGACCAACGAGCCCGGACGGCGTGTCCATTCGAGCATAGGCTTAGCCCGCCCAACGGACCCGTCGATGTACGGATACATCTCCGAGCACCATGGGTTCGGCATGACTGCGGAACAGAGCGGTGACTATGCCGAAGACTTGGCAGCCTCGATGCTGGCTTCGACGCTCGGCATCGAATTCGATCCCGACGCGGCATGGGACGAACGCAAGCGGGTCTATCAGACCAGCAACCTCATCATCGGCAGCACGTCGGTGACTGCATACGGAGAAGGAGACCAGCGCGGTTACTGGACATGCGCCGTGGCCGCGGCGGTCTTCCGTTTCGTCTGAGGATGGGCAGGGCGCGCGGCCCCGCCTTCATCGTGCATCACTGCGTGTCCGGTGTCGCTGACGCGAAGATGGCGGTTGTTCACCCTCACAAATGGCGGCTAGTCGCCGGTCTTGATTTTGTCCGCGTCAATGATCTTGAGGCGCATGGCGAGGTGCACGAGCTCGATGTCGGAGGAGACGCCGAGCTTCTACTTGATGAGGTAATGGTAGTTCGCCACCGTCTTGGTCGACAAGTTGAGGGTGGCGGCGATCTCGCTCACAGACTTGGCTTCGGCCAGCATGCGAAAGATGTCGAACTCGCGCGCCGTCAGGCTTTCCGGGGCCAGGGCTTCCGGGTTGATGCGCATCATGGCGAGCTCATGCCCGATGTCCGGGCTCAGGGCCTTCTTGCCGGCGGCGACGTCGCGGATGGCGGTGACGAGCAACTCGGGCGGGCTCGATTTGGTGATGTAGCCGCGGGCGCCGGCTTGAAATGCCTGCAGGGCGTAGGCGGCGTTCTGGTGCATGCTGAAGACGAGGATGCGGGCGCCCCCGTCGCGCTGGCGCAGGTGACGAATGACCTCGATGCCGCCGCGGCCGGGCATGGTGAGATCGAGGACGACGACGTCGGGGGTCAGTTCTTTGTATAGCTTGTACGCGGCATCTCCGTCGGCGGCTTCGGCGACGACCTTCATACCATTATGCTTCTCGATCAGCCGCCGGTAGCCTTCGCGCACCACGGCGTGATCGTCGACGAGCATGACGCTAATGCCGGGCGTGTCCATAGCTCTCCCGATCCTCCGCGTTGACGGGGACGAAGACACGCACCTTGAGTCCCTTTCCGGCGGCATCGTCGAATGAGATCGAGCCCCCAAGCGCCGCCACCCGCTCACGCATGTTCATGAGGCCCATGCCGTGCGTCTCGTCGGCGACGGCGGTGGAACAGCCGTTGCCGTCGTCCTCGATGGTGAGGTTGATGCCGGTGGGCCTGCTGGCTTCGGCTCCGGTGACCGGCTCGACGCTGAGACGCACGTGACTGGCGCCGGCATGCCTTGCCGCGTTGGTCAGTCCTTCCTGGGCAATGCGGAAGACATGGATCGCGGCGTTGTCCGGCAGCGCAATCTCGGGGGGAATGTCGAGCTCGAAACGGGTGTCGCGGCGGCGGCTCAGGCTCCACATGTCGATGAGCTGGCGCAAGCTTTCGACGAGACCGAAGCGGTCGAAGTCGGCGGGCCGCAACCGGAGCAGGGTGCCGCGCAGCGAGGTCATCATGCCCGCAGCGATGTGGGCCAGGCTGCGCGCCTCGGCAACAAGCGCAGGGCACTCGTCCTCAGCCGTGTGCTCGATCGAAGCTGCGAGCGCGGCCATGGCGGTGAGGTTTTGACCGAACTCGTCGTGAAGCTCCCGGGCGAGGTGCCGGCGCTCGTCCTCCTGCGTGTTCATCAGCCGCTTCGACAGATCGGCGCGTTCGGCAAGCGTCGCCTCGATCTTGGCGGCGAGCTGGTTCGATACCTCGCTGATGCGCTGCAGCTCGGCGAGGGAGAACTCGGGCAGGCGATAGCTGAAATCGCCGGCGGCGATGCGGTTCAGTCCGGCGATAACGTCTTTAGTCGGGGCCAGTGCGCGGGCGAGCGCCGCGTAGACGAGGACCGAGACGGCGATGACGGTGAGGAACGTGAGCAGCAGCGGCTGTCTGAGCGCGTCCCACACGCGGGCGGCGACCGCCTCCGGTGCGGATGTCACGGTCACGGTGCCGTAATCGATGCCTTTGTAGGCAACGGCGCGGCTCACGCCCTTATCGGATGCAAAAAGCGCGGCGGATGTCGCCGTGAACCATTCGGGTGCGGCGCCGGCGCCCGGCGGAAAGCCCACGCAGTCGCCGCGCTGCATCTCGCCGCTGGGTGCATAGAAGCGCACGCATTGGCCGTCGCCGATACCCGCCGCCGTAACCGTCTGCCACTCGGGAAAGCGCTGCGCCAGGTCGAGGCCGGCCTTGATCCGCAGCAGTTGAAGCTCCAGCTGACGGGCGACGAGGTCGGCCGTCGTGGCGGCGCGCCGGTTGGCGTCGCGATGCGCCTCGACGAGTGTGACGATCGTCACCGTTACCAGACAGAGAACCGCCGCGAGGACAATGCGCAGAACCAGCGAACGCTTAAGATCGATAGTTCGGTGCCTCGGTCGTGCGGTGTCCATTGGGCGGGGCAAGCCGGTTATGGTCATGGTCCTGGACATGGCTCGAGAATAGCAGGGATACCTTGGGCAAATTGCCCGACTTTCGGCGGGTAACGGCCCCTATTGGCACGCATGGGCGTTGCTTAGCGTTCCTCAAATACCGAACACCTGCAAAGAGGAACGACGATCATGGAAAAGTTAGCACGCATCTGCGGCCTGGCGCTGGCGGCGCTGATCGCGTGGGCCGGCGTGAGTTCCGCTAACGCCGAGCCGCGGGCGAAGCTCGCCATCCTGCCCTTCGAGATCAACGACACCTCGGGCGAGGTGGGGCCGGCATCGCGCCACGCGGAGATGCTATCGGAGCTGACCCGGTACACCGGCGAGCGCATCGAGGCAGCGGGTCTCTACGACGTTGTCGACCCTGGCGCGGTCGCCAAGGCCGTGGCCGAGGTGAACCCCGGTACGTATCTGCGCGCCTGCAACGGCTGCGAACTCGACATCGCTCGCAAGGCGGGCGCCGACCGGGTGATGATCGGCTGGGTGTGGAAGGTGTCCACCCTCATCGGCACGCTGCACATCGAGATCAAAGATGTCGCGAGCGGGCGCACGACCTACTCCAAAGTGTTCGATTTCCGTGGCGACAACAGGAAAGCCTGGGAGCGCGCCACGGCCTACATGGTCGACAGCATGCGTAAGGCCCGGGACGCCGACAGGGCTCCAGACGCAGGCTGACGGTTGCGTCGGCTGCCAGCGTCCCGGCCCGGCGCCGAACGGGTCGGGACGCGCCTTTCCGAAGGTGCTGCGTGTTGGGGCTCGCCCACCGCATCGGGATGGGCATTGACGTACGCGGTCACGGGCGTGGAATACCTGCGCTGTCTTTCAGGGATGAAGCAATGGCGTCGTAAACGCGCACGCAGTCACGGCCACAGGAAAGGATCAGCCCGATGCAAATCAAGCGAAACGGAACGCAGCCCTCTCAAAAAGGTCCCGAGGCATGGTTCACCGGACAGGTCCGCATCGACCCTCTGCACACGGCTCCTGCGCCGGCGCGTGTCGGCGCCGCGAGCGTCACTTTCGAGCCGGGCGCGCGTACGGCCTGGCATACGCATCCGCTGGGGCAAACGCTGATCATCGTCTCTGGCACGGGCTGGGTGCAGCGTGAGGGCGGGCCGATTGAGGAGGTGAGGCCGGGCGATGTGATTTGGTTTCCGCCGGGCCTCAAGCATTGGCACGGTGCGACGCCGTCAAATGCGATGACCCATATCGCCATGCAGGAAGCTGTCGACGGCAAGACGGTCGACTGGCTCGAGAAGGTGACCGATGCGCAGTATACGCGCTGAAAGCGCATGTGAGTTCCGTGCCGCAAAAAGGTGAGACGTGAGCTACTGACGTCAGCATGCTGAGACGCCTTGCGTCGTCGTTCGATGCATCACCAGCCGGACGCGGCCCAAGTGACGTCACTGGCTCCGCGTCTACCCGGAAAGCGGAACTCGCTGCGCCGCAACCCTTTCCGTGTGTCGGTTGTTATCGACGCATGTCGCGTCGTCAGCCGAACGGCATCGCGCCGTTACGTAAAATTCCCCTGGAAGTGTTCGCCGGAAGTGAGGCATGGGCTAACCTGCCCTTGCCCATCAAGGTCGCCGCCGTTCATGTTTGGCGGGCAGAGCGGACTCTGCTGACCGATGCTGCCGCGAGGGACTGATTATCCGGCAGCGAAGGTAACCTAGAAATTGGCCGGAACAATAAAGTGTTACCACCTTACGATTCGACCTGCGCCCTAACCTGAGCTACGCTGTCTACATCATGCGCAACGACCCCCTGGGCGCGCGTGGCTGAGAGAGTATCGGTGCTCCCGCCTAGTCAGTAGGAGTGCGCACAGATGAATAAAGCAATCGATTTTCTGGACACCGAAGCCATCGGTATTGCGGCCAGCGCTCTCGACGCGGCGGTCGAACGTTGTGATTGCATACATGACGATACCCAGGAGCTTCGGCTTGCCACGGCGCGGCATATCATCGGCATGATGGAGTCGGGCGAGCTGGACCGTAACCGGCTACGCCGGTCGGCGGTCGAATACATTCAGACGCGGTTCCGCTGAGCGGCAAGCACGGGTGACGGCGAACGGAAGCTGGTGACAAGCCGCAACGCTTTCCAGCGCGCGTCGGGCACGTGTGTCATCGTCTCAATTCTAACACTCCATGGAGCCTGACGCGCGATTACGGCGCCGAGCACGTTTAAGGTCATTCGCCTGGCGTCGAGCGTGAGCTTCGCTGGCGATATAGGTCACCATGTGCATCGGCGTATCGGGCCGACGCGCGTTGTCGGCTCAGCTATCCGGCACTGCCTCGTTTTCGTCGGGGCGCTCGTCGTCGGAATCGCCACTCGCGTCCGCATCGGGCAGGTCGTTATCGTCGGTATCTACCGGCGGCGCCGGAGGAATGATGATCTCATCCTCGGCGGGGACGCCCAGTTCGCGGGGATCGTCCATAGCACGCTCCATTGCATGAGCTGTTCGACGACAGGTCAACCGTCGATCGCATGGCGGGTTCCCTTGAATTGGGAGTGAAGCATATGAGGGTGAGTTGGAGTTATAATCCGGCCGGGTAGAAAATGACGTATCCGTTCTTCACCATCGGGCACTCCAACCGGAGCTTGGACGCGTTTGCGGGACTGCTCGGGGGCGTCGATATCGCGCTTTTAGCGGATGTTAGAAAGATGCCGATGTCGAGGGCGAACCCGCAGTTCAATGCGGACACGCTTCCGCGCGCCCTCGAAGGTTTTGGCGTTGCCTATGAACACATTGCCGCTCTCGGCGGTCTTCGGGGCAAAGCCAAAAGCCTGCCTGCCGACGTCAACGGATTCTGGACGAACCGGAGCTTCCATAACTACGCGGACTACGCACTCTCGGAGGCGTTTCACGAAGGGCTGGAGCATCTGCGGCGGGAGGGCCACGAGCGGCGCTGCGCGATCATGTGCTCGGAGGCCGTCTGGTGGCGATGTCACCGCCGCATCATCGCGGACTATCTCATCGCCAGCGGTGAAACGGTGTTCCACATCATGGGAGAAGGGCGCTTGGAGCAAGCTACGCTCACCGCTGGTGCTGTCGTTCAGCCTGACAGGACGGTGATCTATCCCAAGCCCTAGAGCGCCCAATCGCGCCAGCGGTAATTGATCGGGGTCCGTCTGCTGGATGGTAGCCGTTTTATCCAGGGGGGCGCCCTGCTGGCTGGTCTAGCGGCCGCAAGCTGCGCAAACGCGGGCGGATCGCCCGGGTGTTGTAGAACGGTACCACTCGCGCCCATCGCGGACGGGGCCGCGGCTTTCGCGTTGACATCGTGACGGCGTTCGGGCGCTCTAAAGGCGCGACGGTTTCGGTTGTGGACGCTATGTGCACAACCGATGAAAATGGGAACACGGTGAGGCGCGCGGCGCCAAGACCGTGGCTGCTCCCGCAACTGTAAGCGGCAAGTTTCTTCCGCATATGCCACTGGCGGCTCGCGTTGGGCCACCGGGAAGGTCGGAGAGAAACGCTCGAGCCGCGAGCCAGGAGACCTGCCGCCGCAAGTCGCCCATCCTCCATGCGGGACGCTTGGTGGAACGGAAAACCGTAGTGGCGACTGATGTGTGCAACCGAGAGGGGCTACGTCAGGCATGTCAGTCTACGGTGTCATTTTCCGACACTAATCGATTGAGACCGGTTCGCGACCGTCGCCCCAGTTAGGCGTCGGGCGTCGAGCGGCATCGTCTCAATGCGTTGTAGTATTCGTGCGTGATGTCGAGCTTCCCCTGAGGTCAGTCTGCGTAACGGGGGGCTATCTGTGTATATGCGTTTGTTGGAGCGTATTTCCGCTCAAACTTTTCATGCGAGCGTGCTCGCGTTGACGGTGTCGGCCATTGCATTGGCGAGCGCAACAGGCGCCACGGCCCAGTCGGCCTCCGAGCCCGTGACCAGCGAGCTACCGCCGCTCGAGGTCGAGACCACCGCAAAGAAGAAGACAATCAAAAAGAAATCCGATCCAACGAACACACGCCTGAGCGGGACGGCGAATGCCGCTGCTAAAGGGGAGGCTGGGGCCGGTGGCGCGGCGAACGCCGGTCTTGGCGATCAAGTCTCGAACGGCGGCGGACTCACCGGCGCTTCGACGACGGTGATCACACGCGAGCAGATCGAGCGGGCGCCTCAGGTGACGCTTCCTGACATTATCGCGCGGGAGGCTGGCATACAGACAACCAGCGTCTACGGAGGCGTCAACGGCGTCGGGACTAAAATCGATATGCGCGGTTTCGGTGCCGCGAGCACTTCCAATACGCTCGTCTTGATAGACGGGCGGAGAGTGAATGACTGGGACTCGGAAGGTTTCGACCTCTCCAAGATCGCCAAGGACTCTATCGAGCGTATCGAGATTACGCGCGGAAACTCAGGCGCGGTGCTGTACGGCGATGGAGCGGTCGGCGGTGTCGTCAATATTGTGACGCGCCATGGTGCGGGGCTGCCCAACCAAGGGCGCGTAGAGGCCGGCATCGGCTCGTTCCAGACCAGGCTCGGCAACATAACCGCGAGCGGATCGTCTGGACCCTTTTCCGCTTTCGTCAACGTCGATGCCATTGAATCGGATGGCTACCGCACGAACAGCGAACTGCAGCAGAAATCTGCAGTCGCCGATCTTCGCTGGACGTTTGCGCGCGGTAGTTTCTACATCAATGTTGCCGCTGAAGATCAGGAGCTGAACTATCCAGGGTCTCGCAGAGTCGATCCTGCCAATGGTATCAACCAGCTCATCACCGATCGGCGCGGAACGAGTTCGCCCCTCGACTTCGGAGACAAACAGGAGGCGCGCGGTACGGTTGGCTTCACGTATTTCGTCAATCCCGGTGTCGAACTCGTCGTTGACGGTGGTATACGAGGAAAGGAACAGTTGGCGGGTTTCGGCGGCACGTATTTTGTCGAAAGCGAGCTCACCACCAAATCCCTCACACCGCGCGTGAACATAACGACGCCTTTCCTGGGGTTGCCGTCACGGGCGATCGCGGGCATCGATATCTTCGACACGGAATATGAGTCCGGCCGAGGGCCCGCCAAGGGCGTCGCAACCTTCAACGTGTATCAGGCCGAACAGTCGTCGGTTGCCGGTTATTGGCAGCAGACAGTGAACCTGTTGCCGTCGACATCGTTGTCCGCCGGCGGGCGCATCCAGCGCAACAAGACCCGCGCAGACGATACGCTCAGTCTGTTCGATCAGCCGCTGAATGCGAGCGAGACAAACTATGCATGGCATCTGGGGGCCGAGCAGGAGGTTACGCGCGAGCTGACAGTGTTCGGTCGCGCGGCGCGCAGCTTCAGGGTGCCGAATGTCGATGAGCGCATCGGTTCCACGCCATGGCCGAACTCACCGAACTATGCCGTGCGAACCCAGACCTCTCACGATTGGGAAGCAGGCATCAGGCTGGGATTTGGGCAGTTCCAAATCCAGTCCAGCTATTACGACATGCGCCTGACGGACGAGCTGCACTACGATCCCGTGAACTTCATCAATTTGAATTTGGATCCCACACGCCGGCGCGGTGTGGAAACGATCGCAAGCTGGCAAGTGATGAAGAACGTCCGTCTCAGCGGAAATCTCACCTATACGGACGCGATATTCCGGGAGGGACCGAACGCCGGCAACCAGGTGCCGCTGGTATCGCGCTGGACGGGCAACGTGGGTGTCTCATGGGACATCGTCGACAAATGGCTGACGCTCGATACCGTGGTGCGATATGTCGGTGATCGTCGCATGGACAACGACCAGCAGAACTTCCAGCCGATGATCGGGTCATACACCACAGTCGATGTGCGTGTCGGTGGGCAGTTCGATCAGTTCTTCTGGTCGGCCGGAGTAGCCAATCTCACGGACGTCGAGTATTTCGACTATGCTGTCGCCAGTACGTCAGCCTACGGCACGTACAATGCCTATCCCTTGCCGGGGCGCACATACGTGGTCAAGGCGGGCACGACTTGGTGATGGAAAGTGCGGATGGGCACACCGGCAGTCGGCTGGCGATGGCATTGCCTGGATCGCCGGTCGGTGGGAGGCTTCTGCCCAATAGTTGTGACGCCGGCCTTGCCGTGTACGGCGGCGTGCAACTCGCACTTCCGGCCAGCTGGGATTTCGCGAGCAGCCCTCCGCCGGTCATCCAATGAAATTCGAGGCTCCTACCCTCGAAACCCCCGGAGCGCGCTGCCACAAGGTGGCGCGCTCCAACGCATCCAGAGCCGTTCCGGTTTAGGTGGAAACGCAGAACGGCTCTAGACCATTGTTTGGTCGTGCTTCTTATCGGAAAACCGGTGCCCACTTTTCCGGAAGCACTCTCCATCTACCGTGCTTCTCATCGGAAAACCGGTACCCACTTTTCCGGAAGCACTTTCGCCCTTGATTAGACCGATGATTCACGCTTCGGACTGGTAGGGGTCCGAAGCGATCATGGTCTAGGGTAGGTGCGAGCTGGCCTTCGAGGCTCACGCTTAGCGTCCGAGCCGCCTCGCCCAGCCGGATATGTTGCCCGCGGGAAACATTAATGTAGCGACGAAGGCCCATATCGACCGCCGCCGCGCCCTGCAATAGAAGGGCGCGAGCCTGCCGCTCCCTGACACGGGGCGGCGAGGCGCGGAGCCGTGTCGAACACAGAGCATGAGCCTAGCCATCGAGCACCCGTTCCGGCGGTATCCGGATTTCAGCCTGCTTCTGACCGGGCGTCTTCTCTCGACCATCGCGATGCTGACGCAGAGCGTGACGCTCGGCTGGCAGGTCTACTCCATCGCGCGCGTCGATCATTCGGTCGAGTATTCCTCGTTCCTCGTCGGTATGATCGGCTTGGTGCAGTTCGTGCCGATGCTCGCGTTTGTGCTGCTGGCGGGCGAGACCGCCGATCGATACGACCGGCGCAAGATTCTCATCGCGTGCTGCCTGCTGCAGTTTTTCTGCTCGGCGAGCCTCGCCACGAACGCCAGCGCCGATCATCCGAGCCTCTTTGCTATCTTCGCCGTCGCCGGGCTGTTCGGCGTTGCGCGCGCCTTTACGATGCCGGCCGGCGCCTCGCTCGGGCCCATGCTGGTGCCGCGTGAAGTCCTGCCGCGCGCCATCGGGTGGAACACCCTCGGCATGCAGATGGGCATGGTCCTCGGGCCGTGGCTCGGCGGCGTGCTGTCCGCGATCTCCGTGCCGATCTCCTATGGCGCTGCGGCCGCGCTCTATGCGTGTGCCACCGTGGCGGTGTGGTTCATCGGCGGCAATACGAAGCCGGAGCATCAGGGCGGGCGGCGCTTGCAGCTCATCGCCGAGGGGCTCTCGTACGTGTGGTCGAACAAAATCGTGTTCGGTGCGATTTCGCTCGACCTCTTCGCGGTGCTGCTCGGCGGTGTCACGGCGCTATTGCCCGTGTTTGCCCGCGACGTGCTGCACATCGGACCCGATGGATTCGGTCTGCTGCGCTCAGGCCCTGCAATCGGCGGAGGCCTGATGGCGTTCGCGCTCAGCACGCGTCCGATCCAGCGCAACGCAGGGTTCTGGATGCTCGTGTCGGTTGCCGGCTATGGCGCGGCGACAATCCTTTTTGCGCTGTCGGCGTGGGTGTGGCTGTCGATGCTGGCGCTTGCGGCGCTGGGGGCCGCCGATGCCGTATCCGTATTCGTCCGCCAGACGCTCATTCAGATCGTCACGCCCGACCCGATGCGCGGGCGCGTCACCGCCGTGTCGAGCCTTTTCATCAGCGCGTCGAACGAACTCGGGGAATTCGAAAGTGGCGTCGTCGCGCGCTTTCTCGGTCCCGTCGGCGCGGCGATCTTCGGCGGCGTCGGATCGATCATGCTCACGGCGGTGTGGGCAAAGCTGTTTCCGGCCTTGCGCGATGCGCACCTCGATACGGCGCGAACGGAGATGCCAGCGCGACGATAGGTGCGCCCCCGCATCTCCGTTTCACGACGCAACTCACTTGCTGACCGGCAGCGCGGGGCCGTCTGGTCCAGCGCTGCCGCTGGTCAGCAAATACGGTCGGTTTGAGCGTCGACGCGGCGAGCCGGGCGACGGCGAGCGGGGGGATTGAGGAGGCTTGCCACCATGTCGGGGCTCGTGGGCTTGGCTGCATAGGTGTGGGGGGTGGTGCCGAGGCCCACGCCGATGTTCGGATGTCCGGAGAGCACGACGACCTTCACGCCCATGGCGTAAAGCGACTGAGCGATGACGTTGCCGGTGCGTCCATCGGCAAGCTCGAGGTCGACGAATGCGACATCCGGCAGATCGTAGCTTGCTGCCTTCAACGCGTCGTGCGCGTTGGCGCAGACGCCAATCACGCGGTGGCCGGCGTCTTCCACGCTCATGGCGAGGTCCGCAGCGAGAAGAGCGTCGTCCTCGCAGATCAGCACTGAGGTCATCGGCTTATTCCTTTCGGCGGCACAACGCCGCTTGCGGGTTCTTGGTTCCGCAATGCAGCATCGGCCTCGATGCTGCAGGAATGCACCAGGGCGACGTGCTCGTCGGTCCGCAGCTCGATGACGCCAACGGTTGCCGGAAGCATCCGGGCTGATGCTCCGGCGTAGCCATGCGGGCGCGTGGGTAAAGCAGCATCCGGGTTGGTTTGCGTGGCGAGCGTGCGGTCAGCGGCCTCGGCGAGAGCCTTGAGGCGCTGTGGCACGGGTAGCAGTGCGACTTCCTCACAAAGGAAGCGCAGCTGCTTCGATAGCGCGCGAGTCCAGTGAAATCCGTCGATCATGGGATGGTTCGCTCCTGCCGCTGTACGGAATTAGCTGGAGGCGTAAACGGGCGCGGGGCTCCGTGCGTTCCTCTCCCATGTCGATGGATTATTTGATATTTTTTTCATGTGGCGCGACGGCCGCTCGGCTAATTGCTCAACGCGTGACTAACCTTGCGAAGTCGTGCGCTCCAGAGGCCTCCGGAAAATGCGGATGCGCCGTCCGCGCCTACGCGCAGCTCGCCGTACCTCTAACCATTCTGCCGCCGGACAACGCGGCTCAGGCTGTCGGTACCCACTGATAGAGCCAGGTCTCGGAGAGCGTCTCGTCACCGAGCCGCAGGTAGCACCGCAGATCGACGGGCTGGTCGCCTTCTGTTGCGAGATCGAACAGTGCACGCCAGCGATCGGTGCCGACCACCTTGATCACGTAGGCGTTGTCGACGCGCCCGCGGGAGTGGGAGATCACCGGCGTCACGTCGAAGCGCTGCTCCATGGTGGCGAGCGGACCGCCGACGAAGTCGATGACGAACTTGCGCTTGTTGACGTCTTCCTGCTTGCGGGCCCCGGGAACGCCGCCTGCTCCCGTGTATGTCGCGACGACGCGGCCGATGTTGACCGGCGGATTGGGCTCGTCGTTGGCCCAGTGGAGCTTGTAGGCGTAGCGCAACTCATCGCCCGTCTTCACCGGCGCTTTCGGCACCCAGTAGGCAACGATGTTGTCATGGATCTCGTCATCGGTCGGGATTTCGACGAGCTGCACTGCGCCCTCGCCCCAGTCTCCCCGCGGCTCGACCCAGATGCCCGGGCGGCGATTATAGAATGCGCCGTCGTCCTGGTATTCGGCGAAGTCGCGGTCGCGCTGCATCAGGCCGAAGCCCTTGGGCGAAGCGTCGAGGAACGAATTGGTGCGCACCTGCGGGGAGTTGGTGAGCGGCCGCCAGATATGCTCGCCGGCGCCGGTCCACAGGGCGAGGCCGTCGCTGTCGTGGATTTCAGGGCGCCAGTCGGTGGCGTAGCGGCGGTCGTTCTCGCCGTACCAGAACATGCTGGTGAGCGGGGCGATGCCGACGCGGTCGATATCGGTGCGCGCAAAGAGATCGGCGGTGACGTCGATGATCGGTACGCGGCCCTTGCTGGCCTCGAAGCGGTAGGCGCCGGTGATGCTGGGACCATCGAGCAGCGCATAGACGACGATCGAAGCTTTGTCATCCGACTGCTCCTCGAGCCAGAACTCGACGAAGCGCGGAAATTCCTCAGGCTCGGGCATCGCCGTGTTGATCGCGATGCCCCGTGCGGAGGCGCCGTATTGGTCATCCTCGCCGGAGGAGCGGAAATAGCTGGCGCCCTGGAAGGCGAGCCAGTCCGTTTCCTGGCCGCGGCCGTTCATGATGCGAAAGCCGGAGAAGCCGAGATCCGCGGGCAACTTGCTGGCGAATGCGGGATCTTTGTAGTCGAAGCTATCGGCGGAATAGACGATCTCGCGGGCCTTGCCATCGCTCAGCTCGTTGATGCGGACAGGGAGCGAATTGTATTTGTCCACGTGGAAGAGCCGCACGGGGAATGTGCCGGGGCCCGATGGCCAGAGTGCGCGATCGGCACGGAAGCGGATTTTCTGTGCGGCGTCGAAGTCGACGTGCGCAACGATCTCCGGGGGCGGGGCCGGCGTGACATATGGTTTAGCCGCGAGCTCCTTTGCGCGCGTGCGCAGCTCCTCGAAGCTGAACGGCTGGGCGTCTCCCAAGCGGAAGGCCGGTGGGGCGGCGGCGCGGAGCGGCGCGATGCCCGCGATAGTGAGCATGAGGGCCCATGGTCCTCCGGTCGCAAGAAGTTCCCTTCGGCTAACGGTCATCGAGGCTACCTGGTCACGATTGTTGGGAGCTGGTTACGGTGTGCGCAAGCTGCACAAGCTGCACGAGATGTGTTTTGAGCGTGGCCGCTTGTCAATCTACGCGGATATCCATCCCAACCCAGCTATTCGCAGAATGCGGATAATTCGCGTTAACCCATTGGCGTTCCTGCGGCGGGCAGAGATGGAGGCCCGTTGATGCCGCTCTGCCACAAGCCGGCCGGGTGACGCTGACGCAGGCTGTCGCCGTATCCTACAGGGAACAAATCCACCTGCTGCCGCCTTTCAGGGTAGTGCGAGTGAGGTGAACATGGCGCGCAAGGATACCGAGAAGAAGACGGCAATGCCCGATCCACTGGAGCCGGGCCAAATCCCTGGTCAAAATCCGGCGACGCCGGAGCGCATGCCGGGGCATACGCAGTTCCACGATGAAGAGGCTGAGAAGAGGGCCGCAGAGGACGCCGAGCTCGACGAGGCGCTGGAGCAGACTTTTCCGGCGAGTGACCCGATCTCGTTCGAAAGCACACTGGTCGCGGGCCGGCGTCGCCGTGGGCGAGACGCACAGCGTTAATTTACGATCCAGATGGAGCGGGTGCGAAGCGCGGAATAGCGCGTACCCGCCGGCTTTCCATCACAATGCGCATAACGAATTGAAAAACTGCGCCAATCTTAGCCTCGACGTTGCCACAGGATTTCGTTGATACTCCCCTCCGCGCGCCGGCACCTTCTGCGCCTGGCGCCGCCGAAGGAGGGGACTGTTGCCTGGGATTTTCGCAAGAGCGTGCGCCGGCTGGCGCGCGGCACGCTTTGTAGCGGTCGTTGTGCTGGCGCTACCGCTACTCGCGATGGGCGGCTGGCCGCTACGTGCCGATCCGAGTGCGACTGTCGGCTCGATCTTCGGCCCCTTCGGCCCTGAAGGTCAGCGCATGCGCGAACAATTCTGGCTGCTGCCCAGCGGTGATCCGGCCATTGCGCAGCGGGCAACGGTGTTCCGTCCTGCGGACAGCGGGAACGCGCGCCTCCCGCTCGTGGTCATCAATCACGGCACGTCCGAAGCGAACCGCGTTTCGGTTTCCATGCCGGTTTATTACTGGCTATCGCGCTGGTTCGTGGAGCGGGGCTACGCCGTCGTTCTGCCACAGCGGCGCGGCCACGGCGCGACGGGCGGCGATCTCGTCGAGGCGATCGGCGACTGCACGAGCCCGCATCATTACCGTTCCGGTCTCATCGCTGCGGAGGATGTCGGCGCGGCGGTCTCCTACATGGCGCAGCAACCGTTCGTAGATCCGGCGCGCATTGTCGTTGCGGGCATCTCGACGGGCGGCTGGGCATCGCTGGCGCTTGCCGGCTCGCGCCCGGATCTCGTTGCTGCGGTTGTCAATTTCGCCGGAGGGCGGGGCGGGCATGCGTGGGGCCGTAACGGCGCGGTGTGCGGTGAATCCGAGCTCATCGAGGCGGCAGGTCGATATGCGCACACGGCACGCGCACCGACCCTCTGGCTCTACGCGCAGAACGATAGCTATTTCGGACCGAAGCTTGCCGCGCAGATGGCTGCGGCCTGGAAGGCGGGCGGCGGTGGCGTCGAGTACGTGCCGCTGGGTGCCTATGGCCACGAAGGTCACGCCATCGCGGACGATCGCGCGGGCTGGGATCTTTGGGGTGAAAGCCTCGACCGGTTCCTGGCGGCGAACGTTCCGGCCGGCGCTAAGGCTGAGCCGCAGGTGGCGCAGGGGCCGTAAAAGGCTCGGTGCGCGTCAGGCGGTAGCGGGACAGAAAGCTCACATCTGGGTTTTGGCACGCCCCGTCACCGGATCGCGGCCGCCGCGATATTGGTATTTTTGCTCCACTTCAGCCTGGACAGGCGGGGCGACTTCGTCTTCCTCCTGCTCTTCGGCGGCTTGGCCGCCGACCTGATAGGGCGGCTCATATGTGCCCGGAGCGTACGCCGGAGCCGTGCCGCGGCTGAAGTCGTCCTCTGGCATCCCGGAATACATCGGCGACTGGCAGCCAGCGCACGCGACGGCGGCGCCAAGCACCATTGCCAGCATCCACGTTTTGCAAAATGATGTATTCCTATCAGAAGGATGCATCGCTCCGCTCCGAAAGCTCATTAGCCTTGTCGTCCCATTATGGAACGCGGGCTAAGGTTTCTCTGTTCCGCGCGATGCCTTTGCAACCCGAGCCGGCCGCTGTGGCGGTCCGTTGGGCGGCTTTTCGTGAGCCTCAGTCGGGCAGTCGCGGGGCGGCAGCGATGTAGTTCACGCCGGTGTCCGGGCTGAGGCGCCAGGTGTCCGACATGACATCATAGATAATGCCGGAGAACTCGGGGTGGCCGCAGCCGGCGTCGCCGAGGAAGCGGCCAAGCTCCTCCGGGGTCACGAAGCGGTTCCAGTCGTGGGTGCCGCGGGGCAGCCAGCCGAGGACGTATTCGGCGGCGAGGATGGCGAGGCCGTAGGATTTCCACGTGCGGTTGAGGGTGGACATGATGACGAGCCCGCCCGGGCGCACGATCCCGCCGAGGCTGCGCACGAAGGCGGCCGGGTCAGGGACATGCTCGATCACTTCCATGCAGACGGCGGCATCGAAGCGTGCCCCGTCGGCCAGAAGCCGCTCAACCGAGGTCGTGCGGTAGTCGATGGCGAGGCCCTGGGCCTCGGCGTGCCGGCGCGCGACGGCGATGGAATCCTCGGTGGGATCGATGCCGGTGACTTCCGCTCCGAGACGGGCCAGCGGCTCCGAGACGAGGCCCCCGCCGCAGCCGACATCGACGATTCTGAGCCCGGTCAGAGGTTTCAGCCGCTCTGCGGAATGGGCGAAATGGCGCACGAGGTGCTCGCGAACGAAGCCGAGCCGTGCGGGGCCTTGGTTATGCAACGGGCGCAGTTTGCCGTTCGCATCCCACCACTCGGCGGCGAGGCGGCCAAAACGTTCCACCTCGGCCGGATCGAGATTGGCCGCCGGTGGCGGGGGGGCCTCTGCCGGGCCGGTCTGCGGGTTGGTCTGCGGGTCGGTCTGCATGGGCAGATACCGTAGGGTGGGAAACAGAATGTCAAGGCGCGGGATATTGCGATAACCGTGGGATGTCGTTAAGAGAACGCCGCGTAAACGGGATTCCTGCTTGCCCCAGGCTGTTTGCGCCGAATGGACCGGCCGCGCATCCGTGCGTCCGGCGCCACGAAATGTCCAATCCTACCAACCTGTAGCGAAGGCCGCACGGCGGGGAAGCGCGATGGCTGTTGTTGTGATGAAGTTCGGCGGCACCTCCGTCGCCAACGTCGAGCGCATCCGCAATGTGGCGCGACACGTCAAGCGTGAGGTCGACGCGGGCAACAAGGTCTGCGTGGTCGTCTCCGCCATGGCGGGGGTCACCAATCAGCTCGTCGCCTATGTGCGCGAAGCTTCCGTGCTGCACGATGCGCGCGAATACGACGCCGTCGTCGCCACCGGCGAGCAGGTGACGGCGGGTCTCCTCGCCATCGTGCTGCAATCCATGGGCCTGCAGGCGCGCTCCTGGCAGGGCTGGCAGATCCCGATCACGACCAGTGCCGCCCACGGTTCGGCGCGCATCGTCGGCGTCGACGGCTCGGAGCTGCGCCGCCGCTTCGACGAGGGCGAGGTTGCGGTCGTCACCGGGTTCCAGGGGATCGAGCCCGAGCGCCAGCGCATCGCCACGCTAGGGCGCGGCGGATCGGATACGAGTGCGGTTGCCATGGCCGTCGCGCTCAAGGCCGATGTATGCGACATCTACACCGACGTCGACGGTGTCTACACAACCGATCCACGCATCGTGCCGAAGGCGAAGCGTCTGCCGAAGGTGTCGTACGAGGAAATGCTGGAGATGGCCTCGCTCGGCTCCAAGGTGCTGCAGACGCGCTCCGTCGAACTTGCGATGGTCAACAGGATGCGGGTGCGCGTGCTTTCGAGCTTCGTGGCGCCGGAGGCGATGGCGCCCGTCGAGATTGGCCGCCTGGAAGACATCGGCACTATTGTTTGCGATGAGGATGAGATCGTGGAAACGCAGGTCGTCAGCGGCATTGCCTACGTCAAGGACGAGGCCAAGGTGACGCTCATCAAGGTCGAGGACAAGCCGGGCGTCGCCGCGCGCATCTTCGGTCCGCTGGCCGATGCCAACATCAACGTGGACATGATCATCCAGAGCGTCACGCCGGATGGCAAACACACCGACATGACCTTTACCGTGCAGGCGACCGAGCTGCCGCGCACGCTGGAAACATTGAAAGCGGCGAAATCGGAGATCGGCGAGTTCGAAGTGCAGAGCTCGGCGGACGTCGCCAAGATCTCCGTTATCGGCATCGGCATGCGAAGCCACGCCGGTGTCGCCGCGATGATGTTCAAAGCCCTGTCAAGCAAGGGCATCAATATTCTGGCGATTACCACATCTGAGATCAAAATCAGCGTCCTGATTGACGCGGCATATGCCGAGCTTGCCGTGAGGACGCTGCACTCTATTTATGGTCTCGACGCAGACTGAGCGCGAAAGTCCCGCGCACGGTCGAGCACTGAAGCCGCCCTCCGGCGGCTCCCACCCGGGTGGCACGACCAATGCAAAGGCGAGGTGACG
>Ga0182746_1000278_pt1 | contig 82308 bp, 71 predicted proteins | sample eDN3rd30CBELigOP_FD_128881 | JGI IMG/M metagenome (GOLD analysis project Ga0182746, IMG submission 128881) | Enriched Organic Plus compost microbial communities from Emeryville, California, USA - eDNA 3rd pass 30_C BE-Lig OP (version 2) (version 2) ...
AAAACCCTTTACGCCAATATTTGTTTTTGGAACTTTTGTGTTGTTTCATGCTGCTGTTTTAGGATCGGTAGAAGGAATTCTAGATCTTTTAGGAGCATTTCTGTATGTGATTCCATTATTAATTCTCTTTTTTATTTATGATTTCCCACTGTTGTTAAGAAATTATTTATGGATTCCTTTTGTTGTTTTTTTAATTGTTTTTAAAGAAGTAAATATTGGACTGCTTTTATTTTCAGCAGCTCTATATTTCTTTTTTACGGTATTTTTTTGGGGAACCTTATATTATCACTTGAGAATAGGTACGTCTTGGCTTAATTTCACCCGCTTTTGGAAGCTCGTATTAAAAAATAGTGACTCTACAAGTGGAAATGCACAGGAACAATTGCCAAAGTTTTTATTAGTTTTATCGATTTGGGAAATGGTTTTTAAAACACATAGAGCCGGACAAGAAATCGAATTACTAAGTTTAGTTCTTTTTTATGTTTTTATCTTAGTTTTTGCGTACATACTTCATCGTAATTTATTTGACTGGAGACCAAAAATTTATAACAGCTATACAAAAAATAATTTTCCACAACCGAATGAAGCTCTCTCAAATAAAGTAGTTGTTATTGTAGTGGATGGAATGAGAAAGGAGCGTTTTTATGAAGCAGAAACTCCTTTTATGGATTCATTAAAACAAAACGGTACAGAATATACAAATATGGAAACGGTCTATCCTGCAAGAACCGTTGTATGCTTTAGCTCTATGTTCACAGGTACCTATCCATTTGAACATGGTATGACTTCTAATATGGTGTGGAAATTAGGAATTAAAGTAGAGAGTATTTTTGATTCATTAAGAAAGGTTGGGAAAAAGGGTAGACTTCTTGGAATCGCTCATTTGGTTGATTCGATGGGGAGTGATGTTGAAACAGTTACAGCAGTTATGCATAACGATAAAGCAGATCCTAACATCATGCAAAGGGCAAAGAAAATTATGAAAGAGCAAGACCCGGATTTGTTCATTGTTCAAATGATTGCTACAGATCAAACCGGTCATAGCCGAGGCGTTTTATATGATGAATATTTACAAAAAATCCATGAAGCAGACGTGTTAATAGAGGATTTTATATCTTGGCTTGAGAAAGAAGGTAAGATGGAGAATACGACCTTGTTTATTTGCGCCGATCATGGGCAAGCGGATGGAATTGGAGGACATGGACATTTAGATGAAGGTGAAAGATTTGTACCTTTTATTGTACATGGTCCAAATATTGAAAAAGGGAAAAAGGTTGAAGAAAAGCATAGTCTTGTTTCATTAGCGCCAACATTATCCTACTTGTTGGGAGCTCCTTTTCCTAGCCATAGCCGGGGAAAAGTATTATTAGATGCAATCATTAAGAAGAAAGAGGATTAAAGCGCATGAAGAAGCAGCGAGTTATTGTCTTTCTGCCTGCTTTTAATGAGGAAGAGTCAATTGGAGAAGTTATCAAAGGCATCCCCAGACATTTTCATAATCAGGTAGATGTTAAAGTTTTAATTATTGATGATGGGTCAAACGATCAGACCGTAAATGTGGCAAAAGAAGCGGGTGCTGATTATATTGTTAGTTTTGAAAAGAATCGTGGATTAGGAGCGGCTGTTCGAGCAGGGTTAAAAGAAAGCTATGAAAGAGGGGCGGATATTGCCGTTATGATTGATGCCGATGGAGAATATCCCGCGAGTGAAATTCCTAATTTATTGTTTCCTATTTTCCGAGGTGAAGCTGATTATACAATGGGCTCCCGTTTTTTAGGAACCATCAAAGGAATGAAGCTTCATCGTCGTTTGGGTAACTATTTCTTTACTTTCCTTCAATGTATTTTACTTCGAAAATTGATTTTTGATGGACAGTCAGGGATGAGGGCTTTTACAAGGCAGGCTCTGGAGCATGCTGAAATCGTACACGACTATAATTATGCACAAGTTTTAACTTTAAACCTTGTTAGAAAAGGTTTTCGAGTAAATGAAGTTCCTATTTCTTATCGAGTTCGCTCAACAGGAGAATCTTTTATTACGTTTAAAGGTTATCTTTCATCTGTTTTACCGGCAATATGGAAAGAGCTAAAAAGACCTATACAAAAGGTACATGTAGAGACGGATGCTCACAAGTTAGAAAATATGAATCATTATCAATTAAAAGAGAGACATAAAGGGAAAAGTGTATTAATTGCAAAATAGAAACGAACATAATCATGATGGATGCAGGAGGATTGTAAGATGAAAAGATTAGTATTTTGTTTCTTATTGATATTTGTTTTAAGTCATTTAATTTCATTACCTGCCAATGCCTACAGCTATGGAGATCCGAATGAAGAGGAACTAGCTAATGTTTATAAAGAAATGCTTATTGAATTAGATAAAAATCCTTCAGATTATGCAACAGCACAAAAGCATTTCGAAACTGTTAAAAAAGAGGTCGATATGCATATGGGGCCTGAGCCAGCCGAAATTATTCTGCAAAATTTAGAAGATGAAGATAAAGAAGAAACAATTAAGAATATGGAGAAGCTCCTTGTGTTGAATATTGCAAGACGTTTAGAAAATATTGAAAAGAATTTTACTGAATATGAAACGAGCAAGCGTCTGCTGGCAAAAGGATTTGCTACGTATGAAGCGTTATCTCCCAAGGTAGAAGCAAAAAATCCAGAATTGCATAAACAAATTGATGCCGAATTCGATAAAGCTCTAACTTCTTTAGGAAATCCGGGACTTTTTGGAGTAGGGGAAAAAGAAGCTGATCAAAAGGCTTTTACAGAAAGCAAAGAGAAAATATTATCTTCTCTTCAAAAAGAATTTAAGTTGAAGAGCTTAGAAGTGGGGCATTTCTCAGAAAGCGCTACTGAACCAGCTAGTCAAAAAAAGAAAGAATGGACGGATATTTCCAATTTACGAAATTGGATTCCGCTTGTATTAATCATCGGTGTAATTGCTGCTATAGTTATTGTTACTATACGCAAGAGATCTAGACGATAACAGTGTTTGTAGAATAAACAACTAGGGAAGAGGGGGAAGGCGTCTGTGGAGATACAAGCTTTATTAATTACCTTCCGTGAAGTGCTTGAAGCATTGCTTATCGTTGGGATCATTACAACATACTTAAAGAGAATGGACAATGGACAATATACAAAGTATGTTTGGTTGGGTGCAGGTCTTGCCGTTTTAGCAAGTGTAGGTGTGGCCATGTTATTCCAAGTCGTGTTAACAGGCTTTGCTTCAATGGGAAGTGAAATGTATTTAAAGATAAGCATCATGATTATTTCAACTCTGTTGTTAACTCAAATGGTCTTTTGGATGGCCAAGCATAGCAGGGATTTAAAAGGAAATATGCAAGGGAAAATGGACAGCTTTATCTCAACAGGAAACATTGTGGGTATGGTCATTCACTCATTTTTAGTCGTATTGCGTGAGGGAGTTGAAACTGTATTTTTCTTTGCTGCCATTACCGGTGGAAACATCGGCGCTGCTATGCAGGGCTGGGGTGCCATTACGGGGGTAGTTATTGCAGCAATTGTAGCTTATTTATTCTTTAAAGGAACGATGAAAGTGCGTCTTAGTACTTTCTTTAAGGTAACGGGTGTCTTCATTATCCTGATTGCAGCCGGGCTTCTAGTTCAAGCTATTTCAATGATGCAGGATCTGGAGATTATCGGAAGTGTAATTCCTCATTTATATGATATAACATGGTTTTTACCTGAGCATCCAATTGATTATGATCATTATTTGCGCGATCATGGGGTAGCACCATTGTTGTCAGGAGATATCGGTATTTTCCTTAAAGCATTATTTGGTTATTCTTCTATGCCATCTCTAGAAGAAGTCGTTGCTTATATTGGGTACTTTGTAGGCATTTATCTATTAACGTCTAATAAATCGGTAAAGAAAACAGAAAGTGCCGAGCAGATAGAGCGAATGGAAAAATAATATTATAAAATTCCTCTCTAATGAAAAGTACAAGGTCATCGCCTTGTGCTTTTCCATGTATATAGTAGTTCATTTATCAAAGAACGGTGGAGTTTATGGGCAAAAATAATGCTATTAAAGAGAAAGCTGCCATTGCTTTTATTAGTATCATATCTATATCGTGGATATTTTGGATGCAAATCACTCATGTAAATCGATATGCAGCTTCATGGGATCAAGTTGATTTTGTCCTTGCGTTGGAACGATACGATTTAATGGCGATGCAGCCCCATTTTCCAGGCTATCCTTACTTTATTTTAGGTGGTTATTTTATTCACTTTTTTCTAGAAAATAAAGCGGCGTCATTGACAGTGTTTAATATTTTGTTTTACTTTAGTGCTCTTTTTCCAATGTATAAACTGGCAAGGGAGTATGTTTCGAAATCATATAGTTTACTAATCGCTGCGATTCTTTATTCTTCAACTTATATCATGATTATTGTCAATCAACCAATGTCGGAAGGAGCTGCAATAGCAGCTTTATGGTGGTATTTTTGGAGTATTAATCATGCTATTAAAAAAAATAAACTATTGTTTAATATTTTACCGTTATTTGTTTTTAGTATATTGTTAGGGATTCGTTTATCTTATCTACCTTTTGCAATAGGGTTGCTTCTCCTGTTTTATATAAAGTGGAGAAACAAACAATATAGATTAAGACATATTATTGCATACCTGCTTATTGCGGGTGCTTTTCAATTCATTTGGGTAGCAGGTCTAGTATTGTCTGAAGGAAGTATAAAAGGGTTCTTAAAACTGTCATTGGCATTTACAAGCGGACATTTTAACAGTTGGGGCAACACAGCGGTATCCAGTGATGTACCTTTTCTAACAAGGCTTAAAACGATAGTGATTAATAATGTTTTATGGACGGGAATTTCTTCTCAAATTATTTGGTTAGCGATAGTATATGCTGTTGCTATAGGCTTGTTTATTCATTATTTCAAATGGAATGATATAAAACGTGATTCAAGTATGCAACTAGCAATAATTATGAGTAGCAGCTATTTTATATGGGTAGTAATTGGTCAAAATATTGATAAGCCAAGACATATTCTTCCTTTAGTCATATTTTTGCTCTTTATCATGTTGATAAACATTTTGAGGAATTCTAGGAACACTATGCTAGTGCTATTCTTTATTGTCCTTCTGATTTCACAAATTTATCATTCATATACGTTAGTCATTGAACAAGCGCAGGCTAATCCAGCCGCATATCAACTTGCTGATTACTTAAAGTCACACGAAGAATCGGCAATTGTATATACTTGGGAGGAAACAAGAGTTTTGGAATATGTTAATGTTCCCACTTCTCATAAAAGGGTAAAAACCTTTGAAATTTTTCTGCATGATATATCTTATTATCCCAATAAAAAAATTTTAATAACGAATAAGGTAGTAGAAGGGTTTAAAGCACAAGGTATAAACGTGAATGCAAATATTAAACAAATAAAAAAGTTTCATTCTAATTCTATTTTTGACCCCGTGTATCACGATATTGTGCTGTATGAATGGATCAAATGATTTGAATTACAACCTTAACATTAGAAAAGTAAACGAAAAGATGATTTCAGCATTATACAAAGTCACCTTTTTTTATAATTTTATTTCCTTTTTTTACATGTAGTTCATCTTTGATTAGTATTGCTGGGATAGGATGAAACTAGAAAGTAGAAAGGGTGATGAATAAATGAATCAGGCTATAACTTCAATTGTTTTACGTTCACTCATTTGTACCACTATCTTTCTGTTTATATCCGTACCTTCTAGTACTTTTGCTCAATCAACTAACCAAAATGAACTTCCTTTAGGCATTTCTGGACTTCCTGAAACTCGCTTTGTTCAACAACTAACACCAGGAGTCACTTATACTTCTATAAAAAGAGGGAAATCGTCATTTAAAGAGTACTATTCTGTAGATATGGGGTTTTTTTCAGATTTAAAAAAAGCAAAAGTAACGAAACAAACATTAAAAAAACACGGGTTCGATTCGTTTATACTGCCGATTTATAATGAACGATATAATGATTTATATAAAGACGTGCTAGGCTATGTCATTAAATCGGGGGAATTTAGGACACAATCCGAAGCTATTCAGTTAAAAGAAGAATTAGTTGAAAAGGGATTTTTAAACGTAAAAGTCTCATATAGTGGATGGGAAAAAAGAAATATAACAGGCCCTTGGTCTATCCATATTATTGAAATCGACCGAAACCTTATCCATCGCATGACTGCATCTTTAGCATTAAACACCGTACAAGGCAGAGAAACAGTCTCAAGTATCGCTAAGCGGATGAATTCACTTGTAACCATTAACGGTGGATATTTCATTATGCACAAACATGCTGGAACTCCTGGAGATTTAATAGGTATCTCTGTTGTTAGTGGAGAGCTAAATAGCGAAGCCATTAATAACCGTTCGGCCTTTGTGCTAGGCGGAAAGTATACAGTCATTACTCCAGTATCTACTTCTTTATACATTCAATCTTCAAAAGGTGCTGTAAGAACTATAGACGGCTTGAATCGTACGATTGGAAAAATAAGAGGGTGCGGAAGGCGTTCTAATCAACAACTCAAGCATAATATTACTTGTATCAAGCATAATGAATTAGTCCAGTATCAGCCTATTTATGGAACGAGAACCCCTGCTGGTAAAGGAACAGAAGTAGTATTAGACAGCAAAGGGACGGTCATTAAAATAAGAAATTCTCGCGGACAGTCTATTCCCGCTAAAGGGTCTATTATTGCTGGAATAGGCGAAGGTGCAGAGTGGTTAAAGAAGCACGCTGTAATTGGAGAAAAACTGATGATTTCAACAAAAGTAATGAGTAATCAAATTCCAATTTCCCTTACTAAAGAAACCCACATTGTAAATGGCGGGCCGCTTTTATTGAAAAATCAACAGTATATGATTGCAGCTAAAAAAGAGGGATTTGTGCATAGTGATAAGTCTTTTTATAAGTTTGGCATTAAGCGAAATCCGCGTACGCTAGTGGGCATTAAACCGAATGGGAATATTCTGCTTGTTGTAGTAGACGGTAGAAATGAGCAAGTTAGTGTAGGACTTAGTTTGGAGGAAAGTGCTATATTAATGAAAGCATTAGGCGCACAAGATGCCTTGAATTTAGATGGCGGAGGTTCTACAACGATGGCGATTAACGGAAAAGTCGTAAATCATCCATCCGATGCAGCAGGAGAGAGGACTGTCGGCGATGCAATTTCGTTGATTATGGAGTAATATGTAAGCGTATTTAAATGAAAAAAGCCAGTTTCCTTGTATGTAAAGGAATACTGGCGTTACCTATTTAAAGAAGAATAAAGTTTTACTTAATCTTATTGAGTTTCAAATTCTACCGTTCTGTTCCTCGTTTTTCTCTTCCTTTCCTTCCTCTTCTTTTTGTTTCTGAAGTGCAATCAAGGCGTCTTGTTCATCGATTTTCCCGTCTCCATTTAAATCAGGAATAATATTTTCACTTGTTGTTGCTAGAGTCGGGGCTGCCGTTACCGTTGTTTTTGGTTTTATAGCAAAAGTAAACACCATTAACAGGATAATCAGCAATCCAGCTACACCATCGATAATATAGAATATCGTTTTATAGTCGGACCAGAGGATTTTACTGTCATCGATTTTTTTCTCGGAATTAGCAATATAATGTTTTACTTCGGAGTGATTTGGGAAAATCCTTTCGACAGCTTCAAACTTTTCTAATGCATTTTTGTAGTAACCGCCCCAATATAGTGTTAAGCCTTCTTTATAGAGCTGATCTGTACGACTTCTTGTATTTTTTGCTCCTGCCTGATTAACGAATTCTTTAACGGTATCGACAGGTACGGCAAAATTGAAGCCTTGAACCTCCTGACCATTTACGGTATCTCCTCTAAATGTTAACAATCCAATAATTTGCCCTTTTTCATTGATTACCGGTCCACCGCTGTTTCCATGGGTTGCCGCAGCATCTAATTGAATAACGGGGCTGCCTTGTTCTGTTTTCTTGGAAGTAGCGGTAATTTGTCCTGCGTTCATGGAAGATTCTAAAGATGAATCAGGGGATAATAAATCTGAATCTGCTGCTGCAGGATATCCAATGACCCAAATATCATTTTGGTCCTCTATCGTTTCTGAATTTCCAAGTGGTAAAGTAGGAAGGTTCTTTCCTTCAATTTTAAGAACGGCCACGTCTTTTCCTTGGTTTATAGGGGCCCCATAGCTTTTTACTTCACCGTCAAGAACATCTCCACCAGGTAAAATCACTTTTAATACTCGAGTGATTTTCGTGTATTTCGTGTAGCTGAGCATATAATTATAGGTCCATTCATAATCCTCTTGGAAGTAGTCAGCAATTCCAGCAACTAATTGTTGGAAAGCGGCGTTAGCGAGGTCATCATCTTCCATCTCAGAGCTTTCGACAACATGAGCATTGGTCACGACATAGCCATTAGGGCTAATAATGGCACCTGAACCAGATCCACCGATAAGGGTCTGATACTCTATTTCTTGCAGGTATGCATCAACTAGAGGTCCAGCTTGGGTCAAATAATCATTAAATTGCCATTCAACAATTGAATAGTCGATAATGCGTACGACTGCTGGTTTTGAATATTCAGATAATTTTTCGGCTTGTTTAATGTTTGACGTGTCAGGCTTGATGCTTAATAAGAAAAACGACGTCACAATCATGGCGATAAGTAAAATACTAATCGGCACAGTAAAAAGAGCTCTCTTTTTCAGTACGACCACCTCTTTTGGTATGAGAATAGGAATTGCAAATCACATACAATATATTCATAGACAAGGTCCGATAAATTTTGTACCAAAAAATAAAATAAGCAGTAAGACTCTGCAATTAGTGGGTGTTAAATTCCGTTAAAACAAACAGGCAGAAAACGAGCTAAACAGGGACTAGTAAGATAAGAGATAGTAACTGAATAGAATAAAAGAAATTATTGATTATAATTATTTTATGTTAACTAACTATTTTATAAAGGAAAAATAAATTGATCGAATGTTTTGCTATATAAACGGAATTCTTTGCAGAATCAAAAATTATAATATATTTCATAATTTATCTCGGTAGAATATATATAATCTCTTTACTAAATATATTAAAAATGATATTTTATTTTTATTATAATCCAATATTTGGATTTTTTTACCCTCTCATTGTAGGGGAATTCCTTTTTTTTGAAAATGTAAAGTGATATGATTAACTTATTCCTATTATGTTCGCATCGACGCTAGTAGGAGGGAAAGAATATATTGGGTGGAATTAGAAGTAAATCTATCAAGGTCGGCCAAATGAACATTGAAATAGCCATCCTGACTATACAGTCGATGAAAAGGTGTTCCACATTAAAAAAGACTAATAGGGGGATGGTTCATGAACATGCTTATTAAGGATATGATCATGAAAACGTCAATACGGGTCAAGGAAAACCAATATCTAAAAGAAGTATTAACATATTTTGAACAAACTGATGTCAATAGTTTACCGGTATTTAATATTTGTAATCAATTAATAGGTATTTTAACTAAAGATACTGTAATGATTGGAATTCAGAATCATGAAAATGTAGTGTCAAACTTACACTTGGATCAGGACTATATGATTGTTTCAGAGAATGATCATATTCAGGATATTATAAAAAAACAGAAAAAGTTTTATTTAGTGGAAAACAAATATAAATCTATTATTGGGATTATTAGCCACAATGATCTTAACTATGTGCATATAAGTACACTAGAGCGACGTTTAAAAGAATTAGAAGCTGTATTTGAACATGCCCATAACGGAATTGTAGCTATTGATAAAAATGGTATCATTACTTCATTTAATCCTGCCACGGAAAAGATAAGTGGGGTAAAGAGAGAGGGTGCGTTAGGTAGGTTTTTAAATGATGTCTTTATTCCGAGTGGTATGCTTGAAGTTCTTCGTACTGGAGAACCACAATATGGAACGAAATATCAAGTTGGGAATCGAAAGTATATTTCGAATCGAACACCTATTATAGAAAATGATGAAGTGACGGGTGTTGTAGCAGTTTTTCAGGATATTTCCGAAATTGAAAAAATTTCAGGAGAGCTGCAATCTGTTCGTGAATTAAATCAACAATTAGAAGCGATCATAGCTGCTTCATATGATGGGATTGTGATTACAGATTCAACAGGAAAAATCATCAGATATAATCAAGCGTTTCTCACATTCATTCAAGGTGACACCAATGATAATCTTAATGGGAAGGTTATTTTTGAAGTTTTTCCTTCTTTCAAAATTGAAAATATAAAACAAATGTTAGAAGGGAAACAATCTATAGCTTTATTGAAAAAAACTGAAGACAATGTAACCTTAATTATTACGGCCAATCCTGTTTTTAATAAAAATGAACATATAGACTTTGTTGTAATTAATATTCAGAATATTACGAAGTTCATTCGGTTGCAAGAAGAAGTTGAAAATAATAGGAGATTAACAGAACGTTATAAAGAGGAATTAGAACAATATCGAGTAGAACTCAAATCTCGTGCTAATTTTATTGCGGATTCCCCAATCATGAAAAAAGTAGTCCATATTGCTAAAAAGGTATCGGCCTTCGATTCTACGGTCATGATTTTTGGGGAATCAGGAACGGGAAAAGAAGAGCTTGCAAGGATTATTCAATTAAACAGTGTGAGGAGCGAGGGTCCTTTTATTACAATTAATTGTGGAGCTATACCAGAAACCTTGCTTGAATCTGAATTATTCGGTTATGAAGCGGGGGCATTTACGGGTGCGGGAAAGAGTGGAAAGCCTGGTATGTTTGAGTTAGCTCATAATGGAATTATCTTTTTGGATGAAATTGGAGAATGTCCTCTTTCTATACAGATAAAGCTGCTGAGGGTGATTCAAGAAAAAGTAGTAACTCGCTTGGGTGGTACTAAATCTATTAAGATAGATGTTCGGATCTTGGCAGCTACGCATCGCAATTTGGAGGAACAAGTTAAAAAAGGGGAATTTCGCGAAGATTTGTTTTTCCGTTTAAATGTAATTCCTATTACATTACCGCCGCTTCGAGAAAGAACAGAAGATTTACTGCCCTTGATTGAAATGTGTTTAAATGAGTTGAACCAAACATATGGGATGTCTAAACAGATAGCATCGGATGCCTTTGAAATACTTTTTCGCTATAAGTGGCCAGGAAATATTCGAGAATTACGAAATGCTATTGAACGTTCTTTTGTGCTGTCTGAAGGAGAATACATTAATGTAAAAGATTTTAGTTTTTTACAAAGTGAAATGATTGAGCAAGATACGGAAATAGATGATGAAGAAATTCTTCCGTTAAAGGAAGCAGTTATGAATTTTGAAAATAAGCTCATTAACAGAGCGTTGAAGAAGTATGGAAGCACATATAAAGCTGCTAACATTTTAAATGTAGATCAATCAACTATTGTTCGTAAGTTACAAAAAATGAAAACGTAAACAAAATCAGAAGGAATAAGGAGTAACAAAACAGCCTACAAAAATATGGATGAATCCGTTTAAGCTAGCTATTCATATAATCGGAAAATTTCTAATAGAATTTTTGATAGACTTTGAATTAAAAAGACAATGAATAAATGAAGGAACGTATCACAAGTCGATTTTTTTGCTTGAACACGCTCCTTTTGAGTAACAGGAATGTTGATAACAGCATTCCTGATTTTTTATTTCTATAAAATTCCTATATTTGTGCCCCTCTTATATAGATCTTTTGATTTTGAAGCTACATACGGGCAGAGGGAGTAATCTTACTTTCAAGGATAAAAGGAATGATGTATGACTGATGTATTATTACATTAGATGATGAAAGCAGACATTGTTTTTTAGAGGAAATGTTTGAAAACCTCCGTATATCAAGTGTTGAGAAATGGCATGATTCTTGCAAATAATTAAATAAAGACATTAAAAATTCTCAAGAATAAAAGGTGGTGATCATCTGGTTGTTCAAAAAGTATCTAACTTGTCATACTTACTTACTTCACGTTCGATTGCAGTCATAAGTGAAACTTTCAATCCTCATCAGGTTGGCGGAAGAGTATTATTAAACTTACAGAAATCTAAATATCAAGGTAGAGTTTATCCTGTTACTTCTGAGTTTGAAGAAATTTTCGGAATGAAAACGTTTTCAAGCTTGAGCAGCATACCTGAAGAAGTAATTACAGTAGTTATTACGTTACCTCCCAATTCTGTTTTACCTATTCTAGAAGAGTGTGTAGAAAAGAAAGTGAAGTTTATTATGATTACCAGTACAGATGTTATTGAGAGTGAAGATGAGAAGTTTGCTTTTGAACAATTATTGAAAACTTTTACTGAGGAAACGGATATTCGGATTCTAGGTCCGGATTGTTCAGGAGTATTTAATATTGGTAAATCTATTGGCATTTCTGGTGTTGCAGATTATGAACCAAACCGGTTACAAAACGGCAAGATTTCACTTATTACGCAAGGGGAAGGGTTAGGGAGAGCCGTTTTAGATGCAAACGACTTAGAAATTGGGTTTAATTATTGGATTTCTACGGGGAAGGAAGTTGATTTAGAAACAGCTGATTTTATCCAGTATTTTTCCCATGATGTTTCCACTCAAGTTATTTTAGTGATAATCGAAAGATTAAAAGACAAATGGAAATTTCAAAAAGCTGCAGAGAAAGCAAGAAGGTTCGGAAAGCCTCTTATTGTGCTAAATATAGGACAGGGAGAGGAGGAGATTTCCACTAAAGAAGAATGTAAGCAAGTTCATTCTGATTTTTTTAAAGAACTGGATATAATCCAGGTTTATGATCTTGATGAACTTCTTAATGTAGGTTGGTTATTCTATAAATATGGACATCCGCAAGGAAATCGGATTGGTATATTTTCTTACTCTAATGGAGTATCAGCATTACTAGCTGAGAAATGTAGACAAGCTAATCTATCTGTTCCGGATATTACAGGTGAAACAAAATCAATAATTCGGGATTTTTTTCCGAATCTGAAGACTCCTGCCAATCCAATAAATATGAAAATATCTGTCTATCAAGATATGAGTGATGTTAGTGAATGTCTAGAGCAGTTTACGAATGATCCTCATCTAGATATAGTATTTGTTCTTTATTCGTATAAATTAGGAGTTTATACAGAAATGTTAGTGAGGCACACTATAAAATTGGCACAGCGGGTGAATAAACCAATTATTCCATTATGGTTATCTTTATCAGGTGAATTAGAGGTAAGTTATGAAATTTTGAAAGAAAGTGGACTTCCATTTTATTCGTCCGCTAATGCTGGTGTCAGTGCTATCAAACATTTTACAGATTATCATATGAAAATAAATCGATTAAACACTCTTATGTGAAAGATTTAAAAATACCAGGATTCCCAGTTAAATGATCGAATACACCATCTATCAGCGATATCCGCCACTGCTTGGAGAACATACTGATGAAGTATTAAATGAACTTGGCTGCTCCGATACACAAATTAAAGAGAGCGAAGCTATTTTGACTTAGAATAATTCATCAAAGACAAGCGATTGCATATGTGATGCTACGCAATAAAAAAGGGGGACATATGTATGATGGAAAAAAGCCAATCAAATCGAAATTGGATTATTGTATTCGTCGCTTGTTTTTTAGGTCTTATGGTAGATGGAATGGATTTGCAAATGCTATCGTTAACAATTCCTTCTTTAATGGAAGAGTTCCAAATTACAAAAACACAAGCAGGGATTATTAGCACATGGTCTTTAGTCGGTATGGCCGTCGGTGGCATTATAGGTGGTTGGCTATCTGATCGATTTGGTCGGGTACGGATGGCAACCTATATGATGATTGTTTTCTCTGTAGGAACTGCTTTACTTGGTTTAGTGCAAACATATGAGCAATTTATCGTCGTTCGATTTCTTTCTGCTATCGGGATTGGAGCGGAATATTCTATAGTCACGATGCTTATGGCTGAATATGTACCAACGAAAAAACGGACAACTATTTTAGGTTCATTGCAAGCTGCTTATTCAGTCGGTTACTTAGTAGCGGCCTTATTGGCAGGAGCAATCTTACCGATTTATGGATGGCGGCCCCTTTACTTCATTTCTATTTTACCGGTAGCTTTAGCTATTTATATCAGATTTAAGATACCAGAACCTCAAGGTTGGTTAGAAGCAAAACAACAACCGAAACAATTCAAGAAAAATGAATGGCTTACAATCTTCAAAGAGCCGAAAACAAGAGCAATTTTCCTTTTCTGGATTATTACTTCAACCTTTTTACAGTTTGGCTATTATGGTGTAGGGACTTGGTTGCCGACTTATATTATCGAGGATTTAGGGTTCAATTTTAAGACGATGACAAGTTATCTTGTTGGAAGCTATACAGCCATGATTTTAGGTAAAATTCTTGCAGGTTGGTTAGCAGATAGATATGGCCGTCGTAATGTATATATTCTAAGTGGTTTATTGACAGCTATTTCTTTACCGGTCATTTATTTGTATAACACACCAGGCAATATTATTATCTTACTTACAATTCTTGGATTTTTATATGGTGCACAGTATGGAATTAATTCAACATATATGAGCGAAAGCTTCCCGACACACATTCGGGGTACAGCTGTAGGCGGTGCCTATAATGTCGGGCGATTTGGAGCAGCGATAGCACCTATTATTATCGGTATTATTGCCGAAGCTCAATCCATTGGGTTCGGTCTAGCTACGCTAGGTATAGCCTATGCTTTATCCGGAATTATCCCAGCCCTATTTATTCGAGAAAAAATGTACGATCCATTTAAAAATAAAGAAAACAGTTTGGATAATGAAAATGAAAACGTTTCCGAAGATCGGGTTATGTGATGTGAAAGTTGAGTAGGTTAAATAGAATTGTGAGTGTTAGATTTGTCCCGTTTAATTATACTAGTTTAAGAATTTGAAAAGAGAGTGAAAAATGATGTAAGAGAATGTGTTTAATAAACAAAACATACCCATCAATACATGAAAATATACTAGTAGTTTAAAACCGTTGACGCTCTAAGCGTCAGCGGTTTTTTTATGTTTTGGCCATAAGAGTGATATCGGAGAGAGTGTGGGAGTTTGACCAAAATATGAATTAAATTGGTCAAAATTAAGAAGACTAATCTCATGCTCTTTAAACTTTGTCGTATTTATCCAATCTAAGGTGTGATTAGTATTTAAAGGTTGCCTTGTTTTAGTTTTGATAATATAATATTTCGGTATATAAAATTCGGAAAAGTTTAATTACTTAAAGTTAACGTGTGGAGGACAACTATGTCGGGGAAATTTCCAACTTCTTATATTATTGTTATCGGTTTAATGTTGTTTGCATTATTTTTTGGGGCAGGTAACCTCATTTTCCCTGCTATGCTTGGTCAATCTGCCGGGGAAAATATTTGGGTCGCCAATGCCGGATTTTTAGTTACGGGTGTCGGTTTACCATTGCTTGGTATTCTGGCTTTTGGATTTTCGGGTAAAGATAATTTACAATCGTTAGCTAGTCGTGTTCATCCGATATATGGTATTGTTTTTACAATAATTTTATATTTATCTATCGGTCCTTTTTTTGCAATTCCTAGGGCAGGGACTGTATCATTTGAAATTGGCGTTAAACCATTCTTATCACAAAATGGGGATTCGGTGCCTTTGTTAATTTTTACCGGTATTTTCTTTGCAGTAACGTGTATTTTGTCTTTGAATCCATCTAAAATTGTTGATATTGTTGGAAAGTTCTTAACGCCAATCAAATTAACTTTTATAGGTATCCTAGTAATAATTGCTTTTATTTTTCCTATCTCTCAATTTCAAGCACCTATACCTGATTATCAAGTTAATCCATTTTTTAAAGGATTTCAACAAGGATATTTGACAATGGATACTTTAGCTTCTTTTGTTTTTGGTATTATTATAATTAATGCGATTAAAGAGAAAGGTGCTACGACTAAGAAGCAAATTATGAGTGTTTGTATTAAAGCGACAGGAATCGCTGCAATCATACTCGTTCTTTTTTATACAGCTATTGCTTATATGGGAGCATCAAGCGTAGGGAAACTTGGATATTTAGATAATGGGGGAGAAGTTCTAGCGGGTGTTTCCCATTATTACTTTGGTTCATATGGTAATGTACTTTTAGGCCTTCTTATAACAGTGGCTTGTTTAACAACAAGCGTTGGTCTAGTGACAGCTTGTTCGTCATTCTTTCATAGTCTATTTCCTAAAATCTCTTATAAAGTCATTACGATTGTTTTATCAATTTTTAGTGCTATGGTTGCTAATATTGGTTTAACGCATCTTATCACTATTTCAGAGCCTGTCTTAACGGTGATTTATCCACTTGCTATCGTACTGATTGCCTTAACCTTCTTACATTCATTATTTAATGGCCATCGGAAGGTCTATCAAATCAGTTTGCTATTCACATTTATTATTAGTCTATTTGATGGACTTACTGTAGCTGGTTTTCAATTTCATAGTGTCGATGATTTCTTTAATCAATATGTGCCGTTATATAGTATCGGTCTAGGTTGGGGACTTCCAGCTATCATTGGAGGCCTAATAGGATATTTTATTAGTAAATTAAAACATAAAAAGTATACAGTATTAGAAGATATTAAACAGAAATAACCATATTTGAATATTCTCAAAGAAAAGGCGTTCATAAAAGTATAATACTTTATGAGCGCCTTTATTTTTAAACAATTAAAATAAAGATGTTTTAAAATGCATACCCTGTAGGAGAGTCAATGGGATTCACTGCCACTTTATTCACTTTTTTAGCACCACTAGGTTTCCTTTCATTCCTGTTTGATGCTCTAACTCTAATAAAAAAGAATGTAACGCTTCTAGTCCTTCCACCGTATGTTCAATCTTCACGCTGCTTTTATAGGGCACTTTTTTATGCAAGAACACTTGAACTTGAATTTCACCTTTTGAGACATCCAGACCCACAACTGGATTCATTCATTATCTCCTCCTTATTCAGTAGATGATTGACCGTTAACCTCTGTCTCGCTTGTAATACGGAATCACAATGTCCCAACGAGCCTAATCATGTGTTAACAAGGTAGATGTGTAATAGACATATCTTTTTTATTTTGGACTGGGAATTTTAGTGGTGTCTATGTTGATGGTTTTAAAGTACTATTAATCACGTAATAATGGTGTTTATACTAAAAACTTACTAAATCATTGATGAATGACTATTTTCTAAACGTAATCGATAATGTATTATTATATAGAAATACTTTCGAAGGTACGCGTGCAAGTAGATAAAATTAAAGAGTCCATTAAAAAGAGGTTTTATGAATTTGAAGGAAGCTATAATATTTTTGCATGGGGTAGTGGGAAATAAAAATGTATTTAAGACAGAAATAGATACATTAAAAGGTAGATATAATTGTATAGCTTACGACTATTATAATTCCGAAAACTTAGGAGCGGATTGTCCTTTTTCTTTGGAGCTATTACTTCAACAGCTTTATGATCAATACAAGAGAAACGGAATTCAAAAGGCTCATTTGTGCACATTAAGTTTTGGTTGTATAGTTGCCATGGCTTTTAATAAAAAATACCCTGAAATGGTAATGAGTTTGACTTTTGTAGGGGGATACTTTTGTGGTGTTCCTTCAACATTGCATAAGAACCGTATTAAATTATTAAAAGAAAAACCACAATATGATCATAAAGCATGGTTGAAACGATATGCATCCGCCATAAATCCAAATAAAAAGCAAATACAAGAAAACTCAGAGGCTATTTTTGTAAAGAATGCTTTGTTGCTTCATCCAAATGTTTTCGAAAAAGCCATTAGGGTGCAACTTGAATATGATTCGAGAATGGATTTAATGAATGTAAAACGTCCAATTTTATGGGTAATGGGCGAATATGATGAATTATATAAAGAAACATTAGCGGATTTAGAACAATATGTTCCGCATGTTGAATATCACGAGCTGCAAAATGCTGGACATGTAGCCCATATTCACCAGCCTGATCAATTTATGTCTATATTTCAACCTTTTCTAAAAAAAGCGAGCAATCAAAGAAGCTTAGCTTTAGAACTTATAGAGATATAAATAACAACCGTGTAGTGTTTTTACCTATCTTTAAATTGGGCTTTGCTAAGTTAAAGATACGTTTTGGTGGGCTACTTTGTAATAGTGTGATTAAAATATGCTTGTTTTGTCGAATTTTGTCCATTTGTGTAATAATCTTCTTGCAGAAGAGAGTTTTGGCTAAAAATCTATGTTGATTTTTAACTATGCTACTCACAATACTTAATGAACTAAACGATAATTAACGGTTAAATATCAGCAGGAGGTAGATCGATAGTGTCCATCAAGAAGAAACTTCCATTAATTTTCACTTTGTTGGTATTATGTATTTTAATAGCGAATAATGCTTTACATTATTTACGATCTAAACAGCAATTAATAAATTTTAATGAAAAAGAAATAGCGTTAATTACTCAGGAAGTATCGTATCAGGTGGAAAGTGCAAAAAAGGGATCTTTATTTGTAGAAAATATTCTTGGGAGAGAATTAAGAACGGCTTCTATTGCTATACAAAACTCGTTACCTTCTAAACATGAAGAGATAACTAATGAACAATTAAAAGCATTGGCTGATGAGCTGATGATTTCACATATTACTTTATTAGCTCAAAAGGAAAACGATATTATCGGTGTAAAATCATCCGATTCACATGAAGTTAACATGTCAACAAAAGAGTGGGGATATTGGTATGATGCTTTTCAACAGCTTTTCTCTTTATCGCCGGTTAATGTAAAAGAAGGGGTAGCCCTGCCAAATTACTGGACAGGTCCAACTGAGATTGCTTCCAGCAACCCTGATCATACAGATAAATGGGGTTACTTTTACGATGGCTCTACTAATTTTATTATTAATCCCTATTTTCGTGACAATCAAGTATTAGAGTACGAAAAGCAATTTGGTCCCAGCAATGTTATGGAGAGGTTTACGAAGGAACTTGATGGTGTAGTGGAATTGACTGTTTTCAACCCGGAAAAGTTCGGGAAAAAGAGTAGGATTATTAATAAAAATGGATACAATTATATTCGAATTGCTGATCAACCGATTTGGTATGGTACGTATAACTATAGCAACCAAGAATTAGATACAGAGATGATTCAAAAAGCTATAAAGACAGGAGAGACACAGCACTACACTGAAACGATAAACGAAAAAAATGTTAGGAAGACATTTGTTCCTATTAATACCGATGTAGATGTACCATATGTTATTGGTGTAACCTACGACTATGGGTTAATGCAGAAAGAACTAAACCGTGAATTGCTGAATCATCTTTTATTATTGATTCCGTTTATACTTGTTGTGTTAATTACAAGTTTTGTGTTTTCTCGCTCGATTACAAAACCGATTGGTTATATAGTTGGACAAGTAAACGAGATTGCCCAAGGAAAATTTGGGAAAAATTTAATTTTGAAACGAAAAGATGAGTTAGGACTTCTTACACGAAATGTAAATGCCTTATCGAATTTTTTGCAAGCTTATGTAACGGATTTAAAGCAGAGTCAAGAAGTCATTGAGTTTCAAGCATATCACGATTCTCTTACTGGACTTCCTAATAGAAGGTATCTTCAGGAAGAGCTAAATAAGATGATTGTAAATACAAAACAAACAGATGGTTCGGTAGCAGTGTTATTTATTGACATAGACCGATTTAAAGATATTAATGACTCATTAGGGCATGCGCTCGGTGATGAATTAATCAAGCTTGTATCAAATCGATTAAAGAGCTGTCTCTCTAGTACAAACAGTTTTGTGACCAGACAAGGCGGGGATGAATTTGTTATTTTATTTAAAAACCTTAAATTAGAGAAGGTAAAAGCGGCAGCTGAAACGATTGTTACAGTCATTAAACACCCTTTTATTATTGAAGGAAATGAAATACATGTAGGTGTGAGTTGTGGTCTAAGTTTATACCCAATGCATACGGAGAATCAAGATACTCTGATGGTCTATGCCGATATAGCGATGTATGAGGCTAAGAAACAAGGGGGCAGCAAAGTTGTTGTATATAACGATACAATCAATATAAAAAATGAAGAGAAGCTGCGTATAGAAACTCGATTAAGAAAGGCTATTAAAGAAGAAAAAATTGAAGTTTATTATCAGCCGAAAATAAATGCTAAGGAAAATATCATAACTGGGGTAGAAGCATTGGTAAGGTGGACAGATGAGGAACTTGGATTTGTGTCACCAGATAAGTTTATTCCTGTTGCAGAGAGTACAGGATTGATTCATTCTTTATGGGAATTAGCGATGAAGAAAGCTTGTTTCCAGGTAAGCAAGTGGAATGAAGGTCGTTTAGAGCCGTTAAACCTTGCTGTAAACTTTTCACCAAAGCAATTTCAAGATTCTAGTCGACTAATAAAACAGGTCGTAGACATTCTTTCTGAGTCCAAATTGTCACCTGCCTATTTTGAAGTGGAAATTACAGAAAATATTTTATTTGATCATTCAGCAGAAACTATAGAAGCTTTGGAAAAGTTACGAAACTACGGAGTTTCTGTTTCAGTGGATGATTTTGGGACAGGGTATTCTTCATTCAGTTATTTAAAAACATTACCTGTTGATAACCTTAAGATTGATCGAACATTTATTCAAGATATTCAGGAGGATTATAGCAATTCCGAAATCTCTGAAGCTATTATAACGATGGCACGCGGCTTACGGTTACATGTAATAGCGGAAGGGGTTGAGGAAGAGCATCAAAAGGAGTTTTTATTAAAGAACGGATGTTATCATATGCAAGGCTATTTGTTTAGTAAGCCACTTAGTAAACAGGATTTCGAAAGATTCCTTAAAGAGAACTATTAACTTAATTAATACTAATTAATTATAGAAAGAATCAATGCATACTACCTTTACATTCTTCTTTTAATTATTTATGATTAGCTAATGTTAGTAGATAGCGAGGATATCGATTCCTTGTATATATTTCAAATAAAGGCTATGTTATATGACGCTGTTGATTTCGGATTAACGAGGTTATATAACATAGCCAGAATAAAAGAGAGGTACTTAAGAAAATGTCTTTCAATGAACAAAAATTAATTGCTCAAAAATTCCCGGATATATTTGAGCAAGATGATGCTACTGAAATACATAGAAAAATTGATCAATCTCAACATTTTATGGAAGCGGTTAAAGGATTAATTGAGCTCTGCGGTGATGATCCTAATCGAGACGGTCTTATAGAAACTCCATATAGAGTATTAAAGGCATTTTTAGAATATACAGAGGGCTATAGAGAAGATCCTAAAGCTCATTTGTTAAAGACTTTTGATGTAAATCATCAGGAGTTAGTTTTAGTAAGAGATATTGAATTTTATTCGATGTGCGAACATCACTTTGCTCCTTTTTTTGGTGTAGCCCATGTAGGATATATCCCTAATGAAAAAATTACTGGGTTATCGAAGATTGCTCGTATGGTGGAAGGATATGCGAAGAGATTTCAGGTTCAAGAACGATTAACAACCGAAATTGCAGAGGCCATTGAAGAAATTTTACAACCTAAAGGCACGATGGTAGTAATCGAAGCCAAGCATATGTGTATGTGTGGCAGAGGAATCAAAAAGTCGAATGCTTCGACTGCAACATCATCTGTTCGCGGAATATTTGCTGATAGATCCGAGACACGTGCAGAGTTTTTATCGATTCTTCAAAGACCTAGTGTTTTATAGGAACAGAAAAGGCGTAACCTAAATTAAATTGGGGTACGCCTTTTTATTAGTAAAAGAGGGGAGCAGTTTCATGCGAACATTACTAATTGATATGGATTCTGTCATATGTGATTTAATGTCAGATTGGCATGATCGATATAATAAAGACTATGATGATAATTTGACGGTTGATCGGTTAAAGTGCTGGAATTCTGAGAAGTATGTAAAACCTGAATGTGGAATAAAAATATATGATTATTTGAAAGAACCAGGTTTATTTAGTCGTTTAAAGCCGCTTCCGCATGCAGTAGAAGTTTTAAAAAGATTATGCAAAGATTATGAAATTTTAATCGTAACGAGCAGTGTTTCCAGTGCCTTTGCCGAGAAGGAAATATGGGTGGAAAAACATCTTCCTTTTATAGGGAAGCATAACATGATTTTTACTCATCGAAAAAACATGATTGTCGGTGACCTGTTATTTGATGATGCCCCGCATAATTTAAAAGAATTTGCTGCGACTGGAAGGCTTGCCGTCGCTATGGATTATCCTTACAACAGAAATATTGAAGTTCCTAGAATTGGAAATTGGTTAGAATTTGAAAGGTTCCTGCAAACAGAAGCTTGGGTGGAGATTTCATGAAACATATTGATGTTATCATTATTGGAGGAGGGCCGGCAGGAATGTCAGCAGCAATATGGTGTAAGAGGCTGGGGGTTGATCATCTTCTTCTCGAAAAAGAAGAGAAGTTAGGTGGACAATTAACTCAAATTCATAATGAAATTATAGATTATCCAGGCTTATATGCTAAAAACGGAAAGGTAATGCAACAGGAATTTGCCGCTTATTTTCATAATGCAGGATGCTTATATAGATTACATACAAAGATTTTATCCATCGATGCTTCATCAAAAACTCTTAAAATTCAACAGGAGAATAAGATAGAAAAACTTCACTTTCATTATTTAGTTTTAGCGATGGGGTCAGGACCAAAGTTGCTGGAAGTTCCGGGAGAAAGGGAGATGATTGCTAGAGGAGAAGTTTACTCTGCGACGGCGGATAGATATCGATTTAAAAATAAAGTCGTAGCCGTTGTAGGAGGAGGAGATCGAGCTTTAGAGGGGGCTATTCTTTTAGCGGATGCAGACGCTGCAGTTTACTTGATTCACCGATCTGAAAACTTTAAGGCAAGAAGTCAATATGTGGATATCGTAACCAAGAAAGAGAATATAAAAATAATCACAAATACTCGAGTGACCTCTATCCATGGAGAACAGTGTGTGACCTCAATCGATTTGTTAAATAACAAAGAGAAAGCGTTTTCTTTGAAGGTAGATGCTGTTTTCCTAAGGATAGGAAGTAAACCAAACAGTGAGCTTGTGAAAAGTCTTGTTAAAGTAGCGGAGAATGAATTGATTGTGACCGACCGTATAGGTCAAACAAGCAACAGTGCTATTTATGCTATTGGAGATATTTGTACAAATCCTTTATTTTCGAGTATAGCTTCATCAAATGGACAGGCAGCAATCGTTGCTAAGTATTTATCGTTACTATTAACAAATGAGCAAACTTCGAAACATAAGTTTATTTCTAAATTCAAACCTTAGCTCTGTATTTTATGGAGCTGAGGTTATTTTATTTGTTCAGATTTTAATTATTTAGAAGTCTCTTCATACAAGATAAAAGAAAAATATCTTTGTAGTGAACGAATGGATAGTGCTAAACGTCATAGTAATAAAGTTAGAGGAGGAATAGGCTGTGAAAAATTGGATATTTCAGAAAACATTTTTGGCCTTTTTATGTATAGGTCTTATAGGAATCGGATTTTTAGTGCCCGCTATGATTCCGTTATTGGAGGAACAGTTACAATCACTTCCGAATGTACCTGACCTTCCTTTTGAAGTGCTTGTTATTAGTTCTTTGATCAATCCAATGATTCTTTTAATTATTGCGATTATAGTTGGTCAGCTGACAGCTCCAAGATTAAAGCTGGATTCATATTTATATCACCATATGCAAGAGAATAAAAGCATATGGAAAACGTTTAAATCCAATCTTCCCATTGGAATTATTCTAGGAGTTATTGTATCTGCTATTTTCTTTAGCTTTGAACTGATATTTCAACCATATCTACCGGAAACCTTAAAAATGAGTGTAGAATCAAGAAATGTTGTAAACACGTTAAACGGAATATTCTACGGTGGGATAGTCGAGGAACTATTACTCAGATGGGGACTTATGTCCTTGCTTATTTGGATAATGTGGAAAGTTTTTCAACGGTCAAAATCAGCCCCTTCTGCAGCAATATTCTGGATTAGTATTATCATCAGTTCCATCTTATTTGCATTAGGTCATTTAGGCATTAATATGTTAGCTGCTCCATTAACACCACTTATTTTAACTCGAATGCTGCTTCTTAATGGAATTGCTGGAATTGTATTTGGCTGGTTATATTGGAAAAAAGGCCTCGAGATTGCAATGATTTCACACGCTGCCTTACACATTACTACAACAATTATAACGAATATTTGGTTTTTATTATGATGATTTAACTAGTTCCTTCTATCTTAAATAATGAATAATTAGCATAAACTGGTTAACTGTTCATATCCATTTTGAAGTGCGTACTATGTTTAAAATAAATGAGGTGGAGTTATGGACAATATCGATTTACAGAAAAATGGCCTTCATTTGACACGACCAACAGATTCGAATTGGAATTATCGAGTTTTCTTTTCATTAATGATGCGTACATTATTATTTATTGTATTTGGAGCTGTTTTTGTTGGTCTATTCTCCTTATTAGGAAGTGAAACACCTTTAAAAGCTGCAGAAAAGTGGTGGCCATTCCAAGCGATATTAGCTAACATCGCAACGTATTTTATTCTAAGGTCTTTTTTAAGAAAAGACGGAATTCCATATAAGAGTATGTTCAATTATCAAAAGGGGAGTCAAGGGAAATATGCTGTAGAAACATTATGGCTAGTGTTAGTAGGCTTTATTTTGGGTGGTGTATCATTATATGCAGCCGGTTATCTGTTATTTGGTACATTTAGTCTGCCTACGACGATGTTTCAAGAAATCCCTGTATGGGCACTAGTCCTTGCATTGATTCTGTTCCCTTTAACAAACGGGCTGGTTGAAACCCCTACTTATATTGGATATGCTCTTCCACGTCTCCATGCCATTACAGGAAAACAGTGGCTAGCCATTATTCTGGCTGGTTTGGCCCTTGCCTTTCAACATGTTGCCTTGCCTTTAGTATTTGATATACCTTATATGTTATGGAGATTTTTATCGTTCATTCCACTTGCCCTTGCATTAGGATTTATATATATGAAAACAAAGAGACTAATTCCTATTATGTTGGCACATTACTTAATGGATCTGCAATTAGTTATTCAATTAGTTCTGATGATGTAGATTAGCGATATCTAAAATATGTGTATCCATTTTAAGAGTAGAAAAAAATGGATACTTTTTTAAAAAATATGTAGCATACATTAGGGGGGTATAGTATATTATAAGTGGGGGGTGCTATAGGTGGATCGTGAAAACCAAGAGGACCTATTAGAAATTGAACCATGTTACTTGAATCACTCTGAGAGGGTAAGTCATCATTCTGAAAAGGTAAAGAAGAGTTTAATTAATCGTCTAAATAGAATAGAAGGTCAAATTCGCGGGGTGAAAGGCCTCATTGAAAAAGATACTTATTGTGATGATGTAATTACTCAAGTTTCAGCGATACAATCTGCACTAAATAGTTTTTCCAAAGTTTTATTAGAAAATCACTTGAAGAGCTGTGTAACAGAGCGGATTCAAGAAGGGGATTTAGAAGTAGTAGATGAACTGTTGGTTACTATTCAAAGATTAATGAAAAAATAAGGAGCGAACATAATATGGAAAAAGTAACGTTACTTGTAAGCGGAATGTTTTGTGGACACTGTGTTAATGCAGTTGAGGGTGCTGTCGGTAAACTGAACGGAGTATCCAGTGTAAACGTTCATTTAAGTGAAGGGAAAGTAGATGTAGAGTTTGATTCATCAGTGGTTTCATTAGAGACTATAAAAGAAACAATTGATGATCAAGGCTATGATGTAGCATAATGTGAATTTTATATACGTGCATAAACAAAAATGCACGTATTCTTTTTAATAAAAAACATACCTTGTAGGGGTATTTAGGAGGGGTGAAAATGACACAAGAGTTAAAAGAAACTGTACTTCCGATAACAGGCATGACTTGTGCCGCTTGTGCTGTGCGAATTGAAAAGGGAATTAAAAAAATAGAAGGCGTAGAAGAGGCGACAGTCAATTTTGCTTTGGAGAAAACTTCTATTACGTATGATCCTAATGTAGCTCATATAGAGGACTTTAAAAAGAAAATCCATGACTTAGGCTATGAAGTAATAGAGGAAAAAGTTGAGCTGGATATTATCGGCATGACTTGTGCCGCTTGTGCGACTAGAATTGAAAAAGGATTAACTAAACTAGAAGGTGTAACGAAAGCGACGGTCAATTTAGCGTTAGAGAGCGCCGCTATCGAGTATAACCCAGCACAAATTGGAACATCGGATATGGTAAAGCGAATTGAAAAGTTAGGGTATCAAGCGACTTTAAAAGAGGAACAAAAAGAGAGCATTAAAGATCTTAAAGCAAAAGAGTTAGAAACTCAAAAAGGGAAGTTTATTTTTTCGGCTTTCTTATCTGTACCATTATTATGGGCGATGGTCAGTCACTTTAGCTTTACGTCATTTATGTATGTACCAGAAATGTTTTTAAATCCTTGGGTGCAATTAGCGCTTGCGACACCTGTTCAGTTCATTGTTGGGAAGCAATTTTATATAGGGGCTTTTAAAGCGCTTCGAAATAAAAGTGCTAACATGGATGTATTAGTTGCTTTAGGAACATCGGCTGCCTATTTTTATAGTTTATATTTGTCTATAGCGTCTATTGGCAGCAATGAGCATATGATCGAGCTTTATTATGAAACAAGTGCTGTTTTAATTACATTAATCATTTTAGGAAAATTGTTTGAAGTTAGAGCAAAAGGCCGTTCATCAGAGGCCATAAAAAAACTAATGGGTCTCCAAGCAAAAACAGCAACCGTGTTGAGAGCTGGAGTTGAACGGGAGATTCCACTAGAAGATGTATTAGTAGGTGACATCGTTTATGTAAAGCCGGGTGAAAAAGTGCCGGTAGATGGAGAAATCGTAGAAGGAAGTTCAGCTTTAGATGAATCGATGTTAACAGGTGAGAGTGTTCCTATTGATAAAACAGTAGGTGACTCTGTGATTGGGGCCACAATCAATAAAAATGGATTCTTAAAAGTAAAAGCGAAAAAAGTAGGCCGTGATACAGCACTTGCGCAAATTATTAAAGTGGTAGAAGAGGCTCAAGGTTCAAAAGCACCTATTCAGCGATTAGCAGATCATATTTCAGGAATCTTTGTTCCAATCGTAGTAGGAATTGCTTTTCTTACCTTTTTAGTGTGGTTCATATGGGTCGCTCCTGGTAACTTTGCCGAGGCATTAGAAAAATTAATTGCTGTTTTGGTGATTGCTTGTCCATGTGCCTTAGGATTAGCAACTCCTACTTCAATTATGGCAGGTACAGGAAGAGCGGCCGAGTTTGGTATTCTTTTTAAAGGTGGAGAGCATTTAGAAAGGACCCATCAGTTAACGACGATCCTGTTAGATAAAACAGGAACAGTAACAAATGGCGCCCCGGTTTTAACAGATATTTTAATCGAAGAGGGCTTTGAAGAACAGCAGTTTTTAACGTTAGTAGCCGCTGCCGAAAAGCAATCAGAGCATCCACTAGCCCGGGCAATTGTTGCGGGGATAAAAGAGAAAAATATTGAACTTGTGGAAGTGGAAGAATTTGAATCCATACCAGGCTATGGGATTCAGGCAAAGGTAGATGGCCATGTTATTGTTGCAGGAACCAGAAAATTAATGAATAAGCACAACATTTATATTGAACATATGCTTAAGACGATGGAGGATTTGGAGGGAAAAGGGAAAACGTCAATGCTTATTGCTATTAACAATCAATATGCCGGTTTAGTAGCTGTTGCCGATACAATAAAAGATACTTCAAAAGAAGCAGTCCAACGACTTAAAGATATGGGCCTTGACGTGGTCATGATTACAGGAGATAACAAACGCACAGCCGAGGCGATTGCAAAAGAGGCAGGCATTGATCATGTTGTAGCGGAAGTTTTACCAGAAGGAAAAGCAGAAGCAGTGAAACAACTTCAAGCTCAAGGGAAAGTAGTCGCCATGGTTGGAGATGGAATTAATGATGCTCCAGCATTAGCGACGGCGCATATTGGAATGGCAATCGGAACAGGAACAGATGTAGCGATGGAAGCAGCTGATATTACGCTTATTCGAGGAGATCTAGGTAGTATTGCAGATGCGATTTATATGAGTAAAAAGACAATCCGAAATATTAGACAAAATCTATTTTGGGCGTTTGCCTACAATGCATTAGGAATTCCAATTGCTGCGTTTGGTTTCTTAGCTCCATGGTTAGCAGGAGCAGCGATGGCGTTTAGTTCTGTGTCAGTGGTGTTAAATGCATTGCGCTTGCAAAGGGTGAAACTTTCAGGTAAAGGGGAAGCAAACCGATGAAAAAGTGGGTGTTTTCAGCTGTTTTATATTTAGTCGTTGTCGTTGCGGGGTACGCTGTTTATGAGGCAGTATTTGGTGTAAATAAGGGTGTAGAACACAATACCCCGAAAAATGTAGCCGGGCAAAAAATCGAAGAACATAATTCACATGCTAATGCTGGAACAGAACAACGGCATGAAGAAGACAATCACGAACATGGCGAAACAAGTAGTAAAGAGAATGAAATACAGGTAACAATTAAAGAAGGAAACAAGCAGCTATTTCTAACACTAAAAGATAATTCAGGAAATCCCGTAACAGATTTAGAAATAAATCATGAGAAGCTTCTTCACCTTATTGTCGTTGATGAACATTTAGAACAGTATCATCATTTACACCCTGGAGAAATAGCACCAGGTCAATTTAAAGTGACAAGCAAATTGGAAGAAGGAACTTATAAAGCTTTTGTAGACATCAAATCAACGAGCTTACAATACGAAGTTCAACCAATTCCTTTTATAGTTGGCAATCCTGCAACGAGTGAACATGCACATAGTTCATTGCAAGTTGATAAAGAATTAACTAAAACAGTTGATGAAAACAAAGTATCTCTTATGACAACGGATTTAACGGCTAATGAACCTGTGACATTAACATTTGATGTTTATGAAGCTGTACTTGAGCCTTATTTAGGAGCAATCGGTCACGTTGTAATTTTAGATGAACAAGCGGAAGAATACCTACATGTTCATCCACTAAATGAACAAGATCCAATCTTTGAAACTCAATTTCCGCATCCTGGTATTTATAAAATCTGGGCAGAATTTCAACAAGATGGAAAAGTAACTGTGTATCCGTTTGTGGTGAAAGTTAAATAATTGCTTCTAAGGGAGCTAGTGTAAAACCCAGGATGCTTATGTTTTAAGTATTGTGGGTTTTATTTTTTTGTGGAAATGAAAACCCTAGGCTAGGCCTAGGGTTCAAAAAAGCTTAAAGCGTGGTATTAAAAAAACTCTTCTGTGGTGCTAAAATATTCTTGGTTCGCCAACCAGAATCAAGCATACAGAGGAGTTTTTTATGTCAAAAGACACTAATAGTTTAGCACATACAACCTGGAATTGTAAGTATCACATCGTGTTTGCTCCAAAGTATAGAAGACAAGTGATCTATGGGAAGATAAAAAAAGACATTGGAGAAATATTGAGAACACTGTGTGAAAGAAAAGGGGTAGAGATTATAGAGGCAATGGCATGTAAAGATCATATACATATGTTAGTCAGTATTCCGCTTAATTTAAGTGTATCTGCGTTTGTGGGATATTTAAAAGGAAAAAGTAGTTTAATGATATTTGATCGGCATGCCAACTTAAAATATCGATATGGAAACCGGAAATTTTGGTGTACAGGATAGTATGTAGATACGGTTGGGCGAAATAAGAAGGTCATCGAAGAATATATACGAAATCAAATACAGGATGATATAGTGGCGGAACAATTAAGTTTTATGGAATACATAGATCCGTTTACAGGTGAAGAGGTAAAGAAAAAGAAACGAAAGTAAGCAGAAGGCCTTTGAGGTCTGGCCAGTAATAGTAGTACGCAAGGCGAACCATTCAGAGGCCCTTTAGGGTTTGGTCAGTAACAAAGGCTTTCAGCCGTAGAGCAAACCATCCGTTATCACGGGTGGTTTTGACTTCTTAGACTATTCGCATATTTGTTTATTTTTTTAGAACAGGTATTAAACATCATATATTTTACGATTGATATCGATAGAATATATAGAATAACTATCACCAATGAATATATGAGAAACTATATTGCATTTTTGGCAACATGAAACAACATTGGAGGGTTAATCTTACATGTTATACTAAGGAAGTAATTTTCCTTGCTTTTCTAATATATGAATATTATGAAGGTTAAAAAAATAAAATCAGGGGAGGACATATAGTGGAGGTTTTTTCGTTGTTTAGAATTGTACACATCGTAGCGGGATTTGTAGCGCTAATTCTTTTTTGGATACCTATGGTTACCAAAAAGGGAGGCAAAGTTCATAACACTATCGGGTGGATTTATGTATACGCTATGAGTGCAGTTGCCATTTCAGCCTTTTATATGGGGGTATATCGAGTATTTTTCGATAATCAAGCGGATGCTGATAGAATTTCTTTTTCGTGGTTCTTAATATTTATTTCTATTCTGAGCGGTGCATCTGCATGGTACGGAATACGTGTACTCCGATTTGAAAAGAGAAAAGATACGCATCGTAAAGTAATCGATCTTCTTGTCAGTCTACTGCTGCTTTCTTCAGGAATTGGGGTTGGGATATATGGTCTAATTATTGAGTCAGCACTTATTACTTATTTTCCTTTACTAGGTCTTTTATTAGGCGGAATCCAATTAAATTATTGGTTGCGTAAACCGGTGAAAAAGATGCACTGGCTATTTGAACATTTTGGAGGAATGATTGCTTGCAGTATTTCAACAGTTACGGCCTTTACTGTATTTGGAGCTCCAAGATTATTAAACATTCAATCTTCAAACCTGTTTTTATGGCTGCTTCCGACATTTATTCTTGTTCCAGTGTTAGTCGGCTTTACAGTGTATTATGAAAGAAAATTTAATAATAGAAAAAAAGACGCATCTATAAATATTTAGTTAATGAATATAAACAAAATGCCCTGCTGGTTTTTTGTCAGTAGGGCATTTTGTTTATATTAAAAAAGGAGGGATTCTTATTTAACTCACATTTAATATTAATTGAGGAAGTGTTTTAGAATGGGGATTTTATCTATAATAATAGAGGTTTAGGATTTTCTATAAACAAATCATTGAGATAATTAAGAGTTTATTTTAATTTTATGGCATTACCAGTAGTAGTTTGCAACTCTACAAGTAAGAATAGTATATAAAGATAAGCGGTTTCAATAATACACGAGGTATTCTCTTTAAAAGCATTCATAAACATTTTCATAGGAATCTCCCTCTCCTCAATATGATTTATACTAACATCATACTGATAATCCTATTTTAAATCTTTATTTGTGTTAGAATATATGACGTGCTTTTTATGCATATTTAAAGAGTTATATAAGTGCCAATCTACATGATTGTGATAAAGAAAGCGGAATACAAGCAACCTCATCAACAAAATGCGTACATTAAACTGAATTGGTTTGAGCCGTCGTTTGCAATACAGTGTTATGATAGTAAAAAGGTGTCTGTCCTGTTCAAATGTTTTACTGGGATGGTGGAGGCGTGAGAGGGTGTCAAAGAAAGTTTCGACATCATCAATCTCAAGTCAATTTTTATAAACGAAATAAAACACAAGAAAATTGAAAAATATTCTTAGAACTTGAAGAGAGGATATTTCTGCACAATTATCCATTCATTCTCTTTATGAATTTAGGGGAAGGAATAAGTAGAATATATCATTATTCAAATGGAGGAAGAATCTCAAGAAAAGTGAACTCTGATGGTGTTGCTAGTATGGTCTTTGTGAAGGATTACACTTAAACTATAGAGCAGTGCTAGTTCAAGAACGGAGACAGTAAAAGCTGTCTCTTTTATTAAGGTATTAGCAACAATCTCTACGAACAGAATCATAACAAAAAAGACATCTACTAAGGATGTCTTCTATTTATATGTAGTTTTATAGGGGTCCCGCTGGCAATGCGGTGCTACTCCTTTTATGATTTAATAGATAGCGATAAATTGTTTGCTAACGAAGTATAGAACTCAACATTTCGCTTACCATGAGTTACTTGAGTTTTTAAAATTCGCTTAATGTTAATGAGTTGATAATCGTTGTATCTTATAAAAACCGTAAATAAGGAATTTTTGAGTTTATCTAAATCCTTGTAATTCACTTGAAGCTGCCCAAAGTTTCCTGAAATGTGAAAATCACAATGGACTTCATTATCAAAGCGTTTTCGATCTCTTATCAGAACCGTATTGATGTTATCAATATAGTCGCCGTAGATTTCAAACGTTTGCACATATCGATTATTCACTACATAAGAATCAAGTGCTTTAGCAAGCATTGGTATTCTAATGAATCGATACTTGTCCTCCAAAAAGGGGACTTCATAATAAGGGAATGAATCTTGAATAACATATTTCTTGTTTTTATCCCTTTTTGACCACTCGAATAGTTTAATAAAGTCGTCTTTTCTTCCTTCTAGAAACAAGTCAATTGCAGCACGATAGAAAGGAGTTTTAAATCCTTTTCTAAAGTCATAGCGCAAATTTTTTGTTGTTTCTATTGCTTGCTCAAGTATCTCAATGAAATCTTCCTTGCTTTCTGATTTTACAAAAAGCCAGCTATCGAATGTTTTTACGATGTCAGTTTCATAAATTCTAGTTAAAGCTGCTTTCTCTTTTTCAATAGACAGCTTTTTAACTTTGATATAATTTATTACATTGAGATCGGATCTTCTTTTATCTAAAACGTTTGTCACCCGGGTTAATGAACTAGGATTGTCGTCCGTTCGATTAACATAATATATAGGTTTGGTTGTCGTAGATACACGGTTCACATGGAAAAACACATCACAGAAAAACAACTTGTCTTCAGCAAACTTCATTTCTGGAAATCGTATATCGTGTTCTTTTAGTAATGACAACTTCATCATTTTAGATGGAGGTCCCATATGATGAAAAAAGTGCGGTACATCAAATGGGGATATACTCCGTCTTTCCATGATAGAAGCAAATTCCCCGACAATACTTTGTTCTTTAGTTTCAACTTTTATCGTTTTTCCAACGACATAATCATCATTGGTTTCTTCTAAAATATTATAAAGGGCTTCAATTCCATCAGGAGCGAGCCAATCATCCGCATCTAAGAATGTAATGTACTTACCCGTAGCTAATTCAATCCCAATGTTTCTTGGTAAACCTGGAGATCCGCTATTTTCTTTAAGTGAAACAAAACAAATATTATTATACTGTAAAGCATACTCCTTTATTATTTCTGGACTATTATCAGTTGAACAATCATCAACTATAATATGTTCAATATTATGCATACCAATAGTTTGATTAATAACGGAATCCATTGTTTGCTTTATAAAATTCTCCGAATTATATGAGGCCGTAACAATCGTGACCTTTTTATTCCGTTTTAAAAATTTGTTTCTAAAACTATTAGGATTGTTAATGATATAAACTCTATCAGAATCAATATATTCCTTTGCGTGCTGTTTAAAAGATGTATCCAAAATACTTGCCCTCCTGTTAGAGAGTATAGTGGTCCTACTAGCGAATCGTGGAATGTTGGTTGGTATCCCTAATGATGTTGAAATATGTAAAATCACAGTTTTTGGGCGCCCTTTTGTGAATTTAATACTAAAAAATTATACTCCTACTTTTTAAAATGGATATATATCCCAAAACTTTCTTTTATGGTACTACCACATTCAAACTAAATCTAGAGTAAATAGTACTACCAAAAGACGTTCTAAATCAAAGTATCAGACACATCCTTTGTTTCAAAAGTTATAAGAAAGAAGCGTATCAAAAAGTACCAAATATTGAATATATATAAAATAAGAATTATGTAGTAGAATTAGTACATTAAAACATAGTTTTCGGGGTGCAATTAATGGGGGTTGAAATTGTAATATATCAAGGCGAAAAATATTATGTTCTTAAACAATACGATTCTGGTTATTGTGAAATTCAAAAAGACAAAACAATGTATCATGAAATTAAATTAGTACATGTATCGGAGTTATCCGAAGTAATAGACAAAAAGAAGGAGGGCACTCATTAACGGGTGTCTTTTTTTGTGTATCAAAAAGTATAACTTGTGAGTAGCTCTATTCTAATATAAGGGAAAGAACCAGTACGAGTTAGTTGATAATTAGCTAGTTGTATTGAAGGTGAAAAACAAAGGCTAACACAATGTCAGCCTTTGTTGATTTTTATTAATAAATTTTTGGATTAACAAGAGCGAACATTCCGCTCTCACCAGCATCTGTTGAATTAAGAGTAGTTACAACCTCTAATTTTTTTAATGGGTTAAAACTTTTTTAGTTTTGTAAATTCACATTTTCTTATTCCATTAATGAGCAGCAGAGTTTAATAGGGATGTGGCGAAATTTGTAAAATTGGGATATTTCCTGAATGATAATAAATTGCCGTTATTATAGTTTCTTTAAATCATCATTTAATTTCCGTGCTTGATTTTTGAAGTAAAGATAAAATGCAACCCAAAAGATTGTATAGGTGACAATGGAAATTAAGAGTGTTAACAAAATATTCATGATATTAAATGGGATCCATTCGATCATGAGTGCCAAGATGAGGTATAGGATTGTGACGGTTAAAAAATGAAGAATGGTCTGTTGGGAAAGTTTCAAATTCCTGTTTTCAAAGTACAAAGGACTGACTGTAAAAAACCAGCCGCAGAGAACAAAACCTACGGAGTTTTTCAAAAATAATGGTCCATCTATCATTTCGAAGCCATCAAAAAGGATATTCAAATTGGTGACTAAAACCGCAATAAAGCCTCCGAAGAAAATACCGATGAAACTACGGATAATAAAAGTTTTCATTCTACTTTCCTCCTATTCAATTTTAGAGCCTCTTTAATCGCAGGGACATAGGTACGAGACACATATTCCTTCCTTCCTGATTTGAAGTAAACGCAGAGTGTACCATTGAATGATGCTTCAAAATGGCTCAATTGATTCAAATTGGCGATAACCGATTTAGACAGGCGGATAAATTTTTTAGAAGAGAGCATGGACTCGAGCTCATATAATTTCTCTTTTAAAATAAAAGAATCTGTTTCCGTTACGGCGATAATATGATCATTTTCAGTATGAAAATAGTGGATGTCATCCGGTTTGAGAATATGTTGCATTTCTCCCTTTTTTCCAATCAGGAATTGTTGCTCCCTTCCATAGAAGAAGTCAATGAGTTCCTGTATATTTTCATCCAACTCAGGCCCTTCGATGGTAACTTTCGTTTCTTTAAGTGCTTTGTCAATGTTAAGGGAAATTTTCAAATTTCAGACACCTCTTTTCACCTAAAAGTATATTCGATTCAGCTCTCGATATTGTATGATGAAATTCCTTTCAAGTCTGCATAATTCCAATAAATGGAAGTTGGTGAGAGGTAACTTGCGGAAAATAGTTGGTAACTTACATAAAAGGAATCCATGCTCCATTTAACGAAAACAACAATTTGTTGAGGTAGTTATAAAGAAAGTCATAAAACCTTCAACTGTGAGAGAGGAATGGTTACATTATTTTTTGAAAAGTATTATTCATTACTTTGCGAAGTATTGTACTTAAGGTAACGGGGGCTTTACTTTAATATGGAGTGAAGCCTTTTTCTTGTTTAAGTCCAGATAATCGAATGATGTTTTCCTGGAATAATTTCATAGGAGGTGTAAAGTATGTTTAAAGAAGATAAAAAGAAAAAACAAGATTTACAGCTAGCTCTTTATGTCTTTCCTGCAGCCAGTATTGGTGCTCTTATTGGTTTATTAACCTATGTTAAAGGTTGGCTTTAATGGAGCAATGAAAAAAGCCCAATTTCATTTATGTTGAAATTGGGCTTTTTATATTTACTTATATATAGTGCAAAATAGCGTTTGAAAAGTGTAAAATTTATCTCTTAAAGTCACATTTCATTGGGATTTAATACCACATACTTCGAACTAAGTATCTACTGTAATAAAATTAATATTGTAATATGCTATTATAAGTAGGTTAACAATGTTAATTTATGTTTTATTCAAAGATTTCTAGAATGTTCAGTAAAAAAATACTATAAGGAGTCCTAAAATGAAAAAGAAAATAAACTATTTAATCTTATTTTTAACTGCCATCTTTATAGTTGGTTGTACGAACGTAGAAGATGCATCCGTTACAGATAAAGAAACAGATTCACAAGAAGTAACAACAAATAATAATGGAACAGAAAAAACTACGACTGAAAAACAAGTAGTAGAGGGAACACCAACCCAATCAAATAATGAACGCTTCTCAGGATACAAACTTATTGAAGTTGATGGCGGTGATTTGTCTGGATATCGTGAACCTAACGTCGTCGTTGACATTGGTTTTGGGGACCGTGAATATTGGGCATTTACTAATGAACATGGGCAACTAGTACGTGTCATTGCTGACGAAATCGTTCTACAAGATGACGATAACGAACCTGTAACATCGTCTGGCAGATACTACAATGACGAAGCAAAAGTTCCTGGTGTTGAGAGAGCAGATTTAGATGAAGGACATATCATTGCAGATTCTCTCGGAGGGGTATCCAATGCTTACAATATTACTCCACAAGAAAGTACGCTTAACCGACATGGTGATCAAGCATATATGGAAGATGCCATTCGTAAAGCTGGTGGAGCTACTAATTTTGAAGCAATTATCACATATCCTAATACGGAAACACAGATTCCTTCTCATTACAAGTACACTTATACTTTAAAAGGGAATAAAATTGTAGATGAGTTTGATAACGGCAACCCTGATGAAATAAATAAATCTCTAGGATTAACTGAAAGTAAATCAACTAACTCAAATAAGTCAACAAGTTCTAATAAGTCCGATGCTTCGAATGGCACTAAAGACATTTCTAGCGTTGATACAGATGGAAATGGTCAAGTAACGATTAAAGAAGCAAAAGCAGCAGGTTTTAGTATGCCAATAACGAGTGATCATTGGTTATACCCATATATGCAAGATAATGATAAGGACGGTATGGTAGGTGAGTAAGCCCCTAGAACTTTGAGGGGAAATCTAACACATTTCGTATGTACTCATTTGGGAACGGACGAAAAATAAAAGAGAACTGACTCGAGTTATCTTAGGGTGACAACCCTTAAATGTATGTTTTTTGTTATGATTCTGTTCGTAGAGATTGTTGCTAATGCCTTACTGAATAAAAGAGACAGCTTTTACTGTCTCTTTTATTCAACTAAAGCTACCCGATAGTTTAAGTGCAATATTTCGCAAACTTTTTTAAAGTCCCCCATTGCTGAATATTTGAAAAGCCCTTTTAGTTATGATATCTCCCTTGTCAAACCAAAAAATCATTAATTTTCCATGCAATATTACATAATTGATAAAAAAATACCAGATACTTGTTATAGAATATAAAATTAATCTTAAAAAGGAATTGATTATATGGATAATAAAAAGGCTGCAAAGTTAACTGCGGGTGAGTTAGCACACTGTTGGGAACAGTTAATGAATAATAGTATGTCAAATATTGTTTTGGAGTATCTTACCTTAACATCTGAACTAGAAGAAGTTAAATCTCTTTGTAGTGAGGCGGGTTCTATTTCTAAATCTGCTGTACAATTTTTTGAATCTGTTCTACGAAGTGAAAACTATCCAATCCCCAAAGGCTTTAACATTAAAGATGATTTAAACCCAAATGCCCCTAAGATGTATACGGATATTTTTATACTATTTTATTTAAATAATATGTCTAAAACTGGAATGTCCTTAACAAGTATGGCACTATCCGATTCAGTAAGGGAGGATATCCGCAATTTTTTCCACGAACAATTAAAAAACGTTTCAAGTTTATTTGAACGTACAACAACTATTCTATTGGAAAAGGGAGTATTTGTAAGACCTCCTTCAATTACCTCCACTCATGAAACAAATCCAATTGCAGATAAAGGATTTTTGGGTAACTTCTTTAAGGATAATAGAGAATTAACGGCAAGAGAAGCAAATGAGCTACACAAAAATGTTTTTATGAATTATATTGGTAAAAACTTATTAATTGGATTTATACAATCTACATCTAATCAGCAATTAATGAGTTTATTGCAACATGGAAAAGAATTATCTTTAAATATTATAGACAAATTAGGTGATATTTTAATTCGAAATGATTTGCCTATTTCAATGACTTGGGATACGAATGTTTTGGATGGTAAAACATCTCCTTTTTCAGATAAATTAATATCTTATCTATTAGACCAACTTAATCGTGATGGTATCGCCAGTTATGGGTATAGTGCAGCAGTAAGTATCCGAAAAGATTTAAAAACTACATATGCAAAGATAATTGCAGATGTGTATCAATATGAAGAAAATATAAAAACCTTTATGATAAAAAATGAGTGGATGGAGAAACCTCCTGTTGCACTAAATAGGGATAAGCTTGCTCAAGACTAAAGAAAAAAAGCTACCAAAGTACGGTAGCTTTTTTTGTGACTATTAAACCGATTGAGTTGTTTGATCGTGTGAAGCAGAAGGTTTTAAATCTGTTCGATCTAAGAAGAAGGAAGCTAAGGTTCCTCCAACCAATCCCCAAAAAGGTGCCCCGATATGAAAGATAGAAATTCCAGAAAGTGTAATCAAAAATGAAAATAAAGCACCTGTTTTAAAACGCCCTGAAAAGCTCGTCTTCAAAGAGTCAATAAGGACATTAATCATGGCCAGCCCGCCCAGCATTTTAATTAATGAGGAGGGAATCAAATGGGGAACGGCTGCCGCCATTGGTGCAAAAACAGCTAATAAACATGACAAAATTCCTAATACGATTGCAGCGGCATATCGATTTTCTTTCAATCCAGATTCTTTACTTGCTAATAAGGCAGTCATTGGACCGGCAATACAAGCAGAATGGCCGCCCATAAATCCATTGAGAATCGATCCAATCCCGCTCCAACTCGTCATAGAATTAATGGGCGGGAGATAATTCGCACTCTCCAGAACAGCAATTCCTTGAGCATTTTGTATTGCGATGACCGTAAGCACTAACGGAATAACCAGTTCTCCCATCACAGATAGATTAAAGGAAGGAAAGACAACGTGCGGTACCGCCAAAGAAAATGATACACCATGAACTTGAATTCCTGGTAATACTTTTAATAAAACAATAGATGTGAGAATAGCCCCAACAATGGGAGGAAATTTTTTTGACAGCTTTCCGAAAAAAGAAAGAACAAGAAATACTAGAAAAGGAATTCCATTTAACAAGGGGTTGTCGAGAATAGAACGAAACATATCTGTACCAAAAGGAAGAAGGACGCCGGAAACCATTCCCATCATGACTGGCATAGGAAGGACCTTCATTAATTTATCGATCATTCCAGATATTCCTAAAAGAAAAATGACGATGCCTGTCACGAGATAGGCACCAACTACCTGGCTAAATGTGTAATGAGATAAGGATGCTCCGACAAGGATTGCACCAGGAATCGAAAAAGCATATCCAATCGGCTGGCGGTAATAAAAGGAGAGACCAATCGATAGCAATCCTCCAATTCCATAAATAGCAAAGATCCAGGATGTAATGGCTGAATCAGATAGGTGGCCTTTCGAAGCTGCTTGTAAAACAATCAGTAATGGTCCAGTTGCGCCGAATAGCCAGGCCACAAAACCATTTGAAATATTTCCAATCGATAATAATCGGGGAAATTCAACAATATTCTTCTTCCACAAAGTACTCACTCCTAAAATAAGCTATAGTATAGTATAATATATTAAAACTAATAAAATGTATATAAAAATATACAAAAAATATGGAGGACCGAATGAAGGGATTAGAAGATGAACAAACAAGAAAATTAATTCAACAAATGGGCGGGCTGCTTCGGAAAATTAGAAGCGAACAAAAATTGAGCCTCGAGGAGCTTGCCGAAAAAACAGGTGTTAGCAAGCTTACGTTAGGAAAGATTGAAAGGGGAGAAACGAATCCCACATTAGGAGTTGTATGGAAAATTACAGAAGGGTTATCGATCCCTTTAACAAGAATTTTAGTAATGGACGATCATGTCGATCTTTCGAGATGTGGAGAGGGCTTTATGATTTATGGGCCAGACCAAACATGGAGAGTAGAGACAGTTTTTCGGAATACAGATGGGCCAACAATGGAAATATATCGAGCATTTCTTGAACCGCAAGCCATGTACTCGCCGGAGCCACATCATAAAGGAGCAATGGAATTTGTGACGGTAATGAGGGGAAATATCAGCTTTAAAGTAGAGGAGAGGGTATACCAACTCAAACAGTTTGATTCCATCAAGTTTGAAGCTGCGAGCAAACATCTTTATAAGAATATCGGTGAGGAAGAGGCCGTGTTACATGTAGTGGTGAGATATCCTTCTTAACACTTCAAAGATTAAATTTTCTATAAAAAACCAAGTGAGTAACCCCACTTGGGCATTTAATTTCGGTCCTTTGGAAGAGATGGAACATTTTTAGGTCTATAAGTAAGATTGTTCTAATTGAACAATCTTAACCCGTTAGGAAAATAATTGTTATGTTTAACAATTATTTTTGGTAGGCTATTAATCATTCACAGAGAAATCGTTGTCAATAACTTTATATATTATCTAAGAGCCTTATTGTTTTTTTATTTTATTGAAGTTGTCACAACAACTGAACATTGTCCCAACCAGCCTGAAACATGATTATACAAGTAGGGGTGAACGGGGTCAAGCCCCACGGGCAGTTACGTTCTACCCTGGCTACTGATATGATAAAACCATATAAAAAATGGTCAACCAGAAATAACTGGCTGACCTTATAATACGAACTAGCAGTTTAGTCGAACAACATTATAATGCTTTGTCTAACTTGTCGAGGAAAAACAATCATTTTGGATTTTTGCATGGATTGTCACACTATGCTCTTTACTTATGATTCGTCGTAGCTATCAAGTTAAAGGGTTGTCCCAAAAGTTGATTTTCATCGACTTTTAGGACAACCCTTGTTTATTAAATAAACAATCCTACAACTGTTGCTGTAAGAATAGAAGCCAGTGTTGCAGCTAATAGCATTTTTAAACCAAACTTTTCAACAATATTCGCTTTTTCTCTGTTGATTGCCTGAATAGAACCACTGATGATACCGATTGAACTAAAGTTAGCGAATGAAACCAAGAATGTAGAGATGATTCCAACTGTTTTAGGATTCAACTTTTCAATCATAGGTTGCAATTGAAGCATGGCAACAAACTCATTTGTTGCTAACTTTGTTCCCATAATCGAACCAGCTGTTACAATCTCGTTTGAAGGAACACCCATAATAAAGGCAACAGGTGCAAAGATGTATCCAAGAATTTCAGTGAAAGAAATCCCAAGTGCGCCAGCAAATGCAGCGTTGATTAGAGCCATTAAACCTACATATGCTACTAGCATGGCCGCTACAATCAGAGCAACTCTTCCTCCGTCAAGAGCACCTGCAGAAATAGCACCAAAGACAGAATCTGCCTGGGAAATATCCTTTACATGGATTTCTTCATCTTCATCTTTTCCAATTGGGGCAATAATACTGGCTATAGTTAAACCAGATAATGCATTTAATAGCATGGCTACTAAAACATATTGGGCTGGAATCATGGACATATATGCGCCCATGATTGAAGCTGAAACTGAAGCCATGGCAGATGTAGATACAATAAATAATTTATTTCTATCCATTTTATCTAAATGCGTTTTAATGGCCAATAATGCCTCGCTCTGACCGAAGAAAATAGAGTTTACACTATTGAATGAAACGACTTTAGATAAGCCAGTGATTTTCGCTAAAGCTCCGCCAATATATTTAATAGCTAAAGGAAGAACTCTGATATACGTTAGAATGGATAATAGTGTAGATGTAAAAATAATGAGCATTAGTACATTGATAAAAAATACTGATGTACCTTCTGGAACTAAACCGCCAGTTACAAAATTTACACCTTCATATCCATAATTCAGGACCGTTGTGACGAAATTTGAAACAGTCTCCACAACCTTCAATCCAATTACTGTTTTAAACATAATAAGTGTTATAACTAGTTGTAATACAAACAAAGTAATAATCGCTTTGTAGTTAATGCCTTTTTTATCATTTGATAATAAGAAAGCAATCACTAGTGTCAGTAAGATACCTATAACACCAATTAATATATCCATATATGTCAGTCCCTCTTTGATTTTTGTCCATCTGTTTCTAAGAGTTTATTATTGCCTAAATAAATAGCAGCATGCGTCTATTACCTTTTGTATTTTTGAGGGAATGCTGATTTATACAAATTTTTATCAGGCCTTGGGTTTAAAAAAGAAATGATAAGGCTATTCACTCATCTGAAATTTTTAGTTATTAGCTGTCTACCAACTCATCATTTATCCCATACTGTTGAAGAGGTGAAAAAATGACAATTGTACGTCTTGGTTACGTTGCTATGAGCATGGAACTGAAAAACGCATCCCCATCGAAAACAATGACTTTCGCTCAATTTGAAAAAATTAAGGATCGAGAGGCAGCAATTCGTAAATTGGAACGAATCGCGATTTCAAATTTACAAACGACACTTAGACTGCTGAAACATAATGAAGCTTCTGATATTCACTTTTATCGTTTAACTTCCCGTCTTATTCCGTTAGCCAATCATGAAGAACTTCTTGATTGGGATTATATGAAACCCCTAAAAGAAATATTGCATGAAGTAGGGGACTTTGCTAAAAAGCATAAAATTAGAATTGACTTTCATCCAGATCACTTTGTTCTTATTAATTCTTTAAAAAAATCTATTTTAAAAAATTCAATAAAAACATTAAAGCTGCATTATTTATTATTAAAAGGGATGGGGATTGACCCGGCGCATCGCTGTGTCATGCATGTTGGAGGCAATTATAAGGAAATGGAAAAATCACTAGAACGTTTTGTAGACAATTGGATGCTTGTCCCACAGCCTATTCAAAAAATGATTATGCTTGAAAATGATGATACTTCTTTTACTTTAGAGGACACACTTTATTTATGTGAAAAATTAGGCGTTCCTCTCGTATTTGATTATCATCATCACCTGGCTCATCATCGTCACGCTGATTGGGAAGATAATTGGGATCGTGTCATACACACATGGGATAACTCTCCACTACCGATTAAAATGCATATTTCGAGCCCGAAAAACGAAAAAGCATTTCGGCATCATTCAGATTATGTTGATGTGGATATGTTTTTTAGATTTTTAAAAGAGATTAAGGGAAGTGTCCCGCAAATTGATTGTATGATTGAGGCTAAGAAAAAGGATGAAGCGCTTTTTCACTTAATGGAAGAAGTAAAAGTACGGGATGATGTTGAAATTATTGATGGATCTTCTTTCATTTTGAAATAAATATAATACTTTGTGAAAGTATGAACTATACAAACATAGCTCAAAAGGGTATATATTTAACCTTTTGAGCTATGTTTTATTCGTACTCAATATAAAGAATCTAGGGGAATTGTTCTAGACTTATATTAAATAATTAATTTATTCAAACTGCGCAGTTCTATTGCTTAAGCTGATTTAATTCTTGAACACATTCTTGGACGAGCGTTACGGCTTGGCTCATTGTTGCCCCGCCGCCAAATGCTGCGGTCACTCCAACTGTTTCAAAGATTTCTTGTTCTGAGCAGCCTTGGTCTAAACATCCTTTAATATGATAAATAATACAATATTCGTCTTGAGAATATAGACTTATACCAAGGGCAATTAGTTGTTTTTCTTTCTGCGATAAAACCCCTTCTTTAAAACATTCTTCTGTAAAAGCATTAAATTGTTGAGCGAGTTCAGGCATTTTCTCAGTAAATAACCCTAAACCAGCTTTATAGTGATACAGGGCAGCTTCTGTAGAGTTTCTAGCTTCAAATTCCATACTTATTTTCAGCTCCTATAATTCATTAATGCTAAGTTAGTATGAGCTAAATTAAAAATAATTAATCTATATTCACTTTTCAGTCTTGAGGTTTTGTTAAGTTAATGTCTCGTCCTTCTTCCTTTTACATAGCTTGCTATAACCAACCGCTTCAATTCCATAATCAAGTAATTATATTTTTTTATTCTCAAGGAAGAATGATAATAAATCCTATTGGATGGTGATTAGGTGGAGTCTTACAAGGCAGGAGATATTGTATATGTATTTTATCGAAATCCGCATACACAAGATGTAGCTAATATACAAGAAGCGACGATTGTCAATAATCCTGAGAGCCCAGGTGAGTTAGCTTTATTTTTGTATGAGACCTATTATCCATTAACAAATGAAACAGCTGTATATTCAAGCCAAGTAGAAGCAGAACAAGCTTATCAACAGTTTTTTTAGAAGAATTAAAAAAGGGGATTCTAGGATGAATAAACCGTTTACACCCCAACTCGTATACTTTGAGCCAAACGCTTTGGAGTATCCATTAGGAAGAGAGCTTAAAGAAAAGTTCGAAAAAATGAATATAGAAATTCGATATACAACGTCTCATAATCAAGTAAGGAATTTACCTGGTGAAAATGATTTTCAAAAATATCGAATTGCTAAGTCTACGCTCGTCGTTGGAATAAGAAAAACGCTCAAATTCGATACTTCTAAGCCTTCTGCTGAATATGCGATTCCTTTTGCAACAGGTTGTATGGGACATTGTCATTATTGTTATTTACAAACTACAATGGGGAGTAAACCATATATTCGTACGTATGTAAATGTTGATGAAATTTTGGAGGCTGCCGATCAATATATGGCAGAACGTGCACCTGAAATGACAAGATTTGAAGCATCCTGTACGTCTGATATCGTAGGAATTGATCATTTGACTCATACGTTAAAGCGTGCAATAGAACACTTTGGAGAATCAGAGTATGGAAAGCTAAGATTTGTGACTAAATTTCATCATGTCGATCATTTACTTGATGCTAAGCATAATGGAAAAACAAGATTTCGATTTAGTGTCAACGCTGATTATGTGATTAAAAACTTTGAACCGGGAACTTCTCCGTTAGCTAAACGGATTGAGGCAGCAGGTAAAGTAGCAAGAGCGGGTTATCCACTAGGTTTTATTGTTGCACCCATTTATCTTCATGAAGGATGGCAGGATGGCTATTATCATATGTTTGAGCGGCTAGATGCAGAATTGCCTGCAGAAGCAAGGAAAGATATAACATTTGAATTCATTCAGCATCGTTTTACGAAACCAGCTAAGAAAGTAATTGAAAAGAACTATCCGATGACTAAATTGGAATTAAACGAATCAGCCAGAAGATATAAATGGGGGAAATATGGAATAGGAAAGTACATTTATCAAAAAGAAGAAGAGGAAGATATTAAAAGTCATTTATATTCTTATATGGAGAAATTTTTTCCCCATGCTAAATTAGAATACTTCACATGATATTCGCGGTAAGCCTTTATATGACTCGGTATATTTCGATATCACCCAGGTGAAAATAAACTAGGTGTATAGGCACTACTAACTTCGGGGTGGAGGGAAATTACAATACGTGAAGGCTTAATTTCAACTGTACTAGATACAGCTGTATCCGCGGCAGGTTATATGTTGAAACAAAAACGAGGCTCTAACAAAATGGTGGCCAATACTATTTTTGGTTTAGCATATGTCGTATTAGGAGTGATTGACCTTGTTGAACACCGTTGTTAGAAAGAAGGCGAGCTTGTACACGCTCGCCTTCTTAAAATAATTATATTTTTCACAGATAATAAATAATTGTGCAAAAGGAGTGAATATTAATGAGCCAACAAGATTTAAAAAAAGAAGTAGTCGACATTCTCTCTAATCATAGAACAGGAGTCCTTTCATCTGTTGAAAATAATAAACCGCATTCACGCTATATGACATTCTATAATGAAGATCTAACCCTATTTACACCAACGAAAGCTGATACGGAGAAAATCGAAGAGATAGAAAAAAATCCAGCTGTGTCTGTACTGTTAGGTTACGAAGATAAAGGGCAAAGCGATACGTATGTTGAAATTGCTGGAACGTCTACAATTAATAATTCGGAACAGCTAAAAAAGCAATTTTGGGATGAATCTTTTAACAAATGGTTCGATGGTCCTGAAGATCCGAACTATGTATTTCTGCAAATACAGCCTGAAACGGTTCGTATCTTAAATAATCAAGGGGAACCACCTCAAGAGCTTCATTTATAAACCTCTTTTACGCTAAGTAGCGATGCTTTATGAGTAAGCATCGCTACTATTAATTTTCATAATATTATTCAACTTTCACAGCAATTTTTGATACAGCATTATAACCATATCCTTTTCGATTACAAAATGGGGTTAAAGGCTGTACGTTACCTGATGAATCTTTAGCCCTTACGTAAATCATATATTCCCCTTTTTTATCAACTCTTTCCAATCGAAGAACCAACTTGACCAAGAGTAGGGCTGATTTGGCAATTGATTTAATGTTGTTTGCAGCCATGTTTCCCCCTTATCAAAACTTAGCTGTACTTCGGTGATTATTCCTTGTCCAGACCAAGCAATTCCTTTAACTTGGTATTTACCAATATTTAATATGGAAAGGTTTAGTGGTTGTTGTATGAGTGAATTAACGTTCATTATTGTCACAGGAAATGAATCTTTATCACTTTGTTAAGAAAATGAATAGGTGATTCTTGATTTTCTGGAGTAAGATTTTTAGTTGTTAAATAAGGCTTTTTTTCCTCACTTTTCATTTTTTCACCTCTTTCATTCTCCATGATATTTCTAATACAAGAAGATAGACTATAATTCCATTATTTATGTCAGACCGTAAAATCCATGTTTATGTAGAAATGCAAATTCGTATGATTGTAATAGATTTCTAGGCACGTGTAGAGCATGAGATTTACAATACTCATTTCATCATTAATACGGCTCCATTTTCGATTAAGTTCAACTGTTGTATTTGCAGCTTTTTTTAATTCCCCGGTTAAATGTTCTCACTCCAACAGCTCTGTTCTTTTGGAGTTGAGGAGCTTATTTCGTTTCTTAAGTCCTGGTAGTTAATGGCTGTAATCCTATGAAGGAATTTATTATGTTACAATAATTTTAAGTGATTAATAAATTCATATATCAATAGGAGGGAAACTATATCTTGAAGAAATTGAGCAAGAAACTATTATCTGGAATTATGGTTGCAGGATTGCTCGTTAGCATACTGGCGGATGCGGGTCACCGAAACCAACCGATACGGTTAATGATTTTATGACGTCTATCCAAGAGGGAGATTTTGAAAAAGCAAGTACATTTGTCGATACAAAAGCAACAGAGGATTTCGACTTTAAAAACTTAAATGAAGGAAAAGCTGAGGGAATGGACGTTGACAAGCTTTTTAAATCATTAAGTAAAACATACAAATTTGAAAAGCCAGTTGAAGTGTCAAAAGAAGGGGATACTGCAAAAGTTAAAGTGGCAGTAACGTCTGTGGATTTCGCAGTTGCAGTAACTTCAACAATTAGCGAAGTCATGCCAATGGCCTTCGGGATGGCGTTCAGTGAAGATACGGAAGAGGCTGATAAAGCAATGGATAAAATGATGGAGACCACTCTTGTTAAACACTTGACTGCTAAAGATGCTTCTATGGCAACTCGTGAGGTTACATTGAACTTGAAGAAGGACAAAGAAGGCGAGTATAAAATTGTTTCCGATGAAAATCTGATGGAAGCAGTAATGGCAAACGCAGGAACAATTGATGAGATGTTTGGTCAAGAATAGTAGGTATAAGAAACAGCTGTTGTTGGTACTGATCGTACCGACTTCAGCTGTTTTTTGTTTAGCGTTGTTAGAGGATGTTGTTGATTTTTAGCGGAAATGTGTTTTACACAATATTTTATGAGTTAATTAGATTTACAATAATATAAAGAAACGGGATCGTAATGATACATAATAATGTAGTTAATAACACGCCTAATGATGCAAAATAAGTGTCTGCTCCGTATTTTTGTGAATAGAGAGAAATTGTAGGGGCAGATGGCATTCCTGAAACTAGAACGGCAATAACAAGTAAGGGAAACGGTACATATACAGCAGCAAAAGGAAGCAATAGTAAGGGGAGGAAGAGAAGTTTAGTCACTGCCATTTTCCACAAGTAGCTGTTTTTCATCAATAAAAAAAAGTCGTTATATTTTATGTTTGCTAGTAAACTTCCTATCATCATCATGGAAAGAGGAATGGTCATTTTACCAACACTTTCTAGACCTTTAGAAACCATATTAGGCCAACTTACGGGGAGTAAAAAAATGATTAGTCCTATTAATGTGGAAAGAAACCCTGGATTTAAAAAAATGTTTTTCAAGTTAAGTGTTTCCTCGCTTTTATTAAATAGATATATTCCATACGTCCAGACGAGAATTAAATAACATAAATTAAACATTGTTAAATAAACAATTCCTTGTTCACCTAAAAGAATAAAGCATACAGCATAACCAATAAATCCTTGGTTGCCAAAAATAATCAGCCCTTCGTACACACTTTTTTGTTTCTCAGGAAGTCGGGAGCGTCTCCTCGTCCACATAGCTAAAAAAATGGATATTCCAAGTATATAAACAGACATTGAGATAAGCCACAAGAATTCTTTTATTATAGTAACTGAAAATGAAATATCTAACGAAAATAAAATGAGAGCGGGCAAAGTAATATATAGAATTAATTGTGTTAGTACATCATTAGTGTTTTCATTTAGGATTCTGGTTTTTCTTACGATAAATCCCAATATGGCAATACTATAAAGGACTAACATTTCTTGCACAAATTCCCCTGTTGAATACATGATTATGGCCCCCTTTGTGTATTATATGGGCTACATACCTAGATGGTTATTAAATATCTAGATTTCATAAATGGTTTCCTTGGTTTTAATTATCCATTACATAGAATACAGCCGAATATTTGAATAGTCCTTGTTTAACTTGTCCGTTAGTGAAATAAGATAGAGAGCTCCTTTAAGGGTAACTCCCTATCTTTTTATAGAATTATCAACATTTAAGTTTAACAGGGCCTTGTTTTAAATGAAATTCCAGTATTTTATTTGAAATATTGTAATAATAGGGGATTTATATATGGTAAAATATTATTAATAATTTTTATAACTAGGAGCATTACAAATGTATGCGATTCTTATCAATGTCTTATTTCTCTTAGTTGTGTTACTTATCACACAACACATTCTAGAAATTTACACAAAAAAACTAACAAGGAAATTAATAAAAATCTATTCGTTTCTTGCAGGTTTGATATCCATCTTTTTTTGCATGACCTTTCCATTTTCTGTAAACGAAGGATTTATCGTTGATATTCGCATAGTTCCTTTTATTGTGGCGAGCTTGTATGGGGGGCCTTTAGTAAGTGTTGGATTATATGTGTTTATAGTTCTGTATCGATTTGTTATAGGTGTAGACCTTGGTTTTTGGGGTACTATTTTGAATTATAGTGTCATACCGCTGCTTACTTTTATTTGTTTTAAAAGATTTATAAAATCGGAAATCACTCATAAATTACTAATTTCTTCAAGTGTTATTATTCCCCATTTATCATTGGGTTACTTTATTTATAGTAATATATTTGTTTCACATACGCCAATACATATAACTTTACTAGGAAATCTTATTAAAGTTATATGTATTATACTTTTTGTTTTGACTCTCGAAAGAATAAGGATGAATTACCAAATTCGAAATAAAATAGTAGATATTGAAAAGATGGAAATTCTGAGTCATTTAAGTGCATCCATATCACATGAGGTTAGAAATGGTTTAACTGGTGCGAAAGGGTTCATGCAGCTTTTGAAGGAGAATGAAAGCGATTTCCAAAAGCAAAAATATATTGGAATTGCATTGGGTGAATTAGAAAGGTCGGAATTTATTATTCGCGATTTTCTTACTTTCGCTAAGCCTGCTCCTGAAAAAATAGAAAAAATAAACATGGAACATTTTTTGAATTATATAATTGAATTAGTTAGTCCTATTTCCAATATGAACTCTATAAAAGTTAAAAAGAGCCTCTCTCCTTTTTGGGTTATAGGCGATAGAAGAATTATCCAGCAGGCATTTTTAAATATTTTTAAAAATGCTATTGAGGCTATGCCTAATGGTGGGCAATTGGGAATATCCGTGAAATCTCATAAAGATATGTATGAGATTTCTATTGAAGATACAGGAGTCGGAATGGATAGTGAACAAATTGAGAGATTAGGAAAACCGTACTTTACTACAAGAGGTCAAAAGGGAACAGGACTTGGAATGATGGTTGCTTATCGTGTAATTGAGGAGTTAAATGGGAAAATCAAAGTAACTAGTCAAATAGGAAAAGGTACAACATTTACTATATATTTACCAAGCTCATTTCATAATAGCGAAAACGTTATAATTGATCCGAGTGTTCGTAATGTGGAACATAATAAATAATAGGATTTCTTTAACAAGAAGGCGCGATTCTTTAATAAGAATCGCTTTTTCTATATGAATAAGTGTAAGTGAGTGTATTAGTTAAAAATGTACCAGCACTTATTCATTATACAGGAGGAAAGGATTGCACAGGATATATAGTAGCTATTATTCAATTGCTTGTTGGAGTATCTTATGAAAGGACTTAGTCGATTGTTGGATAAAATGAGCTAACAATCGTAGTACCAACAATATCGTTTAACATAGCCATAAAAAGCAAGCAGATCTACACAAATGTATTTCAGTAGAATGACTCCAGCAATCCTAGCGGGAGTCATTTGTTTGCCGGTGATAATTTTTAATTTTTTACAACAACCTTTTCCGCTTTATTGTAGTTTCCTGGTGGGTTTTTTAAAGGAGCCTCCGTTTTTTGAAGATAAACATTTCTTTGACACGAAACCATTGGGTGTTATATTATAAAAAAATACAAAACCATATGGTGTTGTATTTTAAATTAAATAAGGAGAATGATTATGGAAACAAATAATCAAAAGACAGTACCAGATATTAAGCAAACGGTTATTTTTGAAGCATCTATTCAAAAAGTATGGGATACAGTATCTACTTCGGAAGGTATTGCATCATGGTTTATGCCAAATGATTTTGAGTTGAAAGTAGGGCATGAATTTCATGTGCAGTCACCTTTTGGGCCATCTCCATGCAAAGTATTAGAAATTGACGCACCTTATCGACTTTCTTTTTCATGGGATACAGATGGTTGGATTGTATCGTTTATTTTAAAAGAGATGGGTGATAAGACGGAGTTTACTCTGATTCATACTGGATGGAAACATTCTGATACGATTCTTCCGAAAGCCAATGAGGAAAGTGCTGTTATTCGTGACAGAATGAATCAAGGTTGGGTAGGAATTGTGAATGAAAGACTTAAAAAGGTTGTTGAGGGCTAAATGTCTTCATCAGCAGAAAAATACGATGTATTTCAAGCTATTGCCGACCCAACTCGTAGAGAAGTACTAAAATTACTCACTCAAAAAGAGTTATCTATTTCAAATATAACATCTTATTTTCCTATGAGTCGTACAGCCGTTGCAAAACATCTTCATATTCTTTCGGAAGCAAAATTAGTTAGTGGTCGAAAGGTCGGTAGAGAAAAACTTTATCGACTGCAACCAGAATCCTTAGAAGAATTAAAACAGTGGCTTTCATTTTTCGAACAGTTTTGGAATAATAAGTTGTCAATCCTCAAACATGTGGTTGAAAATGACGAACAGGCCGGATTACAAGTCATTGAAACTGAATGTGATGAACAAAAATGACAATTCTGACCACTCCCATGGCTAAAGCTTTCTTTTTGCAAAATCTGTAAATATAGTCTATCAAATTTTTGAATCGTACGAGTGGTCGAATAATTGAACCGTTTTATATCGAATTCAACAAAATTATTATATGATAAAGTAAACGTTTTGAAGGTGAGCTGAAAGCGGATGATGTGGTTATCGCTATTTGAAAATGATGTACCTGTAGTTATTCTCCCTTAACGGTAGAATGACTACATCTCCGTTAAGGACAAGAATTGTCTAGAGAAAACGGAGGGTACAAAATGAAAAATACTTTATTAGGTTCTTTATATTTATCACTCGCTGCTAGTATTTGGGGCGGGATGTATGTTGTAGTAAAGGTTGTGGTAGATGTTGTACCGCCACTTGAATTAGTATGGTTTCGCTATGTTATTGCGATTTTTGCATTGCTCATTATTGGGGTTGTAACAAAACAAACGTGGCGTATTGGAAAACGAGACTGGCTATTACTGTTCATGATTGGGCTTATTGGGAATACAGTTTCTATCGTAACCCAAGAAGTCGGTACGATGCTTTCTACCGCGCAAATGGGTGCCATTATTACTTCAACGACACCTGCATTTATGGTGTTATTTGCCCGTATTATTTTAAAAGAAAAAATCACGTTTAAAAAAGCAATTTCTATTATTCTAGCAACAATCGGTGTCTGTATGATTGTTGGAAATACCAATATTGATTCATCTCATCAACTTGGCGGTGTGTCACTGCTTATTGCAGCACTAACATGGTCACTTATGTCTGTTCTTATTAAACGTGTACCGGAGCAATATTCACAAATTGTCGTAACGAGCTATGCTATTCTTGTAGCAATTGCCTTACTAACGCCTTTTACAATTAATCGATTAACTGAACTGGATTTTCAAGCTATGATGCATCCATCTATTTGGGCCGGTCTTTTATACTTAGGAGTTATTTCGACGGCATGCGGCTTTTTACTGTGGAATCGCGGGCTGCAAATGCTTAACGCTTCGAGTGGCGGATTATTTTTCTTTTTCCAACCCATAGTCGGTACTTTTTTAGGATGGCTATTACTAGGTGAACAAATTGGCTTGTCTTTTTGGATAGGTACCCTATTAATCTTTATAGGTGTACTATTAGTCATTCGAGAAGAATAAGCATCATGAAAAAAGCTGATGAGTGTTATTTGCCCATCAGCTTTTTATATGTAACTAGTTATTCTGCCCTTTTGTTGAATAAATTTTAAAACGCTTTATTAGTATTAATCGTTAACAAATATGTTAATGTTGGTTTAAAATAAAATTTAACTGTTTATGAAAAAGTTGCACTGTTTTCATCCCTTTAGATTGGATGATCCAAAGGGGTATTTTTATTTCCCAAAAAATAAACATCTGAAATTGTGAGTAGCAGTGTCATAACCCAAAGAAATTAGGTCACTTTTAAATATAAAATAAATAAGCAGTAAGGTGTAGTCACGTGTGTAAACAGAGGATGGAGAAGAAAAAATAGAACGTAAAAGCCCATTCTAATGAGAGGTGTTTTTCATTGTAATAAGAAGATATTTTTGATAATATTAATGTCCATTTCACCGCTGTAGACGATTGTCAAGAACCTTATTTCGAAGAAGGAGAGGAGAACGAAATGACATCGAAACAGCACCCGGACAGGAAAAGTGAGCAAGAAAGATTAGAATTTACAAAGCGTTATATGGATGTGGTCATTAAGACCGCTGAGACGAGCAAGGATCAATTTAAGAAAATTATGCAGGAAACGTTTGGAGATGAAGACTGGAAGGAGTCAGGGAGATATGCCGAATTACTGACGACGGCCAATTTCTTCGACATGTCGCAAGCGGAGCTGGAAAGCCTTAAAAAAGCACAAAGCAAGCCGTATTTTGCTAGAGTGGATTTCACTCGGGATGAAAACGGAATAAAGGAAATTCTTTACTTTGGTAAAACTTCCTTGTATCAGCGTGAAAATCAGGAGCAAATTATTGTTGACTGGCGTTCGCCGATTGCCAACCTGTATTACGAGGGTAGAATCGGGTCGGTAACATACGAAGCAGAAGGGGAAAAATTCTCAGGTGATATTACGCTGAAACGACAGTTAATGATTGAGGATGGAAATTTAGATGAAATCCGTGACATTGATTTGACAACAACGGATGAGCTGTTGCAAGATTCGTTAGCGAAGAGCTCTAGTAATCGTTTGACTGAAATTGTTTCCACGATTCAGGAAGAGCAAAATAAAATCATCCGGGCCGACTTGAATAAACCGATTATTGTCCAGGGAGCGGCGGGGAGCGGAAAGACGACGATTGCTCTCCATAGAATTTCTTATTTCATCTATTATTATAAAGATTTATTTGATCCAAGACAGCTGATGATTTTGGCGCCAAGTCGACTGTTTATAGATTACATATCAGAGGCGCTGCCGGAGTTAGGGGTAGAAAAAGCGAAACAATTTACCTTTACGGAATATGTACAGAGTGCGATTGAATGTGAGTTGAACATCATTCCTGATAAGAAACTTATTGATTTGCTTGAAAAGAAAGATGATGAGACAGCAGAGTCAATCTGGGTTTCAGGGATTAAGGGATCTTCCCAATTTAAAGAAATCCTCGACCAATATGTGAAAGAAATCATCACTCGATTCTTTCCAAAGGAAGATTTCTACTGTGACAAATACCGACTTTATTCGGCTAAAAAGTTCAAGAAGTTGTTGGGGGAAGAATATTGGTATTTACCGATTTATACACGAGTTGATAAGTTAAAACAGATTTTGCAAAGTCAAGTAAAATCGAAGAAAAAAACTATGCTCGACCGAGTGACTAGTTTTTATGATACGAAGATTCAAAAGGCCTTAACTAGAAATATTAAACCGAATCTTCGACGAGAGTACGTCACGAAATTCTTGGATAAAAAAGCGGAACGAACGGAAGAAATCAAGAAAGCGATTCGCACATCTGTTAAAGCTTATTTTAAACCATTTGAACGAAAACATATTCTTGAATACTATCAGGAGCTTTTTACCGATTCAGAGATGCTGGTTACATATAGTGATGGGACACTCTCCATTAAGGAAGCGGAACGACTTTGCCGATATCAAATGAAATTTTTCAGAGAAAATCAATATGAGCTGGAGGACTTAGGTGCTCTACTATACCTCTATTCGCATCTGTTCGGAGTCGATAAAGAGAAGCGGGCCAAGAATATTGTCATCGATGAAGCACAAGATTACAGCTTCATGCAGCTGCAAGCGTTAAAAACGTCATCTGACACGGATATGTTCACACTAGTCGGCGATCTGGCGCAAGGGATTTACTCGTATCGCGGATTAGAAGAGTGGGAGGAAGTTCATCACAGTATTTTTCCGCGTGCTACCTATACTGAGCTTAAGAAAAGTTATCGAACGACAGTTGAAATCATGAATGAAGCCAATAAACTATTGGAACTATTACCTTATAACTTTCCTCAAGTAGAGCCAGTCGTTCGTCACGGTGAGAAACCTATTTTTATTAAAAAAGTGAATCAATCCTGGGGAAAGGAGTTGCTTGATCGAGTTCAAACTATGAAACAAGAAGGACTACGTACATTTTCTGTCATTGCTAAAACGATGGAAGATTGCTGTGAAGCCTACAAAGTGTTGAGTGAAATAGACGAATCAGTTTGCTTACTCGAAGAACAAGCATTCATACCAAAGGATCAACTAGTTATTTTGCCATCGTATCTAGCAAAAGGACTTGAATTCGATGGCGTTTTTGCAATTTCTCTGAACGAATCCTATACAATCGAAAGCGAATTGGACATTAAATTACTGTACGTCGTCATGACAAGGCCGCTTCATCGCCTTTTTTTTATTGGGAATTCTGAAGAGGATTTTTTAATCAGGAACTAAAGCGAAAGACTGAAACCATATTGGGGGGGGTTCAGTCTTTATTTATATCCGAAATGAACAACATTTTTGGTAAATTGGATATGTTCAGTAGAGATTGTGGAGGTTTTTACTTAAACGAAGAATCAGAATAATTTAAATAGAAATAGAAACGGAATTTTTAATCTATTGTGAAATATGAGAAACGATACTTCCTGCGCTTATATTACTGTTTTGCTTTCCATTCTAAAAAAGCATCGACTGATTCATCTAATAATTTTTCCCGATTTGGGTCTTCATTGACATCTGTATCCACTTCTATTGCTTGTTTAAGTATGCCATACGTATCATCTTCTTTATTTAATCGATTAACTTGATTTTTATATGGAACTGTATTATGGCGAGTATTTTTTTGATTTGGCATATAATCTCCTTCTGTAACAGATATTTTATAATTAGTATGAACAATTAATCCAAAATCAAATCCAATACTACGTTTAGTAAAAAAGATTATTTAATCCGGAAATTTGATGTAATAAAAATAAAAGCCGATTTGTTTGGTATTTCAAGTATAATGAACTATATTCGGAGTTTACATATAATATTTCTTTGAGAGAATTCTATATATAAGTCGGATAATACAAAAAAATGAGGTTAATACATGAGGAAAAGAAATTTTGAGGATTATAATTTAAGCGATGAAATAAAAAGAGCACTTGCTGTGTTAAAATACGAAATTCCCACAGAGGTTCAGAGTAACGTAATACCATTAGCAATGGAAAAAAAAGATCTTGTAGTAAAATCTCAAACAGGCAGTGGCAAGACTGCATCCTTCGGTATACCTATTTGCGAAATGATTGAATGGGAAGAAAAAAAGCCACAGGCAATTATTCTTACACCAACTAGGGAGCTTGCTGTCCAAGTTCGAGAAGATATAACGAACATTGGAAGATTTAAACGAATTAAAGCCATGGCCGTTTATGGAAAAGAACCTTTTGCGAAACAAAAAGAAGAATTGAAACAAAAAAATCATGTAGTTGTCGGGACACCTGGGCGTGTTATCGACCATATTGAAAGAGGAACTCTAGTTTTAGATCAAGTAAAGTATCTTATAATAGATGAAGCTGATGAAATGCTTAATATGGGTTTTATCGACGAAGTAGAAGCAATTATAAATGAAATTCCTTTAAATAGAGCAACAATGGTGTTTTCCGCCACGTTACCTAGAGATGTTGAAAGTCTTTGCCATAAATATATGAAAAGTCCTATTAATATTGAAATTGCTGCCACTGGGATAACAACGGATACAATTGAACATCTTTTACTCGAAGTTAAAGAAGAAGAAAAAATTTCACTTCTTAAAGACGTTACAGTCGTTGAGAATCCAGATAGCTGTATTATTTTTTGCAGAACCAAGGAACATGTAGATACAGTATTTACCGAATTGGAAGCATCGAGTTATTCTTGTGAAAGACTTCATGGAGGGTTAGAACAAGAAGTACGGTTTGCGGTTATGGATGGTTTCAAAATGGGGAATTTTCGTTATCTTGTAGCCACTGATGTAGCCGCGAGAGGCATTGATATTGATAAGGTGACACTTGTCATCAATTATGATGTCCCCATGGAAAAAGAGAGCTATGTCCACCGAACAGGAAGAACTGGTCGCGCAGGCAATAAAGGAAAAGCGATTACGTTTGCGACACCTTATGAAGGAAAATTCCTTAAAGCAATTGAAAAATACATTGGTTTTGAAATACCTACAATAGAAGCTCCTACAAATGAGGAAGTTGCTAGAGAAAGAGCCGCTTTTGAAGAAAAAGTAAGCGGCCGCCGAGTCGTTAAAAATAATAAAACTGCTCGAATAAATAAAGATATTCTAAAACTGCATTTTAATGGAGGGAAAAACAAGAAGATCCGAGCTGTAGATTTTGTTGGAACGATTGCAAAAATTCCTGGAGTAACAGCAGATGATATTGGCATTATAACAATCCAGGATAATTTGTCATATGTTGATATTCTTAATGGAAAGGGCTCTCTAGTCTTACAAGCCATGGAAAATACAACAATCAAAGGAAAGAAGCTGAAAGTTAGCAAGGCTATCAAGTAATTAAATCCTCAATATGGATAATTATACGAAACTGTCCTTTAAAGCTATATTAAATCGTGCAGAAAAATTCGACATTGGAGACTAATCAAGAGTGGAGCGAAATGAGTTATCAATTAAATTAAGGAAGTGAAATTAAACACCAAATCACTTCCTCATATTATCAATTGAATCCAATCGATAATATAATTTGCATTCCTTTCCAAACTCTGTTATGATAAAAAAGAATTATTTTTGTTCGGTGTAAAGGATAGTATAAGTTTGACTTTTCGTCTTGATGATCACTTTGGGCAAGAATAGTAATATACTGTGTGTTTAACACACTAGGAGGCAACAAAAATGGAACAAGGTACAGTTAAATGGTTTAATGCAGAAAAAGGTTTCGGATTTATCGAGCGTGAAAATGGAGACGACGTATTCGTACACTTCTCTGCTATCCAAAGTGAAGGTTTCAAATCATTAGACGAAGGTCAAAAAGTAACTTTTGACGTTGAGCAAGGTGCTCGTGGAGCTCAAGCTGCTAACGTTCAAAAAGCTTAATAGCAACAATAACTAAACATCTATACAAACAGATTCTTTAATTAGAGTCTGTTTTTTAATTTTCTTTAAATAACTCGCAAGCAGAATCATTCGTTTAAATACATCATATATCTCAGTAAAATTCAGATGCTCGTTTAAAAAAATATAGAAAACCCTACTCAATATAAGAGTAGGGCGCATGGTACAAGTGAAGAAAAAAGTTTAAAACTTAAAAGGTTGTTCTAAGTATAGCATAGTAAGTTAAGAACCCCTAATTAAATATTTTTATTTTTCTTACTCGTTTAATTCATCAAATAGAAAATAGTTAAAATATTTGGGTTTTTGCTTCGTATGTTTCATCGTTTTAACCATATTAAAATAACGAAAATGTTATGAAGATTAATCTCTAATTCGTTTAACCCAACGATAAAAAACATAAATGAATGTTAGATACAGTGCATAACCAATAAATGAATAGATATGCTTCCATGAATCGTTGTGAATGAAAAGTCCCCATGTTTCTGCTTGCTTTTCGCCAATAGATATAAATAGGCTTAAGAGGAGAATGAGCGCTGCTTTTTTCCAGACGTTTACTTTCTGACACACACATATATATAAGCCAACGAACAGTGGGAGCCCAATCAATGTAAAGAAAATATTGATTGAAAAAATCTCAGGCAAGGGCCTTTTAGGAAAGTGGTATATACCTTTTCCAACAAAATAAAGATCAAGGTACGTTCCAATGAGTGAAGCGAGAAGTAGGGTAGGAATCACAACTGATATATGTTTAGTTCCGGAGAAAAATCGCTTTTTTAGCGATCGTTGTGAGCTCGATTCTTTCAAGTGTTTGGCAATATTCATCTTCAATCTCTCCATTTATTGTTTCTTCTGAATTAATTAAGTAATAAACAACTTGCCAATCTTCATACCATTCCTTGATTTCAGCCTCCTCATGTACGCAATCTTTCCATACGAATTCTAATTTAGGACTATAGAAGCGTAGGGAGCCTGGAAGCAGCTGGCATGACTTGAGCCTTCGTTTCAACAATCTTCCTGGAACCCCTTCATCGATATCATGAAAAATATGAGGCCAATAATCTTTTCTAGAACCTGAATGAGGGGTCAGATATGCCCATTGCTCGATTTTATTTAACCGTTTTGAATCTGCAAACAAAATAGAATATAGTCGTTTTCCTAATAAAATTCGTCGGTGTAAGCTTTCAAAATGATGTAAGGTCTCACCAATTAGCTTTACTTTGTCATTTTCTAAATAAGGAAAAAGAATTTGATTCATTGATAATAAATCTTGTAGTTTAAATTCTAAAGTGTTAAAAATGCTCTTTTTAAAAACAGGGTTGTCTATCACTCTTAATTCTAAATAGCTTTGCTCATTAATGATTAAGGCAATTGTTAGTGTATATGAATCATAATCTTCTAAAAAATGATTCCAAATTATTTCCATGAACAGCGACACATGAAAATGAGGCAAAAGATAAAAAAGATTTTTTTCTCTTTTGATGCTCTCTTCATAAAGTAAAAATTGGGGAAATACATCTTGAAAAATCAGCCAATTCCCTCGCTCTAAAAATGTGAAAAAGGACTGACATTCTTTTTTTGTTAGTAATCGAGGAAGAAGCCCGCCCTTTAAATCGGTCATATTCCAGCCGCCATTTCGCGACACCATATGTCCTAGAAAAGCCCAATGCACTTCGGGATGGCACTGATAAAAGTCAAGATAGGCTTTCGTTCTTGTTATATTATTTTGATTCCATTTGTTTGTTTTAAATTTGATTTGTTCGATTAATGTTCTTTCTTCGGAAGAGAGTTCTGTTTTTATAGAAGGCTGTTGACTTCTTACTTTTAAGTCTTGTTTGATTGTGGCAAGAGGTTCAAGGAGTGTTATTTTTTTTTGACTTATAAGTTTAGACCAGATAACCGTAGCCTCCTTTTATCTATGAAGAACCTATGCTTATTTTATTAAAGGAATGAAATGTTCATGATGAGAAGTTTATGTGTCAATATTTAGACAAAAGGGTGATTCTCTGTATTTAAAGAAGGAGCAGGAAGGGAAACGCCGCTCAAAAGTTGAATATTGTTATGTGGTAAATTATAGAAAATGGGGTGGGCCGTTATGACTGTAATTCCAAGACCTGCATCAACCGTTGTTTTAATCGATCATATGTCTAGGGTTTATTTAACGAAGCGACCAGCGACGATGAAGTTTCTAGCCGGCTTTTATGTGTTTCCAGGCGGAGCGTTAGAAGAAGGAGATTATGTCGTAGATCCTGCATACATAACTCACTCGATATCGAATGAGCCATTTAATTCTGCTCATTATATCGCTGCAGTACGAGAGATATTCGAAGAAGTCGGGGTTTTATTTGGCAGTCAAGGCGACGGATTTCCTATTCAATTTCAAAAAGAAACGGAACAGGAATATCGTCGTCTCCTTGTGAATCGTGACATTTCATTTGCACAATTATTAGAGCAAGAAAACATTCGCCTTCATCTTGATTGTCTGCGATATTTTGGACACCGAATTACTCCAAAAGAAAGCGCTTATCGCTTCGATACTCGATTTTTTCTAGCGGAATTACCTGAGGGACAAATCCCGAAGCCTGATTTAAACGAAATTGACAAAGCTTTTTGGATTGCTCCAGAGGAAGCTTTATTGTCCTATCAAAATGGAAATATGCTTCTTGCTCCTCCAACGGTTACTGCACTTCAAACAGTTATCAATTATCAAAAAGGAGGAGCACTGCTCATGCCTAGGTAAGAAATCAAGAGTGAATAGAGTACCATGAATCGTGTAGTGAAACTTTGCCTTCCTTCATCAACTTGATTAGATGGGCCTCTGTCGTTTTTTTTGCAACCTCAAAAACACTTGGATGAATATTCTTTTCATAAATCATTTCTGTCAAACTTGTAGAGGTTAATTGCTGATGTTTTAAAAGTAGAGATTGAATTTGGTTTTCTCGGTATAATCTACGGTTTAATACAAATTCAATTTGTTTATAGGGATGTTCGACCCATTCACCATGTCCTGGTCCAATTTTTGCTAAATCCAAGTGCTGTAAACGTTCTAAAGTATGAATATAATCACTCATATCTCCTTCTGGGGGACCAATCCAGGTTGTTCCTTCAAATAAAATATTGTCCCCGGCAAGGAGAATTTGTTTAGAAGGTATATAAAGGTTTAACATGCCTGGAGTGTGTCCTGGACTATGAATAATCATTATTTCTAGGTCAGCTATATGTATGACATCACCATCGTTTAGCATCGATACTGTATGCACTGGAAAAATCGCTTTCAAGATGGCTTGTTTTTCTTTTGGGTGGCAATAAATCACAGGAGACCAATCCATTAATTGACGAACCCCCGGTGCATGATCCCGGTGAGAATGTGTAAGAATAATAGATTTTGGTATGGCTAAATCATTTTCCTTAAGCGCTTTGTTTAACTCCTCTTTCGTTATCTCCTGATCGTATCCCGCATCAACTAATATACTTTCTTGCTTATTCCCAATTAAATAACAATTTGTTGTTGTATTTGGCCATAGAGTTGGCGTGGAAATTGGAATACGTACGATTTTGATTGGATTATGTAATGGCATGAATTTCATCCTTTCGGCAATGTGATACTTTTAAACGAATGATAAACTAAATATATTCTTCATGAATCGTCAAAATCCTTCAATAAGTGAGGGGACGTTTACAATTTTATGAAATAAAAAATATATTTTGGAAAATTTATTGAATATTCCCATAGTAGTATGTTATATTTTCAACATGAATAAAAAACAGCGTTTCGTAATAACAAACGCTAAATTATCTTAATTTTTTATTAATAGTTTGGAGGAAAGAAACATGACTCAATATGTAAAGGTTGGTAGTTTACAAGTAGCAAATGAATTGTATAATTTTGTGAATCAAGAAGCTTTACCAGAAAGTGGTTTAACAACGGAGCAATTTTGGGCAGGTTTCGAAAGGATCATTACAGATTTAACACCTGAAAACAAAGAGCTATTAGCTATCCGCGACGAGCTTCAAAATAAAATTAATACTTGGCATTTAGAACATAAAGAGTTTAATAGTGAAGAATACAAAGCATTTTTACAAAGCATTGGTTATTTAGAAGAGGAAGTAGCCGATTTTCAAATCGGTTCAGAAAATGTAGATGACGAGATTGCGATTCAAGGCGGACCTCAATTAGTTGTACCTGTTAATAATGGTCGCTATGCGATTAATGCAGCGAACGCTCGCTGGGGGAGCTTATATGACGCACTTTATGGAACAGATGCTATTAGCGAAGAGGATGGGGCCGAGGTTACACCTCGTTATAACCCAGTTCGTGGTCAAAAGGTTATTGACTTTGCACGCAATTTCCTAGATCAAGCTGCTCCGTTACAAAATGGCTCTCATAAAGAGGCAGCACAATACAAAATTGAGGCAGGACAACTAATTGTTACATTAAACAATGGTCAAACAACTACTTTGGCCGAAAGTGAAAAATTAATTGGTTACCAAGGAAATGAAGCAGAGCCTTCAGCCGTGTTACTAAAAAATAATAGAATGCATTTTGAAATCCAAATCGACCGCAATCATCCAATTGGTAAAGATGATGCAGCTGGTGTAAAAGATATTTTACTAGAAGCTGCAACAACAACAATTATGGACTGTGAAGACTCCGTTGCTGCTGTTGATGCGGAAGATAAAACGCTAGTATACCGCAATTGGTTAGGATTAATGAAAGGTGATTTGTCAGCGACTTTCGCTAAAGGAAATAAAGAGATGACAAGAACGATGAATCCTGACCGTACGTACACATCGGTAAATGGAGGAGAAATTTCGTTAAATGGTCGCTCTCTATTATTTGTTCGTAATGTAGGGCATTTAATGACGAATTCAGCCATTTTAGATGCGGATGGAAATGAAGTGTATGAAGGGATTATGGATGGCGTAATTACAAGTTTAATTGCGAAGCATACGCTTTTAGGAAATGGAAAATATAGAAATACAGCGAAGGGCTCTATTTATATCGTTAAGCCGAAAATGCACGGTTCTCGAGAAGCAGCATTTGCGAATACGTTATTTAACCGAATTGAAGATATGCTTGGGTTAGAACGCCACACATTAAAAATTGGGGTTATGGATGAAGAGCGCCGTACATCATTGAACTTGAAAAACAGCATTTATGCAGTAAAAGATCGTATTGCCTTCATTAATACAGGATTCCTAGATCGTACGGGTGATGAAATGCACACATCTATGGAAGCAGGCGTCATGATTCGCAAAAATGATATGAAAGCAACAACATGGCTGCAAAGCTATGAAAAATCTAATGTAAACATTGGTTTAAATACTGGCTTACAAGGTCGTGCCCAAATCGGGAAAGGAATGTGGGCAATGCCAGATTTAATGGCTGAAATGATTAAGCAAAAAATCGGTCATTTAAAAGCTGGGGCCAATACTGCTTGGGTTCCATCACCAACAGGAGCGACATTACATGCGCTTCATTATCATCAAGTAGATGTAACAGAAGTTCAAAATGAATTAAAGAATCAAACAAGTGATTTAAAAGATGATATTTTAACGCTTCCATTAGCAGAAAATCCACAATGGAGCCCTGAAGAAATTCAAGCGGAATTAGATAACAATGCACAAGGTATTCTTGGCTATGTAGTACGTTGGGTAGAACAAGGTGTAGGTTGTTCAAAAGTGCCGGATATCAACAATATTGGTTTAATGGAAGATCGTGCTACACTTCGAATTTCTAGTCAACACGTGGCAAACTGGCTTCACCATGGTATTGTAACAAAAGAACAAGTAGAGGAAACTTTACAACGTATGGCAAAGCTCGTTGACGAACAAAATGCGGGAGATGCTGCATATCGTCCAATGAGTCCTGATTATGAAAATTCAGTAGCTTTCCAAGCAGCAAGTGATTTAATTTTCTTAGGCTATGATCAACCAAATGGATATACAGAGCCAATTTTACATCGTCGTCGTTTAGAAGCAAAAGCTAAATTTGCAGTAAAACAATCCTAATACATTAGGAACGGCTGAGTTGAAAGCTTGTTACATACAAACTTTTGACTCAGCTATTTTCAGTAGATTTACAGTTTTAGAGGAATCCTTTATCATAATAAAATACAGCAGTGGAGGTGAACAAAATATATGAATAGAGACAATATGGTCAAGTCTGTTAGTAGAGCCCTGGATATTATTGCTATACTAGGCACGAAGCAGCAAGGTCTAGGTGTGACTGAAATTGCTAATCAAATGGACATTAATAAAAGTTCCGTTTATAGAATTTTATCTACCCTTGTTCAATACGGGTATGTGGAACAAAATCAAGAAACGGATCGCTATAAATTAGGCTATAAATTTTTAGAAATAAGCTCTAAATTGCTAGAGTCTATTGATTTACGTACAGAAGCTAGACCTTTTTTAAAAGAGCTTGAGGAAGAAACAACAGAAGTCATTCACTTGGTTGTGTATGATCAAGGTGAAGTTGTATATATTGAGAAGTTAGAAGGTAACCAGTTATTACGAATGCATTCTAAAGTAGGAAAACGAGCACCGATGCATTGTACATCGGTTGGTAAAGCAATATTAGCTCATCTGCCAATACAAGTTGTTTTGAATATTTTGGATCAAAAAGGCATGCCGGTACATACGGATAAAACAATTACGAATCAAGAAGAGTTTTTACAAGAATTAAGCAAGGTGAGAGAGGTAGGATATGCTCTTGATTTAGAAGAAAATGAATCGGGGATTACTTGTATCGCTGTGCCTATTTTTGATCATTTAGGGAATGCTATTGCTGCTATAAGTATTTCAGGACCGACAATCAGAATGACGGATGAACGATTAGAAAAATTGAGCCAACGGATGATTCAAATCGGAGAGAAAATATCGGCACGGCTTGGATATGAAACTAGAATGAGTTGAAAAAGAGTGTGGTAGCAAGCAGTCCCCCCACTAAATATTTATAGTACTGAATGAAGGGGAGGGCATAACCCTGTTCAGACAATGTATGTCCATCAATTATAAGGAAGAGGCTCAAGTACCTAATGTATATTAGGTGCTTTTTTGATTGAACCTAAGCTTTTTAGAATAGTTACCAAATCACCTTTGTATTCTATTTTGCCGAAATTACATCCCTATGTAAACCAAACGATCGCACAAACAAATGGTTAGATTAAGTGTCAATGGAAAAAGATATATACTAAAAGCTTAATACCGTCCGAATAAAGTGAGTTGGATATGTTTAGATATAGAAAATATACAATGGAGAGTTAAAAAGCAACAATGATTAACAATAATATAATTCTAATAAACTCTTATTATAGAAAAATATGTTAAAATGATAATTAAAATAACTTATTTTTCTAAAAGAGGGGGATTTTAGTGTGGCAGAGCAGAGATATAGATGGAAAAATAAACATTTACGTGAACATATTGAGGTATTAGATGGAAAGAGAGCTCCTAGTATTCTTTTAAAAAATGCTACTTATTTAAATCATCCATTGAGAAAATGGATTCAATCAAACATTTGGATTTATGATGATCGAATTATTTATGTAGGAGAAAGGCTTCCAGATGTGACAGAGGGCTGTGAAATTGTAGATTGCACAGATTATTTTTTAGTTCCCGGTTATATTGAGCCTCATTCGCATCCATTTCAATTATATAATCCTCAAACATATGCACGATATTCAGCGTATTGCGGAACGACAGCATTAATTAATGATAATCTTCAATTCTTTTTACATCTCGAGCAGAAGAAAGCGTTTACTTTGTTAGAGGAACTGAAAAATATCCCAGCTAGTATGTATTGGTGGTGTCGTTTTGATGGTCAAACGGAACTTAGAAATGAAGAAACAATCTTTACACATGATCAAGTGACAGCTTGGCTTGAACACGATGCTGTAGTCCAAGGTGGTGAACTGACAGCCTGGCCTAAATTGCTAGCTGGTCATGAAGATATGCTAAATTGGGTCCAAGAAGCAAAACGAATGAGAAAGAAAATTGAAGGCCACTTTCCGGGTGCATCAGAAAAAACGTTAGCTAAACTTATGTTACTAGGAGCGGATTGTGATCATGAAGCTATGACAGGTCAGGAAGTTCTTTCTCGTTTGATGCAAGGTTATACCGTTTCCTTGAGAAACTCTTCTATTCGACCTGATTTAGAAAATCTACTAAAGGACATTCATGAACTAGGTATTCATCAATACGATAACTTTATTTTCACGACTGATGGCTCGCACTCGTCTTTTTATGATGAAGGCTGTATTGATAAGATGATTAAAATAGCTCTTCAGCAAAATGTTCCGATTATTGATGCTTACAATATGGCTACCATAAATGTTGCGCAATATTACAATTTAGCTCATTTACACGGAAAAATTGCAACAGGCAGAATCGCTCATATTAATTTTCTTCAAAGTAAGACAAATCCTACACCTATTTCCGTTTTGGCCAAAGGTCAATGGGTTAAACGTGATGGAGTGGAGATAAAGGATTCTGCTGTCATCCAGTGGGCTGAAAATGGACTAGGCGCATTAGAGCTTAATTGGAACTTAACTAAATCTGATTTAGAATTCACTACAACACTCGGCCTACAATTAGTTAATGATGTTATTACCAAACCATTTTCTGTTACTCTAGAAGAGTTTAATGAAACTATTCCTTTTGAACGTGATGAATGCTTTTTCATGATGATTGATCGGAATGGAGAATGGAGAATCAATACGTTTGTGAAGGGTTTCGCAAATCAATTATGCGGATTTGCCAGTACGTATTCTGGAACAGGGGATATCATCCTAATTGGGAAACGAAAAGAAGATATTTTACTCGCCTTTCAGCGGATGAAAGAAATAGGCGGCGGAATTGTTATTGCTGAACAAGGAAAAATCATTTTTGAAATCCCGCTAGAGTTAAAGGGATATATGTCTACTAAGGAATTATCCGATTTAATAGAAGAAGAGAAGCAATTGAAGAAGTTGCTCCAAGAGCGTGGCTATCAATTTGGCGATCCAGCTTTTACATTATTATTCTTTTCAGCGACGCACCTTCCTTATATAAGAATTACGCCAATAGGAATTTATGATGTAATGAAGAAAGAAGTGTTACTGCCTCCGGTCACGCGATAAATCTTCTCTTGAAGGGCTGCTTAGGCAGCCCTTTTTTCGTGCGAAATGTTGATTTCGCACGAAGTTAGCTAACAATCCTTCAGATAACAGGGCTTTTTTATACGCATTCATTGTAAGAGCTCCATTTCAGATTCGAACTTATTTAATTTTTTGTAAAATTGTGACCGACTAATTCCTAATAGTTTAGCGGCAGCCGTTCGATTTCCGCCTGTTTGTTTTAATGCCATTTCAATAGTCTCTTTTTCTGTCTTATTTATGCTAAATCTGAAAAACTCAGGAGTTAATTTTTTTTGTGACTGCATCTGCATAGTAGGTTTGGGTACATTCAGCGAGGATTGGCTTTGAAGAGATTTTCTATCTTTTATATATTGAGAGAAATGCTCTGCATCAAGTGTATCACTATTTACACAATTGATTGCCCTTTCAATTGTATTTTCAAGCTCTCTTACATTTCCTGGCCAGTTATGCGAGGAAAGTAGATGGAGTGCATTCTTGCTTAGCGTAACTTCTCCTAAACCCATAAGATGACTAAATTTTTTTGTAATGGAAGTAGCAAGTAAAGGGATGTCTTCTTTTCGCTCTCGAAGGGGAGGTATGTTGATAACGATAACATTTAGTCGGTAATATAAATCCTCTCTAAATTCATGATTAGCCACCATTTGCTCTAAATTTTTATTGGTTGCTGCAACGATTCTAACATTCACTTTAATTGTTTCATTCCCTCCGACACGCTCCAATTCTCTTTCCTGAAGAACTCGAAGTAATTTTCCTTGCATGGATAAGGGCATATCGCCAATCTCATCTAAAAATAATGTACCATTATTAGCAATTTCAAACTTACCAGGTTTCCCGCCGCGCTTTGCTCCTGTAAATGCACCGTCTGCATAGCCGAAAAATTCGGATTCCCATAGCTCATGAGGTATGGCAGCACAGTTCACCTTCACAAATTTTCCAGAACGATTAGATGCAGCATGAATCCCCCGTGCAAATAACTCTTTTCCTGTTCCGCTTTCTCCTAATAACAGTACATTTGAGAAGCTAGAAGCTGATTGCCGAGCTAATCGTTTTATATTTTCCATTTGTTCATTTGTTGTTAAGATGTTTGCTAAATCAAAAGAAGTACTAGCAGTGAGAGGATATTCTTTGGGAGAAGAGGAAACTTCCTGTTCTAAATCATCTAATCTGTTAACAGCCTGTTTCCATTTGTTTAAGTCTTGATAGATAATTTTAGCCATAGCTCCAACGGGTTGGTTATTTTCATATATCTTCCTCTTTATAACAAGGCATCGATGTGTTCCAACTACCATTGCTTCTAGTTTTTCGCCTTGAAAATCGATAGAAAGAGCATCTTCTAGTTTTAATTCTGGAATAATATAAGATGAAAGTTGACCATGCAGTTTGTTCCCTGGTTTTCGTAAAAATCCGCATGCTGCTTCGTTGATATTCTCAATTTTCCCTTTGTGATTGATGACAATATATCCGTCATAAGTAGTATCTAAAAAAGTTTGTAAAGTGTGTTTTAACTTTTTGGTCATTTTAAGTTTACTAGTTAATAATTCAGACTTAGAGCGATACGCTTTAATAATATTCGTCGTATCAAGAATACCGCTTACACAATTGTCTTTATTCACTACGATAGCATGTCCAACTTTATGCTTCGTTAATAACTGGCGAACATCGTATAAATAATCATTTTCTTTGACTGTAACAACTTGATGTTTTATAAAAGGAGCTATACTTTCATCCATAGATATGTCTTGTAAAAGTGCTTTAAAAAGAGCAGAGTGAGTCATGATCCCAATCAATTGGTTGTGTTGATTCACGACAGGAATAAGTTTTGTTTTGTTATGTTGAAATAGTACTACGGCATCACGTAATGTGCTCGTTAAGAACAATTTTGAAACATGTTGATTCATAAATTCTTTGACTGTTGGGTAAAAATAATGTTTTACAAACATGGAATCCCCCTTTGTTTATTGAATTTTATCAGTAACTGTATTCGCTAAAATATAATATATCCCTTTTATTTTTTGTCACATTTTTGAATAATCTCGGTTTTGTATATGTAAAAAAATTTTATATATGGAAAAACATTGACATAAACAAAAAGTGCATGCTAAAGTATCCTTATGATATGGTAAAAAAAGGGATTGTTAATGAAGTAATAAGTACATTATTCAAATAGCAAAAGGTAACAATTCACTTAATCAATTAATTAGAGGCATTGCTTCTTTATCCTGTTTTGAAATTATAACAATTAGTCCAAATTGTAAGCGCTTAATAACTTGGAAATACTTTTATATTTACATACCTCAAACTACAATATGCATGTGTTTAAGTATCCTTTTTTTAGAGCTATGTCGATAAAAATAAAAGAGCCATATAACATAGCTTATACTAAGCTTTATGAAATTGTTCCCAGAACGACCACAAAATGATGTTTCCTCAGAAAAATAGACCTATTCATAACATGCATATAACTATCCAACTACCTACAATTTGTTAATTAAATAACTACGCACCCAGCGGCACACTATATTTGATAGGAAGAAAAAATTAGCCAAAAGTATCTGCATTATTTTTTTCTGTCTTTCATTTCACATGGATTTTTTTCGTCGTAAAGCTTCATTGAATACTGATAAAGGAGGTGAATTCGTTTATTTTAGAACTGATTACGGCTATGTATGATTTAAAAATAATCGATGAGAGAAAGGAAAGGTCATAACTGAAAGTATCAATACTTTATAGGTTTCAAACTAAGCAAAGAGGTGGTGGATAATAATGGAGAAGTTGAAAAAGCTTTTTGAAAGTATGGATAAAGTCACTTCTGGAATTTCAGCTTTTACTTTGTTTCTTATGATGGTATGGATTTTTGTGGATGTCATGTTAAGAACGTTTTTTCATAGACCTATTCAAGGGACTATTGAATTAACTGGAGAGTATTTAATGGTGCTGCTAGTCTATTTATCATTAAGCTATACTCATAAACAGGATGGTCATGTAAAAGTAACTTTTTTAGAGGATAAGTTTTCCAAACCAATCAAAAACATCACGAAATGTATAACAAATCTTTTTGCTGCTTGCTTATTCTTTTTCATTAGCATATTGAATTTTCAAGAAGGTCTAGAATACATCGAACAGAATATTCAATCTTCCGGCGTGTTAAGTTATCCGCTTGCACCGGCTCTATTTATCATATCGTTAGGGATGATGATGATAACATTAAGACTTTTACTAGAATGTATCTCGATTATTTTTCCGAATAAAGTAATATCTAGTAATTCTTTGGCTGATTCTGAAAAGAAAATTACTGGTTAAAGAAAGATGCATACATTAGTTTTATCTATTTAAAGGGGGGAGATAATCTATGTTAACACTAGGAATAGTACTCTTATTGCTGTTGCTATTATTTATAGGCATGCCTATTGGGTTTACTTTAATAGTTGTTGGTTCGTTAGGAATCTTTTTGGTTAGTGGATTTGATACATTTACTGGGATTCTTTCATCAACAGCCTATCGAAGTGTCAATAGTTTTACTTTAACAACGATCCCTTTGTTTATATTAATGGCGAACTTCATTTCCAAAAGTAATATTGCTAAAGATCTATATGACTGTATCCTAAAATGGATTGGTCATGTACCAGGCGGAGTAGGAGTATCCACCGTATTTGCCAGTGCAGGATTTGGGACGTTATCTGGTTCAAGTATCGCTGCCACTTCGATCATGTCAAAAATTTGTATCCCAGAGATGGTTAGGGCTAAATACAAGGATACTTTTGCTGCCGGTTTAGTTGCTTCATCTACGGGAACTTTAGCCGTCTTAATTCCACCTAGTGTTCCACTTATTCTTTATGCCGTGCAAACAGAAACATCAATAGGACACCTATTAATGGCTGGAATTTTACCAGGAATACTGCTTGCAGGACTTCTTTGCGCCTTCATCTTCATTACTTCTATAAAATTGAATACTAAAATTGAAAAATCCTCATGGAGTGAAAGATTTGCTTCGTTAAAAACAATTTGGCCGATGCTGATACTTGTAGTATTTGTTTTAGCCGTTATCTATCTAGGGATTGCAACTTCTACAGAGGCTGCGGCATTTGGAGCATTAGGAGCACTTTTAATCGGTTTACTTATAAAGCGATTAAATGTTAAATCTGTTATTGAATCACTTAAGGACGCTGTTCAGCAGACGGCTATGATTTTTACCATTGTGATTGGCGGATACATATTCGCATATTTCTTCACCTTAACCGGTACTGGACAAAGTATCATCTCAGCGATTTCTGAGAGCGGTTTATCCAAATGGACCATTTTGTTTTTAATTATTGTCTTCTACCTCATCCTTGGATTGTTTATGGATTTGATTGGCTCTATGATCTTGACCTTACCTCTCGTGTTTCCAATCATTCAAGCCTTAGGTTTTGATGAAATATGGTTTGGTGTAATTGTTGTACTGTTACTAGAAATTGGTCTTGTTACACCGCCTGTTGGAATTAATCTATTTATTACAAGTAAGCATTCCCAAGTCCCTGTTGACCGTGTATTTTATGGATCTATACCGTTTATCGGGATATTGCTATTAACGATATTACTCCTAGTTGTTTTCCCGCAAATTGCTCTTTACTTACCAACTAATATGTAGAGCTAATTTGATGGGGTTTATAAAAAAACTATAACTTTTGGGTGGAGGAAAATATTATGAAAGCCAAGCGTTTGTTTAGTCTTACAATTATAATTTCGATTCTTTCTCTAGTAATCGCTGGATGTAGTACAAGTTCTTCTAATAATTCGAAAGAAAATGAAACGATTACACTAAAGTTAGCTACGTATGTTCCAGTTACATCCCAAGTATATAAATATGTAACGGAACCTTGGATGAAGCGGGTAACAGAACTCACTGATGGTAAGGTGCAATTCGATGCATATCCTGGAGAACAGCTAGGAAAGGCTCAAGATATGCTGAAGTTAACAAGAGATGGAGTAACGGATATTGGTGTTTTTCCAGCTAATTATTTTCCAGATAACATGCCTTTAACTAATGCCTTGGCAGGCCTGCCGAACCTTAGTATGACTTCACATCAAGGAACAGTAGCTTATAACGAATTATTACAGCAAAATAAGGAACTATTAGAAACAGATTTTTCAAAAAATGGGCTCGTTCCTATTTTAGGACATGTATCACCCACTTATGAAATTTGGACCACAAAAAAAGAAGTAAGAGTACCAGCAGATTTAAAAGGGGTAAAAACTAGAACATTAGGTGGCGTCGCTAATGAAGTGTACGAATATATGGGTGCTGTCCCTGTAACGGTTTCTCATACAGAGACATATGAGGCTCTTGAAAAAGGTGTCATAGATGGAGCAGGTTATTCTAGTGTTGGTGTGGAAGCTTCTGGAACGGCAGATCTTCTTAAATATGCGACTTTTCCACACATAGGGACGGCTATTCATGGGTTAGTCGTTAATGAAAAGGTTTGGAATGGACTTCCTGAAGATGTACAAAAGGCAATGAAGGAAGCAGGACAAGAGTTAGTAGAACAGTCTGGAGAAAAGTATGATCAAGATACAGAGGCCTTCAATAAGGAGTTCAGCAAAACGGGTACTATCGTAGAATTAACCGATGAAGAAAAAGGAAAGTGGGAAAAGGTTACTAAAGAATTCACAGAAAAATGGTTAAGAGAACAGGGATCTAAAGATTTTCCGTATGAGGAAGTGCTAAACCAGTATAAAGAGAGCTTGGAAAAATATAAATAAAGAATAAGAATGCCAGACACCAATCTAATAGTTAAGTTAAATTAATTTGAAGTTAATTTTGGGTCTTGTTTAAAAGCAAGGCCTTTTTAATATTTTGGTTTTCAAAAAATATAAGAATTAAGGTGAGAGACAATGTCGTCCATTTCTACCCCTACTTCGGACTTTGCAAGTGCCAAACCTATTCAAGAGAATAAAATCCTTATCATTTGGAGTTTCACTAGTTGGTTAGTAGTCATGAATACAACGATGTTTAATGTAGCGTTGCCGACCGTACTTAGTGAGCTTTCTATCAATTCTTCGATGGCATCATGGTTTGTATCTAGTTATTCTATCGCATTTGCCATCTCTACTTTGGCTTTTAGTAGATTGTCTGATTTTATTCCCATCTCTAAATTATTATTAATTGGCATAGCGATATTGGGAGTATCATCCATACTAGGGTTCTTTGCTTCGCATTTCTATCTATTACTAGCAGCCCGTATTTTACAGGCTGCAGGAGCAGGGGCAGTTCCAGGGCTGGTGGTAGTGCTTATCAGGCGCTATGTACCGATAACGAGACGAGGAAAAGCAATGTCATTTATTACTTCTGCTGTTTCCTTAGCATTCGGCTTAGGTCCTGTGGTAGGAGGAGCCATTACTCAATACTTAGGATGGAAATATCTTTTTGGGATTACCGGCTTAGTTGTTTTATTTATTCCTTTTTTTCGAAAGTTGTTGCCTAAAGAAAAGGTCAAGAGGGGACATTTTGATCTACTTGGTGCAGTGCTTACGGCATTAAGTGTAACAGGGCTTTTATTATTCTTCTCTACCTTTTCATATATCATTTTAATGAGTACGTTAGTTCTTAGTTTCATATTGTGGAAGTATCTTCATAAAATGGAGGCACCCTTTATTCAACCGGAGCTCCTTAAAAATCGACAATTTTTAAAATTACTTTTCATTGGATTTACTACGTTTCTAACCAACTTTTCAACTCTATTTTTATTGCCTATTATTTTAACTGTTGTTTTTAAAAAAGAACCAGCAGAAGTAGGGTTGATTATTTTTCCTGGAGCGATTTTAGGGGCAATAGCTTCTCAGTTTATAGGGAGATTAATTGACCGCATTGGAAGTGTATCATTAATTATCACAGGTCAGTTATTGCTTTTTAGTGGAACTATTATGCTAGGATTATTTTCTACTGTATCTCCATTATCACTACTTACAATATATATAGTATTTAGTATTGGATTTTCTACAATCAATTCAAGTATTTCTAATGAAGTAACAAGGATTTTATCAATCGTGGAAATTGGGGCAGGTGCGGGAATGACTCAGTTAGTACAGTTTTTTGGAGGTGCCTTTGGCGTAACTCTTGCTGGTCTAATGTTAACCTTTCAAAAAGGGTTATTATTGGAACTAGTTTATAGAAATATTTTCTTAAGTATTTCTTTTCTTATTTTTTGCGCTATGATCATGTTTTACTTCTATTATCGAAAAGTTAAGTTTGAGAGAATGGTTTAACATATATTTACAAAATATTAAAAATAATGGTATTATTATGGAATGGTGGTTAATAATCCTTATACTTTTAGATTTACTATTCTCATATTTTAAAGAGAGGGGAATAATCATGACAAATACTAAATTAAATATGCTCTTGGAAAAAACAAGGTTACCGGTTATTTCAGCACCAATGTTTCTTGTATCTGGTACAGAATTAGTGATTGAAGCTTGTAAATCAGGCATAATTGGTTCATTTCCATTATTAAACGCAAGAACAGGGGAAATTTTAGAAGAATGGATGAATCGAATTACTGAAGAATTAGAAGAAGCAAAAGCGTTAAATCCTGATCAGAAAATAGCTCCATGGGCTGTCAACCTTATTGTCCATAAAACCAATAAACGATATGAAACAGATTTGGAACTAATTAAGAAATATCAACCTCCTATTGTTATTACTTCATTAGGTAAGCCTACATCTGTTGTTGACATTGTCCATGAATATGGTGGACTTGTATTTTCTGATGTAGCGACCCTTACTCATGCAAAAAAAGCGGCAGAGACTGGTGTTGATGGCTTAGTGTTAGTTTGTAATGGGGCAGGAGGTCATGGTGGTACAATCAATCCAATAGCATTTATGGGAGCCGTCAAAAAGTTTTGGAGTGGAATCACATTGCTTTCTGGTTGTATTACAAATGGACAAGATATATTGGCCGCCCAAGCATTAGGAGCAGATTTTGCTTATATGGGAACTAGATTCATTGCCACAACTGAAAGTAATGCGAGTAAAGACTATCAAAAGATGGTAACGGATTCAACAGTTGACGATATCCTTTATACGCCTGCTTTTAGCGGGGTGCATGCTAACTACCTGATTCCGAGTATTAAAAATGCTGGGCTCGATCCTACACAGCTTGAGAGAAAAGAAACGATAGATTTTTCACATATGGAGAATAAGGAAGTAAAAGCAAAAGCCTGGAAGGACATCTGGTCTGCTGGTCAAGGTGTAGGGACAATTGATAAAGTTCTACCAATTTCTCAAGTAGTTAATGACCTTGAAGAAGAGTATGAAAAAGCCTTATCTACTTTAATATCTACAAGAAAGATACAATGTTAATTATTTAATGAGTTGGCGCTGTTAATTAACTAACACATAGCCAATTGGTCACAAAAAAGATGACTTCAAAATAGAAGCCATCTTTTTTGTGGTATCAATATTTATAAATAGTCAACATAGAAGTTCATTAAACGTAGTTGACTGTTTTAAATTTTGGATAAATTTTCATGCGGGGTTTTTAATCTGTTAATTGCATCGATATAAGCGTTAGCGCTTGCAACGATAATATCAACATTAATAGCTCTGCCTTGGAATAACGATCCTTTCTTTCTAACTTTAACAAATACTTCTCCAATTGAATCTTTTCCTTGTGAAATGGAGTTGATTTTATAATCAACTAATTCGGTATCTTCTAACTGAAGAGCACCATCTATGCCTTTATAAAGGGCATCAATTGGACCATTTCCTTCACCAACTCCTTCAATTAAAGAGCCATCGCTATGCACGATATTAACGAATGCTCGATATTGATTGTCTGTGAGTATTTGTAAACTGAAGTCTTTAAATGAATATAAAGAATGCTTTTCTTTTGTTGTCTGTGTTTCTAACAAAGCGATAATATCCTCATCAAAAATTTCCTTTTTACGATCGGCAAGATCTTTATACTTTTTGAAAACTTCTCTAAGCTGCTCATCGTTAACAAAATAACCGAGCTCTTCATATCTCTTTTTAAGCGCATTTCTGCCGGAGAGTTTGCCTAATACTAGCTTAGTCTCATGAAAACCAATACTTTCAGGCTTCATAATTTCGTAGGTAGATTTATCTTTAATAACCCCATCCTGATGAATGCCGGAAGAATGAGCAAACGCATTTCCGCCTATAACCGCTTTGTTAGGAGGAATAGCAATGCCTGTAAGTCTACTTACTAATTTACTTGTTCTAGCTACTTCTTTCAAATTGATCCCTGTTTCTTTATGATAATAATCTTTTCGAGTTTCTAATAAAGCAGCTACTTCTTCAAGAGCTACATTTCCTGCTCGTTCACCAATCCCATTTATACAGCCTTCAACTTGTGTAACCCCCGCTTTAATGGCCGCAATACTATTACTTAATGCTAAACCAAGATCATCATGACAATGACAGCTTAAGCGTATGTTCTCAATGCCTGCTGTATTTTCCTTAATATATTGAAATTGCTTGATATATTCTTCAGGAGTTGTGTAACCGACTGTGTCAGGGAAATTCAACACAGTTGCGCCTGCTTCAATTACTTTTTCGGCTACTTCACAAAGAAAATCTAATTCGGTACGTGTAGAGTCTTCACAGGAGAATTCAATATGTTTAAAATGTTTGGCTGCATAAGAGACACTTTCCACCGCTTTGGCTACTACTTGTTCTTTTGTCAATCCTAGTTTACGTTCTCGATGAATCGGGGAAGTAGCTATAAAAATATGAATACCTGTATTATCAATATCTCCAATAGCATTTATTACTGCATCAATATCTTCTTTATTTGTTCGAGCGAGGCTGACTACCATTGGTTTAGAAACAGCCTGTGCGACTGCTCTAATAGCTTGTGCGTCTCCAGGTGATGCAGCAGCAAATCCCGCCTCGATAATATCAATTCCTAGCTTTTCTAATCGTAGTGCAATTTCCACCTTTTCTTCTTGATTAAGATTCACCCCAGGTGTTTGTTCACCATCTCTTAATGTAGTATCAAAAAAATAAACTCTTTTATTCTCCATCATGAAACCCCCTTTTTCAATTAATCACCTATTACGGATATTTATATCCATTTTTTGTATAAAATGTATACTACTACAATTTTTTTAGGGATTCAAGTATTTTATCAATCTCCAAAACATATATTCAAGCTATTTGTTGAATGGGTACGGTCGTGATTTCTTATAGATATGTATTTAAATGATCCCTATAGCTGTACGAACAATAATTATTGTTATTAATTATTCCACTCTTATGAATGTTCTGTATTGGAAAAATTTATAAAAGTTTGATAATGTTAAATAATGTTAATTAAATTGTAGAAAAAGGAGAGGAGGGCAAATCATAGTTAGGGAATAAAAAGATGGAGCCCCTTGTTAGTTGCTTTAAAAGTAGATTAGGCGTACATGTCGACAAGGTTTTGTCTATTAGAGAAATAGGAAAGTAATGTTTGAAAGCGCCTTCTTTAAATAGTTAAAGTCTGTCTGTTAACACAGAATAAAATTATTACGGTCTGAGGTGAACTAGATTGCAAGCTTTAGAGGGAATCAAAGTATTAGATTTATCAAGAACATTAGCAGGTCCATTTAGTACGATGATGTTAGGTGATATGGGAGCAGATATTATTAAAGTGGAACAGCCATCTGTAGGTGATGAAACAAGAAGATTTACCCCGCCTACATGGAACGGTGAAAGTTGCTACTATCTCTCATCCAACCGAAATAAACGTAGTATTACGATTGATTTAAAATCTCCAGAAGGTAAAGAGATTATATATAAATTAGTAAAAGAAGCAGATGTGCTGGTCGAGAACTTTAGAACAGGAACTATGGAGAAATTAGGATATGGCTATGAACAATTAAAGGAAATAAATCCGCGACTAATTTACTGTTCGATTTCTGGATTTGGGCGTTCCGGACCTGAAAAGAACAGACCAGGTTATGATTTATTATTACAAGGATTCAGCGGCTTAATGAGTGTAACCGGAGATCCCGAACGACCGCCGGTGAAAACGGGAACTTCCACTGTGGATATTAATACAGGTATGTTTGCAGCATTTGGAATTGTAACTGCGCTATTTGCTAGAGAGAAAAGCGGGAGAGGACAATTCATTGATACTAGTTTACTAGATAGTCAGGTCGCTATTTTAAACTATTTAGCTACTAATTTTTTTGCTACTGGACAAGTAGCACAACGATATGGATCAGGGCATCCGACAATTGTTCCTTATCAAGCTTTTCAAGCAAAGGACATGGATATTATATTAGCGGTAGCGAATGATAGATTGTGGGAAAAGTGCTGTAAAGGCTTTGAATGGAATGACTTATTAGAGGATTCCAGATTTAAAATAAACGATGATCGAGTAGCTAATCGCGAATTACTTGTTGAAATGATTAATGAACGTCTATCCAAAATGGAAAGCACGGAGGTTTTTGAAAGAATGGAACAAGCCGGAGTACCATGTGGACCTATTCATACTATCGATCAAATCATGACTCACCCACATGTAATCGCAAGAGAGATGGTCCTTGAAATTGAACATCCTGTTGTCAAAAATTTAAAAGTTCCTGGATTTCCAATTAAATTTTCTGAAACCCCTGCACAATTAAAAAAACATCCTCCTTTACTAGGAGAGCATACGCACGAAGTATTACTAGAATTAGGCTATTCAAAAGAGGAAATTGCGAATTTGGAACAAGGGAAGATTATTTAATTATTCATAAAGAAGGAGCATAACTACAATGGACTTAAACTTGAGAGATAAGGTTGCCATAGTAACAGGCGGCAGTAAGGGGATTGGCTTTGAAACAGCCTTATTATTAGCAAAAGAAGGGGCGGACGTTGCTATTTGCGGAAGAGATATCACGAAATTGCAAGAGGCCTCAGCAATCATTAAAGAGACAACTGGAAGAGATGTATATTATGCTTCAAAAGATGTGTCTATAAAGAGAGATTGTGAGGAGTTTGTTGGGGAGACGGCAGAGCATTTTGGCGGGGTTGATATATTAATTAACAATGCTGGTCAAAGCTCTGCACATTCATTTGAACTAGTTAATGAAGAAATGTGGCGAGCAGATCTAGATTTAAAGCTATTTGCCGCAATCTTTTGTTCAAATGCTGCAATCCCGTATATGAAGGAAAGAGGAGGTGGAGCAATTTTAAATGTCACAGCAACAATCGCTAAGACGGCTCCTGCTTCATCACTACCAACGAGTGTGAGCAGAGCAGCAGGAATGACTTTAACAAACGCAATGAGCAAAGATTTAGCTAAATATAATATACGAGTGAACACAGTTTGTATTGGATTAATTAGAAGTGAGCAAATAGAAAGAAAGTGGAAAAAAGATTATGGTCATTTGTCGTGGGAGGAATTTTCGAAATTAACTTCCCATAAAATCCCGTTAGGAAGAATTGGTGAAACGGATGAGGCAGCTAATGTGATTAGTTTCTTAGTATCTGATGCTGCATCGTACGTCACAGGTACCTCCGTCAATATTGATGGGGGGAAAGGAGAGGCTTTATAAAGTTTGGAGTCTTAACTTGCCGTTAAGTGTGGAATACATTCAACAAATCTTTGCTGTCCTGTTATTTTGTAGAAATGCTTTGTTTTTATAATGACGAACGAAAGAGGTTGACCTAAAAGGTCGTTTCATAACGATGGGCTAGGTTAACCTCTTTCTGCTATTTGACTAGCCTGTTTTTGAAGGAAGGACATACGCTTCTATGATGAAAAAGAAATGGTGATGCACCTTAAAACTGTCTCGAAAAAGAGACAGTGTCCGATTTTCAAGACAATTAAAAACACAATAGTGTTTCCTCCCTATAGCATTAAAATAGGAGAATCCTTGAAAACTATAGGTTGGTTTTATCGGCATAGAAATTGCATGATTATATAGCAGCAATACTATAAAAAGGAGAGCGAGGGAAAAAAGATGAGTAATCAAACTATCTATAAGGCGCAAGCAAGTCGTATCTATCCGTCTAATGAACATTTAATGTTTCGCGAATCATTAAGAAAATTCGTGGAAAAAGAAGTGGAGCCTTATTTTACACAATGGGAAGAAGAACGTTTAATACCTCGTGAATTATGGCTGAAACTAGGCAAACAAGGATTTCTTTGTCCTTCGGTTGATGAGAAATACGGAGGCATGGGAGTAGATTTTGGCTTTGCTGCTATCTTATCAGAGGAATTAGCTAGAGTAGGTACGGGACTTAGCGGAATAAGCCTACATAGTAATGTAGCCACTCCCTATATATCTTCTTTTGGAACAGAAGATCAAAAGAAGCGATTTTTACCAAAATTCGTTAGCGGCGAATTAATTTCCGCAATTGCTATGACTGAACCTGGAGCAGGATCAGATTTGCAAAATATTTCTACGACAGCTATTAAAGATGGTTCTGATTATATTGTCAATGGTCAAAAAACATTTATTACAAACGGAATCCTTTCTGATGTCGTATTAGTAGCCTGTAAAACAGATCCAAAAGCAACTCCTGCGCATCGTGGAGTAAGCCTGTTATTGATAGAAAGAGGAATGGCAGGTTTCTCGAGAGGTAGAAAGCTAGATAAGGTTGGCATGCACAGTCAAGATACAGCTGAATTAATCTTTGAAGATGTACGTGTTCCAGCTTCTAACCTTTTAGGAGAAGAGGGAAAAGGATTTCTTTATTTAATGGATAAATTGCAACAAGAACGCCTTCTCACTGCAATAGGAGGAATCGTTGCTGCAGAAGACATGTTAGACATAACGTTACAATATGTAAAAGAACGCCAAGCTTTTGGCAAACCAATTAGTAAATTTCAAAATACACAATTTAAACTAGCGGAAATTGCTACATTAGTTCAAATAGGTCGTACGTTTGTTGATGATTTAATTGTCAAACATATGGCTGGTCAAGATATTGTTACGGAGGTATCTATGGCAAAATGGTGGCTTACTGACATGGCTAGACGAATTTCCGCAGAATGTATGCAGCTGCATGGCGGGTATGGCTATATGGAGGAATATAAGATTGCTAGAAGATACCGTGACGCAGCTGTGGCCCCTATTTATGCTGGATCGAATGAAATTATGAAGATTATTATCGCTAAGAACTTAGGAATGTAACCGTATTCAAATTTGTTTTAGTATTTACGGTGAATGGCTTAAAATAAACGCTTTAATTGGGGGTAATTTAATGAAGAAAAAGAAACTTTTAATTTTCACATCGATTATGACTACTCTTTCTCTGCTAATAGCAGGCTGTAGTTCAAGTACTACAAACAACTCAGAAAAAGAGGAAGACAAAAAAGTTACTTTGAAATTAGCGTCTTATTTTGCTGATACATCTCCTATTTATACAGCGGTAACAGAACCTTGGATGGAAAGAGTGACAGAGTTAACTGAAGGAAACGTTGAATTTCAATATTTCCCTAGCGAACAATTAGGGAAAGCTCAAGATCTCCTGAAGTTAACAAAGGATGGTGTGGCTGATATTAGTATCTATCCAGCTAACTATTTCCCAGATAACATGCCTTATACCCATATGCTGGCGGGCCTTCCAAATCTTAATGAGACGTCCAATCAAGGAACACTGGCTTATCGCGACTTAGTGCAAGAAAGTTCTATTTTATTAGAAGAAGATTACTTAACTAACGGAGTAAGACCTGTTTTGACTCATGTATCTCCTCCGAACGAAATTTGGACAACAGGAGTGGAAATTCGTGTGCCAAAAGACTTAAAAGGCTTGAAGGTGAAAACAGCAGGAGGTATTACAAGTGAGATGTATCAATCTATAGGAGCAGTCCCTGTTACAATCTCTCATGGAGAAACGTATGAAGCTCTTGATAAAGGAGTTATCCAAGCGGCTAATTACTACTCTATGGCTGTAAAAAGTTC
>Ga0182746_1000287_pt1 | contig 81198 bp, 72 predicted proteins | sample eDN3rd30CBELigOP_FD_128881 | JGI IMG/M metagenome (GOLD analysis project Ga0182746, IMG submission 128881) | Enriched Organic Plus compost microbial communities from Emeryville, California, USA - eDNA 3rd pass 30_C BE-Lig OP (version 2) (version 2) ...
CTTTCCAGTACGCATCCGCGATGGTCAGGTTCAAAAAGCCTTTGATCACATTGAAAGCGGTGAAAAGCTCGCCATGGCGGCTTACCAGGTATTCTCCGATCTCATTTCCCAATTGCTCCGGCGATTTTTTGAGGACCTTTACAAAAGAGAAAAGCACCAGCGTATAATCTCCCTCAAACTCGGGTTTGGTGATATTGATGGTAAGATCTGCTTCCTGCGAATCGTGACCGTATAAATCTTTCAGCGCCTTTACTATCAGCGGCTTTACCTGTTTTACAATGCCCATCCTTCTGTATTTTTAGCCGCAAATTTATGAAAACCGGGCCTGCGAACCGTTAAACCGTAAACTTGTAATATTTTTACCCCACCATGAAGAAACATATTCATAGCGCTACCGGTTTTTTGTTGCCCCTCATTGATTTCTTCCACCCGCCTTTCCGCAAGATCATGAACCTTCAAACTTTCCGGTATGCCGTGTGCGGGGGAGTGAATATGTTGCTGGGATTCCTGCTTTACCTGATATCATATAAATATATCCTCCGGGAAAAGACCTTTTATTTCGGGTTTTATGCGCTGAAAGCCCACGTTGCTGCCTTGTTCTTTTCCTTTGTCTTCAATGTTTTCTTTGGTTTCCTGCTGATGAAGTTCGTGGTGTTCAGCGATTCGGACATTCCTGTAAGAAAGCAGTTTTTCCGCTATTTTACGGTTTGCCTGTTCAACCTGGCGTTGAATTACATCCTGCTGAAAATACTGGTGGAAGTATTCCATATTTATCCTGTGATCGCACAGGTATTTACCGTGATAGTGGTGGTGGTGACGAGTTATATTGCGCAGCGCAATTTTTCTTTTAAGATCAGCACTCCGCCGGAGATCAAAGACTGAAATCAATTGAGTCCACTTTTATAGCCAGTTCACCGGTGCAATTGCTTCTGATCACCAATGCCTGCCCGAGCGGATAAATGCCGATCAGTTGGATATCATCTATCCGGCCCATACTGCTGATGCCTTTTACCCATTCCTGATTCAGTTGCTGGTTAATGCTCAGTTTGGCGCTGTCTATATAGGTGTTGAGATCAAACCGGGTTTGTTTGGCCACTTCATTGATGATCCTTCTGCTGAATAACCATTCGGCCGTTTTCAGCAGAGCATCTTTTGAGTAAATATCAAAATCGATATTCTTTACTTCCAGGATATGTGTTTCGGGTGTGTACACCGGTTTACCCGTTAAATAGATCGTTCCATTGTCCGTGCCGCCGAAATCAATTTTGATGATGAGCTTTTCATTGCCTGAACCGTACAATTTGCAATTCCTGATGATGAATTTTTTCCTGACAGGCCCTTTATTGAAATCAAACTGCTTGTCTACCAGTTGATGGTTCATGATATTGCTCAGCGAATCATAATTAAGCATTGCGTCCAGGAAAATGGAGAACCCGCGTTGCCTGCCCAGTTCACCCATATTGGGCACTTGTGCAGATGGTGGGGAAGGCTTTTCAAAACTTACCACGGGCCTTGCTGCGACCCCCAGGTTCACATACAGTGAATCGTCTTTTGCATAAAGATTATTGATCCGGATCTTCTGTGGATTTATCTGCAGCCAGCCCATTTCGTACACGCTATAAGCTTTGGATAATTGGTCCCAAAGCAATTGGAACTGTGGCCGGAGATCAACATTTCCATAGGTCCGTTCCATTACGGCCTTTGTAGTGTCCAGTTCTTCTTTCAATCCTTTGATCACCTGTTTGGTCACATCCTGCCCCCAGAAGCATACTTCACATTTATCCAGTGCCTGCGGCTCATTCCGTTTAATCGCCAGTTTGATCCGGTAGTCCGGTTGCAGGCTCAGGGAATTGCTGAAGGAAACATTCACGCGGCGTTCGGGTTCGTCAAAACCGCAACGGCAGGGGGCTGTCCATGGAGAAATGGCTGTGCCTGCCACACACACCCGGCTGGAGCCAATGATCTTGTAATAACCCGTAAATGAAAGATTGAGGGCAGTGCCGGTCGCTTTCATTTTCAAAGGCCCGCGGCGGAACACGTATTTGTATCGTGTGTCGCAGGACGGCTGCACCCAATCATTGGGATAATTGGGGGAAGTGAATACAGTATCTACCTGTTTTTCTGCCAGTGCATAAACAGGCTGCAGGTTGATCTGTATGGGTATGTTTATTTCTGAAGAGGGTAATGAGTCGAGCTTGAAATCAGTGCTGGCCAGTGAAGGTCTTTCAGGTTTTATTTTATGTGAGCAGGAAACAAGAAATGCTGCGAACACGAGCAGCATAAAGCCTTTTTCTTTCATATTAGTTTTACGCCATTAACTACAAGCGATAAAAATAATAAAAGAAAACCGGGGATCATATAAAATAAATGCTAATTCCCATCTCTCTCAAAACTGAACACCCGGTGTATCAAAACCGCACACTTCTGTTGCCGGCAACTCATTCTAACCATCTAATCTCTAATGATTTGCAAAACCGGCATTTTCTTCGAATACAATCTGCGGTTTGTTTATTTCCAAACATTGAAATTTATTCCATGCTTAAGAATTATTTGAAAATAGCCTGGCGCAATTTGCAAAAGAACAAGGTTTTTTCTTTTATCAATATCATGGGGCTTACCATTGGTATCACCTGCTGCATGATGATCTTTCTCTACATCATGAATGAGTTCAGCGTGGATACTTTTCATAAGAATGGGGACAGCATTTTCAGGGTTACAAGGGCTTTTGATGCCAATTCTTCTTCCAAGCAGGTGCCTTACCTGTCCGGCCCTTATGCAAAGGCGTTGGAAACTGATTATGCCGGACATATAAAGCAGGTTGTAAGAGTGCTGCCTTCCAATGGACTGCTCGCATTGGGCACAAAGGCTTACAATGAAAAGAAAATATATCTTACAGACCCTAATTTCTTTTCCTTTTTTTCCTTTCCTCTTGTAAAGGGAGATCCGGCAACTGTGCTGAAAAACCCTACCAGTGTTGTGCTGACGGAATCTGCAGCCAAAAAATATTTCGGGAACGACGATCCTGTTGGCAAAACCCTGGAACTGGATAAAAACCTGCAATTGAAAGTAACCGGTATCGCAAAAAATGTACCCACCAATTCCCATCTGGATTTTGATGTGATCGTACCGATTGCCAACTGGGAAAATCAGGGATGGTTGGAAGGTTGGTTGAATAATAACCTGTTCACTTATGTGCAACTTAACACACCGGCAGATAAAGCATTTGTGGAAAAGGATTTTCCCCGGTTCCTGGATAAATACATGGGAAAAACAATGAAGGAAATCGGCATACATTACCAATTACTGCTTCGTCCTTTGAAAGATATTTATTTTGAGGCCAGCACTTCATTTGATCCTTCCAGGCATGGCGATAAAAAAATGGTGTATGTATTCCTGGGTATCGCTATCCTGATCCTGCTGATCGCCTGCATCAATTTCACCAATCTTTCTACGCTGCGGGCGGTGGAGCGTTCGAAAGAAGTGGGGTTGCGAAAAGTGATGGGTGCACTTCGCAACAATCTTGTGTGGCAGTTTATCGGCGAAGCCATGATGCTTACTATTATTTCCTGCATCCTTGCTGTGGGGCTTCTGCAACTGCTGATGCCTTTTTACAATGATCTTGCAGGTTATCCATTGGCTGTGGCCTGGAATGCCTGGCCGGTTTATCTTTTCTTCCTTGGGGTTATAATAGTGGTAGGACTGCTGGCGGGCAGCTATCCTGCGTTTTTCCTTTCCGCTTTTTCACCGATAGAGGCATTGAAAGGTAAACTGAGGATTGGCAAAGGCGGTTCTTTTTTCAGACAGGCATTGGTGGTGGTGCAGTTCAGCATTTCTGTATTGCTGATCATTGCCATGATCGTGATCGTTACGCAAATGCGTTATGTAAAGAATAAAGAACTGGGATATGATAAAACGCATACTGTTGTAATAAGATTGGATAATGATGCCATTTTCCAGGGAAGAAACACGTTCAGGAATGAGTTGCTGGCGATGAACGAAATAGAATCTGTTGCCTTTATGTCTGGTGAACCAGGCGGCTTTCATGATTTCCATAATTTCAAAGCAGAAGGGCTGCAGGCAACTGAAATGAAGATGAGAACTGAATTTACCGATTTCGAGTATGTAAAAACACTGGGACTGAAATTAATTGCAGGAAGGGATTTTTCTTCCCAATATCCTACCGATACAACGGATGCCGTATTGATCAATCGCACAGCGGCCACCACGCTGGGTTATACACCAGAGCAGGCCATTGGCAAATGGATCAGGAATACGATAAGAGACAGCACACGCAGAAGAATAGTAGGAGTGGTGGAAGATTTCAATTTCCTTTCGCTGAGGGATAAGATGGATGCACTCGTGATCGCACCCAATGAAGACAGAAGGGTAGCACTGATCAGGATCAAACCGGGAAATATACCTGCAACCCTTGCCTTGATAAAAAAAGCATACAGTAAAGCTGCACCGGTTTATCCTTTTGAATACACTTTCCTTGATCAGCAATTTGATCTTTTGTATAAAAAAGACCTGCAACAACAGGCCATACTTACCGTGTTTGCAGGCCTTGCCATTTTTATCGCCTGCCTGGGATTGTTTGGGCTTGCTTCTTTCACAGCCACCAAGCGTACCAAGGAAATAGGGGTGAGGAAAGTGATCGGTTCTTCTACCTGGAATATCGTTGTGCTTCTTTCCAGGGACCTGTTGAAACCTGTGATAGTGGCCACGCTGATCGCCATACCCATCGGATATTATGCCATGAATAACTGGTTGCAGAATTATGCTTACCGCATTCCTGTTTACTGGTGGATATTCGGACTGGCTGCTTTGCTGGCTGCAGTTATCGCTATTGTTACAGTAAGTTTTCAGGCGGTGAAAGCAGCTATGGTGAACCCGGTGAAGTCGCTGCGGTCGGAATAGAAGTATCGCAAAGAGCGCAAAGTTAAAACGCAAAGAACGCAACGTAGCGCCTTTTGCGTTTTAACTTTGCGCTCTTTGCGATACCTTACATATTTCTCGGATTCTTCCAGTTTTTCCCTAACCGCTCAATAGCGCCGTTGATCCTTTCTTTTCTTGTCTCCTCTCTTTTAGCGGTTACGATCCATTCGATATATTCCTTTTTATTGGTAAAGGAAAGTGTTTCAAAGAAAGCTGCTGCTTTCTTATTCTTTTGAAAGGCTGCAATAAGATCAGCAGGAAACTTTACTTCTTTAGTTGTCGGGTTCACCCAATTGAAGATCTCCCGTTGAGCAGGTTTTGCAGCTTCCTTCTTTTTATCTGTTTCGGTTTTGGCGCGGAAGCCGAATACAGACCAGGTATCATCAAAAGAAATAAGGCTGATCCAGGTAAGCTTATCATCTTCTGCAAGCAGGCGGTCCCAACCCTTATCCCTTGTAAGATCTGTTTGAATGCCTGAACTGCCCTTGGGATAATATACCCAGATAATAACATTTTCTTTCAGCAGCTTCATCACTTTGCCCAACTCTTTTTCCATCTGTGCGCGATCTTTTACGAACCAGTGCACCTGGTCATATTTTTTGGCAGCAGTGCTGATGCTAGTGCCTTCAGGCAGATCTTTCAATGTCTTTTTAAAATCAGCCGGCGCATTAAGCGTCAGTAAAATGGCATTTTCAGGAATGCGCAATTTTTTGGATAGAGGGGAAGCCATGTTCAATATTTAATTTCAGTTCAGATGCTGTGGATGATATAATACAACATAAAAAAGCAGATGACCAGTTTCAAAAACGATCCCATCAAAAAGCCGATAAACGAACCGAGGGCCGACCTGAATGAACGGTGGGCATCCTGGCCGGCGATCATTTCCCCGGCAAAAGCTCCGAGGAACGGGCCGATGATCACTCCCCATGGCCCCATCCAGAAAGCGAGCAGGAAACCGAGCGTGCATCCCCAGGCGCCATATTTGGTGCCACCAAACTTTTTGGTACCCCAGATGGGAATAAGGTAATCCAGTACCAAAGACACGGCAATAATGCCCGCCCAGATCCAGAGGAACCGGGAACTGAAAGGATCGGGCTCCCTGAACTGCTGGACCAGTAAACCCACGAAAGCGATAGGCGGCCCGGGAAGTAATGGCAGCAGACTACCGGCAATGCCGATAATGCATAAGATAATACCGAGAGTGATCCATAACCATTCCATAATAACCAGCATTGTATGTGACCATTCCATGAAAGTGCTAAGTTAGGTTGGGCTGGTGGTTATTACAAGATCGTTGTTCGTTGAGCGATGATGGAATAGCCGGCAGCCAGACTCCAAGTAGGACGCAGTAGTTCCTTTTCCATTGTCACCCCGGCCCTGGTTCAGTAAGCGTACTGGTTTAAAGAATATAAGAGCCGGGGTCTCGCCGCGCTGCACTTGCTTCAAATCTGTAAGACATTATTGTTTAGAAAATATTGCAGATGGGGGAGACCCCGGATCTTAGCGGACTATAGCAGCAAATGTCCTAAACCTGGTCCGGGGTGACAATGGAAAAGGGACTACTGGCTCCGGCTGGCGTAGGAATTCAGCCATCGGTCATCGCTCAACGAACAACATTCACCGAACCTGGCCATCAACCAGCGCCGCTAACTGCCAGCATTTCCGGGAAAATTTCTCACATCTGACAGGTTGCGTGGAAGCAATTTACTGACTGCTGACAGAAGGATTGAATTTCAGCAGCGAGTGTAGGAGCCTATATTTCAGCCTATTATTTATGCTTTCCGACCTGACATTTTTTCACATTTGCCTGCCGCGGCATAATGATTGAGAATCAATTGCAGCCTGACCGGCCCAAAGGCGGTCGGCGATTTAAAAGGAGAAATTTTAATTATGGGAAAAATAATCGGAATTGATTTAGGTACCACGAATAGCTGTGTAGCAGTTATGGAAGGCAATGAGCCGGTGGTAATAGCCAATGATGAAGGGCGCCGTACAACCCCGTCAGTAGTGGCTTTTTTGAAAAACGGAGAAAGGAAAGTGGGCGACCCGGCCAAGCGTCAGGCCATCACCAACCCCCACAACACCATCACTTCGGTGAAAAGGTTTATGGGCCGCCGTTTTGACGAGGTGACAGAAGAGATCAGTCACTGGAGCTATAAAGTTGTAAAAGGTGACAATAATACCGTACGAATTGACATAGATGGGCGCCTGTATACCCCGCAGGAAATTTCCGCCATGGTGCTTCAGAAAATGAAAAAGACTGCTGAAGATTACCTGGGTCAGGAAGTGACTGAAGCGGTGATCACCGTTCCTGCCTATTTTAACGATGCCCAGCGCCAGGCCACCAAGGAAGCCGGTGAAATTGCCGGTCTTACTGTTCGCCGTATCGTGAATGAGCCTACTGCTGCCGCACTGGCTTATGGCCTGGATAAAGGCAAACACGATCAGAAGATCGCTGTGTTTGACCTGGGTGGCGGTACATTCGATATTTCCGTTCTTGAACTGGGAGATGGTGTGTTTGAAGTAAAATCCACCAATGGTGATACCCACCTGGGTGGTGACGACTTTGATAAAGTGATCATGGACTGGTTGGCGGATGAATTTAAAAAAGATGAATCCATTGATCTCCGCAAAGACCCGATGGCTTTGCAACGTTTGAAAGAAGCATCTGAAAAAGCAAAAGTGGAATTGTCTTCTTCCAGCGAAACAGAGATCAATCTTCCTTATATCACTGCGGTGGATGGAGTGCCCAAACACCTGGTGAAAAAACTGACCCGTGCTAAATTTGAGCAACTGGCAGATAGCTTATTCTCCCGTTGCCTTAAACCCTGCGAAGCTGCATTGAAAGATGCAGGCCTTTCCACTTCACAAATCGATGAAGTGATACTGGTGGGTGGTTCTACCCGTATCCCGAAAGTGCAGGAGATCGTAGAAAAATTCTTTGGTAAAAAACCAAACCGTGGTGTGAACCCTGACGAAGTGGTGGCAGTTGGTGCTGCTATCCAGGGTGCTGTACTGACCGGTGAAGTAAAAGACGTGTTGCTGCTCGACGTAACGCCTCTTTCACTGGGTATTGAAACCATGGGCGGAGTAATGACAAGGCTGATCGACAGCAACACTACCATTCCAACCAAGAAATCAGAAACATTCTCTACAGCCAGCGATAACCAGCCTGGCGTGCAGATACACGTATTGCAGGGCGAACGCTCCATGGCGAAAGACAATAAGAGCCTGGGCATCTTCAACCTCGATGGCATTCCGCCGGCCCCGAGAGGAGTTCCTCAGATCGAAGTGACTTTTGATATCGATGCCAACGGTATCCTTCACGTAACCGCGAAAGATAAAGGCACCGGTAAAGAACAAAAGATCCATATCGAAGCGGGTAGTGGTTTGAGCAAAGATGAAGTGGAAAAAATGAAAGCTGAAGCAAGAGCGAATGAAGCTGCTGATAAGGCTGAAAGAGAAAAAGTGGACAAGCTCAACCAGGCCGACAGTCTCGTGTTTCAGACAGAAAAACAAGTGAAGGAATATGGTGACAAGATACCTGCCGATAAGAAAGCAACTATTGAAAGCGCACTGGAAAAACTGAAATCAGCGCATAAATCACAGGACCTGCCTGCTATTGATACAGCCATGGCAGAACTGAATGCAGCATGGACAGCCGCCAGTGAAGACATGTACAAAGCATCACAGGATGCCGGCGCTCAGGCAGGCAATGCAGATGCCGGTCAGCAGAACGCTAATGCCGGTAAAGCAGATGATGTAACGGATGTGCCTTACGAAGAAGTGAAATAAGCGTTTTCAGCTAAAATATACAGAGAGGAAAGAGTTGATCTTTCCTCTTTTTTTATCTCCCTGACAGATGATCATTACATAAAGAACTGTTCGGAAACGATCTTGCCGTCTTTCACCTCATAAACACAAAGCTCGCCCATCGACATTCTTTTTTTGCCCTTCATGGTAATGTCCATGGTTAGCACAAAGGCAATGATATTTCCGGTAACGAGTGGATTGGAGACGGTGACATTATGCAGCTCTTCTGTCATGCGGGTAAACTTTTCCCCTTTTTCAATAATGTTTTTCAGTCCTTTTGTTTCTTTCGGGAATTCAGGTGTTGCATACGGCTCAATACTGACGGCATCATCAGCGTACAGCTCCCGCTGAGCTCCATCAAAATCTCCTTTGCCGCATAATTCTACCAGTCTTGCTGCGATTTCAGGTGTGGTCATAATCAGGATTTTCTTATGGGGGAGCAAATGGTTTGCCAGAGATGGCTGTTTTCAACGCCTTATCCGGTTAAAAGCTCCGTTCACCGGATTAATCCTGCAGTTCACACAGTTGGAGATTGCCAAACCGTTTTACCCGTATTACCTTTGCACTATCAAACAAAATTGAGCATTGTACAGTACTTACATTCAGGCGACAGATTCAACACTTTCTTGCTAACGGTTCTTAGTGTTTTTCTTCCTTAAGCTCAGCAAATTTTTAATCACTAAAAATTGAACAACATGAAACATGATGTAATGCCGTCTATTGTCCGGGTTGATCCCGAAGTGTTGCAAACACTATTGACGGAAGTAAAGGAAACAGTGGCACACTACTTTGAAGTTCCTGCTGCTGTAAAGCAAAAAGTTTTTACGGATGTGGATATGTGGAATATCCGCAGAGGTGTAAAAACTGCCAGCGCAAGGGTAAGAAGATAAGGACTTCTTACCTTTCTTTTTAATCCCGTTTCTATCCGACAAAAAATAAACCCGCTTCACTGAGTAAAGCGGGCTGTTATAATAAGGTGAATTTATCTCTTACATGATGTCCATGGCTTTTACAAAAGCCGTGGTCTGAAAAGGCAGGATCAGGGTCAGCCATTCCCAATGGCCAACGATTGCAGCAATTAATGCGGCTGTAGCACCAAAGAATACCAGCCACCAAAGTCCTTTATACTTTTTTTTCTGTTCCATGAATGTTGGGTTTAGTTTACTGCCGGACCCCGGCAAAGGCGTTGCAAAAATAAGCGTGGCGCGTTAAAAGAAAAAATGGTTTTTAGCGGCATGTCCCGGATTTTCCTCTCTAAATGCCTGTGACATAGTTCCGGGGGCAGAAATTTTCGGTCTTTCTTTCAAATAAATATGCGAACCTTGCATGTTTTATTATACTTTCGTACACAATGTGTTCTTATTACACGATTACACGAAGACTATGGCTTTAAAGACAGAACCAACGATTGCAATGACCATTCAATTTACCCTTCGGTTTCATACGTCTTTCGGTGAAAGTTTGTGGATATATGGCGACGTGGATGAATTGGGACAGGGCGATCCTGAAAAGGCTGTCCTCATGGAATACCTTAATGATGAGTGCTGGCAGGTGAATATCGCCATAGAGAACAAACACTGGCACAAAAACGGCATCCGCTATAAATACTATCTCAAGAATAAAGACGGGGAACGGATCAATGAATGGGGGCACGACCGTGTAGTGGGGACCGCCCTGAAAAATACGTCTTCCATACAGGTGATCGACACCTGGAACCATGCCGGAGAATACGAGAACGCTTTTTTTACCGCGCCTTTCAATAATGTATTGCTGAAGGATAATTTTCCTAAAGGCAAACCAAAGCCCCCCCGCCGGTACAGTCATATTTTCAAGGTAAAAGCGCCCCTGCTTCACAAGCATGAAGTGATATGCCTGCTTGGAAGTGATGACGCTTTAAGCAACTGGTCGGAAGAGGGACCGGTACTGCTTGGCAAGGAAGGCGATTGGTGGATCGCTTATGTGGACCTGGGCGGTTCAAATTTCCCTGTTGCTTACAAGTATGGCGTTTACCATACAAAAGATAAAACCTTCCGCACCTACGAGGCCGGTGATAACCGCCTTCTGCATGGCGATAATCTTGACCCGCACAAGCTTTGCATACTGCATGATGGTTTTGTGCACCTGCCCAACAACACCTGGAGAGGCACCGGCGTGGCCATACCCGTATTCAGCCTGCGCAGCAAGAACAGCTTTGGGGTAGGCGAGTTTGCAGATATCAAATTGCTGGTGGACTGGGCCAGAGAAACCGGTTTGAAATTGATCCAATTGCTGCCCGTGAATGATACCACGGCCACCAGCACCTGGACGGATTCATATCCTTATGCAGCGATCTCTGCTTTTGCCATGCATCCTATCTATATCAACCTGGCAGCAGTAGCAGGAAAAGAGAAGGTGGCCAAACTCGGTTCGCTGAAGAAAAAGCAACAGCAACTGAACGGCCTGGCAGAACTGGATTACGAAGAAGTATTGCGGTTTAAGATCGCCCTGCTTCGTGAACTGTATGAAGACCTGGGCAAGGACTGCCTTGCTTCGGAAGACTATCAATCTTTTTATGAAGCCAATCAACACTGGCTGAAACCTTATGCAGCGTTCTGCTATTTCCGCGATAAATACAGCACTTCCCATTTTGAAGAATGGAAAACCAATAGTGTTTACAAACCGGAAGAGATAGACAGCCTGCTGGCAACCAGGACTGCAGCGCGGAAAGAAATATTATTCTATTGCTTTGTTCAATATCATCTGCATCTTCAATTAAAGGATGCAGCAGATTATGCGCATAAAAAAGGCATCGTGCTCAAAGGGGATATTGCCATTGGCATCTATCGCTATGGATGTGATGCATGGGTGGCTCCCGAGCTTTACAATATGGACGTACAGGCCGGTGCACCACCGGATGATTTTACACCGATAGGGCAGAACTGGGAGTTCCCCACTTACAACTGGAAGCGCATGCAGGAAGATGGCTTTGCCTGGTGGAAACAACGGTTTGAGCAGATGAGCAATTATTTCGATGCTTTCAGGATCGATCATATCCTGGGCTTCTTCCGTATCTGGACGATACCCTCGCATGCGGTGCAAGGCATCATGGGGCATTTTGTGCCCTGCCTGCCTGTTCATTATGTAGAGTTTGGCGAGAACGGTATCTGGTTTGAAGAGCAACGGTATTGCCAGCCTTTTATCAATGAAGAGATATTGTATGAAGTGTTCAATGAACTGAGCGGTAAAGTAAAGGACACATTCCTGTTGGCCAACGACAGGGGAGGGTTCGATCTTAAACCTGAATTTGATACACAACGCAAAGTGCAGGCTTATTTTGCAACGCAGGAAACCTCAACAGAAAATGCAGCACTGGAAAAAGGCTTGTATGATCTTATTTCCAATGTGATCCTGTTCAAACAGGAAGGATCAAACGGTATGGAGTTTCATTTCCGTATTTCCATGGAAAAAACTTCTTCTTTCCGTTTTCTTATCCCGCATGTACAGGAAAAGCTGCGTGCTCTTTATATAAATTATTTCTACCGCCGCCAGGATGATTTCTGGAGAAAAGAAGCCATGCAGAAACTGCCGCAATTAAAGGAAGCGACCAATATGCTTATCTGCGGCGAGGACCTCGGTATGGTGCCGCATTGCGTGCCGGATGTAATGAAACAGTTGGGCATACTCAGCCTGGAGATACAACGCATGCCTAAAGACCCTGCAAAAGAGTTCTTCCTTCCTGATGATGCGCCTTATCTCTCCGTGATCACGCCATCAACGCATGATATGAGCACTATCCGCGGCTGGTGGGAAGAGAACCCTGAAAGAACACAACATTTCTATAACCAGGTGCTTGGCCAGTGGGGCACAGCGCCTTTCTTCTGTGAACCCTGGATCAACAGGGCCATTATACTGCAACACCTGTATTCACCTGCCATGTGGAGTATATTCCAGTTGCAGGATATCCTGGGCATGAGCGAAACGCTACGCCGCGAGAACCCGCAGGATGAGCGTATCAACAACCCGGCCATACCTAAACATTACTGGCGCTACCGCATGCATCTTTCCCTGGAAGACCTGCTGAAGCAGAAAGAATTCAATGCAGAGTTGAAGGAGTATGTTACGAATGCGGGAAGGTGAGTTAGGCGGGAGTCTTTAGTCGGGAGTTGGGAGTCGGGCAGTAATTTTTAGAGACGATATACTTTCATAGATTTGCGGGTTATGAAATGTTCTTTCTGGCCATACAGTCTTCCTTTCCGTCATCCTTTTACTATTTCAAAAGGTACTAAAACGCATCAGCCTACATTGGTGGTGGAGCTGGAGCATTTTGGCGTTAAAGGGTATGGCGAAGCGCCTGCGATTACGTATTACAATATTACCGTAGAAAAAATGATGGAAGATCTTGAGAAAAAAAAGGTCTTTGTGGAGAAGTTTGCGTTTACTGAGCCGGAGCGTTACTGGCATTACCTGCATCATCTGTTCCCGCAAAATCCTTTTCTTGTGTGCGCACTCGATATTGCTGCCTGGGATATGTATGGCAAACTGAAAGGCCAGCCATTATATAAAATGTGGAAGGGGGATATTTCCCATAACCCTGTAACGGATTATACCATTGGTATCGACACCGTGGAAAAAATGATCGCCAAGCTGAAAGAAAAGCCCTGGCCCATTTATAAAATAAAAGTAGGGACGGCTGATGATATTGCCATTGTAAAAGCCTTGCGGGAAAACACTTCTTCTGTGTTGAGAGTGGATGCGAATGCAGCCTGGGACCTCGACACTGCTTTGCGATTGATCCCTGCATTAAAAGAATTGGGGGTGGAACTGGTGGAGCAGCCGCTTGCCAAAGACAATTGGGAAGGCATGAAAGTGCTGTACCGCGAATCGGGCCTGCCATTGTTTGCCGATGAAGCATGCGTGGCTGAGCAGGATGTGGAGAAATGCAAAGATCATTTTCATGGCATCAATATCAAACTGACCAAATGCAGTGGCATTACGCCTGCACTGCGCATGATCAAAAGAGCCAAAGAGCTTGATATGAAAGTGATGGTGGGTTGTATGAATGAATCAACGATTGGTTCGGCCGCTATTGCCCATCTGCTACCGTTTATCGATCATGTGGATATGGACGGCCCTTTGCTGCTGAAAGAAGACCTGGCCACCGGCATCAGCTATGACCAGGGGAGGATCAGCTATTCAGGCGAGCCGGGATTGGGCATACACTACACAGGTGTGTTCAGTAAAGAATAATAGAGTCACAGCTAATTATCGGATATTTCTGAAACTTTTTGTGTAAGTCCTTACGAAATAAGTTCCGTTTTTTTTCGTTCCCCTGTGCTTCTGTCAACCCGGCCTTAAATTTGCTGGCAGTTTTACATTTTAAAAGTAAATATGAAAAAAGCCAGGCTGCTGATCGTTTTTGTTTTCCTGTTCAATGCTGTTTTTGCCCAGCGTTTCCATATTGGTATTTTTGGAGGCCTGGCCGCATACAATGGTGATTTGACCGAAAAGATATTCCCCCGAAAAGTGACCAATGGGGCTATCGGCATCACAGGCAATTATGAACTGACGGACAAATTCATGTTGCGTGCCGGTTTTACCTATGCCGTGGTTGGGGGCGCAGATCGTTTCAGTACTGATAGCGGCAGGATAGCCCGTAATCTTAGTTTTGAAACTGCCATTACAGAGTTCAGCCTGCTGGGGCAATACTATTTGCAGGATTTATATGATCATAAGTTCACGCCCTATGTATTTGGAGGCCTGGCCGTTTATCATTTCAATCCCTATGCCTACAATGGCACGAGTGATAAGATCTATCTCCGTCCGCTGAGTACAGAAGGGCAGGGCATTCCGGGCTATGGCAAAACATATAAACTTACTCAACTGGCCATACCGCTGGGTGGTGGTGTCAAATATGCATTCACCGATAATATCCACCTGGGGCTTGAAGCCGGCCTTCGCATATTATTTACTGATCATCTCGATGATGTAAGCGGCAACTACGCTGATCCTGCTGATCTGTTGGCTAATCGCGGGCAATTGTCGGTGGATATGGCTTACCGTGGTGATGAATTGCCCGGCGGCAATCCCACTGCTCCTGCAAAAGGAAATGCCCGTGGAGGTTCCAAGTACAAAGACCATTATTACTTCGCCGGTTTGCATCTTACTTTCCGTCTCAATTCCGGCGGCGGCTGGAATGGTTCCGGCAGCCGCAATAGTGTTCGCTGCCCGGTGAATATGTATTGAGTGCTGTTGTACCTTTGCCAATTATGGCATATAAAAATCAACAGGCATTTATCGACGCATTGGAAAAAGCAGGCGAGCTCGTACGTATCAGCACCTATGTAAATCCCGTATTGGAAATGGCAGAGATCACCGACCGTATGAGCAAACAGCCCGGCGGCGGAAAAGCGATCTTATTTGAAAATACCGGCTATGATTTTCCTGTACTGATGAATGCCTATGGCAGTGAAAAAAGGATGTGCATGGCGCTTGGTGTAAATCACCTCGATGATGTGGCGAAGGAAATTGAAAATCTCTTCAAGCTGCTTGCTGCACCAAAAGAAAACATTGTCGATAAATTAAAGCTCTTGCCTAAACTGGGACAGTTCGCATCCTGGATGCCCAAAGTAAAAAAAGGAAAAGGAGAGTGCCAGAAAATGGTGCTGAAAGAACCTGATATCACCAAACTACCGGTGATCACCTGCTGGCCAAAAGACGGAGGTCCCTTTGTAACTCTTCCCGTTATTCATACTAAAGATCCTCTCACGCATACACGTAATGTGGGAATGTATCGCATGCAGGTGTTTGGCCCCGCCTTAACAGGTATGCACTGGCATAAACACAAGGTGTCAGCAAAGCATTTTAATGAATATAAAAAACTGGGCAAACGCATGCCTGTTGCAGTTGCACTGGGTGGTGATCCCGCTTATGCTTATTCTGCCACAGCGCCGCTCCCGGAAAATGTGGATGAATACATGCTTGCCGGTTTTCTTCGTAAGAAAAAAGTGGAGCTGGTAAAATGTATCACCCAACCGGAAATTGAAGTGCCGGCAGATGCCGATTTTGTGATCGAAGGATATGTTGATCCACAGGACGAACTTATATGGGAAGGTCCCTTTGGAGACCACACCGGTTATTATTCTTTGCCGGATTGGTATCCGCGTTTTCATATTACGGCGATCACGCATAAAAAGAATGCTGTGTACCCGGCAACTATTGTCGGCATTCCACCACAGGAAGATGCCTGGCTTGGTAAAGCCACTGAAAGAATTTTCCTTGCACCGATCAAAATGACCATGGTGCCGGAGATAGTGGATATGGATATGCCGGTAGAAGGTGTGTTTCATAATCTGGTGATCACGCAGATCCGTAAGGAATATGCAGGACAGGGGCAAAAAGTAATGAATGCCATGTGGGGTGCAGGGCAGATGATGTTCAATAAGATACTGGTGATATCGGATGAAGGTTCGCCGATCACTGATTATCTCTCTTTGACCCGGTATGTTTTCCGCAATCTGAACCCTGCCACAGATATTTATTTTTCACAGGGTCCCATGGATGTGCTGGACCATAGTTGCAGCAAACTGGGCTTTGGCGGCAAGATGTGCATAGACGGTACAAAAAAATTCCCGGAAGAAACAGATGAACGTTTTAGCTGGAAGGATACGTCCACGGCAAAACCTGGTGCATTGCTGCAGCAAAAATTCCCGGAAATAAAACATGTCAATGAAAGCCTGCTTGCAAAACAAATCCCCGGTCTTATTCTTTCAGTAGAAAAAAACAGGAAGGGGCATATCAGGGAATTGCATGAGCAGGTTGGTGCATTGCCGGAAATGCAGGGCATAAAAATGGTGCTGTATGTGGAGCATACGGTAGACGCGGGTGACCTGCCTACTGCATTATGGCGCTTCTGCAATAATCTTGATCCGAAAAGGGACTATCATCTTTACCAGCAAGCCGGCACTGCCTGCATGGGATTGGATGGTACACGGAAAACAAAAGAGCTGGATGATTTTCACCGCGACTGGCCGAATATCATTGTGGCCGACGATGCGACCATCGCATCCGTTGATGCCAAATGGGAAAGCCTGGGAATTGGCGGGTTCATTCCTTCTCCCTCCTTGAAATTCAAAGCGCAGATGTATGGTGAAGAAGCGGTGGTGGATTAGAACCCCAGCCCCGACACAGATTCGTTTTTGCCATAACTTCTAAGTAAATTGCCTAAAATATTTTTGATGAAAAGACTTAGTGCAGGTTTGTTCCTGACCTTTCTCGTACTGAATGGTTGTGCCCAGAAAACAAAAGCAAAGCCGGCCAAGAGCGCTGCCAATGAAAACACTTTGCTCTGGAAGATCAGTGGCAACGGGCTGGAAAAGCCTTCCTATCTTTTTGGCACCATCCACATGCTTTGCAAAGATGATGCAGGCATCAGTGAGAATTTAAGGAACAGCATCATGAACGCAGATGAGGTATACTTCGAGATCGACCTGGACAATATGCTGGAAATGCTTACGGTGATGAGCAAGATGAAAATGAAAGGAGATACCACCCTGCAGGACCTGCTCAGCAAAGAAGATTACGAAAAAGTAAAAAACTATTTTGATGGCGCCGGTTCCATGCTGCCTTTCTCCATGCTGGAAACATACAAGCCCATCCTGGCTGCTTCATTGCTGGAACAAAGTTCACTTCCCTGCGACAAGAATACGGCGATGGAACAGGAGATCATGGAAGTGGCAAAAAAATACAGGAAAAAAATAAAAGGACTTGAGACCATGGGGTACCAGGCAGAAGTGCTGGATGGTATTCCCTATAAAATGCAGGCCGAGCAACTGGTAGCTTATATAGATAATGCCGGTAAAGGCAAAGACAGTTCTTCAACCGAACTGTCCGAAATGTTGCAGGCCTACCGCGAGCAGGATCTTAAAAAGCTGGAAGAACTGATGATGAAAGAGGAAGTCGGTGTAGCTGCCTATGCTGATATATTATTGTATCAACGCAACCGCAACTGGATCGAAAAACTGAAAGAGATCTTGCCCGGCCATTCACTATTGATCGCCGTAGGAGCCGGCCACCTGCCCGGCGAAAAAGGCGTACTCAATTTGCTGCGCAAGGCAGGGTTTACTGTAACTCCTGTAGAGAATAAAGTGATTACAACAAAGGAAATATAATTAAAGCGGCCGCTGAGTCGGTAGTCAACCCCTTCCCGCTGTCACCCCGGCCCTGGTTTAAGAAATTAACTGGAATAGTACACTAAGAGCCGGGGTCTCCTCAACGTTGAGGAGACCCCGGCTCTTATATTCTTTAAACCAGTACGTGGTCTGAACCAGGGCCGGGGTGACAGCGGGAAGGGGTTGACTCCCGACTCCCGACTAAAGACTCCCGACTCCGGAACGACTGCGATCAAAATCGCTCCAGCCCACTAAAGAAAAAGTCCCCCTCAATCTTTGCATTCTCATCGCTGTCGCTGCCGTGTACAGCATTTTCGCCAACGGAAGTTGCATATAATTTGCGGATGGTGCCTTCGGCTGCCTGGGCAGGATTGGTTGCTCCGATCAATTCACGGAAAGAAGCCACAGCATTGTCTTTTTCGAGGATGGCGGCAATGATGGGGCCACTGCTCATAAATTCTACCAGCTCACCATAGAAAGGTCTTTCCTTGTGCACTGCATAAAATTCGCCGGCTTTTTCGGCAGAGAGCTTGGTAAGTTTCAACGCTACTATCCGGTAACCTTCTTTGATGAAACGATCAATGATTGCTCCTGAATGCCCGTTTTTGAAAGCATCCGGCTTGATCATGGTAAATGTTCGATTGCTCATATATGTGTTATAACTTTTGGGCTGCAAAAATAGAGAAAGTTTGCCGTAGCAAATCACCTATCTTCGCTGCCGTTTTATGAAACCAATACAGGAAATATTCCCGGAGCTTGCCCAACCCCGTAAAGTAGTGATCACCATGCACCAGAAGCCTGATGCAGATGCAATGGGCTCAAGTCTTGCACTGGCGCTTTTCCTGCGGAAACTGGGGCATACGGTGTCTGTTGTATCGCCGACCAACTGGGCAAAATGGCTCGACTGGATGCCGGGTTGCAAAGAAGTAATGGATTGGGAAAATGCTACCGGCCGTTCCAAAGCTGAAGCAGCACTGGATGAGGCGGACTGGTTGTTTTGCCTGGATTTCAATATTTTCCATCGCACCAAGAACCTGGGGCCCAAACTGCAATCCCTCAACTGTACCAAGATATTGATCGACCATCACCGGGAGCCCGATGAAGTGTCTTTTAATTATGGCATCAGTGATACAGGTAAAAGCTCCACCTGCGAAATGATCTACGATCTTATTGTCGGCGCTGGCTACCGTGATATGATCGATGAAGGCATTAGTGAATGCATTTATGCCGGCGTGGTGTCTGATACGGGTTCATTCCGTTTTCCTTCAGCCAAAGCTTCTGTACATGAACTGGTGGCCGATTTGAAATCAAAAGGGCTGGAACATTCCAAAGTGCACGAAAAACTGTTTGATAATTTTCTGGAAAATAAATTACGCTTCACCGGTCATGTGTTGCTGCACAGAATGGAAGTGTTTTATGAATATAATACAGCGCTCATTGCTATTCCTAAATCAGACCTGCTGAAATATTATATCAAAACAGGCGATACAGAAGGGCTGGTGAATTTTCCTCAATCCATTCAGGGCATCAAGTTGGTGGGATTGGTAATTGACAGGGATGAAGAAAGGAAATGGAGCTTCCGCAGCAAAGGCGATTTTGATTGCAATACATTTGCGCGCACTTATTTTGAAGGAGGCGGGCATTTCAATGCATCGGGTGGCCGGAGCAGTGATCCGCTGGAAGTGACAGTACAGAAATTCAAACAGGCAATAAAAGAAAACAAATCTTTATTACAATAAATAACAACATGAAAAGGACCCATTATCTATGGATGGCTATTGCAGCACTGGCTTTTACAGCCTGCAATGATGTGAGCTTTAAGAAAACAAAAAGCGGTTTGCTTTACAAGATCATTTCTTCCAATAGCAAGGATTCTGTAGCAAAAGAAGGCGACTGGTTGAAACTGCATTATGTGCAAAAGATCAATGACTCGGTAATGCAGTCAAGCTTTGGCAAAATGCCGGCTTATCAGCGCGTAGTTGGCAACCAGCCAGCAGATTACAGCCCGGGCGAAATATTCGGCATGCTGAAGAAAGGTGATAGCGCGGTAACAGTTATCCTGATCGATTCCATTATTAAAAAAGGACTGGCTCCGGCAGAATCATTGCCTCCTTACATGAAAAGAGGAGACAGGCTGACCATTACTTTCAAAGTAGTGGATGTATTCCACAACGACAGTCTTTACCAGGCAGATTATAAAGTAGAACTGGACAAAGACATGCCACGCCAGCAGAAAGAACAGGCTGAGCAAATGGCCAAAGCACAGAAAGAAAAGGAAGAGCAGCAAAGAAAAGAAGAGGAAGAACTGGAAAAATCCGGTGAAAAAGCAAAGCAGATACAGGAACTGGAGTCTTATTTCAAAGCAAAGAACCTTGCAGCAAAACAGGTCGCTCCCGGCACGTATGTAGTGCTTACACAACATGGCACAGGTGCTGTTGCTGATTCCGGCAAATACGTATCTGTAAACTACAACGGAAAGCTTTTCGCTAAAGACAGCAGTTTCCAGGCAAGTTCATTCTCCCCCCAGCTTTATGTAACACCTTTGATCGCAGGGTTCCAGGACGGCTTAAAAGGACTCAGGGAAGGAGATAAAGGCACGATCTATATTGCAGGCTTCCGGGCTTACGGAAAAAACCCGCCTCCCGGCTCTCCGTTTAAACCTTATGAAGCGTTAAAATTTGACGTAGAAATTACAAAAGTCTCAGATACACCGCCTGAACAACAGCCACAACACTAAGAAATTGAGAGAAATCAAGCCGCAAGGGCTGGCTAAATGAAAATAATGTTGCACCTTTGTACCGTTCTGTTGTCATCAACAGAACGGTTTTTATTTAACGGTTTACGTAGATGGCCCCGTTTTTAGTCCAAGATTCCAATTGGCGTCCCTTCGAAAACACTTGAACCAAATTCACCGTACTTCTTTCTGCTTAAACATAGGATAGTCCATTTCCCTTGAAGCAACCCTGAAAAACACACATTAAGGTCTGATGAGTTTTATCGTCTTGATGTAATCAGTTGAAAAGCATCCGCAGAAAGCGAAAGCAGGAAGAGGGTGCTTTTTTCATTATATGCCTTGCTGCATTGCCTGGACCAGAGTGATGGCTTCCATAGCTGCCTTTACATCATGCACCCGCAGGATGTTTGCCCCTTTCATCAGCGAAACGGTATTTAAAACGGTAGTTCCGTTAAGTGATTCTTCTGCAGTAATATTCAATGTTTTGTAGATCGTCCCTTTCCGGGATAATCCTATCAGCAAAGGCTTTTCCAGTATGCTGAAAAGCGGCAATTCACGGAGCAGTTGAAAATTGTGCGCATGCGTTTTTCCAAACCCAAAACCCGGGTCGATGATGATGTCTGCAATGCCAGCCTGTTGCAGGGCTGCCAGCCTGCCGATAAAGAAATCCAGCACTTCGCGGGTCACATTATCATAGTGTGGTGATTGCTGCATGGTTTGCGGAGTGCCCTGTATATGCATGAGCACATAGGGCACCTGCAGGGATGCCACGGTTTGCGTCATGTTGGGATCAAGGGTCCCGGCACTGATATCATTCACTATGGAAGCACCGGCCTCCACTGCTTCCTTTGCGACGCGCGCATAATAGGTATCAACAGAAATAATGCATTCAGGGAAATGCCGGTGAATAGCTTCAATGCCACTGATCACACGGCCGAGTTCTTCTTCTTCGCTTACGGGTGAGCTGCCGGGGCGCGTACTTTGTCCACCAATATCGATTATTGCAGCACCTTCTTCCAGCATTGCCGCCGCCTGTTTGATAACGGCATCCGCAGAAGCTTTCCGGCTGCCTGCAAAAAAAGAATCTGGTGTGGTATTGATAATTCCCATCACAACCGGCTTATCAATTACCAGCAACCTTCCTTTACAATTCAACGTAAACATTAATGACTGATTCGTTATTTTTGAAGCTAAAGATAAACAGAACTCAGTTCCCGGAATTATTCATTATGGCATCAACGAACGAACAATACGATAAAGTGATCGCGTCCTGCAAGGAGATCTTCATTAAAAAAACAAAGGATTACGGAACAGCCTGGAGGGTATTACGCACTATTTCAATCGCCGACCAGATATTCATCAAGGCCCAGCGCATCCGGACCATACAGGAAAAAGGATACCAGAAAATAGCAGATGATATTAAAGGGGAGTTCCGCGGTATTATCAATTACGCTGTTATAGGATTGATCCAACTGGAACTGAAAGCAGATATGCCGGAAGAACTGGAAGTTTCAAAAGTGTCTGCTCTATATGATAAGCAGGTGTCGGCCACTAAAGCGTTAATGCTGGATAAAAATCATGATTATGGCGAAGCCTGGCGCAGCATGAGCCAGGAAAGCTTTGTGGACCTTATTCTGATGAAGCTGCTGCGCATCCGCCAGATACTTGCAAATGAAGGCAAGACCCTGATCAGTGAAGGTATTGATGCCAATTATCACGATATTATTAATTATGGAGTGTTTGCATTGATACTGGCAGATGAAGGTTGATCCTTTTACTATTCTTTCATGAAAGCAATTCCATTATGAAGATCCTTATTACTACAGCCCGTGTTCTTGTGGGCCTGCTTTTTATTTTTTCCGGATTGGTCAAGGCCGATGATCCGCTAGGTTTAAGTTATAAAATGCAGGAGTTTTTTGAACTGTGGGGAATGTCACAGTTCAATGAGCATACCCTTTGGCTGTCGGTAGTAATGATCGCGTTTGAAATTATTGCAGGTGTGGCATTGTTATTAGGATGGCGGATGAAATTGTTCATGTGGCTGTTATTGCTGCTGATCCTGTTCTTCACTTTCCTTACAGGCTATGCGTATTTATCAGGCAAGTTTAAGAACTGCGGTTGTTTTGGGGATTGCATTCCTATCACGCCACTCACATCTTTCCTGAAAGATGTAGTGCTTACATTGCTGATCCTGTTCCTGTTTAAGCACAGGGATAAAATAAAGCCGGTATTCGGCAACAAACTGAGCGTGGGATTAATGCTGCTTTGTACTTTGTTCAGCTTCGGCATTCAATGGTATATGCTTAATTACCTGCCCTTGTTTGATTGCCTTGCCTATAAAAAAGGAAATAATATCAAAGAAAAAATGCAAATGCCAGTGGGTTCGGTCCCGGATAGTTTTGCCATCCGTTTTGTGTATGAAAAAGAAGGGAAGGAGTATGAGTTTGCTGCTGAAGATTTACCGGCTGACCTGGCCAGTTATAAATACAAAAGCAGGGTGGATAAGCTGATCAGAAAAGGAAATGCAGAACCACCCATCAAAGGATTTACTTTGTCCGGCATTACTGATACGGATTCAACGGATGTTGTGCTTTCGCAACCTCGGGCTGTCCTGCTTTTCTGTGAAGATTTTTCCAAACCGGTTGCCGGCTGGCAGGATGATTTTGCACGTTTGTATGCCAACGCTAAAGCAAAGAATATTCCTGTATACGCTGTTACAGGCAGGATGGATGAAGCAAAGCAACGTTTTGCTTCCACGCCATTCAGCGATATACAGGTATTTACCTGCGATAATACAGCCATCCGCACAGCGGCCCGTACCAATCCCTGTGTGTACCTGCTGAAAGAAGGTACTATCGTAGATAAACAAAGTTATCGCCGCATGAGCAGGATAGAGGACCTTATTAAATAGACCCGATCAACTCCAAATCATAAACTACCGCCAATGCTTCGCTATATCACCAAAAAACTGATCTATGGTTTGCTGGTATTGGTGGGCGTGATAGTGCTGGTATTTTTCCTGTTCCAGGGTTTTGGTGATCCCAGCCGCCTGGTAATGGGGCAATCGGGTGATGCAGCCACACAGGCCAATATCCGTAAGGAGCTTTATCTTGATCAGCCAAAATGGAAGCAGTTTGTTTTTTATCTGAATGATGTTTCCCCGCTTTGCATCCACAGCAAAGAAGATATAGCACAGAAAAAACTGAAAGGATTCTTTGTGGGAGGAAATTATAAGCTGGGCATCAAGCTTCCTTATCTCCGCAAATCGTACCAGACCAAACGTGATGTAGGTTCCATGCTGATGCAGGCTTTGCCGGGCACATTGATACTTGCCGTTGCAGCGATGCTGATTGCTGTGGCGATCGGCATTCCATTAGGTGTACTGGCTGCTGTAAAACAAAACACCTGGTTAGATACTTCCGCTATATTTTCAAGTATCGTTGGTATATCGGCCCCTTCTTTTTTTATGGGTATTATCCTGGCTTATGTGTTTGGATTTGTGTTCACAGACTGGACAGGTCTTCATATTTCCGGCAGTTGGTTTGATGTGGATGAAGTAACAGGGGAGAAACGGCTTACGCTGGTCAATCTTGTGTTGCCGGCCATTACGCTTGGCATCAGGCCGATGGCAATTATTACGCAACTCACCCGCAGCTCCATGCTGGATGTGCTTGACCAGGATTATATCCGTACGGCTTATGCAAAAGGATTGGGCAGGCAAAAAGTGATCTGGAAACATGCGCTTCGCAATGCGCTCAACCCGGTGATCACGGCCATCACAGGCTGGTTTGCAGAACTGCTGGCAGGAGCATTCTTCGTGGAATATATTTTCGGCTGGCAGGGCATTGGAAAAATGACAGTGGACGCGCTGGAGAAACTGGATTATCCGGTGGTGATGGGTTCTGTATTGATAGCAGCCACTTTTTTTATCCTTGTGAATATACTGGCAGATGTGTTGTATGGGGTAGTTGATCCGCGGGTACGGAGAAATTGAGTTATTGAATGATCACTTCTTTGATCACTCTTTGTCCCAACGCTTCATTCACTCTTTGTATGATCTTTTCTTTTTGATATAGTAATTCCTGCTTGAGGGGTGCCACATGAGTGGTGATCACTAATTTGTCTCCGAAGATCTGGAGCTTGTCGGTGTAGCGGGAGATCGTTTTCCCCATGATCTTTTCCCATACTTCCTCGATCTGCATGGCCTGTATATCACCCTTGATCCTGCTTTGATTCAGGAATTGCTGCATGGCATCTTTGAAAGAGAATTCACCCATGAAGCAAAAGTAGGAAGAAGTTTAAAAGGTTTAAGGTTTAAACTACTTAAAGCAGTATCATCCCGAAATCAACATCCAGTTTTTCGAGTTGCTTTCTCAATCTTTCTTCATTTGTATCGGTAATAAAGATCTGTCCTTCATTGCGGATACATACTTTCTCCAGCAGGTTGCTGATGCGGTCCTCATCCAGTTTTTCAAACACATCATCGAGCAGCAGGAGGGGAGGGAAATGTTTTTCCTGTCGCAGCACATCCATTTCTGCCAGCTTCAGTGCAAACAATAAGCTTTTGCGCTGGCCTTGCGATGCGATATTCTTGAACAGCAGGTTGCCCATATTGATCTCTATATCGTCCCGGTGAGGGCCGGTTGCCGTACGTTGTGATAAAAGATCTTTTTGCCTTGTTGCCTGCAGCAATTCGCGGAAGCTGCCTTGCAGCAATTCGCTTTCATAAAAGAGGGCGATATCTTCCGGTTGCCGGGCAATATCCTGGTAAGCGTGTTTAACAGCAGGCAGAAAGGACACCAGGAATTCTTTCCGCTTATTAAAAACAAATTCCCCCGGAGCCAGCAACTGTTCATCCAGCACATCCAGCAGCGACAGGTTTTTCTGTCCTGTTTCTGCAAATGATTTCAATAGCGAATTCCTTTGCTGCAACACTTTGGTGTATACGATCAGTTGCTGCAGGTAATCGGCATCCAGTTGGGAAAGCAGGGCGTCCAGGAATTTTCTTCTTTCCTCGCTGCCGCCAGTGATCAGTGAAGCATCATCCGGGGCGATCACCACGCAGGGATAGCGGCCGATATGTTGTGAGAACTTATCATAAGCCTGCCCGTTGACCAGGAATTCCTTTTTTCCGTTTTCCCGCAGGAGGCATATGGCTTTTTCGGGTTTGTCGTTCAACACAAATTGTCCCTCTATCCTGAACCCGGCCTTGCCCTGCTGCACACTGGTGGCATCCTGTCGACTGAAATAACTTTTGGTAAAGCAGAGATAGTGGATCGCATCCAGCAGGTTGGTCTTACCCATGCCATTTTTTCCGCATATACCCATCACCCGTGCCGGCACAGGAAATACCCGGTCGGCGTAGTTCTTGAACTGCAGCAGGGATATCGACTTGAGGAATAGCATGAAACGCAAATATAGTTGGTAGCTTTCTTCCTACCGTGTCACCCCGGACCTGGTTCAGTAAGCGTACTGGTTTAATGAACATAAGATCCGGGGGCCCTTCAATGTTGAGGAGACCCCGGATCTTAGTGGTCTACGGTAATTAGTGTACTAAACCAGGTCCGGGGTGGCACGGCGGTTTACAGGGGTAAAATTTGCCCTGATTTTCATCAACTTTTCCCTTATTTTTGCCTCCCGTAAAAAAGGGATAAAACACAAATCTGTAACCGGTGGCATCAAAATTTTCCAAAGAAACATACCTGTACTGGTACGAGCTGATGCAGCTTATCCGCCAGTTTGAATTAACGGCCGAAGAGAAGTACAAGATGGAAGGCAAGATCCGTGGCTTTTTTCATGCCTATATCGGGCAGGAAGCTATTGCTGCGGGTTGTATGACAGCGACCAAACCCGATGATAAATTCATCACGGCATACCGCGACCATGGTCTGGCAATCGCCAAAGGCGTATCTGTCGACAGTTGTATGGCTGAACTCTATGGAAAAGCCACAGGCTGCGCCAAGGGAAAAGGCGGAAGCATGCACTTCTTTGGCAAGAAAGAGAATTTCTTTGGAGGCCACGGTATCGTCGGTGCGCAGATCGGAACAGGAACAGGGCTGGCTTTTGCAGAAAAATACCGCGAAACAGACAATGTGGTGCTTTGCTATTTTGGGGATGGTGCCGCACGCCAGGGCATCCTGCACGAAAGTTTTAACCTGGCCATGCTCTGGAAGCTTCCGGTGATATTCATTTGTGAGAACAATAACTATGCGATGGGTACTTCCGTGGAAAGAACTTCCAACGTGGTAGACATCTATAAACTGGCTGATGGCTATGAAATGCCAGCCGACCAGATAGACGGTATGCATCCGGAAACCGTTCATGAAGGCGTGGCCCGTGCCGTGAAAAGAGCACGTGAAGGCGGCGGCCCTACTTTATTAGAAATTAAAACATATCGCTATAAAGGTCACTCTATCAGCGATCCACAGAAATACAGAACCAAGGAAGAGGTAGACGAATACAAGGCAAAAGACCCTATCGTAATGGTCCGCCAAACGATCCTGGATAATAAATTCGCCTCTGAACAGGAGCTCGAAGTGATCGATAAAAGGGTGAACGATATCGTGGAAGCTTCTGTGAAATTCGCTGAGGAAAGCCCCTGGCCGGACGACAACGAAGTGCTCAAGGATGTGTATGTAGACCAGGATTATCCTTTTATCGTAGATTAATTTTAGCCAATAAATTTCCACTTAAAACAAGTAAGATAAAATGTCAGACAAGAACCAGGCAACAGGAGTTGAAGGCAGTGAAGCAGTAGTTGCCAAAGCAAAAGACTTTTGGACCAAAAACAGTAAACTGATACTTGGTGCAGGAACAGTTCTCCTGGTATTGGTTGGTGGTTTCTGGGGGTACAAACACTTCGTGGTTGGCCCCAAAGAAGAAAAAGCCGCTGACGCAATGTTCAAGGCAGAAGATTACTTCAGAATGGACTCAACCCAGAAAGCTCTTAATGGCGATGGGCAATACGCAGGTTTCCTGAAGATCATCAGCCAGTATGGCGGAACAAAAGCAGCAAACCTTGCACATTTCTATGCAGGCAGTTGCTACCTGAAACTGGACGATAATGCCAATGCCATCAAACACCTGAAAGATTTCAGCACAGATGCAAAGCAGATCCAGCAAAGGGCTTACAAACTGCTGGGCGATGCTTATGCCGACCAGGGCAACAGCAAGGAAGCGCTGGAATACTATAAAAAAGCAGCCCGTCATTTTGAGTCCGACCAGGCCGCTTCTGCAGATGCATTATTCATGGCAGCTTACCTGGCAGCCAATGTGATCAAAGATCCCAAAGAAGCCATTGCCTTGTATAAGGAATTGAAAGAAAAATACCCAATGACGCAGCAGGGATTTGAAGCAGACAAATACCTGGCTATGTTGGGTGAATACAATGTAAACTGATCATGGCGGATATAGCGAACAGCAAATTATTACATACAGGCACAGGCATTCTCTCAATGGAGGATGCCTGTGTCGTTTTGGTGAAAACCGAATGGAACGCAGCGATAATAGATGAGTTGGAGAGAGGTTGCGTGGAAGTGCTGAATAAGCATAAGGTTAAAACCGTGGTGGTGCAGACAGTGCCCGGGGCAGTGGAGATCAGCTTTGCGATCAAACGCTTTTGGGAGCAAACCACTGCCAAAAAACCGGATGCTTTTATTGCTCTTGGCTGCGTGATAAAAGGAGATACGCCGCATTTTGATTATGTCTGCAAAGCTGTTACGGATGGGGTAGTGCAGTTGAACCTGCAATTGCCGGTGCCCACTATTTTTGGCGTGTTGACGGTGAACACAGAAGAGCAGGCCCGGGAGCGGATCGGCGGAAAGCATGGACATAAAGGCGAAGAAGCGGCCATCACTGCTTTGAAGATGATATCTTTACAACGGTCAATTCAATAATGATTTTCGATACCTGGTGAGCATGAACGTACAGATTTTTATTCCCTGTTTTGTGGACCAGCTTTTCCCCGACACAGCTTTCAATATGGTGAAAGTGCTGGAAAAAGCGGGTTGTACGGTGTCTTATAATCCTGAACAAACCTGTTGCGGACAGCCTGCTTTCAATGCAGGGTTTTGGGATGAAGCAAAATCTGTGTGCACCAAATTCCTGAAAGATTTTCGCGGAGCGGATTATATCGTGGCACCAAGCGCCAGTTGCGTCGGCTTTGTCCGGAACTATTATGCCAGGCTTTTTGAAAACTCTTCCCTTCATCATGATGTGGCGGATACAGGAAAAAGGATTTATGAATTCTCTGAATTCCTTGTGCAGGTGTTGCAGGTAGAACAGTTTGGTGCTGTGCTGAACGGCAAAGCAACATATCATGATAGCTGCGCCGGCCTGCGGGAGTGCAAAATAAAATCAGAGCCCCGCCGCCTGCTTTCCCATGTAAAAGGCCTTGAGCTGACGGAAATGAATGATGTGGAAACCTGTTGCGGTTTCGGAGGGACGTTTGCGGTGAAGTTCGAAGCGATTTCCATTGGTATGGGCGAGCAAAAAGTAGAGAATGCGCTGGCTACTGAAGCCCGCTACCTGATCTCTACTGATCTTTCCTGCCTTATGCACCTGCAGGGTTATATCAAACATAAAGGCTATTCTATTCAGACGCTTCATTTGGCCGATGTGCTGGCGAATGGGTGGTAAGGGCTAAATTTGAGATTCATAAAATCATTTGTAACGTATGGCATACTGGCTGATCAAATCAGAACCGTCTACCTACTCCTGGGAGCAACTGGAAAAGGATAAAAAAACTTTTTGGGATGGTGTGCGCAATTATGCAGCGCGCAATCATCTTAAAGCAATGAAGAAAGGCGATCTCGCTTTTTTTTATCATAGCAATGAAGGATTGGAGATCGTGGGTATAGCAAAAGTGGTAAAGGAAGCCTATCAGGACCCTACCACATCGGAAGAAGCATGGGTGGCTGTTGATTTTGCTCCGTATAAAAAACTGAAGAAACCGGTGGGGCTGGCAGAGATCAAAACCAAAAAAGAGCTTGCGAACATGGCATTGGTAAGGCTTGGCCGCTTATCTGTTCAGCCGGTAACGGATAAGGAATGGGAAACGGTTATGAAGATGGCCGGAGAGCAATAAGAGATCAGGAAAAAACAGCATTTATCGTTTTTTTAAGCCTACTCTTTTTCTGTTTTTGAACTAATTTTCCAGAAACAAGATCTCTTGGCAAAACAAAGAAAACACCTGGTCGTTCTCTCCGGTGCAGGAGTAAGTGCAGAAAGCGGATTGAAAACCTTTCGTGACAGTGATGGTTTATGGGAAGGATATGATGTGAGAGAAGTAGCCACTCCGGGAGCATGGAAACGTAATCCTCAATTAGTGCTTGACTTTTATAATATGCGCCGTCAGAATGTGGCAGAAGCCCTTCCCAATGCTGCGCATATTGGTCTGGCGGAACTGGAAAAGGATTATAACGTCACCATCGTTACGCAAAATATAGATGATCTGCATGAAAGAGCCGGCTCTTCCAGGGTAGTGCATTTGCATGGCGAAATATTCAAGATGAGAAGTGAAAGGGATGAAGAAACATTGTATGAGATCCGTGGAGATATGAAGCTGGGGGATAAGGATAAACGCGGTCATCAGTTAAGACCGGCCATTGTGTGGTTTGAAGAGCCTGTACCAAAAATGGAAGAAGCCATTCCTATTATTCATACTGCGGATATCTTTGTGGTGGTAGGCACTTCACTGGTGGTTTATCCCGCCGCAGGCCTGGTGCATTATGTGGCGGAGCATACGCCTAAGTTCATCATCGACAAAAAGATACCTTATACATCACCTATGGACAATCTTACGCTGATTGAAAAGCCTGCTACGGAAGGAGTTGCTGAATTGACCAGGTTGCTGGCACAGTTGCCTGGCTAACTTTAGGCTTTCACTAACAGCAGCCTGCTTAATATTGCGGCGAATATCCAGGTATGCAAAAGTTTTTCCTTGTTTTATTGCTTTCCCTTTGGTTGGGAGGGGTGCAGGCGCAACAGTCTTCCACGCCTTTTGAGCAGATCCGTCGTTTTACAGCTACACAAACTCCGGGGAAGGAAGACTCCGCCATCACTTATCTTACCAATACGATCAAAGAAGGCATTCATTATTTGTATCCCCTTTACCAGGCTATTGGCTGGGAAGATAAATTCAGGAAGCTGGAAGGCGACAAGGATTTTTATGACAACTTCAGCCAGTTCCTTTCTTCTGTCGGTGATATGCGTATGGCGGATCATTACGGAATAAAATCGTATGATACCCTGCAACGCAGTTCAAGAATGTTTATCCAGCAGGAAGTGCAGCAACTCCGCGATCTTCAATCCATCAATGCTGCCGGTTATATAGCAGGCAGGGCTTTGGATGCACAGGTGGTAATGATCAACGAAGCGCACAATAAACCCCAGCACCGTGCTTTTACTTACGGTTTACTCGAAGATTTGTATAAAGAAGGGTTCCGCTATCTTGCCATGGAGATGCTGAATAATTATCCTGATCGTTCTTTGCAGCAGTTGAATGATAAAACGGGTTTCTATGCCAAAGACCCGCTTGCAGGCGAGCTTATCAGGAAAGCCTTATCATTAGGATATACACTTGTTCCTTATGAAGACACGATCGGTTATAAGCATACACCCACACAAAGGGATTCTGCGCAGGCTGCACATATTTATGAAGTGATCAAACATGATCCCAAAGCCAGGATACTGGTGCATGCAGGTTATGGGCATATTTCAGAAATAGGTTTGGGCAAGGATTACATTCCCATGGGACTTGCATTTAAAAAATTGAGCGGGATCGATCCTTTAACCATCAATCAAACCCTGTTCACCGAAGGCAGCAGCTTTGAGTATGGCCGTTTATACTATGATGCATTGATGCAAAAGATCAATATTGATGAACCGGTAGTGCTTTTAAAGAACAGGAATCCTGTAATGCTGATCGAACAGGAGGGATATGATATTTATGTGATCCATCCGCCTTCTGTATATAAAAACAACAGGCCCACCTGGTTTTCTTTAAATGGTGAACGAAAGGAAGTAACCATTTCCCCGCAGGAGAAAGCATTGTTCATAGTGCAGGCTTATTATGAAGATGAATACAACCGCCAGCCATTGGGAAAGATCATACCTGCTGATCAAACCTATATTACTTCAGATTATGGATACTATAGTCTTTATCTCAAACCCGGCAAATACAAACTGGTGTTCAGGGATGTTGGTTACAAGGAATTAAATGTCAGGGACAAGGAAGTGAAATAGTGATGCTGTTTAAATATCACTGCTTTCCACAAAACTGATCCCGTTCTCCGCCAGTTCTTTCAACACCGGCTCGTATATTTCTTTATCTGTGGGAATATGCAGGCCGGTTAGTTTCAATGTTCCTCTAAGAATAAGTTTTGCAGCGATGGCCAATGGCAATCCTACTGTTTTGGCCATGGCTGTTTTTAAGCTGTCTTCACCTTTCACTATCAGTGAGCTTTGAATATTTGCCGGCTTGCCGGCATCTTCATAGCCAAACTCGTGCAGCATAACGATCATGTCCCTGTCTTCCGGCTGCAGGCTTAGCTTGGTTTCCACTGCCACCTGCAACAGGTCGGCAGCACTGCAAAGCCCTTTATTCACCAGGGTATTTTTATCCTCCAGCCCAAGGAATAATAATTGTTTGGCAGTAAGGTTTGCTTCTTGTAGCTGTTGGTTCACCCATTGGCTGAAGCCATGGGTGTCTAAATGTTCCCGGAATACTTCCTGCAAACTTTTACCATCACTTTGATAAGCGGGCGTTTCATCCGTCAGTTTCAGGTCAACGATATGTTTCCAGCCAGCCATAAAATCAGGATGGCGGAGAGTGGTGCGGATAAAAGTGGTGGTTTCTTCCAAACCATATAGCGGCGCATAGCTTAATGAATCCCGGTTGGGGTACCAACTGAAAACATCATGTCCCGGCACGGTCACCAAACGATCAGGAGTAAATAATTTTTCATAAGGCACTTGTACATCTTTACCATTCTCCCGGTAATGAGCGCCGGCTTTTCCGGCCAGTATGATATTGCGCGGGTTCCAGCTTATCTTATAATGCCAGGGATTGTCATCGCTTTCGGGAGCGACCAGCCCTCCACAGTGGGAACGGAATGAGGTTATTTTTCCCCCTTTTTTCCGGATGCCGTCAATGATCTTCATCGCGCTCATGTGATCGATGCCCGGGTCAAGCCCCATTTCACAAAGAAAAATCAACCCTTTGTCTTTTATCGCAGCAGCCATGGAGCGCATTTCATTGTCCACATAAGAAGCGGTGAGCAGGCTTTTACCAAGCTGCAGGCAATCTTTTGCAACAGTGTTATGCAACACCGGCGGCAGCATGGAAATAACGAGGTCAGCCTCGCTGATATGCTGACTGCGTTTACCGGCATCACGGATATCAAAGGAAACGGCTTCGCCGGAAGGGGAGTGGTTGATCTTTTCATGGGCCAGTTGCAGGTTGGCATCTGCTACCACCAGTTTCCAGTTTTCTGCGCTTGCATGCTGCAACAAATAATCGATTAAAACCGTAGCAGATTTGCCGGCCCCGAACAAAAGTATTTTCTTCATGTAACAAATATCCTAAATAGTTAAAACCCTTGGCATTTTATTTGAAACCCCTAAGCATTAATAAAATAAAGTTTTATGAAATGAGCCATAAGGATTCTGCACACTTATCATAAAGAGTGTCTGGCGAATTCCATATGGCAATTTTAACCATTAAAAATTAACAGATGAAAAAAGTACTTGTAGCTGTATTGCTGCTGACCGGCATGGCCGGTTATAGCCAGAGTCTTACCGGTGGTTTGAAAGCGGGCGTCAACGTTTCCAATTTCACCGGCGGTGATTTCAGTTCCGTTGATAAAAAAGCATTGATAGGATTTCATGCCGGCGGCTTTTTGAACATTGGGTTCGGCGCATTTTCCATACAGCCGGAAGCAATGATATCAACACAGGGAGCGAAAGCTGAGGATGTAAGTGGCAGTTATGACTGGAAGCTGACTTATATCACTGTGCCCGTTATGGCCAGATTCAAAACGGCTGGCGGCTTTTACCTGGAAGCAGGTCCGCAGGTTGGTTTCAAGATCGATGAAAGCATCGGTAATCAAACCATCAACGATTTTGCAAAAGGGCTTGATCTTTCCATTGGTGCAGGCCTCGGATTCCAGACTATAGGAGGATTTGGCATAGGTGCCCGTTACATGGCAGGGCTTTCAAAAGTGGGTGATTTCAGTGGTTCTAATATTGATCCTGATTTCAAGAACAGTGTGATACAGGCGGGGATTTCTTATACGTTTGGTAAATAGTAGCTGGGGGTTAGAGCATGTTGCGAATATTTATAAAATAAAGGGGTCGGATAGATAATACTATAGTAATACACCAGCCCCTTTATTTGCCTTTTTGGTCTCAATTTTTTGATAAAACCTTCATCTTTGCAAGACCCCGCTTATAGTAATGCGTAGCTACTTCGTGTAGTAACAACAACTGTCAATGGAGCGCTGCCTGAATGGAAGCTTTAAGAACATTGAATCCCTTATCATCCTTGCTGCTGATATTATGATAAACAATCACTCCTTCTTTGTCAATTAAAAAATACTGAGGAATATATTCAATCCCGTATAGCTGGCGCAGTGACTGATCGAAAGAACCAACCGGTAATCGGAATTTAGCCAGATCAAGCGCTTGCGGCCAGCTTAACCGATAGCGTTTTAAGGCCTTTTGCCAGGTCTTTTCCTGCAGATCGATAGAGACAGAGATCATCTGTAACCCCTTTGGAGTGTAAAGAGCGGCGATGCTGTCCAAGATCGGAAAGCTTTCAATACATGGTGCGCAATTGGCGTTCCAAAAGCAAAGCAACACAACAGATCCTTTGGCGGTAGATAACTGGAAAGAAGCCCCCTTGGCTGTAGTGATCGCAAAATCAGGGGCAAGATTCGAAAGGCCAACAGCAAGTAACTGGTGCAGTTCCTCTTGGATTGAACTGCCTAACACTGTATGCCGCAACTGGGGAGAAAAACGTTGGAAAATACGCTGAAGGCTATCGATTCCCAGTCTCATGCGGGCGGAGTTGTCGGAAAGCAGATGATAACCGAACAAGTATAAGGCAGCATATCGATCGGTATGCTGAAGAAAATAAGTAACCTTTGCAGCAAGTAACTGTTGGCGCAAAACAAGAATCATGGAATCTTGTACCTGGAGCTGGTGAATAGAGCTACCTTTTGTCTTTAATTGCGTTAATTGCCTCCAACTTGAAGTAAGAGAATCAGTCGGTGATTGAATCGCCCGTTGATACGCGTTGAAGACATTAATTGAAGAAACTCGAGAACTGGTGTCAATACCAATGGTGTGCAGAATAGAATCATGATAGAATCTAATCGAGTTGGATCCTGGCTCTATCTCAACGAGCTGACTAAAGACGGGTACGCCCTGCAATTGCCCGACCAGCAGTACGATACCGTAAGGATCTTTCAATGCCCCGCGAAAGAGCATGCCCTTGTTTTCTTTGGCAACTGACTGTACATCAATTACATTCGGTTGCTGGATTTTCAGCACAATAGTGTCAATAGACCTCGTGCGCTCAAAACCGACATGGAGAGCGAAAGCCTGCTGTCCCGTGGCCATAAGACAGCTAAATAAGAGCGAAAAGATAAATATCAGTTTCATTGGAACAGGGTAAAGTTTGGGGGACAATGAAGTGCCCCCCAATAAGGAAATTATTGGGCACAGACCCAGTTATAATCGCTATGACCACAACAGCACCGTGTTTCGCCATTGCTGCCAATAGGTTCAGTTGAGCAGACATATTGGAGACCATTTTCTTCATGGCAGACCACACCATCTCCGGCGCAGCTCGTTCCACCGCCACCTACTGGAGGATTCCCACCTTTGATTTGTTTCATTTGATCTCTGGATAAGATCCGACCTGATAAGTTTGTCATAATTATAAAATTAATATTACTAAATCTTCCTGGATTAAGGTACCGGGAATTGACCTTCTTTGCGCAAAGAATATTTTAAAGAAATCCCTTCAAATCCTGGATTTCATAGCCTTCTGGTAATTGATAATGGTCGAAGAAATACGTGGGAGTAAATTGGATATCAGTTTGTTTACACCATGCTCGCATGCGATCCATCGATGAGACGGTAAGTGAGGTCGGCTGAAAAGCTTTATATCTTTCCAAAAATTGATCTGATGTTAATGAACCAAGATACCAGTCGTCCAATGCCTGGTGAAAAACCTTTGCGGAAGCTTGCAGATAAATGGACATGAATTTTTCAACCATCAGGTTGACACGGTCGTTAGGATTTTCTTTAATGCCAGAGAAAATGATTTGAATCTTCAGATTCTGACGGTTGAGCAGTTCATTAATTTTTGTATGTGCACGCCGACAAGGTCCACAAAATGGATTACAAACCTTGGTTAATACATGCTCGGCTCGAGGATTGCCGAATACGATACCTAAAGTATCATCAGCGATGGTGTGCTTTTGCTGCACAAGAATGGAATAAAACACCTTTGGATTTCTATAAATTTTGTTACCAACTTGATTAGCCGTTTTTAAAGCAATATTTGTTTGAAGCACTCTCTTTGTAAAGATCCAGAAGATTACAGGAATACTAAAGCTGAGTAATACAAATTGCAGAGAGGCAATATTCACAGATAAGGAAGGTGTGGACGTAAGATAAGTATAAATCGAAACGCTGGCTTCAAGTAATAAGAGCCCCTGAATATACAAGCACAATTTACACCATTGTTTGGCAACTTTCCATTGATAAATGATGGAATAAGCAATATAAGGAACCGCAAACAGGCTGAGCCAGAAAATACTGGCGAACGGAGAAGTATTCGAAACGGCTCCGATGAACAGAAGAAAAAGCCCTCCGGTGAAATAATAAAAGCCAACTTCGCTCCAACTGAGTAAGCCAAAGAGTTTGGCACCATTGGACGAAAGCACGGCTGAACAATTGACTTTGCGATTGCTGCTGCAAATCTGATGTAATGCTGGATTTGTTTGGTCTATATCAAACCATAAAAGTAAGCTGGCGATGATCGTGCCGGTAAACTTGGAAAAATAAAAGAGAGAGAAATAGGATATGCCTGCATCAGAATAAACGCTTGATACAATCAACAATAAGCCAAGGATCAAAATGGCGGGCAGTCGCAATTGTCCAATGATCTCGGCCTTTCTGTTGGATTTATATTGATAATCACCGGAACGTTGATTGGTTGAAGGAACTAATACAATGTTTTCCCACTTACGAGCGAAATCTTGAGGTGAATATAACGCATCTTTTCCTTTGTCGTCGACGTATTGAATCCCATTATCCATCGATTTAACGAGAAGGAATTTTTGATCTTTTGTATAGACAAGGAAGGGAGGTGTCAATTGAGCGAGATCATCCTGCGTGGTCTCTATTGCCCAGTTATCGACATTCCAGGTTCTTAAGGTATCGCTGACACTTAATAAACTGGGATAATCCACGTGATTTTCCAACGTCTCGATGATTGATTTATTTGTGACAGGCACCTGGAGTGCTTTGAACAACTGGATGGTGGCTAGGGTTGCATTGTTATGACTGGTCTTTTCAAGAGAAAACAGTTGCTTCATAATACTTGGGTGTTGATGTGCTTTTAGCAATAGACGATAGAACGGCGAATGAACGAGGGCGAAATCATGTTATACAGGATCAAAGCTGTCAATCAGAAACTGACAAAGTCATTGACATATATACGATAGATACAAGAAAAAAGAATAGGACTAAACATTGTTGATGAGAAGTCAAAATGAATCTTTTCATGGATGAAGTCGGTTAGTGTTTAAATGGAAGTTAATAGTTTTTTTAAATTTTGAATAAAGTGAATTTTTAGACTAAGTATTAACTCTTATAGCGGCCAATTTTATTTAATGACCTTAAGTAAATAGGAATTGGCAGTTTGTGCCGGTTCAATTATTTTGCTGTATTGGTATTGCAGGTAAATGTCCAAAAGAAAAGGCCACATCTTGATAAGAACAATTCTCATGTAAAAATAAGTTTACTCTAATTAAATTAATACTATTAATTTAAATTTCTAATTTATCTGGATGAGTTTTCCCTTTTATAAACAACACGACAAAATGGACTGCGGACCGGCCAGTCTTAAAATGATAGCGAAATTTTACGGAAGGAAAATTTCGCTCCAGGAGTTGCGCGATCGCATGCAAATAGGAAAAGAGGGCGTAAGCCTCCTTGGGGTAAGTGATACTGCAGAAGCAATAGGCTTCCGGACTTATCCGGCGAAGCTGACTTATCAGTCACTTGTACGTGATGCAACATTGCCTGCCATACTTCATTGGAATCAAAATCACTTTGTGGTTCTTTACAAGGTAAAAAAAGATAAGGTATTTGTTGCAGATCCCGGGGAAGGGCTCGTTTCAATGACTGCAAACGATTTTAAAGCTCAATGGATCAGCGATAGGGAGGATGGTCAGGGTAAGGGAATAGCTCTGCTACTGGAGCCTTCCAAAACTTTTTATGATCAACATAACGAGTCGCTTGCATTTGAAAAGACTGAAAAGAGCAATAACGGGTTGTATTTTGCCAACATCTTCCAATATATAATCCGTTATAAGAAACTATTTGTTCAACTTGTAGTCGGACTATTGGTGGCAAGCCTTCTTCAATTGTTTCTACCCTTCCTGACCCAAAGTGTTGTTGATACAGGCATTAATACGGCTAATATACATTTTGTTTATATCATATTGATTGCCCAACTCGCCTTGTTTGCAGGTAGATTAACGGTTGACTTTATCAGAAGTTGGATATTACTCCATATAAGCACAAGGATCAATATTTCTATACTGGCCGACTTCCTTATTAAATTGATGAAGCTTCCAATTTCATTTTTCGACAGCAAGCATACCGGTGATATTCTGCAGCGTATGAATGACCATAAACGCATTGAAACATTTCTTACGGGATCATCATTAAACATACTGTTCTCGATGCTTAACTTGGTTATCTTTTCCGTTGTGCTTGCTTTTTTTAATACGGGAGTGTTTGCTGCCTTTGCAACATCCAGCATTCTTTACATGGCATGGGTATTGATTTTCCTGAAAAAAAGAAAAACTTTGGATTATCAGCGGTTCGGAGTAGCTGCAAAAGGGCAGGGCATCACTATTCAGCTTGTACAGGGAATGCAGGATATAAAGCTAAATGGAGCGGAACGGTCAATGCGGGGAAGCTGGGAAAGGATACAGACAAGAATATTCGAACTGGATATGAAATCTCTATCCATTAATCAATGGCAACAAGCCGGTGCATTTTTCATTAATGAGGGTAAAAATATTTTTATTACATTCCTTTCTGCGAAGGCCGTGATAGAAGGACAAATGACGTTAGGCACTATGCTTGCAGTACAATACATCATCGGTCAGTTGAACAGCCCGATTGAACAAATGGTTGGATTTATACAAAGCTGGCAAAATGCTAAAATAAGTATGGACCGGTTAAATGAGATCCACAAAATGGATGATGAAGAAATTGAAAGCCAATTTCAGCAACAGGAAATTCCTCCTTCATTTTTGCAAAGGGTAGTCGGAGGTAATGATGTCAAATCAGCTAACATTTTATCTGGATCATACCTGGAAATGCAGACTGGTGATACTTCGACGGACAGACAAGCGACGACATCTTCGTTTTCAAACGGGAATATGGACGTTTCTTCAATATCTATGCGTGATCTAACCTTTGTCTATCCGGGAGCTGGCAACGAACCCGTATTGAAAGATATCAATCTTCTTATACCCAAAGGAAAAACTACTGCCATTGTCGGCTCTAGCGGAAGTGGTAAAACCACGTTGTTAAAGCTTTTGTTGAAATTTTACGAACCACAAAAAGGAGAAATCAGGGTTGGTGATATTTCTCTTTACAATATTAGTGCAAAAAAATGGAGAGAGCACTGTGGTGTTGTGATGCAGGAGAGCTTTATATTTTCTGACACTATCGCAAAGAATATCGCCGTGGGTCAGGAAAGGGTAGATATGAACAGGCTTCGTCACGCTGCTGAAATAGCTAATATACAAACCTTCATTGACAGCCTGCCTCTTGGCTTCAATACAAAAATAGGACTTGAAGGAACAGGTATCAGTATGGGGCAAAAACAACGGATACTCATTGCACGTTCAGTCTATCGTGACCCTGATTTCATTTTATTTGACGAAGCAACCAACAGCCTTGATGCAAATAATGAAAAAACGATCATTGGAAACCTTGAATCCTTTTTCAAAGGAAGGACCGTGGTGATCGTCGCTCATCGGCTAAGCACGGTAAATAATGCAGACCAGATTATTGTACTTAACAAGGGTACAATCACAGAAAGAGGCACTCATCAAGAGCTGACCAATCTAAAAGGTGAATACTATCAATTAGTAAAAAATCAATTGGAGCTGGGCGCATAAAACCTATCATATGCCTGAATCAAATTTATCAGATATACGGGAAGAAGTATTAAGCGAGGAGGTACAGGATATACTTACCTACCGGCCAAAATGGATTATCAGGAACGGGAACATCCTTTTGCTGGTCATTGTTCTGCTAATGCTTGCTACAACATGGTTGATACGTTACCCGGATATTATCACTTCATCTGCAAGGTTAAAAGCGCTGAACCCTCCTAAACAGATTGTGGCCAGAACAAATGGCAAGCTGATAAAACTATTCGTGCAAAATGGCGAGACCACTCAGCAGGATTCTCACCTTGGACTGTTGGAGAGTACTGCTGATTATGGTCAAATGATGAAATTATTGCAATGGGTTGATTCGATGGTTGCCAAACTTGAGGCCGGAGAGATTGGAAAAGCTATCGAACTGCCAGTACCTATGTTATCAGCTTTAGGAGAGGTGCAGGTGCAATACCAGACTTTTCAAAACCAGTTATCCCTTGCAAGACAAACGATCAGATCGGGCTATTATGAAAAAAAGAAAGCAGCCCTTAAAGTAGACTTGCAATATATGGCATCACTTAATAAGAATGTTGCCGATATGAAGGAATTACAGGAACAAGATCGAGCATTGCAGGAAAAAGAACTGGAAGCTTATGAAAAGCTGGCAAAGGAAAAGGTGATCGCCCCTCTGGAATTAAATCAATACCGGAGCCGGTTACTTGCTAAGGACCAGGGACTGGAACAAACGAGTTCACAGGTTATTAATGGAGACATCAGTACGCACCGAAAGCAAACCGAGCTTCTCGACATCCAAAAACAGATACTCGACCAGCAACAACAATTTCAGTCATCGTTATTGGAATTAAAAAGTCAAATCGAAAAATGGGTACAACAATACGTATTGGTAGCCCCTGAAGATGGGGCCGTATTGTTTGTATCAACACTCAATCAAAACGAACCGGTGCAGAACGGGCAGCCACTATTCTATATACAACCTGAAAAGTCTGATTTTTATGTTGAACTCATAGTAGGGCAAAAAGGATTCGGAAAAGTGAAAAAAGGACAAAAGGTAATCCTTCGGGTCGACGGATTTCCAAGTGATGAATTCGGATACCTGTCCGCCAATATTGATTATCTGGCTACAATCCCTACCCGGTCCGACAGTTTTCTGGTGAAAGCCCAACTAGAAGATGTGTTATATACAAACTACGGGAAGAAGCTGCTCTTTAATGATAATATGACGGCGCAAGCAGAGATCATTACTGACAACCGAAGACTTTTTGAGCGGTTCTTCTCAAGTTTCAGATCATTATCAAGAAATTAATCAACAAATAGTTTATGGAGGCCCTGTTAATATATTAATAGGAACTTTTAGCCAACTCATTTGCCTGCCTGCTACCTATCCTTACTATTTTAAATTCCACTCTCACTCCACGGTTGGTATCAGGAACACGTACAGTGGCAGATTCATTTGCTGAAATAGATTTGAATTGTATCATTTCCGTTTTAACCGGCTGATCATTGGGCTTGATATATTGCAATTCCACCGTTACCTGGTCAAGATTGAATTTGGAACGGTTCATTACGGTCAGCTCCAGGTTGCGGATACCGCCTAATGCCACGCGTTTATAATCATTGCTGCTTACCGTTACCTGATTTCCCCAACCGGGAAGTGTTCTTTCCGGAGAGGAAGAACGATCTGGTGTAACAGATGATAATGTCTTTCTTTCCGGGTTTTCTTTTTGTTCGGATGATCTCACCGCACGTGTTCTTTCACCGGTAACAGGATCTTTATCTGCTGCGGTATAATCCTGTTGGGCAATAACCGGTTCCTCTTTTAATTGCGGAGCAGGCATTACTGCTTTTGCTTTTGAAGAAGGAACAATAGTTTCTTTTTCTGCAGAAAGATCATCGTTGTTCGTGGAAGGGATCTGTGATGAAGCCAATGGTTGGGACTTGTGCTCCTGCGTTTGCAGAACTGGTGGTTCTGATTCTACCACAGGAGGTATGGCAGTTGTGGACGGATCATCCGCCACAGAAGGGTTTGCTGATTCAGGTCCTGCAGAAGGAGTATTGGTTGCAAGCGTCGCGTTGGAAGCAGGTATTTTTGCAAGATTATCGTTAGCTGCCGGCTTTGACTGAAGAATAAATCCTACCAGCACACCGATCCCGATCAGTCCACCTATAATGGCTGCTCTTTTCAGGCTTACTTTCCAAAAGCTTTTTCTTGCGATCCTTTCTTTCCTTTCCCTGAGTGTTTTCACATACATATCCTTGATCTCATCAAGGGGCTGCGAATATTTTATTTTGGCAACAGGGTTTTCCGTAATGCTGATCGTTTCATTCAGATCTGTTGCCGTATAATCCGGGATCGGGGTGGGGGTGGGCTTTGGAACAGGGGCCGGCTTGGGCGTTGCTGCCGTTTTCTTTTCGGAAGCATAGCTGGGCAGGGTAACGAATACTGATTTTTTGGCCACATATTTCTGTTGTTCTGCAATGGCAACTTTAGGAGCATAAGCCTGGTGTGCTACAGGGATTTCTTCCCGGGGAGCGGGCACGGGATCTGTTTGCTTAGCAGTGCCGGGCTTTTTGAAGAACCGGTCGAAGGGCTGTTCTTCGACCTTCGGGGCATAAGGCTTCAATTCATCAATTTCACTGGGATAGCGCCAGGCCGCACTTTTTCCGGGGATCCATACCAGGTCATAGGCTTTCAGGCCCATTTTTAGCAATTCTTCCAGGGAGAAAGGCCCTGTTTCCTTGTTATCGCGCAGAAGGAGATAATTTACCATAACATTCTCTATTGGTAGATTAACTAAACGTAAAATCCATGCCGTCAAGTGCAAAGAGGATGTTATAAAACTCCTATTTTCCTGCTGTTGCACAATAATCCACAGCCGTGGAAAAATAGGGCAAAAAACAGTTTTGTTTGTCAGGTTTTGAGCCCCAAAAAAAGTAGATTTGCAAGCCCTTAAAAGCCTTGATTTTGAAGGGTAAATAACAAAGATCCCTAATAATTATGGAAGAGAATTTTGGACCTCAGGAAACGAATGATATTGACCGCATTATTCCGGTAAATATCGAGGAGCAGATGAAGACCGCTTATATCGACTATTCCATGTCGGTGATCGTAGGGCGGGCCCTCCCGGATGTAAGAGATGGCTTCAAGCCGGTGCACAGGCGCATTTTGTATGCAATGAATGAGCTCGGGCTGAACCACAACAAACCCTATAAAAAATCGGCCCGTGTGGTTGGTGAAGTATTGGGTAAATACCACCCGCATGGCGATTCTTCTGTTTATTTTGCCATGGCCCGTCTTGCGCAGGAATGGAACATGCGATATACACTGGTTGATGGCCAGGGTAATTTCGGTAACCAGGACGGCGATGATCCCGCAGCAATGAGGTATACCGAAGTAAGGCTCGACCGCTTGGGCGAGCACATGCTCGACGATATCGAAAAAGACACGGTAGATTTCCAGCTCAATTTTGACGATTCTGAAAAGGAACCGTCCATACTGCCTACACGTATCCCGCAACTGCTGATCAACGGCAGCAGCGGCATCGCCGTGGGCATGGCCACGAACATGATGCCGCATAACCTTTCGGAAGCGATCGATGGTTGTGTTGCCTATATCGATAACCGCGAGATCACGATCGATGAACTGATGCAGCATGTGAAAGCACCCGATTTCCCGACTGCCGGCATCATTTACGGAATGGAAGGAGTGAAGGCTGCGATGCATTTCGGCAGGGGCCGTGTGGTGCTGAGAGGCCGTTTGCATATTGATACAAAACCCAGCGGCCGCGAGCAGATCATTATCACAGAAGTGCCTTACCAGGTGAACAGGGATTCACTCACCAACCGTATCGGTGAACTGGTGAATGAAAAACTGATCGAAGGAGTGGCGCATGTGAACAATGAATCGAACAACAAGGAAGGCACCCGGATCGTGATCGATCTGAAAAGGGATGGGGTAGCCAATGTGATCGTTAACCAACTCTATAAGCTCACTGAACTGCAAACTTCTTATGGCATCAACAACGTTGCCATTGTGAAGGGAAGGCCCAGAACACTGAACCTGAAAGAGCTGATCAGCGAGTTCGTGGAGTTCCGTCATGAAGTGGTTGTCCGCCGCACCCAGTTTGAATTAAGGGAAGCAGAAAAACGGGCACATATACTGCAGGGCTACCTGATAGCGCTGGACCACCTGGATGAAGTGATCACCATGATCCGCAATTCAGCCACGCCAGAGATCGCGAAAGAGAATCTCGTGAATGCAGGTTGGGGACTGGATGAAGTGCAGGCCAAAGCCATACTGGAATTGCGTTTGCAACGCCTTACCGGCATGGAAAGGGAGAAGATCAAGGAAGAATATGATGAATTGATGAAGTTGATCGGAGAGTTGAGAGAATTGCTGGCCAATGAAGCGCTCCGTTATGGTGTGATCAGAAAAGAACTGCTGGAGATCAAAGAAAAATATGGTGATGAACGGAAGACCGAGATCACTTACCTGGACAATGAAGTGCGCATTAAAGACCTGATCAAAGAAGAAGATGTGGTGATCACGATCTCACATCTTGGTTATATAAAACGCACACCGGCAGATGAATACCGTGCGCAGCGCCGTGGCGGCCGGGGAGTGATCGGCGGCAAAACAAGGGACGAGGATTATATTGAACATCTTTTCGTAGCTTCCACCCACCATAGCATGCTGTTCTTTACAGAAAAGGGAAGATGCTACTGGCTGAACGTTTACGAAATACCTGAAGGAGAGAAAACCAGCAAGGGAAGGGCGATCCAGAACCTGATCCAGTTACCCCAGGATGATAAGATCCGCGCCATCATTGATGTGAAAGATCTGAAAGACGAAGAGTTTGTAAGATCACACAATATTGTACTTTGTACCAAGAAGGGGATCATCAAGAAAACAGAATTGCTTGATTTCAGCCGTCCGCGCCAGACAGGTGTGAACGCCATTACCATCAACGAAGGTGATGAACTGCTGGAAGCAAAAATGACCGATGGCAATTCCGAGATCATGATGGCAGTGAAGAGCGGCCGTGCGATCCGCTTCTCCGAGAAAAAAGTGCGGGCAACAGGCCGTGGCGCCATTGGAGTGGCAGGCATTGAAGTGGAGGATGCGAACGACGAAGTAGTTGGTATGATTTGTGTAAACCCAGAAACCGATGCATCCAAAACAGTGCTTGTGGTAAGTGAAAAAGGATTTGGAAAAAGGACACCGGTTGATGAGTACCGCTTTACGAACCGTGGTGGTAAAGGCGTCAAAACCATTAACGTAACGGAAAAAACCGGTAGCCTGGTAGGTATGTTGGATGTGGCGGAAACACAGGACCTGATGATCACCTGCAGAAGTGGTGTAACGATCCGGATGAAAGTAGCCAATATCAGCGAACAGGGAAGAGCCACCCAGGGTGTAAAGCTGATCAGGCTGGATGAAGGCGATGAAATAGCGGCTATCACCAGGCTGGATGAGGAGCAAACAGACACGGCGCAGCCGGCCACACCTGAAGCAGGAGGCGATGACGCAACGGATACGGCAGCAAATACATCTTCAGAAAACAACACGGAGGAATAAAGTGGATTGTATGTTTTGCTATTTTATTAATTTATCTATCAATTCAATTTAAATAATGAAAAAGACCACATTCATTTTAACGATGCTGACGTTTGCCATTATGGGCCAGGCACAGCGCTATGATGATATCAAAACCAAACTTTTTGTAAATCAGTTTGCAGAAGCCAAAAAGGAAATCGACAAGGGTATGGCGAATGCCAAATTCGCTTCCAAGCCCGAGGCGTTTATCCTCAAAGCAACGGCGTATGCTGCTGTTGCAGATGATCCTGCCAATGCAGCGGAAGCCGATCAATTGCGGGAAGAGGCTTATGCAGCTTTTGCGAAATACAGGGAAATGCAACCCGATCTTTCCCTGATGGCTGATATCCCTTATAAAAATGCACCGTCTTATCTGCACACTACTTATTTCAATGCAGGCTACAAGGATTACCAGGAAAAGAAATGGGCTGCAGGCCTGCCAAAATTTGAAAAGGCAGTGGCTTTGTCCGATTTCATGATCGAGAAAAAATTATTCGGCGCCCCAATGGACACCAACAGCCTGATCCTTGCAGGTATCATGGCGGAGAATGATAATAAAACAGAAGTGGCAGCTAAATATTATGGCCGCCTGGCTGATGCCAAGATCCAGGGACAGGGTTTTGAAGACATCTACAAGTTCCTGGTCCGTTACAATTTCACCAAAAAGGATATGGCTGCGTTTGATAAATACAAAGCGCTTGGCGCCGAGCTTTATCCGCAAAGCGAGTTCTTCAAATACGACAAAACAGATTTCGCTGTAGGTCTTGAAGAAACCTTTGATGCAAAGATCAAATCGCTGGAGCAGGTGCTGGCGAATGATCCCACCAATTATAAATCGAGTCTTCTGCTTGGCCAGCTTATTTATGACACGCTTTATTCGGATAAGGAAGGAGCAGTGAAGCCCGCCAATGCTGCAGAACTGGAAACTAAAATGATTGCCACGTTCAAGAAATCGGCGGAAAACAATCCCAATGAAGTATTGCCCAACCTTTATCTCGGCGAATACTATATCAACAAAGCTGCAGCCATCAACGAAAAGAAAGACGCACTGGCTGCTGAGATCAAAAAGGCTACCAAGCCCGGCGCTCAGCCATCCAAAGAAAATGTAGCGAAAAGGGATGCGCTCGACAAAGAGTTTGATGAGAATTACGAAGCTGCAAGAGTTTCTTATGAAAAAGCCGCCGAGCTGTTTGCTAAAAAAGGATCGCTTACCGGTCCTGAAAAACAACAGTACAAAAATGTGGCTGGCTATCTCGGAGATATTTATACGTACAAAAAAGATAGGGCCAAAGGCAAACCTGCTGATGTTGCGAAATATGCAGAGCAGGAGAAGAAATGGAATGATCTGTATGGATCGATCCGTTAAGCTTTGGTAGGATGGAATTTGAAACGGCTTCTGAAAGGGAGCCGTTTTTTTGTGGGATCGGGGAGTTTGGTTACAGGGTTTTTGCCAGTAAAGGCGGTAAGGAGGTGCGGTCAAGGGAATAGTGAAGATAAATTGAAAATATTATATTTAACATAATATAAATTATAGGAAAAATATAGCTGCGTAGCCGGCCTTTGCCCGTGGCTTTGTGCGGTTTGCAAATTTCCTAGCTTCGCCAATTACGGAGAATTAGAGTTAGCGGCTATTTTACGTATCACCAGGGAAACAACAAAAGTGAAATGTTTGAACAATTCAGAAATAGATTTCAGCTTAACGATGATAACTGGAACGACTACATAAATTGTTTCAACCGAATTGAAGTTCCTGCCAAAACCATCCTTCTAAACGAAGGTGAAGTGTCAAAAAAGATGTTCTTAATTGAAAAAGGCTGTATCCGTGTATGGTTTAACAACAACGGGAAAGATATTACTTCCCAGTTCTTCTTCGAAAATGAAACGGTTGCTTCAATCGAAAGTTTCAGGAAACATATTCCGAGCCCGACTACCATAGAAACCATTGAACCCAGTGTTGTTTGGTGGGCACATAAAAAAGATATAAATAGAATACTCGAAGAAATAAAAGAAATTCCAGTGTTAAGAGATATGTTTATCGATAAAATATTTGAGCGGACATTTGATTATATGAAGTACTTTTTTTCCTCTATCAAAGACACGCCACAGCAACGCTATCTTGACCTGATAAAAGAAAGGCCTGAAATAATAAAGCGGGTCCCCCAACATTACATTGCCTCCTATTTAGGGATTTCTACCGTCCATCTTAGTCGCATAAAAGGCAAACTGGCAAAAGAAAAAAAGTGATCCGGATTTGATAACAAATGTTATCGTACGCAACTTGGAACGGATTGTAGCTTTGGTGCAAAACTCTAACAAATGAAAGCAGCAGTAGTATTTCAAAAAGGTGAAATGCCAAAATATGTAGAAAAGTTTGCAGAACCGCAAGTTCAAAATGAAAACGAAGTATTGATTTCGGTAAAAGCATCAGCCGTAAAAAATCTCGACAAAATGCGGGCAAAGGGCGAGCATTATTCCACGCAAAACGAAGATTGGACAGCAAAAGTGATAGGCGGCGACGGTATCGGTTTACTCGCAGACGGAACACGGGTTTACGGAATCGGTGTGAGTGGAATGATGGCCGAAAAGGCAATTGTAGAAAAAGACAGGATCGTAAAACTGCCTGAGGGTATTGATGACGCGACGGGTGCGGCTTTGCCAAATGCAGTTATGGGCTCTTCTATGGCATTGCGCTTCAGAGCCGATCTACAAAATGGTGAAACTGTTTTAGTGAATGGAGCAACAGGCGTTACTGGAAAAATGGCGGTACAGATTGCAAAACATTATGGCGCAAAAAAAGTGATTGCTACAGGCAGGAATGAACAATCATTACAAGAATTGCTATTGTTGGGCGCTGATGAAATTATTCCACTTAAACAGGATGACGAAGGTTTTATTTCCCAAATCAAAAATACGCACAAGCAAAATCCGATCGATGTTGTGATTGACTATTTGTGGGGACACAGCGCTGAGCTGATCTTATCTTCACTGAAAGGCAATGGGGGATTTTCATGCCGTACACGTTTTGTTACAGTTGGTGGTATGATGAGTGATACTATTACTTTGTCATCTTCCATTTTGCGCTGCAAATGGAAAATTAAAAATAGAAACCAAAAATGTTGCGCTCAAAGACATCGAAAAAGTCTGGGATATGGATATTGAAGGTGGAAAACGCCTGGTAATTTTAATCTGATCAATTTACTAAAAACTACAGGCCCTACCCTCGCCTTGCTGTTTCTAAGCTGAATCTGCAGGATCTTCCTCACTGTAAGCATGGCTTAGCTCTGGTTATTTCCAGGTCGCGGCTGATTATTTTCAGGCCAATACCCAATTTTAGAGAATTATGAAAAAAGATTTGGAGGATTACGAAATTTCCGTAGATTTACGAAAAATTCGTAGATATGGAGTTTCTCACCCACTCTGAAGAAGAAACGATGCTGGCAATATGGCGTACCGGAGAAGGCAACGTAAAGGCCTTTATGCAATATTTGAATGAGGGCCTGCCATATACTACCGTGGCTTCAACAATCAAGAATTTGGAGAAAAAAGGCTATTTGAATAGACGTATGGTGGGCAATGTCTATTTGTACACGCCTACCATCACTGAAGCAGAATACAAAAAGATATTTATGAGTACTGTGGTGAAGGACTACTTTGATAATTCTTATAAAGAGTTGGTGAACTTTTTTGTGGAGCAGAAAAACCTTTCTGCTGAGGAACTGAAGGAAATTATACACGTGATTGAAAAAGGGAACTGAGCTATTAAAACAATCTGCCATGCCATTTATACTGTTGTATTTAATTAAACTTTCAATAAGCATTACCGCGGTGTTCCTGTTTTATTATCTTGTATTGCGCAGGCTTACGTTTTATAATTGGAACAGAATATATCTGATGGTGTGTACGGCATTGAGCTTCATAATAGCTTATGTGAACGTAGAACCTACTTTGCAGCGCAGTAATCTTGCCAATACGGTCTGGGTAGAATGGCTGCCACCTGTAAGCATAAATAATGCTGTTGCCCCGATCCAGAATACTACTCTACAGGCAGATACTTCGTGGAATATGAATGAGTGGGTAATCTTCATTATGCTTGCAGGAATGACGGTCATGTTACTACGATTGATAATACAGGTTCTTTCTATGAGGCGAATGCTGAAAAAAGCAGAACATTTTTCAGTGAGAGGGTTACATTTTTATCAGGTAAATGAAAAAATTATTCCCTTTTCGTTTGGTAATGCCATTTTCATAAACAGGACTTTACATACTGAAAGAGAGTTACAGGAGATCATCCGCCATGAATTTGTGCATGTAAAGCAAAAACACAGCATTGATATCCTTTGGGCAGAATTTTTATGTCTTATCAATTGGTATAACCCCTTTGTGTGGCTTATGAGAAAAGCCATCCGTCAAAATCTTGAATTTATAGCAGACGATGAAGTGTTGCAAACCGGTATAGCCAAAAAGCAATATCAGTATTCGTTGCTGAAAATAGTCAGCAATAATCAATTCGACATTGCTTCCAAGTTCAATTTCACCTCGCTTAAAAAGCGTATAATCATGATGAACAGAAACAAAACAACGAGAATGCACCTTGCGAAATTTATTTTAATACTGCCATTGGTGTCGGTGTTGCTGTTGGCTTTCAGAAAAAGTGTTTATGTCCCTTTGGTTGCCCATGAAGTGGAGAAATCTCTTTTACAGGAAATTGTTGATCCGGTAAACACAGATACTGTTGCTGTACTGTTACCATCACCCTTGCCTGTGCGGGCGGCAGTTAAAGAAATCAAGTTGCCGCCGCCGGAACAACCTGTACTTTCAACACCTGAGGGATTTACAGGATTGCAAGGAGTGATTTTTGTTAGCGGGAACCCTGAAGATAATGTAAGTCCAAAATTTGTGAATATAAATGGCAAACTTCATTATTATACCGAAGTAAATAATAAGATAACTTACTACAATCTTTACGGACAGAAGATCGACCACGATGGCAAATTACTGGCCTCAGCTCAAACGAACGCATCAGATGTACTACCGAACCAGTATATTCTTAAAGTGTATAAGGATGGTGAACTGATCAGTGCCTTTAATGACAACAAAGCGGGCCCGGCAAAGTAAATAACCAATCTATAGTTTTAATTTAATCAATTATGAAGTATGTTAAATTACTTCTGGCAATCCTTTGTCTGTACAGTAAAGGAAATACCCAGGGTCTGACAGTTATTGATCATGACTATCAGAAGGCATTAAATATCGCATCTGCGGGGAACAAATTGTTGTTTATTGATTTCTATACAACATGGTGTGTGCCTTGCAAGAAATTAGACAAACTGGTTTTTCAGAATGATTCTGTTAAACAGGTTTTGGGTAAAGATTTTGTTCTGCTAAGATATAATGCCGAGGATGATAGTGTTTTTAATTTGTCTAAGAAACATCATGTATTTATTTACCCCTCTGCCGTGGTCCTTAATAAAGATGGGTATGTGGTAAACCGGAATTACGGCTTTCATGGAGAGGATTTTCCATCTTTAAGCAATAGCGTTCTGGCATTTACAAATGAAAGCAAAGAAAGAAATACTCAAAACAAATTCATAAAAGGATATGCCAATAAAATTGATATTTCCAATTACCCAAAGTTTTATATTGATTATATTAACCGGACCAATACCAAAATTGACTCTGTAGCGGTCAGAAATTATTTTGCCGGTAATCACGATATATTTTCAGAAGAGTATTTTTCCACTTTGTTACAGTTTGGATCAGATGGTGTTCCTGAAAATATTGTGGATAGTGTACTGAAAAACAAAACAAAATATATTGATCTGTTTGGTAAAACAGACGTGGATGCAGTATTGTACATTTTTATCCGGAATAAGTTTGATAAAGCCATTGCTGAAAAGGACCCACGCAAGTTTGATGAGGCGATGATCTTCCTGATAGAAATTTTAGATAAAGGGTACGCATCAACAATACGATCTTTTAAAATAGATTTTTTAAAAGCTCAAAATAAATGGGCAGAAGTTTTTAAGATAAATGAGGACATGAAAAATAAAGGGAGTTTGAGTGAGGGAGCCATTAACTATTTTTGCTGGGATGTTTATAAAAAATGCGATGACCGGCAAATTATTGAGAAATGTATTCAATGGATGAAAGAATTGACTGACAAAAACCCCGAATACGCTTATTTAGACACGTATGCTTTTTTACTGTACAAGTCCGGTAATAAAATTGAAACAAAAAAGGTGGCTCAATTAGCACTAGAAGCAGCTAAAAAGGAAGGAGAAAGTACTAAAGGGTTGGAAAAACTACTTGAAAAACTTTAATAAACAATACCCTGCTTTCCGGAAAGGAGCTGGCTAAAGGATAAAATGCCGTGCGATGTTATTAGTGGTCTTTGTGCTTTGATATTTCAATCTTCCAGTCAGCTCCTGACCCAATCTTCTCCTCTCCCGCCAAATCCCCCCTGTTAATCGCCACAGAAAAATTCAACAAGCTATTCAAATATCCCAATGGCTTTCCTTCTGCCACATCTCCAAACGTATTCACATACGGAATCCGTTCCTGGTAAACCAATGAATCCTTATGCAAGATCCGCACATCCAAACTGTCTCCGATCCGGAAACCTGCTTTCTGAACAAGACTGTCCGGAATATTACTCCAGACATTTCCGTACTGAATATCCAATACCGGGATATTCCCTTTTAAAACACTCTCCTTTAATTCAGGCCGCTGATATGGCATCTTCACCACCGGTCGTTTAAGTTCCGGGCCAACCTGTTCAAACCTGATCTTTCCTGAAGCCAGCCTGGCCGCTGTATAAGCATATACATCACGGCCATGAAATGTGTAGGATGCTGAAGAACCCTGCCGGCGATTCACAGATTCATCGATCTGGCGCAATGAAACAATGCCGATCTCATCAGCCAGTAAAGTCAGTGTGCCATTATCTGGCGTTACGATATATTGTCCGGTTGTTGTTTCTGCTACCACCGACTGGCGATCGGTTCCCACTCCCGGATCAACTACTGATACAAACACTGTTTCCGGCGGCCAGTACGGTACTGTTTGGCTAAGCCGGTAAGCTGCTTCCCAGATATTGTAAGCAGGAATTTCATGGGTGAGATCAAACATGGGTATGCGAGAATCTATTGTATATGCTACGCCTTTCATTGCAGACACGGCGCCGTCTTTAAGCCCAAAATCTGTTTGCATCACGATTGGCTTTGGCATTGGTTTGCCGGTGCAGGCTTGCAAAGCAAGACTAAAAACGATGATGAGTGAAATCAGAAATCTGTACATTGCTGATGATTATCCGTAAAGTTATTCATTCAATCAAGATAGTTCATGAACCTGCGCGAACAACTTTTAAAAGAACATTCCAGGGCCAATTGCCTCAAAATAGTTAAATGGGTAGGCAGTTCACCGGAGCGTTTTGCTGAGCTTTTCGAATTGTTTTTGAGCAATGAATACCGTGTGGTGCAGATGGCTGCCTGGCCTGTCAGTTATGCAGTGGAAGCGCATCCTGACCTCATCCGGAAGCATTTGCCGGCCTTGCTGAAAAATCTTGAAAAGCCCGGTACGCATCCGGCTGTCAGGCGCAATTCGATACGGTTGTTGCAGCACGTGGAGATTCCGAAAAAATATCATGGCGGGGTAATGAATTTTTGTTTTGATTATATCAGTGACCCGAAAGAGAAAGCGGCCGTGAAAGCGTTCTCTTTGACAGTGTTGGAAAATCTTTCAAAGCAATACCCGGAAATAAAACAGGAACTGAAAGCGATTATTGAAGACAGATGGGATAGTGAAACACCGGCGTTCCGGTCGAGAGCGAAAAAAATAATAAGTCGTGGTTGATAAGTTTGGCGTAAAATGGTATCGCAACGAACGCAAAGGAGCCGCAAAGGACGCAAAGAAATGTTAGGCGCTAACGTTGCGTCCTTTGCGGCTCCTTTGCGTTCGTTGCGATACTCTATTGAAATTTAGTACAGCATTCTCACTTTAATCGTCTCCTTCACATCCTTTAATACCTGCAGTGCTTTATTGGAAAGCTGCCTGTCCACATCCAGCACTACATAACCAATATCCTCATTCGTTTTCAGATACTGACCAACGATATTGATATTATGCTTTGATAATTCCGTATTGATCGCTGAAAGCACACCCGGCACGTTGTTGTGTATATGCAATATCCGGTGTGAACGCTCCTGCGGCGGTAATGCCAAAGCAGGAACTGTATGGGAACCAAACGTAATTCCTTTTTCCAGGAAATTGAACAATTTTATACTCACGTCTTCCCCGATATTCTGTTGAGCCTCTTCTGTGGAGCCGCCGATATGCGGGGTCAGGATCACATTGGGCAGGTCCTGCAAAGGCGATTGAAAACGGTCGCCGTTTTTCTCCGGTTCCCAGGGAAACACATCAATGGCTGCTCCGCTAAGTTGCCCGTCCAGCAAGGCTTTGCGAAGGGCTTCCAAATCCACCACTTCACCGCGCGCATAGTTGATCAGGATAGATCCTTTCTTGAAATACCTGAGCGTTGTTTTATTGATGATATTTTTGGTTTGTGCAGTTTCGGGAACATGAAGGGTCACTACATCTGCTTTTCCCAGCACGTCTTTCAGGGTTTTACCATCGGTAGCATTGCCGAGCGGCAGCTTGGTTTCCACATCATAAAAGATCACTTTCATGCCCAATGCTTCGGCCAGCACGCTTACCTGGCTGCCGATATTGCCATAACCGATAATGCCAAGGGTCTTGCCCCTGAGCTCAAAACTGCCTTTTGCATCTTTCATCCAGATGCCTTCATGAGCGGCTTTGTTTTTGTCAGGAATGCGGCGGATCAGCATAATGGAAAGGCCGATCACCAGCTCTGCAACGGACCTTGTATTGGAATAAGGTGCATTGAATACTACTACACCATGGCGGGTGGCGGCTTCCAGGTTCACCTGGTTCACGCCGATACAGAAGCACCCGATCGCCTGCAGTTTCTGGGCTGCATCCAGCACTTTCTGCGTGATCTGTGTTTTGGAACGGATGCCCAGTATATGAACATCTTTGATCTCTTTGATCAGTTCTTCCTCGGTCAATGCTTTGGTGATCTTCTCCACTTTGGTATATCCCTGCTGCTGAAAATTCTTTACAGCCAGGTCACTGATATTCTCCAGGAAAAGGATGCGGATCTTCTCTTTGGGGTAACTTGTTTTTTCGCTTGCCATATTGCAAATATACTTAAGGGCGTTATTACCATAAAAAGTATGGATGGGGAAAAGTTAACCGTTTGTTCAAACAACTGTAAGTTCTATTTTTGTCCAAACTCAAAAACACACACCTGTTGAAAAACACTTTATTTGCCGTTGCCCTGCTGGGTCTTTTTTATAGTTGTAAGAATGCCTCTTCCTCTGCCGAGAAAACAGCCGATACCTCTTATCACGCTGCTGCCCCCACTCCCCTTCCGGATAAAGAGCTGAAACATTATAAGGGCCTGCTGTCTTCTTTCTTTGATAGTATGCTGCTGCAACGTGGGTTCAGCGGAGGAATACTGGTAGCAAAGAACGGGACTGTATTATATGAGAACTATGCCGGCTTTGCTGATGTTGGCCGTAAGCAACCTATGACAGACACCTCCTCCATTCATATCGCTTCCACCAGCAAAACCTTTATGGGTGTTGCCATTCTTGGCCTGGTGCAGGAGAACCTGCTATCGCTGGAAGATTCCATTCAAAAGTTTTTTCCCGGCCTTCCCTATCCCGGGGTAACGGTGAAGATGCTGCTCAGTCACCGGAGTGGCCTTCCCAATTATCTTTATTTTATGTCGGAAGGCAATTGGGACAAGAAAAAACAGGTGACCAATGCAGATGTATTACAAACATTGTATACGGAAAAACCTAACCGCAGCTTCAGCCCCGGCAAACACTTCAGCTACAGCAATACCAATTTTGTGTTGCTGGCCATGATCATTGAAAAGATAACCGGTATCAGTTACCCGGATTATATGAAGCTGAAGTATTTCGGGCCGCTGAAGATGGAACATACGTTTGTTTTTACTTTAGCCGATACCGGCAAAGTGATCCCTTCCTTCAACTATAATGGCACGGTCTGGGACAATGATTTCCTGGAAGGCACTTATGGGGATAAGAATATTTATTCCACACCAAAGGACCTGCTGAAATGGGACCAGGCGCTGTATACCGAGCGATTGCTGAAAAAGAATATGCTCGATTCAGCTTTTACACCTTACAGCCTTGAACGCCCTTCCATTCGCAATTATGGTTTAGGCTTCAGAATGCTGATCCTGCCCAATGGAAAAAAAGTGATCTATCATTTCGGACGCTGGCATGGCTATAATGCAGCTTTTGCAAGATTGATGGATGAAAAAGCCACTATCATTATCCTGGGCAATAAATTCAACCGCAATATTTACGCTACTGCCCATAAATGTTATGACCTGTTTGGCAATTATATGCAGGGAAATGACAGCGAAGAAGAAACAGAAAACGCAGAAATAAAAAGGGATGTAAAGAAAGAAGTAAGAAAGAAAGTGGCAGTAAGGAAAAAGAAGAAATAGCCGGGTTTATTTCAAACGGCCAACAATTCCTATTTTTATCCTCACAATCGTACAATTGTGAAAGTATTCAATGCAGAACAGATCAGGCGTTGGGACCAGTACACCATTGAGCAGGAGCCCGTGGCTTCTGTGGAGTTAATGGAACGGGCCGCCCTTGCCTGTGCTGCCTGGTTGAATGAACATTATCCCGATCAGCCACTTACGGTCTTCTGCGGCAAAGGGAATAATGGTGGTGATGGATTGGCGATCGCCCGTCTTTTATCAACCCGCAGGATTACCGTATACATTCTTGAATTCGGGCATAAGGGCACAGAAGATTTTCAAACCAATCTCTCCCGTCTGCATCAGTACCCTGCAATAGATATCCGTTTTATACAAACAGAAGAGAACCTCCATCCTATTGTTTTTTCCGGTGTGATAATAGATGCGTTGTTCGGTTCAGGATTGAACCGTGGACTGGAAGGCGTTACAGCCGCGCTTGTACAAAAGATCAACGAGTCCGGTTGCCCTGTTGTATCCATTGACCTGCCCAGCGGTATGTTTGTCGACAGATCTTCTGCAGGCAATGTGCAGGTAGCTGCTACACATACATTAAGTTTTCAGATCTATAAGCCGGCTTTCCTGGCAGCAGAAAATGCAGCGTATTGCGGGGATGTGCATATACTGGATATTGGCCTGCACCAGGATTTTTATGATAAAGAGCCCGCGCAGTATGAACTGACAGATGAAACCATTATTCACCGGTTATACAAACACAGGAACCGTTTTTCACATAAAGGAAACTTTGGCCATGCCTTGATGATCGCCGGCAGTTATGGTAAAATAGGTGCGGCAGTATTATCAACAGAAGCTTGTTTGCGCACCGGTGCAGGATTGGTGAGCTGTCATATTCCCCGTTGCGGATATGAGATCATGCAGGCAAGATTGCCGGAAGCGATGGTGAGCACGGACCTGAATCATTCCATCAATACGCATATTGATGTTGAATGGGGTGTTTATCAGGCTATCGGCATAGGTCCGGGTTTGGGAACTGCTGCGGAAACAAGAACATTGCTGAAAGAAGTATTCGATGTATACAAAAGACCAGTGGTGCTGGATGCAGATGCCTTGAACAGTATTGCCAAAGAACCGGGATTACTGGAACAAATACCGCCTGGTTCCATTCTCAGCCCCCACCCCAAAGAATTCCAGCGCTTGTTTGGAGAAACAGTAAATGAATTTGAACGGTTACAACTGGCTTCATTAAAAGCAAAAGAATTAAAGCTGGTCATTATACTGAAGGGTCATCATACACTGATCGCATTGCCTGATGGAAAAATGTTCTTCAATTCAACGGGCAATGCAGGCATGGCTACTGGTGGCAGCGGCGATGTGCTTACAGGAATACTGACCAGCTTACTGGCACAGGGATATCAACCCGGAGATGCAGCCGTGTTCGGTGTATATCTTCATGGATTGGCCGGCGATCTGGCTGCAAGGGAATTGTCCATGGAAGCCATGATCGCCGGCGATATCACACGATACCTGGGAAAAGCTTTTCTTGCTATAACAGAGTTGTGATAACGATCACTTACTCTCCATTTTTCTTCTCCAGCAAAAACTTATAGATCAACCCTCCTACAATAGCACCCGCTATAGGCGCTACCCAAAACAGCCAGAGTTGTGAAAGATATTGTCCTCCTGCGAACACAGCCTGTGAAGTGGACCGGGCAGGGTTAACAGATGTATTGGTGATGGGAATGGAAATAAGATGGATCAGGGTGAGTCCAAGGCCAATAGCAATGCCTGCAAACCTGCCATTGGCAAATTTATCAGTGGCCCCAACAATGATGATCAGGAAAAAAGCTGTCAGTAAAAATTCCGCGATGAAAGCTGCTTTCAGATTATAGCCATGAGGAGAGAGCTCTCCATATCCGTTGGCAGCAAAAGCACCGGCTTTGGTATTGTCAATAGCAGCGGCGTCGCTGTTGCCGGAGAAGATAAGATATAAAGCGCCGGCTGCAACCAATGCACCGGCAACCTGTGCAATGATATAAGGGACCAGTTCTTTACCGGGAAATCTTCCTGCAGCAAGCAGGCCAAATGATACGGCAGGATTAAAATGCCCGCCGGATATATGACCAACTGCATAAGCCATGGTCAATACAGTAAGACCGAATGCAAGTGCTACACCGAGGTAGCCAATGCCCAGACCAGGAATGCCGGCAGCAAAAAGAGCGCTTCCGCATCCTCCAAAGACCAACCAGAATGTTCCAAAAAATTCAGCAGCAAATTTTCTCATAACGATATATTTTCAAGGTTAATGAAGCGTGCTTAAATGGAGGTGGAATGATCGTTTAAAGAACTAAAATACATTCTTCTTTAATATAATAAAGAGGATGACCAGAATAGAGTATTAAGATTGGGGATAAGTGATGCAGAAATAATAAAAGGGCTTTAAGGCCCCTATTAATAAATTCTTTATGGATCTATCATTTTTGTTTTTTCTCTTTTGCCATTTGTGCCGAACCTATTACCAGGAAAGCGACCCAGCTTGGATAAACGATGGCAAAACTTGTATGAACAGAAGGGCCGATAATCATGGCTAACAGAACATGCAATGCAGCAGTCAGTATCATGCCGATTGTACCAATCTTGTAAAAAGCGTTGCGGTTATTCATACTGATGGTTTTTTTGTAAAGGAACTGAATACCGGCTGAAGGTATGGAAAATCAGGTAAATGATGATAAAGGTTTTTACGGGTGGATTTCCCGGTCGGGTTTTCCCGGTATTTTGGGGTAATTCCCTGTATTTCTTCCTGAATCCGGGTTTTTCTTTTGGTACAAACGGCTGGATTTAACCCTCTTATTAGAGGTTATCTCTCAAAAACCTTTATAAGCCGATATGAAAAGGGCCTGTCATTATATATTACTGATTGTTTTCCCGGTCATATTCTTTTCCTGTAAAAAATCGGGCGGTGATGGCCCTGCCCCTCCCGCACCACCGCCACCAGATCCTCCGGTGAACAATCCTGTTATTCCGCCCACGGTTTATACGGGTTATAGCTTGTTGTGGAATGATGAGTTTGATGGTTCGCAGATTGACCTGAACAAATGGAGTCTTGAAACAGGGACAGGTGTGGATGGCAATTTCGGAACAGGGCAACTGGACAGGGCCCGTCCTGATAATGCCACTATCGCCACAGGCGTTTCAGGCGCCAGTGGCAATTGCCTGGCGATTGTTACTAAAAAGGAAACCTATATTGACCGCAATTATACCAGCGCCCGGCTCAACACCAGGGATAAGGGTGCCTGGGGCCCGGGTCATCGCATTGAAGCAAGGATATGGGCCCGTGATGTGCGATACAAAGGCCAGGGCTTTGCATTCTGGATGATGCCACAGGAAATACCTGCAGGGCAAACATCATTGATGTGGCCGCAAGGCGGTGAAATTGATATTATGGAGTATGTAGGTTCCATACCGGGCCATAACCTGGGCAGTGTGCATTATGCCTGGTCATGGGAGAATAACCAGTATCAAAGCTGGAATCATGGGCATAAAGGAGGATATTATTCCTACAATGAAAAAGAAGTGCCGGCCAGCAATCCCGGTTATGGCGGATGGCCGGTACCGGCAACCGATCTTGCTGCAGGCAGCGGAGGCTTTCATATTTACCGGATCGATTGGTATGAAAACAGGATAGAGTTTGCTATTGATGACCAGGTATACCATATCAATTATTTCAATGATGGTGAAGCGTTCGACAATGGCGTGGCAGATGGGCAGGACCAGGACGCAAAGGTGATTGTAAATGGAAAAAGAACATTTGTATCCGAGTACTCCCATCATTTTCCCGAATGGTCGCCCTTCTCACATAAGTTCTTTATGCTGCTTACTGCTGGTGTTGGTGGTAACGATAATCAAACTTATGGCGGAGCTATTGTATCGAATGCTGTGTTTCCGTGTACCACATTTATTGATTGGGTAAGGGTGTATAAGAGAAATTGAGGCATTATTTTGATCTGTCTGTTTTTTTAGCCTAATGCAACATATCGGGGCGGAATTGTACTTTAATTAAACGGCCGTTTATGTATATCCGGTTTTTTGGTAAGGTCATATTGGTGTTGCTTGTTTTCTTCTTATCCTTTCGGGGGCAGGCGCAACTGCAGGTAAAAACAGAAGTTTATCCTGCGGTGGAATTACTGAATGTGATCCATCTGCTTTCCGATTCAGTAGAAACCGTTCCTTCTACTTATGCCCTCGATGTCCGTCGGCAGTTCCAGGCTTTTAAAGATCATCCCGCAGTGCAAAAAGCAAGGGAAATGGCATTGATCAATTGTGATTTCCCCTTGCGTCACAGTTGGTGTTTTTATAATTTCCCGGATATTCAATTGCATCTGCCGGATACTCTTTGGGCATATAATAAATATGTTACGACTGCTGCTGTACGCGATTATTTCAAAGCCTGCATGGATTTTTACAGGGATAGCAGGTTTTGGGAGTTCTTTACGGCTTACCGCCCCAGGTATGATCAATGGATACAATCATTTAACCGCAACCTGTATGAAGATGGAATGCTGGCGGCGATGGATAGTTTATACCGGCTCAAGCCTTCCAATAAAGTAGTGTTTACCCTGGGCGCCATGAATTGTAATTCATTTGCTTTGCCGGAAACAGGAGATATTAATCCGGCATTCAAAGGCATTTCAACCATCTTTATTGCATTCGGGAATCTGCACCGTTCAAAAGATACTATCGCCCCTTCCTTCTACTCCCCTTTCAATTCACAATTGGTTTGGCATGAAGGAGGGCATGTTTACCTGGCCGATCTTTTTCGTAAATATGAAAAAGAAGTAATGGCAATACAGGATATATTCAATGAAGACATGAAGCGTGAGGCGGGTACGATCGGTTGGGCACGTTATCTCGATGAGAACATAACACAGGCAGTGACCAGTTATCTTCGCATCCGTGCAGGCATGGTAGCAAAAGATGTTGAGTATAAAAGAATGAAAGGTTATTATATTCTGTCGGAGACCATCATTGGCATCATGGAAGATCAGTATATCAATAAAGCTGCTTATGCTGATTTTGGTGCTTTTTTCCCGGTGCTGTTGCGGGTACTGGCTGAAAGAACAAGGGGCCGTTGATTACTTTTTTTGATCAAAAGAAACACCGTTATTCCCACGATCAGATAGGGTAATGTCCATATCAGGAGTGCCAATCCAAAAGAGGGATTGAATGTTCCACTATTTACCAACCAGATGCCTTCTCCGTTTTGTACAACTGAGCGGGGCAATAAATATTGCAGGAAATTCCAACCGAAATGAACGCCTGTAGCCAGGTGTAGTTGTCCTGTTTTGATAACGGCAATACCGAACAGAAGTGATCCGGTACCGGTGGTGAGCATTGTAAGAAGAACATCCATCAGGCTCATATTACCGGATAAGTGCATGCAGCCAAAAAGTACAGCGATGATTATTTGTGCAGGCCATTCCCCCCATTTTTCCAATAGTATACGGAATGGATAACCACGAAAAGCCAGTTCCTGTACAAATACGGAGAGAAAGACTGTAATGAAGATGGGCAGCAGTTGGCGCCAATGAAAAGCCGGGTTTAATTCCCAATGAAAGCCTGTCAGCAGTTTTATCGTGAAAGCAACTGTTATCAGCATAACTATTCCTCCCAGGGTGCCATATAGGAGATCAATCCATCCCCTCCTGCTGATAGTGCAGCCAATCTCTTTCCATGATCTGTTTTCCCATTTCAGTACCAACCCGGTAAACAGGATAAGCAGTATGCAGAGCAGGCCATTGGTGATCAGGGGGCCTTTCCCCGGTAAAAAGCCAGTGATGATCTGGGCAATGAAGAGGAGACCATAATTGCCACCAAGATAAATGCCCACACGTAGTAATACAGGTAGCTGCCTGAACCAGTTGCTGAATTTCATATCGATCTATTTCAGAACAAAATGAAGGCATTGATAAAGCAACTCCAATAAAATTCGACCACGGGACGGACCGGGGCAATATAAGACCTGGTTGCAACAACGGAGTTTTGTTGCCCTGACAGGAGATTTTGTTGGGAAAAAACGGGTATTCGTTGCTATGATGGTATTGGGAAAGATAATTTCTACAATTTAGCAGTATGAAATTCAGGGACTATGCCGGAAGGGTTTACCGGCACCGTTATGGAAGATGGGGCTTGCATATTCTATTCTGGTTGTTCTTTTTCGGGGCCAGATTGTATATCAATAGTATTTCTCTTAATCCATATAAGGTTTATCCGAAAGGGGTACTGTTAAGCAATGTCTATGCGACGATTACTACCGCCATTGCTTATTACTTGCTGGTGTATTGGATCTATGAAAAATTATACCGGAGGAAGAAATATATCGCAGCAATATTATCTTTCATCTTTCTTCTGGTTGTTTATACTTCACTCGACTTTCTTTCTGAGACATTATTAATGCATGATAAAAGATGGATGCAACTCGTGGAAACAAATGCACCGGAGTATTATGAATACCTGAAAAGGTCTTTTCCTGATATTCTCCTGACAAGAGTAGTTTCTTTGGGGATATTATTCCAGTTGTTTGTGAACCTGGCCTTTCCTTTATTAGTCCGGATGGTCATGGCTTATAACCGGGAACAATTACAGGCTTTAGAACTGGCCCGGCAGAACGTGCAACTGGAATTTAATTTTCTTAAATCGCAGGTCAATCCACATTTTCTGCATAATACGCTTAACAATATTTATTCGCTGATCATTCATGATAAAAAAACAGCAGCAGCAGATACCGTAACAAGGCTGTCGGCCTTTATGCGATACAGCATGCATGATGCCGGTATGGATAAGGCATCTGCAGATAAAGAAATGCAGTTAATGAAGGATTATATCGAGCTGGAAAAGATCAGGCTGAATTACACAGAGGTGCAATCGCATTTTGAAACAGACAGGACTGATTATTTACTGCTGCCCTTGCTATTGCTCCCTTTGCTTGAAAATGCATTTAAATATACTGTCGATCGTAAAGGAACTGCAATCGGGATCAAGTGGTTAATTGAAAATGGTGAACTGGTATTTCAATGCAGCAATGATTTTGATCCTCATGCAATAGAGGCTGCCAAAACCGGGATCGGGCTTAATAATGTGAAGAAGCGGTTGGAACAATATTATCCAGGTAAATTCAGTTATAAGGCATCAACTGTCAATAATGTATATTCGGTAAACTTATCTGTGTCTCTTTTATGAAAAAGATCCGGTGCATGATCGTTGATGATGAGCCATTGGCCAGGGATATCCTGCAAACCTATATTGCCAGGATACCGGGATGGGAATTGAAGAAGTCCTGCATCAATGCAGTGGAGGCGTATGAAGGATTGCACCAGTTTGCCATCGATGTGATATTCCTGGATATACAAATGCCGGTAGTGACGGGTATTGATTTTCTTCGTTCTTTGAAAAAACCACCGCTGGTCATTTTTACCACAGCTTATGCAGACCATGCAGTAACGGGCTTTGAGCTTAATGCAGTAGATTACCTGGTAAAGCCGATCGTGTTTGAGCGCTTTCAGCAGGCAATTGAAAAAGTAAATGCAAGATTGGCCGTTTCAGAAACGGTTGTAAGGTTTCCTGAACAAAAACAAATTCCGGGAACTGATTACTTTTTTATAAAACAGGACAGCCGGTTAGTAAAGATCAATTACAGCGAAGTGTTGTATATGGAAGCACAACGCGATTACACGTATATTTATCTGAAGGATAAAAAGATCCTGGCCAGCATGCATTTGAAAGTACTGGAAGCATTGATTCAATCCCCTCCCCTTTTCCGGGTCCAACGTTCTTATATCGTGAATCTTGATGCGGTCAGGGCTATTAAGGGAAATGTATTGGAGATAGCAGGGAAAGAAATACCGATTGGGGTTAGTTATAAAGAGGAATTGTTCCGGCTTTTGAGGGTATAAGTCAGTTTGGCTAAGGCGGGCAACGGCTAAATAGACTACTATTTATTCCAAAAAATTTGTCAGGTAGTTTAGTATAGTTTGTGTCTGCATCATTAAGCTAACATGCCCTTGTGAAGGCACTATTGCTAATTGGGATTTTGGCATTGGTTGAAGGTCAGCAGATATGCCACCTCCCAATAGCTGATATGTTTTTGCCAACTCAATTTTATCCGTTCCATCATTATCACCTGCTATAATTAATACAGGAGCAGATATTTTTGCAATATTGGAATCACCAACATTGAAAGGAACTTTAGCAAAGTCAAACATTTGTTTTAAGAAACTTCTCCATTTTGTTTTATCGGGTGCCACGGCATCATAAGCAGTTTTTAGAGGTGTGTCATCAAAAAATTCTGGCTTAAAATCTTTAAACGCACTGTTAACTGTCGATAACCAACCTTTGCTTTTATAAGTAGATGAAATGATGACTAATTTTCTTAACCGTTTTGGATTCTTTACAGCAAATTGATATGCAATAGACCCGCCCATACTATATCCTGCTACATCAGCAGTGTCTATTTTCAAAAAATCCATAACCTTTACTACATCATCGGCCAAAGTAACAATGTCTAATTTTCTGTCTGAAAAAGGGGTGTGTCCATGACCTTGCATTTCAATAGCAATTACTTTTCTTGACTTTGATAACTCAGGAATTATCTGCCCCCAATTCATATCAATAGTATAAAAAGCCCCGTGTAATAAAATAATGGGCTTACCTTCTCCATAAACTTCGTAATATACTTTAACTCCATTAACTGGTGCATAGCCACTATCAGCAGGCTTAATCTGTTGCCCTTGTGATTGTAGTACTGCAACCAAAAGCATGGTAGCTATTAATATTGGTTTAAGAAATTCAATTTTATTCTTTTTCATTAATTTATTTTTTTAAAGTGCTTAATAATAATTCCAATTCGTTCAAGGTCATTGTGAATCCTTCTTTGAAACCCATTTCAATCATTTTTTCCATTCGTTCAAGGGAATCATTATATATTGTAATGAACACTTTTGTTATTCCATTATGTTCGGAAAAATTCAAATCCCAATTTGAACCAGGCAAATGGGGGTTTTCGTCTTTGTCAGCAAATACACTTAAAAATTTAAAGTTGGTTTTCGGGCTTATAGAAGTATAGTCTTGTATTTGCCAGGCTATTTCCTTTCCTTCAGGGCTTACCATTGCATAAAATCTTCGTCCACCTACTTTAAAGTCCATAGATTTGGTTTTGGACATCAAAGGCTTGGGTGCCCACCATTGGTCAAGTAGTTCTTTTTTAGTAAAAGCATCCCATACCAATGATTGTTCGGCTGCAAATTCTCTGGTTATATATACTGTTTTGGCTGCTTTGTCAACAGTAAAATCAAATTGTAAACTGTTCATTTTTTATTTTTTTTTGATGGTTGATAATAAGTTGTCTAATTGATTAAATCGTGTTTCCCAGATCTTTCGGAATTGTTCCAACCACTTGTCTACTTCTTTCATTTTGTCAATTTCAAGCGAATAGTAAATTTCTCTACCTTTTTGCTCTTGCTTCACAAGTTCGCATTCAGTCAAAATGCGTAAATGTTTCGATACAGCTTGTCGTGTTGTGTTAAAGTTGTCGGCTATGGCATTTGGCGTCATTGCTTGTGATGCAACTAAGACAAGGATGGCTCGCCTTGTTGGGTCTGCAATCGCCTGAAAAATATCCCTGCGCATTTGTTTATCTGTTTGAAATGAAACTAATCGGTTGCGAATATATGTGCAACTTTTCGGTTTCGCAAATTTATTTTCATTTTTTTTGGGATTGTTGAAAAGTCAGCAAGAAATGCCGGACTTAGGGTGTCGCAAAATTGCCATGTTAGCTAAGCAAGGACAGATTTTCTTATTAATGCTATATCTTTTAAACGGTCGACCCGTAACCCTTTTTATCCCAACTTCTCCGCCAGATCAAGCCCATTCTCCCTTGCCGTTTCCTTTGCTTTTTCATACCCTGCATCCGCATGCCTGATCACTCCCATTCCGGGATCATTCCGCAATACCCGCTTCAATCTTGCTTCTGCTTCAGGCGTTCCATCTGCCACGATCACCATTCCTGCATGAATGCTGTATCCCATGCCTACTCCGCCTCCATGGTGCAGGCTTACCCAACTGGCGCCGCCGGCAGTATTGACAAGGGCATTCAATAAAGGCCAGTCGGCCACTGCATCACTGCCATCGAGCATGGCTTCGGTTTCGCGGTTGGGGCTGGCAACAGAGCCTGTATCAAGATGGTCGCGGCCGATCACTATCGGGGCTTTGACCTTGCCGGTGCGAACGAGTTCGTTGAATGCAAGTCCTGCTTTTTCGCGCTCACCCTGTCCCAGCCAGCAGATACGCGCAGGCAATCCCTGGAAAGCGATCTTTTCTTTGGCCAACCGCAGCCAGCGCTGCAGTCCCTCATTGTTGGGGAAAAGCTTTGCTATTACTTCATCCGTTACGCCAATATCCTGAGGATCGCCGCTTAAAGCTGCCCAGCGGAAAGGGCCTTTGCCTTCACAAAAAAGCGGCCTTATATAAGCCGGCACGAAGCCAGGGAAATCAAATGCATTTTCCACGCCTTTTTCTTTGGCGCGGGCGCGGATATTATTGCCATAATCAAAAGTGATGGCGCCTTTGGCTTGCAATTCCAGCATCAGTTGTACGTGACGGACCATGGAATGATAGGCATTGGCAATATATTCATCGGGATTAACGCGGCGCAGTTCTTTTGCCTGCTCATAGCTTAACTCATGCGGCCAGTAGCCGATCAGCGGATCATGTGCTGATGTCTGATCGGTCAATGTATCGGGTATTACATTGCGTTCCACTAAACGTTCCAGCAGATGAACGGCATTGCAGCGCACACCAATGGATAAGGGCACGCCGGCTGCTTTAGCGTCCAGTGCACGATCGATAGCCCTGTCTATATCCGTGATCTTTTCGTCGAGATAACGGGTCTCAAGCCGCTTGTCGATACGCCATTCTTCCACTTCAGCAATAAGCGCTACTCCTTCATTCATGGTGATGGCGAGTGGTTGAGCTCCACCCATGCCGCCGAGGCCGGCGGTCACATTCAATGTTCCTCTTAGCGTGCCACCGAAATGTTTGCTGGCTGCGGCTGCATACGTTTCATAAGTTCCCTGCACAATTCCCTGGCTGCCGATATAGATCCAGGAACCGGCGGTCATCTGGCCATACATCATCAGGCCCTTTTTTTCCAGTTCATCAAAATGCTGCCAGTTGGCCCAGTTAGGCACCAGTTGCGAATTGCTGATAAGCACGCGTGGTGTATCGGGATGGGTTTTAAGTATGCCAACAGGCTTGCCGCTTTGGATCAGGAGGCTTTCATCATTCTCCAGTATTTTAAGCGCTTTGATGATATTATCGAGTGCTTCAAAATTACGTGCTGCTTTTCCTCTTCCGCCATACACGATCAGTTCCTCAGGGCGTTCGGCCACTTCAGGGTCCAGGTTATTAAGCAGCATGCGAAGAGCGGCTTCCTGTATCCAGCCTTTGCAATGCAGTTGAGGACCGGTCGGGGTTTTGTATTTGATGGGGTCGTAGGGCATGCAGTATCGTTTTATTAAGTAAAATAATGACGTAAATTCAAATTCAAAATTAAAAAGTAAAAACTCAAAAGGGGGTATTCTTTTAAATTTTTACTTTTGAATTTTGAATTATTACAGCCCGATAAATTTCTTATCAGAAAAGTACAGACTGTAATCTTTTATCCTTCCATTTTTTGAATCCTGTCGTTGCAATATTTTAATGCCGCTTATTTTATAAGCAGTTCCCAGATCAATCACTACCTGGTGAGGATGCCTGGGCGAAGCGTCCTGCCATTGTGTATGCCAGAAGCTGCCGTATTGCATATCAAAGACATTTTCAGCATTGCCATCCTCGCCTCCTGTTTCTTCGCTATCAGCATACAGCACTTTCCATTTTGAGCGGGGTATTTCATTGCCTTTGTCATCCAGTAAAAACAATTCGGCAAGCGTAGTAAAGGGCTGATTGTCGAAACTGTTCAATGCTTCCAGGCAGAAATAGCGGCCGGTAGCAGGCTTGATATTCTGTATCTGCCATTTTTCATTGTTGCTGAATGAACCGGTATAGCTGGCGTCCGTTTCACTCAGCTTCCATTGCTGCCCTGCTTTTTTATGTGCTTGCGGTTGTGGTTCTTTCAGTTCATTCAGTATTGGTTTGTCCAGGCCTTGCAATTCAGGTTTGCTTACTCCATATAAATCGAATACCACTACTTCGTTTATTCCTTTCTTCAACCAACAACCGGGCAGCATCATGGTTTGCGTAGGGCCGATATTCCAGAAACGGCCAAGGCAGATGCCATTTACCCATACCAGTCCTTTATTCCATTTACGGACATCGAGATAAGTATCTTCCGGTTTATCGACAGTAAAGCTTCCTTTGTAAAATGCAGCGCTTGTGGTCTGTTGCCCGCTAAGCGGTTTATATTTCACCGGAATATTTTTATCTCCCATGGGCAGGGAATAGTTCTTCCAGTTTTTCAATATTGTTCTGTTATTCCCATTTATTAAAACAACATTTCCATGAATGCCTTTGCGATCATGTATGTATGAACCATAATTCACACGCCCCGTAGCTTCTACCAGTACTTCCAGCGAGCCGGGTTTTGTTCTGGGCGGCAGTTCGATGCTGTATTTTCCTTTTCGCCTGTCTATTGTTCCGATTAATTTTCTATTCATATACACGAGTGCGTAATCATGGACTTCGCCAAACTGTAAAGTGCTTTCAGGCCCGACAGGAATGGAAGTGGCATATAACAAAGCTCCGTAGGCCTGGTCCAGATCTTCCATCAGGATAGCAGAATCGGCCAGAACGGGCTGAGGCAAATTATCCCAAAGCGGAGCTACAGCGGTAAAGCTTATATGCTTGATAGTTTGTGATGGAATTGGAGCAGGGACATTAGGAAGCGTTTCATTTTCCTGCAAGTACTTGCTGAACAATTCCCGGATGGCATAAAACTTATTCGTGGCATTGCCTGCTTCATCTATCGGTGCATCATAATCATAACTGCTTGTTTGCGGCAGATAAGGAGGTGCATTGGCTCCGCTGTATGTGCCGAATGTAGTGCCTCCATGCACCATGTAAATACTGAACGATGCTTTATGGTCCAGCATCCATTTTAATTCTTTTACCACTTTATCCGAAGAGCCGGTATGATGCGGCCTTCCCCAGCTATCAAACCAGCCGGGATAGTATTCACCACACATCAAAGGGCCGGTGGGCTGAATATCGCGCAGCGATTTAAAACTGGCTTCAGGATTGCTGCCAAAATTTACAACGGCAAACAAACCTTCCGGATGATCATTCTTCAACTGCGGCGGACCATCGCAATGAAATAAAGGAACAGTAAAGCCGGCTTCCTGCAGAAATGATCTTATCGTGTTCATATACACTTTATCATTGCCATAGCTGCCATATTCATTTTCTACCTGTACCATTAAGATCGGCCCTCCGTTATTCACCTGCAATGGTGCTAATTGCCTGCCTACTTCTTTTAAATATTTACGGGAACTTTCCAGGTAATAAGGATGCTGTGTACGCACCTTCATTGTTTTATCTTTCAACAGCCACCAGGGCAGTCCGCCAAACTCCCACTCTGCGCATGAATACGGGCCGGGGCGAAGGATAATATACAATCCTTCTTCCTGTGCCATCCGGCAAAATGCGGCTGCATCTGCCTGTCCCTGCCAGTTGTATTGACCAGGCTGCTGTTCGTGCAGGTTCCAGAACAGGTAAGCGCATACGGTATTCAGTCCCATCGCCTTTGCCATTTGCAAACGATGCCGCCAGTATTCTTTGGGTATCCGGGCAAAATGCATTTCACCACAGCGGATCACATAAGGCTTTCCATTCAATAAAAAAGAGGAATCGCCTATGGCAAATGTTGATGATTTAGGTTGGGCGAATGAACTGAACTGTGTACACATCAGTCCAAGAATCAGTAGTATCCTGCATTTCATTGGTTAAATTTAGTTGATTTTGTCTCCTTTGCTCCTTTGCTGACTCAGGACTTCCGGCCCTTTTGCAGCCATCTCACCAGCCATGGTAAAGTCAACCCCTGCCCTACCAGAGTGAAAAGAACGACCACTACTGAGATAAAGATGATCGTATGGCGGAGCGGGAATGGAGTTCCATCTGCAAGTTGAGTTGGCAAGCCGATGGCGATGGCAAGGGAAACAATGCCCCGCATGCCCGACCAGGAAATAATCAAACTGTTCTTGATATCAAGCAAAGCATTTTCTGTTATTCTTTTGTGACCTGCTTTAAAAGCACGCTGCAGGTTCAGTTGCTGGAGGTATACTCTCAGGAAGCGCAGGATAAGGGCTGCAATGGTAATGGCCAGTGCATAAAGAGTGTATGGCAGAATATGATCTTTATGTATGTTACGGGTAACATAAGGAAATTCAAGACCGATGAGGATAAAGATCAGTCCGTTCAGCAAAAAGATGAGTATCTCCCAGATATTCTGTGATTGCTGTTTGATATGATCGGGCAACACTTTGTTGCTGAAGCGAGCAATGGACAATCCCAGTATCACTACAGCGATCACGCCCGATACATGCAATTCTTCTGCAAGCCGGTAAGTGACAAAAGGCATCAGCAGCATAAAGCTGATGGTAACAGTATTGTTTTTCTGTACACGTTGGATGACAAAAGCCAGTATCTTCCCCAAAGTAAAACCTACCAGGAAGCCACCGCCCATCAGGAGCAAAAAATCAAGAGATGCTTTCCATAAAACAAAGGCAGAACCGGTAACGGCGGCCACTGCAAAGCGGTAAGCTACCAGTGCAGAAGCATCATTCACCAGGCTTTCACCTTCGAGGATGGTGCTTGTTTTAAGGGATAGCCCCAATCCTTTGGTAATGCTGAGCGCAGCTACAGCATCCGTTGCAGAAAGTATGGACCCTAATACAAAAGCCAGTGGCCATGTCATGCCGGGCACCAGGTAATATGCCACTACGGCAATGCCGGAAGCCGTGAGAAATACCAGTGATACAGCAAGGGTACTGATCGTGTTCAGATGTGTTCTGAATTCTTTGAAGGAGATATTAAAAGCCGCATCATACAAAAGCGGCGGCAGGAAAATAAGGAATATCACTTCCGGGCTGATCTCGATAACAGGAAGGGATGGAATAAATCCAATGGCAATGCCTGCGCTGATCAGTAGAACGGGATAAGGGATCCTTATTTTATCAGCCATGGCCGATAGACCGATCATAACGGCCAGGATGAATATGACAATACTGTAGTTCTCCATTCCGGAGCCGAATATACTAATGAGCATTGAATCTTCTGTATCCAGGGAAATAAAAAAGCCTCCCGGAGGAGGCGCTGAAATATTCCAATAAAAATGCTTCGCTTTATTTTATTTGCCCACGATCTTATAAGAGATCGTATTCTTGCCTATCACTTCTTCATAATACACATCATCGGGCGACACGTAATATTTTTGTCCGTTCACTACTACCGTATGGCATCCATCAGGTAATTTATCTACCGTATCTCCTACCTGCGGACCATTGTTTTCTGTTGTATCAGGAACTGATGTGGTATCTGTATCAAGCTTACCGTTTTTGCCAACAACCGTATACCAGATCTCACTATTGCTGCGGATATCTTCTTTATAGTAAGTGCCGTCCTGTTCATAGTATTTCTGTCCGTTTATCACTACCACTTTAGCATCCTGTGGAAGCTCGGGAATGGATGCTCCGATCGGCGCGTCCACTACATCGTATGTATTCGGTTTCTTACCGGGGCGGTAGTAAGTGCCGCCATAATAATAGTAAGGAGAACCTCCTACATAAATACTGCGATAACCCGGAGGCAACAGACCGATGCTGATGCCGATAGGCGGAGCTACTACCTGGAAATAACTTCCATAAGGACGGTAAAAATAACCGCCGGAATAGTAATAGTTGATACCGTGATAAGGATACATCACTCTCGGGCCGGCGAAAAGATTAAGGCTCACCCGCATGCCGCGGTATGGAGTGTGATAATAACCATAACCCGGGCGTGGACGGTAATACCGGCCGCGCTGAGCGGATACATCCTGGAGCAGTAAAATACCCAGAACTGAAAGGCATAGGGTACGTATCAGTATAGGTTTCATATTGCGTTGTAATTTGTTTAATTGATGCTAAAAGTAAAAAAGGTGTTTCAAAAGGAGTATATATGGATTGTGAATTAACACATGTTTTAAACGCGAATGGTGCGAATATCCTGAATAGTGCGAATGACTCATTATTGACGCGAATTGCACGAATGACGCGGAAAACCTGTAAAAGGTTGGTACTTTAGCCGCAAATAAAATGTTTTCTGGAAGAAAACAGGCAATGACTGGAAGATCGTAAAAGTGGTGAGTTTGCATTAAGCGCTCACACTCCAAACACCTCAAATCCTTTATTCAATTCCATTCCTTTTGAACGGGCAAATGATCCTACTTCATTTACAAAGGAGAAGTCTTTTATAATACCTGCCACTTTATTGATGTCTTCTGCGAAGATCCGGTCCTCTTCTGCAAAACTAACCTGGCGGCGTACGCTTTCATGTGCAAATTCCAGGAGGGCTGAGCTTTTCAATGGCCTTCTGAATTCAATGGCCTGGCAGGCACTGAGCAATTCGATGGCCAGTATATACTCCAGGTTGTCCAGCACCTGGTTCAGTTTGCGCCCGCTGATGCTGCCCATGCTTACATGGTCTTCCTGGCCCAATGAAGTGGGAATGCTGTCTGCACTGGCAGGAAAGCAAAGGGTTTTGTTTTCTGTTACCAGGGCTGCGGTAGTGTATTGCGGTATCATGAAGCCGCTGTTCAGTCCCACGTTCTTCATCAGCAGCAAAGGCAATCCCCATTTTCCTTCGAGCAATAAATAACAACGCCGGTCGGAAATATTACCGATCTCGGCAGCAGCGAAGCAGGCATAATCCAATGGGAGGGCCATGGGCTGTCCATGAAAATTGCCGCCGCTGATGGTATCATCTGTACTAAGGATGATGGGGTTGTCTGTAACAGCATTCAATTCTGTTTCTGTCAGTTCTTTTAAATGCAGCCAGGCATTGCGGCTGGCTCCATGCACCTGTGGCATGCAACGCAAAGAATAAGGATCCTGCACGCGGCCGCAATCGATATGGCTTTGCATAATGGCAGAGTCGCTCAGCAGAAGGCGAAGCCTTTGAGCTACCAGTTGATTGCCGGCATAGGGCCGCAAATGATGCAGGCGCTCATCGAATGGTGCTTTGGTGCCGGTCAATGCTTCAAGGCTCATGGCGCCGATGATATCGGCTGCTTCGAGACAATTGTGCATGCGTTGCACGGCTTTCACCGCATAGGAAAGAATGAACTGTGTGCCATTGATCAGGGCCAGTCCTTCTTTTGGCCCAAGCGAAACAGCGGTTATATTTTCCTGTTGAAAGATGGCTGCGGTTGATTTGCGTTCGCCTTTGTAATAGCATTCGCCCAATCCGATCAGTGGCAGGAATAAATGGGCCAGTGGCGCCAGATCGCCGGAAGCGCCTACACTTCCTTTGGCGGGCACAACGGGAATGATATTGTTATCGATATGCCAGATGATGCGTTCAAGTGTGGAAAGCTGTACACCGCTGTATCCCTGTGCAAGAGCCTGCACTTTTGTGATCAGCATTATTTTGGCCACTTCAGCAGGAATGGCTTCTCCTACTCCAACACTATGGCTTTGTAAGATTTTATATTGCAATGTGGCTGTATCTTCTTCTGATATGGGCGTATTGGCCAGTATGCCAAAGCCGGTATTTACACCATATACGGTTTTGTTAGCAACTACGATCTGCTGCACGTGTTCATAGCTGGCTTTGATCTTTTGTATGGCGGCAGCTTGTAATTGGCCTTTCAGTTGGCCGGTGGCAATAGCAATCGTTTTGGAAACGGTCAAACGGTCTGTTCCGTAGTTGAAATGATTATTCATGAACGCAAGGTAAAAAGTTTAAGGGTTTAAAGGTTTAAAAGTAACCTCTTAAACCGTTAAACCCTTAAACTTTTAAACTGTCTTATTATTCTTCAGGGGCTGCACCTGTTCTTTTATCACCACCCTGCTCCTGTTCCCTGTCCATTTCTTCTATATTTACTGAATTGGGTGCTGCACCCAGTAAATGCTGTGCAAAGAAATCGCATGATCTCCAGAAGAAGTATTCCGTCATATTGCTATAGCCGTGACGTTGACCGGGTAGTATCACCAGTTCAAAGCGTTTATTGGCTTTGATCAATGCGTTTACCATCCGGATGGTGTTGGCCGGGTGTACGTTGTTGTCAATATCACCGGTGCTGAGCATGAGATGACCTTTCAGGTTTTTGGCCAGCTCAGGGTTTTTATCGATATTATAAACGAAGCTGGTATCGCCTTTATCATTGACCTGTTCTTTTACACCGTGATGTTTTTCGCTCCACCAGCGGTTATAGATATTGTTTTCGTGGTTGCCGGAACTGCTCACGGCCACTTTAAAGAAATCAGGATATACCAGCATGGCTGCAGTGCTCATAAAGCCGCCACCGCTATGTCCGTGTATACCTACCTTGTCTGTATCAATGAATTTATAGCGATAGCTTAATTGTTCGATAGCCGCTTTTTTATCAGCCAGTCCATAATCGCGAAGGTTGCCATAACCATAATTGTGGTACCATTTGCTGCGGCTGGGGTGACCACCACGGTTGCCCACTGTGATCACGATAAAGCCCATTTGAGCCAGGCGGTCGATCCTGTCCATGCTTTTGCCGAATGCTTTGTTCACGGCTTCTGTTTGAGGACCGGGATATACGTATTCAATGATGGGATATTTTTTGGTGCTGTCGAAATCGAATGGCTTATACATTACACCATACAGGTCGGTATAGCCATCCGCTGCTTTTACTTTGAAAGGCTCGGGATATTTATAGCCGGCTTCAAACAGTCCGCTCATGTCGGTGGTCTCCAGCGTCATCACCACTCTACCTGTATTATCCTGTAATACGGAAACAGGGGCTGTATTCACACGGGAGAACGTGTTTACAAAGAAACGGTTGTTGTCGTCAAGACTGGAGCTGTTATCAAAATTACCGGGGTTGAGCAGTTTCAGGCCGGTGCCATCAAGATTGACCCTGTACAGGTGCAGATAATAAGGGTCTTCATTGTTCTCACGGCCATTGGCAGTGAAATAAAGCACACGGTTCTTTTCATCGATGCCTTCAATGTCTTCGCAATGGAAAGGCCCGCTGGTGATCTGATTTTTCAGTTTTCCATTTTCATCATACAAATAAAAATGTGCCCAGCCATCGGCTTCACTCCATTGAATGAGTTCTTTGCCACCATTTACAAGACCAACACGGCGATTCTCTACATATGTGTTCAATCTTTCCGGTACCAGTGTACGTGCAGAATCGGTATTGATATCCACCACGCAGAGATCGATCCGTTTAAGATCGCGGCTGGTGCGGCTCATATAAAATTTATCATTGGTGCCCTGCCAGAAAGAAGCGCGTCGCTCATCATCCCTTTCTTTTTGCAAAGGCGGAGCGCTCCAAACGCTTACTTCCTGGTCCTTGAACGCAGCGACCTTTAGTTTTTTGTTGGTCTTCTTCTCGAAGTCGAACAGGTACACTTCCCGTTGCGGCGCTTCTTTTTCACCGGGCATCTGGTATTTGTAAGTTTCCAGTGTAGGCCTTGGCTCAGCAATATTATTGATCACCCAAAGATCTTTCACCTGCCGGTTGTCGGTGCGTGTAAGGGTAAAATAGCGGCCATCCCTTGACCAAAGCAGGTATACGCTTTTACGTTTGTCTTTATTCTTTTCTTTGTCCACATTGTTTTCATTACCAAAACCTCCACCACCATAGCTGTAGTTCTCTTCCCCATCGGTAGTAAGCTGATGCTCTACAATAGTGCTGTCATCTTCTTTGGTCAGCGCTTTGCGGTAGTCGGCGCTGTCCATATAATACAGGTTGTTCTTTTTGGAGAAAAAGATAAAGCGTTTATCCGGTGAGAAAGAAGCCCACATAGGCGGATCTTTCGGCTTTTCATAATCCTTCAGTTCGGTGAGCACGCCGGTGTTCAGGTTGTATTCAAAAAAGAAAGTCTTTTTCCTGGCTCCCCCTGCTGGTGCGCCGGGGCGTCCTGCACCATTGCCACCACGACGGCCGCCAGTGGCAGAGGTGGTTTTGGCAGTATCTTTTTTGTCCTCATCCTGAGTGCTCAGTATTTCAAAGCGGATACTGTTTTCATCAGCAGTGAATTTCAGGTTGGTGATAGGAAGATGTTGCCCATCAAAAGGATCTTTTACGATACGGGTGATCTCTGCAGCAAGTTTAACAGGATCGAACATGGTGCGTTTGGAAGATTTGGCCGCATCTACGATATACCAGTTTTTCCCCTCCCGGTTTTCATACACATACCAGAAGCGGTCGCTAAGCTTCAGCCAGTGCGGGTCTACGCTGGTACTGAAAAGCATCTTGTTTACTTTGGAGGGGGAAAACCTGGCCGCCAGTGCATAATTGGCTGTGGGCGCAGATTGGGAAAAACCGGTAAAGGACAGGCATAAAAAAAGAGCAAAGCCCGTGAGGCGTCGGTAAATCATAAGCCTTAACAGATTTAGTTTGGTTGATAATTTTCAAATATAGAAAAATAATGAGGTGTTTTTAAACGATTGGATAAGCGGTTGTAGTTTGGCAGTTGGGATGCGGAAATGAATTGGACGATGTTTTTGAAGGCGTCCTGTGGGTGGAATGGAAGGTTTGAGAGTGGGGGTTGGGTGATAGTGGATAAAATGTTCAATAATTTGTTAGTTATTGAATAAAAAAGGCCATTCCTTGAATGACCTCTAGTGATCCGGATTGGATTCAAACCAATGACCTACTGCTTAGAAGGCAGTTGCTCTATTCAACTGAGCTACCGGACCGGTTTTAAAGCAGGGCGCAAAGATAAGACCGGGAAACTTTTTCCGCAAATAAACTTCTCCTATCAGGCTCCTGAATTTGAAGTGTATATCCGTTCATAATCAATCCTGTCATTCTCCCGCTCTGTATTTTAAAACGGTTCCACCAGTTGCAACCTGTTCCACTGAAATAAGGGCCAGCTTTTTTGAAGGCACACTCTTGTTGCGAAACAAAGGCCTTCCGCTACCTAAAATTACCGGAGCAATCCCAATGCGGTATTCATCAAACAGGTTGTCATTGATAAATGTTTCCGAAAGATCTGCACTGCCGAAAACATACATATCCCCGTTGCCCTGGGTTTTTAATTTGGAAATTTCTTCAGACGCATTTCCCTGAACCAGGGTAGAATTATTCCAATCAACTGATTTTAATGTCCGGGAAAAAACGAGTTTGGGAATCTTATTCATAAAACGGGCGATTTCACCTTTTGCAGTTTTCCAGTGGGCCGCCATACCTTCATAAGTTACACGTCCGAAGACTATAAAATCGGCCGATTCCAATTGTTCAATACTGAATTTTTCAAGTTCCGGCCCCCAAATCACGTCGTGAAATGACAGGTCCCAGTTTTTATTTCCTTCAAAATAACCATCAAGTGTAATGATATTCCACATTATTAATTTTCTCATACCGATCGAGTTTGAAAAAGGTATATTTTATAGCTACTAAATTTATTGAAAAAAACTGATTTTTCGCCAACGGTCAAGGTGTACCTTAGGATAACCGTAACTTAGATTATTTAGTATCTTGAGCACTCAACCAGTTCAAATACAATGGACGTAAAAATTGAAGAATCCTGGAAAGAAATTTTGAAGGACGAATTTACCAAGCCTTATTTTCAAAGCATCGTCCTGCATCTGAAGACTGAAAAGCAGCAGGGTAAAACGATCTATCCTCCCGGTAGTCTTATTTTTAATGCCTTCAATACAACTCCTATTGGCGAGGTGAAAGTGGTGATACTGGGGCAGGACCCTTATCACGGCCCCAACCAGGCGCATGGACTTTGTTTTTCCGTGCCGAACGGCGTGCCACCTCCCCCATCACTGGTGAATATCTTTAAAGAATTGCATGATGATCTTGGTGTACGGATCCCCAATAATGGCAACCTTACACAATGGGCAAAGCGGGGCGTGTTCCTTCTGAATGCTTCTTTAACAGTAAGGGCAGGCGAACCGATGAGCCATGCTAAAATTGGCTGGGCCACCTTTACCGATACGGTGATCCGGAAAATTTCAGAAGAGCGCCCGCATGTCGTATTCATGCTTTGGGGAAAATTTGCCCAGGAAAAGAAAGTGCTGATCGATGAAAGCAAACACTGCATCCTGAAAGCAGCGCATCCTTCTCCCCTTTCAGCACATGCAGGATTTTTTGGGTGTAAACATTTTTCCAAAGCAAATGCTTATCTGACAAGTAAAGGAATTGATCCAGTTGACTGGCAGCTTTAATCAGGAAACAAATGAAATTTTTCAGGGAAATAGCCGGCCGCATCTGGGCCATCTGGGGGCTTATTAGTTTTATAGTTACCTTTTTATTGATCTTTCTGCCTTCCATGATCTCGTATTTATTGCCCGAACCACAGGGCACTGCTTATCTCATCAAAGTGGCCAGGGTTTGGATGAATGTATGGCTATGGCTGGTAGGCTGCCCCGTGCGCGTTAAAGGAGAAGAAAATTTTGCTACCGGACAGAACTATGTGGTCGTCTGCAATCATAATTCATTGCTGGATATCCCGCTTTCATCTCCTTATATCCCCGGCACCAATAAGACGATTGCCAAAAAATCATTTGCCAAAGTGCCTTTATTCGGTTGGTTTTACAGCAAGGGCTCTGTGCTGGTCGACCGTAAAAATGAGCGGAGCCGGCGCAAAAGCTATGATGATATGAAAGCTGTATTGAAAAAAGGAATGCATATCTGCATCTATCCTGAAGGCACCCGCAACCGTAGCAATGAACCATTGAAAAAATTTTATGATGGTGCTTTCCGGCTTTCAACAGATACCGGTCACGCCGTTATTCCCACGCTTATCTTCAATACCCGCAAAGCGCTTCCGGTGAACAAGCCATTCTTTTTCCTTCCAACAAAACTGGAAATGCATTTTCTGCCTCCTGTAGATCCTGCGGGATTGACTACAGAACAACTGAAGGAAAAAGTATTCAACATCATGAAGGAATACTATACTGTCCATCAATAAGGCGTATAGAAACTGCGTGTGCGGTTGATCCGGAGATCCTGCAGCAATCCTGATTTGGGACTGATGGTAAAATTGAAATAGCGGTACAGACCCACCGGTGCAACATTGATGGACATTTGCCAGCAATGCATTTCCCTTGAAATGGACATCGTGAACGTCTGCAGCTTTTTCGTTCTGAAATCATAATAACCATTCGCGCTGAGATTCCATTTTGGCGTAAGGCTGAAACTGCCGCTAAAGTTGGTGCTGGCGCTGGTAACGGTTTCGAAGCCGCTGTAATCCGGCTTGGCCTGTTCCTGGAAGTAGAACGAGAAGGATAAGCTGACCTGCCAGGGAATATTGAAATCAACAAACTCTGCAGGGTTTTGACGCATATAATCCAGCAAGCGCTGACGATCGCCTGCCAGTACAGGATCATTCAATTGCTGGTCGAGTTCCTCTTTCTGTTTTTTATCTTTTTCCGGGTCCTTGGGTTTGCTTTGGAAAGAGGTAGACATGGAGATGCTGCCTGATGTGATACGCCCTACACGGAACCCACTTGCTCCTTCCCAGATGTATTCAGTGCTGTCACCGCCAAACTTATTGCGGTGATATGGGCTCAGGTCTGCATTGGCATTCAGGTTGATCTTTTCAAAAAGATTGTTCCGGAAATAAAGAGCGATATGGGAGAGCTTATTGGTTTTGCCCAGCAGGTTATACGATCCATTAAAGCCAAATCCATCTATCAACCGCAGTTTTTTAAACTCACCAGTGGTATCTTTTTTGGGCCTGTATTTCATCTCCAGGTTATTGTCAATTCCAAAACTGATACTTCCGCTGTTGATATTGCCATAACCACCAAAAATGCCTCCCTGCAGTTTTGAATAAGTGATCGTATCTCCTGTAACCACTCTCACCATGTCGTAATACTTACTGGAAAGAGAAGGCGAATAGCTAAGCCCGAGCGTGGGCCGGATGATATGCCGTATTGCTTTTCCCTTTTTGAGATTAAAAGTCCCGAACAATGCTGTATTAAAGCTAAGGCCAAAGCTGACCTGCTGGTCAAGGAAAAAGCCTTTATTAATAGTGGTGTCCACTTTATTGTCAGCGTCATTCCATTTTAATATCCGTTGCTTGTCCAACCACACCTGTGAATAGGAAACCGAAGGTGACAACACTATCGCTCCTCCCAAGATCGGTGGCAGGGATAAGGTGATCGGGATACTGTGTTGCGCTCCCCATTGTGCTGTATCAAGCAGGTTGCGCAGTTTGAATGCAGTATCGTAAAAAGATATCTGGTTCCTGAATGTACCGTTATAACCGATGCCCAGTTGCTCATACCATCTTTTGCTGCCGGCAAATTCTTTCCGCTGAAATGGGTAAATAGTAGAAACTGTAAAGCCCATATCCGGAAGGCTGAGATTTACGATACCTGTCTGGTTGTTCTGGTTATGGTTGGCGCTTACAGTAAGATTATACGGTTTATCGACCCAGCTTTTGGAATAGGTAATGGACGAACTTAACTGGTTCTGAAAGTTAAGATTGGCATTATTGGGAACGTTCTTGTTGTAGCTGGTCGAACTTGCATTCACATTGGCTGAAAAAGACGTTCCGGGCCGCGCGCGGCTGTCTGCGGAATGGCTCCAGGTAAGTGAATAGCTATTATTGGAATAATAATCCGGGTCGCCTTTGAAATTCCGTTTGGTCCGTTGAAGACCGAAATTGAGGGAACCGCTGTAGCGGTAGCGTTTGCGGTAAGTCGGGTTCACATTGGCCGACCAGCTTCCATAGGAATAAAAATTTCCATACACTTTCACATCCCAGTAATCATTGATGACCTGGTAA
>Ga0182746_1000300_pt1 | contig 78504 bp, 76 predicted proteins | sample eDN3rd30CBELigOP_FD_128881 | JGI IMG/M metagenome (GOLD analysis project Ga0182746, IMG submission 128881) | Enriched Organic Plus compost microbial communities from Emeryville, California, USA - eDNA 3rd pass 30_C BE-Lig OP (version 2) (version 2) ...
ACTGTCGGACGGTTCGGCGCGACTGTCGGACGGTTCGGCGCGACTGTCGGACGGTTCGGCGCGACTGTCGGACGGTTCGGCGCGACTGTCGGACGGTTCGGCGCGACTGTCGGACGGTTCGGCTAGCCAAAGGAGCGACGTCCGATGTGGCACCGAGATCAAGCGGATTTCATAGGTTAACAAAGTGTTTCACGTGAATCATTTTGCGAGGCGACCCGTGTTGGTTCCACAAGTCGAAGGCCCCGAATCGGGTCCGGGGGTTAACAAGCGGTTTCACGTGAAACAGGGCGTCGCTACTTGCCGATGCAGAACCGGCCGAAGATTTCGCCCAGAACGTCCTCGACATCCACGCGTCCAGTGATGCGGCCGAGAGCCAGCACGGCTAGCCGCAGGTCTTCCGCGCGCAGCTCATGGTCTTCCGCGGACCCCTGCATGAACGCTTGAAGTGCGTTCATGCACCTCGTGAGCTGCTCCCTGTACCGGGCGCGGGTGATGGCCGGTGAGGACGCGGCGTTTCCCGTTCGCTCGCCGGCGCGGGCCGCGATGGCGGCGATGAGGTCGGGAATGCCAGCTCCGGTGCGCGCGGAGATGGGGAGCGCGCTGGCGTAGGGCTCGGCGGCGGGGATATCTATTTTGCTCGCCACACGCAGGAAATAGTTGTCCCCGCGCTCGTGAACCTCAGGGGGGATTGGCGCGGCGGGAAGCGTCGAATCGCTGAGCCAGAGGACGAGGTCCGCCGCGCGGGCGTGGGTGAGCGAGCGGCGGATGCCCTCGCGCTCGATGGCGTCCATCGGTTCACGTATGCCCGCGGTGTCGGTGAGGATTACCGGGATGCCGCCGAGATCGAGGCGTACCTCGATGGCGTCGCGGGTCGTTCCAGCCTCTTCCGACACGATAGCCGCGTCGCGCCGCGCAAGCGTGTTGAGGAGGCTCGATTTGCCCGCATTCGGCGGACCCGCCAGCACCACGCGGAAGCCTTCGCGCAGGATCTCGCCGCGGTGGCCGTCGTCGAGGTGTGCCGCGATGGCAGGAAGCACGCGGCCAACGACGGAACGGGCGCGGGCAAAAGCGTCTTCCGCGACGTCACCCTCGTCGGAAAAGTCTATCGCTGCTTCGGCGAGCGCGCTCGCCTCGATCAGATCGCGGCGCCAGCCCTCGTAGAGCTTCGAGAGGGCACCGCGCGCCTGGGCCAGCGCCTGGCGCCGCTGGGCTTCGGTCTCCGCGTCGATGAGGTCGGCAAAGCCTTCGACCTGGGCGAGGTCCAGTTTGCCGTTGCGGAATGCGCGTATCGTGAACTCGCCCGGCTCGGCGAGACGGCAGCCGGGCTGGCGGCCGAGCGTATCGAGCACCGCACGCACGACGGCAGGACTGCCGTGGAGATGCAGCTCGAGCATGTCCTCGCCGGTTTCCGTGCGCGGCCCGGCGAGCCAGAGGACGAGGGCTTCGTCAAGCACTTCGGCGGTATCGGGATTGCGGACACGCCGCAGCGCGGCATGGCGGTTTTCGGGGCGCGGGGCGGCCATGCGGTCGGCGACATCGCCCGCATCGGGACCGCTCAAGCGCACGACGGCGACGCCGGCACGTCCGGGCGCACTCGACAGCGCGAATATGGTAGCAGGCTCAGTCATCGATCTCGGCTGGCGGATGTTGTCAGGTGCGTGAGGGTGATCGGCGCGGGTGGCACGCGCTGGTACGGGCCGAATGCAAGTCCCATGTTAGCGCTAGCGCATAAAGAGGGCCTCTATGAGCGAGAACCGCCTCGGCAAGGAAACGAGCCCCTATCTCCTGCAGCACCGGGACAATCCCGTCCATTGGTGGGCGTGGGGGCCGGAGGCGCTCGCGGAAGCCAAGCGCACGGGCAAGCCGATCCTCCTGTCGGTGGGCTATGCCGCCTGTCACTGGTGCCATGTGATGGCACACGAGAGCTTCGAGGACGAAGCGACGGCGGCGGTGATGAACGAGCTGTTCGTCAACATCAAGGTGGACCGCGAAGAGCGGCCGGACATCGATGCCATCTACATGGGCGCGCTGCATGCGCTCGGTGAGCAGGGCGGTTGGCCGCTGACGATGTTCCTCGACGCGGAAGCTCGCCCGGTGTGGGGCGGCACGTATTTCCCCAAGACGTCGCGCTTCGGACGGCCGGCGTTCGTCGACGTGCTGCGGCAGGTTTCGGCCGTGTTCCGCAACGAGCCGGAGAAGGTGGCGGAGAACGCGCGCATCCTGACGGCGGCCATCGCGCAGCCGCGGCAAACCTCGGCTGCGGCCGTCATCGACGACCGGCTGTTGAAGGATTTCACCGAGCGCATGGTGCCCGCGATCGATGCCGTGCATGGCGGGCTGCAGGGCGCGCCGAAGTTTCCGCAATGGAGCGTCTTCTGGCTGCTCTGGCGCGGCGGCATCCGCTATGACCACGCGCCGGCGCGCGATGCGGTCATCCTCACGCTCGACAACATCTGCCAGGGCGGCATCTACGATCATCTCGGTGGCGGGTTCGCACGCTATTCGGTCGACGCGCGCTGGCTGGTGCCGCACTTCGAGAAGATGCTCTACGACAATGCGCTGCTGATCGACCTGATGACGGAGGTCTATCGCGAGACGGCTTCACCGCTCTATCGCGCGAGAATTGCCGAGACGGTTGCGTGGCTCGAGCGGGAGATGATCGCGGAGGGCGGGGGCTTCGCCGCTTCGCTCGACGCCGACAGCGAAGGCGAGGAAGGCAAGTTCTACGTCTGGTCGCTGGATGAGGTGCTGGGCATTCTCGGCGAAGAGGATGGCCGCTATTTCGCAAGCGTCTACGACGTCACGGCGGACGGCAACTTCGAGGGCCACAACATCCTCAATCGCCTCGGCAACCTCGCGCTCGGATCGGACGCGGAGGAGCGCCGGCTTGCGGCTTTGCGCGCAAAGCTGATGGCGGTGCGCGATAACCGCGTGCGTCCCGGCTGGGACGACAAAGTGCTCGCCGACTGGAACGGGCTGATGATCGCGGCCCTCGCGCGCGCTGCACTCATGTTCGCGCAGCCATCGTGGCTGGCGCTGGCGAAACGGGCGTTCGACTTCGTCGCCACGCGCATGACGGTCGACGGGCGGCTGCGGCATGCCTGGCGGGCTGGGATTGCGAAGGCGCCGGCGACCGCATCCGATTACGCCAACATGATCTGGGGTGCGCTGCGCCTCTTCGAGGCGACGGGCGACAAGGGCTATTTCGACCAGGCGGTGGCCTGGACGGAGGTGCTGGACCGCCACTATTGGGTCGGCGACACCGGCGGCTATGCAACTTCAGCCGACGATACCAAAGATGTGATCGCACGGCTGAGGCCCGGCACGGACGACGCAACGCCCAACGCCAACGCGATCATGCTGTCGAACCTCGTGGCGTTGTCGATCCTCAGCGGGGAGACGCGCTACCTCGAAAGGGCCGAGGCCCTGCTCGCGGCATTCGCCGGAGACGTGGGGCGCAATATTGTCGCACATACCGGGCTCCTGGCGAGTACATTCGACTTGATCAGCCCGCAGCAAGTCGTAGTCGCGGGCCAGCATCTCGAAGCGGGGCCGGAGCTGATCGAGGTCATTAGAAGTATTTCTTTGCCAGGCGTGCTACAGTACGCTTTGAGTGACACGGCGAGCGGCTCCGGATTACCGGGCCTTCGCGATAAGAGCGGTGTTAACTCGCGTGCCGCAGCTTACGTATGCATCGGGCCCCAGTGCTCGCCGCCGCTGACCGAGCCCGCGGAGTTGGCCAGAACCCTGAAACAACAACGAAGTTTGTAAACAAGCTCGATACGCGTGGGGTGTGAAACTCGACCAGGACCTCGGCCAGCGCCGCTGCACGACATGCGCGCCGGCTGCCGAACCCGGACCCCGCGCCGCCAACCGGAGACCATGATGTCTGCACTCCGCTCGATTGTGCGTTACGGCTACGCTCCTTTCATGATGCTCGGCCTCATCGGCGCTGCCTATTGGGTCGTTTCGGAGCTCGTCGTCGCACAGGGCAACCCCTGGGCCTACCTGTGGCTCGCTCCGTTGCTGGCGCTCGCTTATGCGACCGCGTTCGCTTCCGAGAAGATCGCGCCCTTCTTCGACGAGTGGAACGATCACGACGCGCACGGCGACATGCCGGCGAACTTCATCCATCTCATCGTCTACGAGATGCAGAGCATCAACGGCGTGCTGCTGATCCCGCTGATCGTGTGGCTGTTCCCGTTCGATGCGGGCGTCTGGCCGACGCAGTGGCCGCTGTGGACGCAGCTGCTGATCGCGTTCGTCATCTCGGACTTCGTGTTCATGATGATGCACTATCTCAGCCACCGTTTCGCGCCGCTGTGGCGGCTGCACGCGGTGCATCACGGCGTCGGACGGCTCTACGGTTTCAACGGGGTGATGCGCCATCCGCTGCATCAGGTTCTCGACATGGTCGTCGGCAGCTTGCCGCTCGTGATCATGGGCATGCCGATTCCGGTGGCGGTGCTGCTTGGCTTCGCCATCTCCGTCACGCTCATCGTGCAGCATTCGAATGTGGATGCGCGCCTCGGGCCGCTCCAGAGCCACTTCTCGATCGGGCGCATCCACCACCTGCACCACGTGAACTGGGGCACCGAAGGCGACTGCAATTTCGGCCTGCTCTTCACCTGCTGGGACAAGATGCTGGGCACGTTCCACGGGAGGCCGCCGCGGGAAATCACCGCGAAGGATCTGGGCGTGGACGAGATTCCGAACTTCCCGAAGAGCTATGTCGAACAGTTCCTCCTGCCTTTGCACTACAAGCCGGGGCAGGGCGAGCCGGAGCGCTACAAGGCGCACGCTCCGGAGACCCCGGCGCAGGAAGCTCGCCGCATCGTGGATGCGGCGGAGTAGGACCGGGCAACTTTTCACGTGAAACGCATGACGCCCGCGCTTATCGCGCGGGCGTTCGTGTTTTGCGGACGACCCAAGCAACGGGCAACGGGCAACGGGCGCAGGGATTTACTCGGAGGTTCAGTAGCGGCGCACGCCGCCATCCCACGGGGACTGCTGCGGGGCGTCGTTCTCTCGCATCAGGTAGGCGTCGATATCGCCCTCGGGACGCCCGGCATAGCGGCGCTCGCTCTCGCGCATCTCGGCGAGCATCCGGTCATCTTCCTTGTAGCCCCGGTGGCGCGCCGCACTCTCGGCCGACCACGGTGCCGGCTTGCATGAACATCCCTGCACCAGCGTCTTGCGATAGAGGAACGCCGTCTGCGTCTGGGCATAGGGGCGGCCGGCGAGATCGACCATCGTCTCGGGGCTGCCGCCGTTCACCGGATAATAGTAGAGGCGCGCCTCGCCGTCGCAGCGTGCTTCGCAGGTGCGCGCATCCCGGTTGAGACGTTCGCGGCCGACGCCGTCGCCGATGGGGAAATAGAACCCGTCGCAGGTGCGCACGCACAGCGTACGGTAGCGGCCGTTGTCCTGGGGCCAGCCCGAATCACCATAGTCGCGCCCATAGTCGAAACGCGGTCCGGCGTAGCCGAAATGGTAGGGCGGAGGATCGACGCGCCGTGGCTCGGCGCCGCGCGACGTGCCCCAGTTCAGCAGCTTCGAGAAGAAGCCTTCGGCGTACACATTCGTGCTGGCGCCGTAGGCCAGCATGGCGGCGGAGGCGACGAGTAGCAGCAACCCATCACGGACTAGACGCTTCGGCACAGCACGCCCCACAACTGAACTCTGCGGTCAGAATCGCCAGACATGGCAAATATTTTCCGAACGTGGGCGCCGGCGTGGTCGCGGACTTCCGCTGGCGCTGCGGACGAGGCAGCGCCATCGACGTTCAACGGGAGCATCTTCGGCCACGACTGTGTCGATATAATGATCTTAATTCAATGGCTTCAGTGGCGATGTTAACCTAGTTTCTTCACATCGTGAGGACGACCTTGCCCACCGCCTCGCGACGCTCGATCACGTCCAGCGCCTGGCGAATGCCGTCGAGCGGGAACGTGCCGTGGACGCGCGGCGCGAGACGGCCCTCGGCAATCCAGTCGAGGATCTGGCGCATGTTCCGACGGTGGCCCGCAGGGTCGCGCTTCACCGCCTCGCCCCAGAAGACGCCGACGGCGTCACAGCCCTTCAGCAGCAGCAGATTGAGGGGGATTCTGGGGATCTCGCCGGAGGCGAAACCGATGACGAGGAAGCGTCCCTGCCATGCCATCGCGCGCAGCGCCGCTTCGGAAGCTTCTCCGCCGACGCAGTCGTAGACGACGTCGACGCCGCGGCCGCCGGTCAGCGCCTTGAGGCCATCCTTCAGATCGGTGCCCGCGTAATTCACCGCCTCGTCGGCGCCGTGGGCGCGGGTGACGGCCAGCTTGTCCTCGGACGACGCAACGGCGATCACGCGCGCGCCCATGAGCTTGGCGAGCTCGACCGCGGCGAGGCCTGCGCCACCGGCGGCACCGAGCACGGCCACCGTCTCGCCGGGCTTCAGATGCGCGCGGTCTTTCAGGCCGTGGATGGCGGTGCCGTAGGTGACGGCGATACCGGCAGCGACCTCGTCCGCGACCCCCACGGGGATCGGGACCACCGCATCTGCACGCGCGATGACTTTCTCGCGTGCGCCGCCCCAGCCCAGGTAGGCGGCGACGCGGTCGCCTGCCTCAAGGCCGTTGACGCCGGGACCCAGCGCCGCGATGACGCCGGCGACCTCGGCCGCAGGGGAGAACGGCAGCTCGGGCTTCGATTGATATTTTCCGCGGGTGATCAACGTGTCGAAGAAGTTGAGCGCGGCGGCTTTGACGGCGATAAGAACCTCGCCCGGCCCCGGCTCCGGGGCCGCAATCTCCTCCACGGTGAGGCTGGCGGGGCCCCCGAGGCTCTTGCAAAGCGCTGCTTTCATGTAAAACCTCCCGCCGAAACAGAAATTCAAGATCGCCCGTCCTTCCACCATGCCCTGAGGGGCGCCGCAAGCGGGCGCGCGGAGTATCCGCCACCATGACCGACAGACCTGCCACAGGCTGGCCACCGAAAGCCCGGGGCTATTTCGCCATCGGTGCCGAGCGCATGTCGAAATCGCTGAACCTCGGCAACCTGATGCGCTCGGCGCACGGCTTCGGCGCGAGCTTCACGTTCACGGTGGGGGCCACCTACCGCGCGCTGGAGGCATTCGCCGACACCTCCAAGACCCAGCTGCATCTGCCGCACTACAACTGGTCGAGCCTCGAGGAGATGGCGCTGCCGCAGGGCTGCAAGCTCGTCGGCATCGAACTCCTTGATACGGCTATCGATCTGCCGAGCTTCCGGCATCCCCTCAAGGCGGCCTACGTGCTGGGACCGGAGCAGGGATCGCTTTCCGAGGACCTTTTGGCGCGCTGCGACCACGTGGTGCGCATTCCGACGAGCTTTTGCGTCAACGTCGCCATGGCGGGTGCCATCGTCATGTACGACCGCACGCGCTCGCTGGCGCGGTTCGCCGAGCGTCCTGTGCGGGCGGGCGGGCCGCCCGTGCCGCCCGGCTCTGCCACGAGAACCCGGGGGTAAGGTCTGGGGTGAAGGGTGACATCGGGGCGCCCGGGTGCATATGCTGATGTACTCGCGCTTCGGACTATCGGGGAGGAGCCATATGCGCACGATCACCGCATCGGCCATTGCAGCCTTTGCTTTCGCAGGGACCGCCGCCGCACAGAACGTCGATCTCGTCGAGAAGCAGGGCGCCTGGAGCGTCTATGCCGATTCGGCAAAGCCCAAGGAAGTCTGCTTCATCGCCGCCCAGCCCCAGGCCGTGGAGCCGCTGGGCGCCAACCGGGGCCCGATCTTTTTCTACATCTCGGCCTGGCCGAAGGAGGGCGTGAAGACGGAGCCGAGCGTGAAGGTCGGCTATCCCGTCGCGCCCGACAAGGACATGACCGTTACGGTGGGCACGGAGACGTTCAAGTTGTTCGTCAAAGGCGAACGGGGATTCGTGTCCGATCCGAACGAGGAGCTGAAGCTCGTCGAGGCGATGAAGAAAGGCTCCAACGCCTTCGTGAAGGCGACATCGGCGCGCGGCACGGCGACAACCGACACCTATTCGCTTTCGGGTCTCACCGCTGCGCTGGAGAAGCTCGCGTCGACCTGCGCGGGCTGAGAGCTTTCAGGCGCGCTTCAATGCGTGCAATCGGTGCACGGACATGCGCGCGGGCGTGTGCTCAATGGGATTGCTCAATCGTCCGAGCCGGGCACGCCGGGGCGGCGGCGCAGGTGAATATAAAGCGCGCCTTCGCCACCGTGGCGGATCGCGGCCGTGGTGAAGCCGATGACGATCGGCGCGATTTCAGGCTCCGCAAGCCAGCGCGGAACGTTGCGCCTTAGGATGCCGCGCTCCTCACCTTCGCGCGCGAGCCGTTCATCGTAAGCCGAGCGGATGGGCGCGCCCTTGCCGGTGATCACCAGCACCCAGCGCTTTCCTTGCGCATAGGCGCGATTGAGAAAGCGCAGCAGCGCCGTGTGCGCCTCGCTCTGGCGCATGCCGTGCAAATCGATGCGGCCTTCGATCTCGATGCGTCCGGAGGAGAGCTTGCGCGCTTTTCGCCGCTCGAGGGAGATCGGCGCGGGACCTGGCGCCGGCAACGGCGGTGCCGGCCGCTTGATTGCCGGGGGCGGCGCGGACGGCGGCCGCGAAGGCGTAGCGCGGGGCTTGGGCGGCTCCGGGTGAAGCGGCCGCGATACCGGCAGCTCGTCCTCGAGCGCCGGGTGTACGCGCTGCTTCTTGCCTTTGATCGGTGAGATGCTTTGCGCTGTGTGTTCCCAGAGCTCGCGCTCCTCGGGCGTCAGGCGGGCGGGCGGCTTTCCGCCCCGCGGCGGTTTCAGGGGGCGCTTTTCACGATCGTTTGCCATTGCAGGCGCTCGCCGAACCTCAACCCCTGTCCGGCCGTCTGTTCGCTCGCGGGCCGCAGCACGAAGAAATTCCCCGCGTGCCTGGTGGTGCCCGCCTGCTTACCGGCCTTTGCGCCCGAGCCAAAGTAGATGTCGCCGCGCTCCGGCCCCTTAATCGCAGACCCTACGTCCTGCGCCACCATTAAACGATTAAAGCCACGGCCTTTTCCCCCGTGCCCCAGCTCGGGGACGGAAAGATAGATGGGCGTGCCGAGGGCGTGATAGCCGGTGTCGACCGCGAGGCTGCGCCCGGGGGTGAGCGGCACCTGCATGGCGCCCATGGGCCCCTCGCTGCCGTCGAGCTCGCGGAAGAAGATGAACGACTGGTTCTGCCACATCACCTTCTGGCCGCGCTCTTTATCCTCCCGCAGCCATTTGCCCAGCGCCTGCATGGACATCTTGTTGGCGGGGAGGATCTTGTTCTCGATCAGATAGCGCCCGATGGACGAATAGGGGTGGCCGTTCTTGCCGTCGTAATTGATGCGGACGGTGGAGCCGTCGGTGAGATGGACGCGGCCGGAGCCCTGGATGTGCATGAAGAACACTTCCACCGGGTCTTCGAGGTAGAGCAGCTCCAGCCCCATGCCCTTCAGCGCGCCCTGCTCGATCTCGGCGCGGGTGGGGAAGGGCGCACTCGTGCCGGTGGAGGTGCGGCGCACGTGGGTGAGGCCCTCCTGCTTGGAGGCGCGGTCGGCCTCGTCGACGACATTCACGAGATCGGTCGGGCGCTTGTAGACGGGGGTCTGGAATTTGCCCTGCGGGGTGCGGGAGCCTTCGAGCACGGGCTCGTAATAGCCGGTGAGCAGTCCGCGCTGTTTCGCATGGACGATTTTGTGCGGGACGAACTGCTTTTCGAAGAAAGCCTTCGCGGCCTTGTCGGTTGCTTTCACCCCTTGGGCGGCGCGGCAGGCGGTGGCAAGCTCGTCCAGCGGCACGCGGCATTGCGCGACGGCGCGGGTCGAGCCCTTCTCGGCCATGCGGATGGCCGCGTCGCAGGATTTGACGAACGTGTTGAAGGCGGCGAGGTGATCGTCGGTTTCCCAGCCCGGAAGGTCGGCAAAGGACACGCGCTCCAGGCGCGCTTCGGGCAATGACGACGCCGGCGCCTTGGCGCGGGATGTCGACGGTTTGTCGTCCTTGCTCATGGCGGGCTGTGCCGGGGCGGACTTTGGCGGTGAGAGGGGCGTTTCGGCTTTCGCCGCCGCGATCATGCCGGGCGCATGGGTGAAGAACGCGAGGGTGAAGAACACGGCCGCGGCCAATGCCGCAGCTTTCACACTCAACGCGGTCTGGGCGCGAGCACCAGCCATGGTCGCGTGCCGATCCCCCTCGATGCAAGCCGCGCCGCTGGCAGCGGCGCGATCGCAATCCTCGCTACGCGCCCCCCAGCGCGTCGAACCTCAACTTCAGGCCGGCGACTGCGTGGCGATGAGACGCCAGTTCGGATTGGCGCGCGCCTTCGCGGTGGAGATGTCGCGGCTGAAAGTCCAGATGTCCGTCACTTCCTTGATGCGCTGGGGATCACCGCCGATGATGGCGCCCGCCTTGTCGCGCGTCGCGGAAATGAGCTGACTGACGAAGCGGACGGTGATCGAGGCGATGCCGCCCTTCAGCTCCGATTCCATGATGTCGGCCTTGTCGATGCCGACGAAGCTCTGATCGACCTGCTCGCCGCGCTGCTCGCGCTCGGAAATGGCGCGCACGAAGCCGTCGTAGACTTCGCGGCTCAGGAGATCCTTGAGCAGCTTGCGGTTGCCCTCGGCGAACGCGGTGACGATCATCTCGTAGGCCTGCTTGGCACCGCGAATGAAAACCTCCGGCTCGAAGGCAGGATCGAGCTTTGCGATTTCGATGAGCCCGGCGCGCGCGCCCGCTTCCGCACTCGGATAGGTGCGGATGCGCTCCTCGACGTCGGCCTGGCTGACCTCGGGGGCAGGCGTGGCGGCAGCAGCGTCGCGATCCCGGCGCGGCATGGCAACGACGTTGCCGTTGTCGCTTGCGCCCGACGCCTGACGGGCACGCTCGGCGCGGTAGCGCTCGACACGTGCTTCCTCATCACCCGTGCGGCGTCCGAGGACGCTTCTCAGCTTCAACACCACGATAACCGCGACGATGAGCGAGATGAGGGTGAAGAGATCAATCTTCTCCATGGGCGGATGCCTTCCTGGCAATCAACAGCGTGACTGGATACGACAGCAATATATGATTGCGTCTTAAAGGAAGCCCAAGTCCGGGGTGCACGGGGCCTCTGATCCGATCCGCCATCAAGGGGTTAAGATGGTCCTTCGTTCAAGGTAAGGCACAAACGGGGCAATGCCAACCCGATTGCACCAAAGGCCCCGTTTGGGGCCCCCGGATGGCACCGACATGCTCAACAACCGGCTAGAGCGTCCTGCGATCCGATGAGAACGGATCGGACGCCTCTAGGTTTTTCATTAAACCGATGATTCACGCTTCGGACTGATAGGGTCCGAAGCGATCATGGTCTAGCGGGAGATGAATAGCGGACAATGATATCTCCACTGCAGCTCGCGTCGATGCTGATCCTGATCGTCCTGCCTTTCGTCGAGATCGCGCTGCTGATCCTCGTGGGGCAGTGGATCGGCCTGTGGCCGACGCTCGGGCTCCTGGTGCTTTCGGCATTCGTCGGCATGGCGGTGATCCGCCGGCAGGGGTTGTCGATGTTCAGCCGGATGTTCGACACCATGGGCCGCGGCGGGCTGGGCGTCGCCTCGCTCGTCGACAGCTATGCGGTGATCCTCGCCGGCTGCCTGCTCATCATTCCGGGATTTGCTACGGATGCGCTGGGGCTGGTGCTGCTGATACCGCCGGTCCGGCGCTCGATGCTGAGGGCGGTATTGCCGGGATTTAGCGGCCGTCCGCGGGCGCAACCCGCTGCGGGCGAGGCATCGCGCGATACCACGGGCAAGCGGGGGCCCGTCATCATCGAGGGCACGTATCGGCGCATCGACGACGATGAGACCGACGCCCGTTAACGTCTCCTGAAGGTAACGCCGTTGTCGCCACGGTGTCCGCGTGTTAGCTAGCCGCCTCTCAGGCGAAACCCGGCACGGATGCAGCTATGGCGAACTCTACGAACGGCAACGGCAAGCCCGAGGAGGCCGCGACGACGCAGCCGCCTCCCGTGCAGGTGAATGTCGCCGCGCAGTACATCAAGGATCTGTCGTTCGAAAATCCGAACATCGAAAAGCTCATGCAGGATCCGGGCGACCAGCCGAACCTGCAGCTCATGATCAACGTGGCGGCGAAGAACGTCGGGCCGTCGCTCTACGAGAGCGCGATCGACTTCGACGCGCAGGCGACCAACAAGCACGGCAAGATCTATCAGCTGCAGCTCGTCTATGCGGGCCTGTTCAAGATCGAGAACCTGCCGGAGCAGGCGCTGGAGCCGTTCCTTCTCGTCAACTGCCCGTCGATCCTGTTCCCGTTCGTGCGCCGCATTGCCGCGGATCTCACGCGCGAAGGCGGCTTCCCGCCGCTGCTGCTCGATCCGTTCGACTTTGCCTCGCTCTATATGCGCCGCCAGCAGGAAAAGCAGGCGCAGGCCAGCGAGCCGAAGAAGAACTGACGGCGCCCGCTTCGCCTCGGCGATGTGTGCAAGATCGAGCTCCGGGTTACGGCCCGGAGCTTTTTCATTTTGTGATGCAGTTTATGGAACGGCGCGGCTACTGCGCTTCTTCCGCCGGCGCGATGTAGCGCCGCCAGATGGCCTTCTCGCCCATCGATTCCACAAAGGCACGGTGGGCCGCTTCCATCTCGGGCAAAAGCCGGGGCGCCAGCGGTGACGGCCGCTGGGCCGCGTTGCGCCGGCCGAGCGGCGCCAGCTCGGCGCCGAGGGGGCTCGAATTCTCGTCGGCGAAATCGATGAACGCCGCCTGACGCACGCCCAGCAGCTCGATGTAGACCTCGGCGAGCAGCAGCGAGTCGACGAGCGCGCCGTGCTTGGTGCGCTTGCTGTTGTCGATGCCATAGCGCTTGCAGAGCGCATCGAGCGTGTTCGGTCCGGCGGGATGACGGCGCCGCGCCAGCTGCAGCGTGCACGTCACGCGCTCCATGGCGATCTGCTGCAGATTGAGAAGACCCAGCTCGAAATTCAGGAAGCCGACGTCGAAGGCGGCGTTGTGGATGACGATGCCGTCGCCGGCGATGAACTCAAGGAAGCTCGGCGCGACCTCGATGAACTTCGGCTTGTCCCGCAGAAAGTCGGTCGAAAGCCCATGCACGGCTTCCGCTTCCGCGGGTACGTCGCGCTCGGGATTGATGAAGCAGTGGTACTCGCGCCCCGAGGGGATGCGGTTAATCAGCTCAATGCAGCCGATCTCGATCAGCCGGTCGCCCTTGCGGGGGTCGAGGCCGGTGGTTTCCGTGTCGAGGATGATCTCGCGCATTTGTCTTCAATCGGATGCGAATCAGGCCGCGGTCAAGCCGCCCAATGCCGCGCGAAGGCGGCGCCGTGGCGGGTGCGCAACTTTTCGATGATCGCATCGAGCGCCGCCCGGCTTTCCTCGACGGTCTTGCTGGTGTCGACGACGAAATCGGCGAGCCGGCGCTTTTCGGCGTCGGGCGTCTGCCGCGCCAGGAGCGCGTCGAGCTTCTCGGGGCTGAGCCCACGCTTCAGAACGCGGGCGCGCTGCACGTCGGCGGGCGCGCTCAGCACGATCACGACGTCGACGAGGCGGTCGGCGCCGGATTCGAACAGCAGCGGAATTTCGAGGACGGCGATCGGCGTGCCGCGGCGGGCCTCGGCGCGCAGGAAGGTGCGCTCGGCCTCACGCACCATGGGATGGACGATGGCCTCCAGCTCGCGGATGCGTGCGGGATGCGCAACGAGGGCCGCGCTCAACCGCTGGCGATCCACACCTTCCGCCGTCGTGGTGCCGGGAAACGCACGTTCAATGCGCTCCACCGTTTTTCCACCGGTGTAGAGGCGATGCACTTCCGCGTCCGCATCGAACACGGGCAAGCCGCGCGCCGCCAGATGTGCAGCGGCGGTGGATTTTCCCATGCCGATGGAACCCGTCAGCCCGACGATCAGCATCTATCTTCCCTCGATGTCGGCAACGATCGTTGCGCGCAATTCGTCGGTCACCTGTGGACGAACACCGAACCAGCGTTCGAAGCCAGGCACAGCCTGATGCAGGAGCATCCCCAGTCCGTCCACGGTGCGCAGGCCATGGCTGCGCGCCGCGGCAATCAACTCGGTTTCCAACGGCACGTAGACGATATCGCTGACGACGCAGTCGGGATTGAAGCCGCTGAAATCCATGCCGAGGGAGCCGGCGCCCTTCAAGCCGACGGCGGTCGTGTTCACCAGCACGCAGGCATCGCGCGCCCCGTCGCTGCGGTTGTGCCAGTCGAAGACTTTGACGCGCGGGCCGAACTGCTCCGCTATCGCCTCGGCGCGCTCGCGCGTGCGGTTGAAAATGCGCACCTCGTCGATACCCGCGTCGAGAAAACCATAGACGATGGCCCGGGCGCCGCCGCCCGCACCCAACACGCACACCGGTCCGTCGTGCGCGCGCCAATCGGGCACCACATGACCGAGGTGGGTCATGTAGCCATACGTGTCGGTATTGGCGGCGTGGAGACGATCGCCTTCGAGCCAAAGGGTATTGGCGGCGCCGACGACGCGCGCGGAATCTTCGGCTTCCTCGGCGAGGGCGTACGCCATCTCCTTGTGGGGAACCGTCACGTTGCAGCCGACAAAGCCTTCAGCACCGAGGGAGCGCAGGAATTGGGCGACGTCATCGGGCTCGACGGCAACCTTCGTGTAGGTGCCCTCGATCCCGTAGCGCGCCAGCCAATAGCCGTGAATGAGCGGCGAGCGCGAATGCTCGATCGGCCAGCCGATGACGCAGGCGCGTCTCATTCTTCGATCATCCCCCGTGTGCGCAGCTCAGCGAGCACGGGTAGCAGCGGCAGGCCGAGAATCGTGAAATAGTCGCCCTCGATGCGCTCGAAGAGCTGCACGCCGAGACCTTCGAGCTCGTAGGCGCCGACGGTCTGGCTCACGCGGTCCTGGGCGCGGAGGAGATAATCGTCGAGGAAGGAATCGGAGAAGTCCCGCATCGTGAGACGTGCCGTGCCGACGTGGGACCAAGTGACCTTGCCGTTTTCGGCGAAGGAGACGGCCGAGTGCAGCTCGTGGGTGGCGCCGCGCAGACGGCGCAGCGCGGCGCGCGCCGCTTCGATGGATGGCGCCTTGCTGAGCAGCTCATCACCCAGCGCCAGCACCTGATCGGCGCCGATGACGAGCGCGCTGTTGTTTTTCGCGCCGACATCCTCCGCCTTCGCGGCTGCCAGAACTTCCGCGATGCGCCGGGGCGCGATGCCCGGCTCGTCCGCCATGAGCCGCGCCCGAATGGCTGGCTCATCCACGTCCGCGGCCTGGACGGTGAAAGGCACCCCCGCCGCGGCCAGCATCTCGCGCCGTGCTCTGCTCCCCGATGCGAGTACGATTTGCGGCTGACTAGCCGTCACTGACATCCTTTACCTCTTCCTTCGCGGCCTGTTCTTTCGTGGCTTGCCGGTCCTGGTACAGCTTCAGGATCTGCGCTGCGGATTCCTCCACGGACCGGCGGGTGACATCGATCACCGGCCAGCCGTTCTGCGCGCAGATCTTACGTGAATAGGCGATCTCGGCGTTGATGCGGTCGCGATCGACATAGTCCCCGAGGTTGCGATCGCCAAGCATCATGGCGCGGTGACGGCGCACCTCGGCGATGCGATCGGGGCTCGCGACGAGACAGACGACGAATGCCGAGTGCGGCTTCGTCAGCTTTTCCTGCAGTGGGATGGACGGCACCAGCGGAACGTTCGCGGTCTTGAAGCCACGCTGGGCGAGGTAGATGCTCGTCGGCGTTTTCGATGTGCGCGAGATGCCGAGCACGATGATGTCGGCATCGTTGAGGTCTTCCGGCAGGTGGCCGTCGTCGTGCGCCATGGTGAAGTTCAGCGCATCGATGCGGCGGAAATAGTCGGCATCGAGGACGTGCTGGCCGGCGACGGTCGGCGTGCGCGGTGCGCCGAGGTAATTTTCGAGCACCTGCATGATGGGTTGCAACACCGCGAGGCAGGGAATTTTCAGCTCCGCGCACCGGCGCTCGAGCTCCTCGGACAGCGCCCGGTTGGTGATGGTGTAGAGCACGATACCGGGTGTCTGTTCGATCTCCTGCAGCACGCGTTTCAACTGGCGCGGCGTGCGCACGAGCGGATGCACGTGCTCGATCGGACGCACCAGCGCGTACTGCACCGAGGCTGCTTTGGAGATCGTCGTCAGCGTCTCGCCGGTGGAATCGGAGACGAGATGCAGGTGAAAGAAGCTCGGCAGGCTGGTCTTCATGACCACGGCGGCTCCGCGGGAGGGACTGTTGAAAACATGCCGGGTTATACAGCGGGCGGATGCAACGTGCGCATGTTGCCATGGCGCAGCGTCACCTCGTCCACGAAGCTGCCCACAAACGGGCGAGCATGGCATTGCCCATCCGTGTAACCGCCTCTCCTTGAGGATTGGTCCTTTCTTGGCCGCTCGTCCAGCGCCTCTCAACAGGTGAGCGCCGCGCCTTGCAGCGGCACGGATGGCGCTAGAGGCTTGATCGCGGATGTCTTAACGGGCTCTAGTGGCTCGGCAGCTCACAGGGCACCAGATAGGGCGGAGCGTCACTGCCCCTGTGCGCAAGGCAAGGATTGGGCTAGGACAACGCCGTAATCCTCAGAACCCCCGTGGGTAAGAAGAACAAAAACAAGAGTCTAAGATTCTAGATTGGTTTAAGAGCACATGGGTGCCCCCGCAAAACTCGCTGCCTCCAAGGCGACCCGGCGCAAGCTGCTGAGGGTTCTCGCCGGCGAAGCGGTCTCGCCGCCGCCGATCTGGCTCATGCGCCAGGCCGGGCGGTACCTGCCGGAGTATCGGGCGGTGCGGGCGGAAGCGGGCGGGTTCCTCGACCTGTGCTACGCGCCGGCGCTCGCCGCCGAAGTGACGCTGCAGCCGATCCGCCGGTACGGGTTCGACGCGGCGATCCTGTTTTCGGATATTCTCGTGGTGCCGGACGCGCTGGGGCAGGGCGTGCGCTTCCTCGAGGGCGAGGGCCCGTGCCTCGATGCGATCACGGATGGGGCGGGGCTGAAGCAGCTCGACCTCGGCGGGACGGGCGAGAAGTTCGGCCGCGTGTGCGAGACGGTAGCGCGGTTGCGGCAGGATCTGCCGGCCGAGGTGACGCTGATCGGTTTTTGCGGCGCGCCGTGGACGATCGCGACCTACATGGTGGGCGGGAAGGGATCGCCGGACCAGGCGGCCGCGCGCCTGATGGCCTACCGGGACCGGGAGACGTTTGCGCGCCTGATCGAGATCGTCATCGAGGCGTCGGTCGAATATCTCGACGGCCAGGTGCGCGCCGGGGCCGACGCCTTGCAGATCTTCGATAGTTGGGCAGGAAATCTTCCGGATGGGGAATTCGCAACCTGGGTGGTGGAACCGAACCGGAGAATCGTCGCAGAGCTGAAGCGTCGGCACCCGAGCGTGCCCATCATCGGGTTCCCGCGCGGGGCGGGAGCCAATGCCGAAGGGTATGTGACGGTGGCGAAGGTCGACGGACTGGGATGCGATACGGCCATGCCCCTGAAGCAGATGCGTGCTCTGGCGGACGCGACCGGCATCGCGGTGCAGGGGAACGTCGATCCGCTGCTGCTCGTGGCGGGCGGCGCAGCGCTCGATGAGAGGATTGCGGAGACGCTCGAGGTGATGGCCGGGGCGCCGTTTATTTTCAACCTGGGGCATGGGATCGTGCCGCAGACGCCTCCGGAGCACGTGGCCCGGCTGGTCGAGATGGTGCGCAAGGGGCCCTGACGATGCTCTGGCTCAAGGCTTTCCACATCATTGCGGTGGTCGCCTGGTTCGCAGGGCTGTTCTATCTGCCGCGGCTGTTCGTCTATCACGCGGATGCGCCGGCCGGCTCGCAGCTTTCCGAAACCTTCAAGGTGATGGAGTACAGGCTGCTCACGGCCATCATGACGCCGGCGATGCTGGCGGTGTGGATCACCGGGCTGTGGCTCGCCTACTGGGAGGGGGCCTTCCCGCAGCATTGGCTGCACATAAAACTTTTACTGGTGATCCTGCTTTCGGGGTTCCAGGGCGCGCTGAGCCGCTGGCGGCGGGAATTTGCGGCAGACCGGAATACCCGGTCGGCAAAGTTCTACCGGGTGGCCAACGAGGTCCCGACGGTGCTTCTGGTCGCGATCGTGCTTCTCGTCGTGGTCAAGCCATTCTGACCAGAATCTTGTCGCAGCCGCTTTTCGGTTGCTTTTCCATCTGCTATACGTGCACTGAAATCCGCATCGACTCGGGGCCGCTCAGGCTTGTGAGTTGGTCGCCGATGCCCCACTCAAAAGGGCAAGGCCGACCGCCCGTGGCGCTGGCCACGTTCGACTAAAAATTCCCCCATTCTTTTTCCGGCCCGGCATACCCAATTCCCGCCCTCAACCGCCGTGGCCACCCGGAGCCATATCGATGGAAATGAAGCTCGAAGACCTGAAGCTCAAGTCTCCGACGGAGCTCTTGAGCTTTGCGGAGGAGAACGGCGTCGAGAACGCGTCGACCATGCGCAAGCAGGAGTTGATGTTCGCGACGTTGAAACAGCTCGCCGCCAAGGACATCGAAATCACCGGTACCGGCGTCGTAGAAGTGCTGCAGGACGGCTTCGGCTTCCTGCGCTCGCCGGATGCGAACTATCTCCCCGGCCCTGACGATATCTATGTGTCGCCTTCGCAGATCCGGCGCTTTGCGCTGCGCTCGGGCGACACGGTCGAGGGCCAGATCCGCTCGCCGAAGGAAGGCGAGCGCTACTTCGCGCTGCTCAAGGTCAACAAGATCAACTTCGAGGAGCCCGAGGCCACAAAGCATAAGATTCACTTCGACAACCTGACGCCGCTCTACCCGACGCAGTGGCTGAAGCTCGAGACGGAAGATCCGACGGTGAAGGATCTGTCGCCACGGGTGATCGACATCGTCGCCCCGCTCGGCAAGGGCCAGCGCGCGCTGATCGTTGCTCCGCCGCGCACCGGCAAGACGGTTCTGTTGCAGAACATTGCCCACTCGATCACCAAGAACCACCCGGAGTGCTACCTCATCGTGCTGCTCATCGACGAGCGCCCGGAAGAGGTGACGGACATGCAGCGCTCGGTGAAGGGCGAGGTGATCTCGTCGACCTTCGACGAGCCGCCGTCCCGGCACGTGCAGGTTTCCGAGATGGTGATTGAGAAGGCGAAGCGCCTCGTCGAGCACAAGCGCGACGTGGTGATCCTGCTGGATTCCATCACCCGTCTCGGCCGCGCCTACAACACGGTGGTGCCCTCCTCGGGCAAGGTGCTGACGGGCGGCGTCGATTCCAATGCGCTGCAGCGTCCGAAGCGGTTCTTCGGCGCGGCCCGCAACATCGAGGAAGGCGGATCGCTGACGATCATCGCCACCGCGCTGATCGATACCGGCTCGCGCATGGACGAGGTGATCTTCGAAGAGTTCAAGGGCACCGGTAACTCGGAAATCATTCTCGACCGCAAGGTTTCCGACAAGCGCGTGTTCCCGGCGATCGACGTGTCGCGCTCCGGTACCCGCAAGGAGGACCTGCTGGTTCCGAAGGATCAGCTCAAGAAGGTCTACGTGCTGCGCCGCATCCTCAACCCGATGGGGACGATGGACGGCATCGAGTTCCTCATCGACAAGCTGCGCTCGACGAAGACCAATGGCGAGTTCTTCCAGTCGATGAATACGTGATCGCGAAACGCGATTGCGATTGCCGAATGTGAAAAGGGCCGCTGCGAAGCGGCCCTTTGTCGTTCAAGGGATGTCCGTTGCCGATCGGCTTTACCAGCCGTAGTCGAGGTCGAGCTCGTTGGCGTATTCGCCGCCGCGCAGGTTGAACGCTTCCTCGATGGCATAGGGCCCGCCGCCGGTTTTCGGCTTGGCGGAGAACAGCACGAAGCGCGAGACGATGAAGGGCCTGGAGCGGAAGGCGCCGATGCGCTGAAGCACGCGGGCGACCTCGTCGGGTCCGGCATATTTGAGGCGCGCCAGGGTGATGTGCGGCTTGAACTGGCGGCTGTCGGGGGGCAAGCCAGCGTTCCGCGCGGCGCGGTCGTTGGCGCGGGCGAGCGCTTCGAGGGGCGCTGAATCCTCCACACCCGCCCAGACCGAGCGGGGCTCGTTGCCGCCGAACACGCCGAGGCCCGAAAGCCGCAGCTCGAAGGCGTCGAGATCGATCGATTCGAGGCGATCGGCGAATTCCTCCGCTTGCGCGCGCTCGATATCGCCGACGAAGCGCAGGGTGAGGTGGAGATCGCCGGGCTCGGTCCAGCGGCCACCGCCCGGCAGCGGCACCTTCGCCCGCGCGATTTCCTCCCGCACGTCGGCGGGGATCTCGATGCCCGTGAACAGGCGGGGCATGGCTTTCGACCTCTCAACTCTTGGCGGCGGCGCGCTGGGCTTGGACCTTGCCGATCAGCTCCTCGACGGAGGGAATGATCTGGCGGACGATTTCGGCGACGCCCTTGGCGTTGGGGTGCATGCCGTCCTGCTGGTTGAGCTTGGCATCGAGCACCACGCCTTCAAGGAAGAAGGGATAGAAAACGAGCCCATGCTCCTTGGCGAGGGCCGGGAAGATGGCGTCGAAGTCGTCCGCGTAGGTATCGCCCCAGTTCGCCGGCGAGCGCATGCCCACGAGCAGGACAGGGAGCTTGCGCTCCTGCAGTTTGGCAAGGATCTTCTGCAGGTTATCGCGCGTCACCTTAGGATCGATGCCGCGCAGCGCGTCGTTGGCGCCGAGCTCCAGAATGACGGCGTCGACATCGTTGCCGACGGTCCAGTCGAAGCGGGCAAGCCCCGCGGCGGTCGTGTCGCCGGCAACGCCGCCGTTCGTGACGACGATGGCGTGGCCGCGCCCCTTGAGCGCTTTCTGAAGCTGGTTCGGAAAGGCGTCCTTCGGGCGGACGCCATAGCCGGAGGTGAGGCTGTCGCCGAAGGCCAGGATGCGAATCGGTTTCTCGCTCGCGGCTGAAAATGTGGCAGAGAGGAGAAGTATCGCGATCGCCAACACGTTGACGAGCGCAGCCGCGGACACCACCTGACCCGGGGTTGGCGCGTCGCGTCTTCCAGTCAGCGGCTTCATGCTATTCCCTCGACAACGCCAAGATCGCGCTTAGGGCGCGTTGCCTATGACGTAAAGGCGCCCTCAACCTCAGACAAGTCTTCCTCCTTACAGCCTCTCTTTATAGCTCTCGAGCGGATGAAATCGTGACCAAGCCGATCGTCGTACTGCAGAACGTGCGCCTCACGCTATCGAGCCGCGCCGGTCCCGTGGCGATCCTGCGGGATGTGGACCTCGAGGCGCGCGAGGGCCAGTCGCTGGCGATCGTCGGGCCTTCGGGGTCCGGAAAGACGTCGCTGTTGATGGTGATGGCCGGGCTCGAGCGGGCAACGTCCGGCAAAGTCGAGATCGCGGGGCACGATCTTTCCGCGCTCAGCGAGGATGAGCTCGCGCTGATGCGCGGGGCGGAAATCGGCATCGTGTTCCAGTCGTTCCATCTCGTGCCGACGATGACGGCGCTGGAGAATGCCGCGCTGCCGCTGGAGTTTGCGGGGCGGGACGATGCGCGGGACGTCGCGCGCGAGCTGCTGCACGAGGTGGGGCTGAGCCATCGGATGGATCATTTCCCGGCGCAGCTTTCGGGGGGCGAGCAGCAGCGGGTTGCGATCGCGCGCGCGCTTTCACGGCAGCCGAAGCTCCTTCTCGCCGACGAGCCGACGGGCAACCTCGACCGGCGCACGGGCGGGCAGGTGATCGATCTTCTTTTCGGACTGCAGCAGCGGCGGGACTCGACGCTCATTCTCGTGACGCACGATGAGCATCTGGCGGGGGCGTGCGATCGCACGATCCACATGGCCGATGGGCGTGTGGAGGGTGAACGGGAGGCGGCGCTCACGTGACGGCGGCGGACACGATGGCACAGGCGCCGGGGGGAGGCGCGCACCGGCTGCCCATTCTTCTGCGGATCGCGGTCCGCGATCTGCGGGCGGGGCTCGCAGGGTTTCGCGTGTTCATCGCCTGCGTTGCGCTCGGCGTGATGGTGATCACGGGCGTCGGGGCGGTTTCGGACGCGCTGCGTGCCGGGTTCGAGCGGCAGGGCGAAGCCATTCTGGGCGGCGATGCCACGCTGGCGCGCACGCATGTTCGGGCAACGGCCGAAGAGCGCGCGAAGATCGACGCCTTCGGGCGCGTGAGCGAAACCGCCACCATGCGCACCATGGCCCGGCGGCCGGATGGCGGCGATCAGGCGCTGGCCGAGCTGAAGGCCGCCGATGCCGCCTATCCGCTGGTCGGGACGGTGGAGCTGGAAGGCGGCAAGTCACTGCAAGATGCGCTGGCGGAAGGCGCCGTCGTCGACAAGGCGCTGCTGGAACGGCTGAAGCTCAAGACCGGCGAGGAGATCGAGCTCGGCGCGGCGAAGGTGAAGATCGCCGGGGCGCTGAAGTCGGAGCCGGACGGCATCACCGACCGGCTCACCTACGGCCCGCGGGTGCTGATCTCCGAAGCGACGCTGGAAAAGACGGCGCTCCTGAAGCCGGGAACGCTGGTGCGCTGGCGCTATGCGGTGAAGCTCGGCGATGGGCCGGCGTCGAACGATGCGCTGCTGGAATTGCGCCAGAGGATCGAGACGGAGCTGCCGGGGGCGGGGTTCACCATCGCGGACCGGCGCGATCCTTCTCCGCAGGTGAGCCGCACGCTGGAGCGGCTGCGTCAGTTCCTCACGCTGATCGGGCTCACGGCGCTTCTGGTCGGTGGCGTCGGCATCGCCAATGCGGTGGCGACGTTCATCGACAAACGGCGCAAGGTGATCGCGACGATGAAGAGCATCGGCGCGACGAGCCGCATGGTGCTGGGAATTTTCCTCGTCGAGGTGCTGGCGGTGGCGGCGATGGGCGTCGTCATCGGCCTGGCGCTGGGTGCGCTGATGCCTTTTGTGCTGGATGCGCTGTTCGGCGACATGCTGCCCATCGCGGCGGAGATGACGGTGACGGCGCTCAGTATCGCGACGGCGCTCGTCTATGGGTTCGGCGTGGCGCTGCTGTTCACGCTGTGGCCGCTCGGCCGGGTGGAGCGCGTCAGCGCGTCGGTGCTGTTCCGCGACGAGGTTGCACCGGATCGCACGATGCCGCGCGCGTGGGTGATCGCGGCGACGGCCGGAGTTGCCGCCGCGCTCGTCGGGTTCGCGTTGCTCACCTCGGATTCGCAGAAGATCGCGCTCTATTTCACGATCGGTCTCGCGGCGGTGTTTGCGGTGTTTCACGGGCTGGGGACGGCCGTAACCTGGCTGGCAAAGCGCCTGCCGCGGCCGCGACAGCCGGAGCTGGCGCTCGCGCTGGGGAATCTCGGCTCACCGGGCGGGCTCACGCGCTCCGTCGTGCTTTCGCTCGGTACGGGGCTGTCGCTGCTCGTCGCCGTGGCGCTCGCCGATGCTTCGCTGGTGGGCGAGCTGAGGGATCGTCTGCCGACGAGCTCGCCGGATTACTTCGTGCTCGACGTGCCGAAGGACGATTTCCCGGGTCTCGAAGCCCTGTTGAAGCGGAAGATCACGGGCGCGGTGCTCGACGCCGCGCCGATGCTGCGCGGGCGGCTCGTCAGCCTCAACGGCGTGCCGGTGGAGGAGCTGAAGGCGCCGCCGGAAGCCCAGTGGGTGCTGAACGGCGACCGCGGGCTTTCCTATGCGGAGGAGGTTCCGCACGGCTCGCGCGTCGTCGCGGGTGAATGGTGGCCGAAAGACTATGCGGGCGAGCCGCTGGTGTCGTTCGAAGCGGATCTGGCGGGCAAGCTGGGGCTGAAGCTCGGCGACGAGGTGACGGTCAACGTGCTGGGCCGCAACCTCACCGCACGCATCGCCAACCTGCGCGAGGTGAAGTGGGAGAGCCTCGCCATCAACTTCGTGATGCTGTTCTCGCCCAATACGCTCGCGGGGGCCCCGCACAACCTGCTGGTGACGATCTCGCTGCCGGAGGACACGCCGCTCGCGGCGGAGGGCGAGGTCATGCGCTCGGTGGGCCGGGACTATCCGTCGATCACGGCGATCCGGGTGAAGGACGTTCTGTCGATGGTGGGCGGCGTGTTCGAAAAGGTCATGACGGCGGTGCGGGCGGCGGGCAGCGTGACGCTGCTGGCGGGCGCGCTGGTGCTGGCGGGGGCGCTGGCGACGGCGCAGCGCCGGCGCATCCTCGAAGCGGTGATCCTGAAAACGCTGGGGGCCACGCGGCGGCGTATCCTTGCCGCGCATTTCCTCGAATATTTCATCCTGGCGGCGGTCACGGCGCTGTTCGCGGCGCTGCTCGGCACGCTCGCCGCGTCGGTGGTCGTCACGCAGCTGATGCACATCGCCTTCAGCTTTTCGGCCGCTGCGGTGGTGCTGGCGCTGGGCGTTTCGCTGGCGCTCGTGTTTATTTTTGGAAGTGCCGGTACCTGGGCGGTGCTGCGGGCCCCGGCGGTTCCCTACCTCAGATCCGAATAAAGCGTTGATGAAAGCCGGTTTTTCCGGTGCGATAAATTCTTTGTCAGGTGGCCCGGCGGAGAGCGGTGCGCCTTGAAAGCGGCGTGCCGACGAAGCATATTCCAATCTCGATTTGGCTTAATTTGCCGAACCAAAGGGATCTCAGGGATATACAAATGGCTCAGCTCGACAACAGGTACGCGACATCCGGCTATCCGGCCCGTTCAGGCGCCGCGGTAGACGAAGGCCTGCGCTCCTACATGCTCGGGGTCTACAACTATATGGCCGCGGGCGTGGCGCTGACGGGCATCACGGCCTACCTCACTTGGTCTTTCGCCGTTTCCGGCGGGCAGCTCACGCCCTTCGGACAGGCTCTTTACGCTTCGCCGCTGAAGTGGGTCGTCATGCTCGCCCCGCTCGCGTTCGTGTTCTTCCTGTCCTTCCGGGTGGAGAAGATGAGCGTCGGCGCCGCGCAGATGACCTTCTGGCTGTTCGCGGCCGTGATGGGCGTTTCGCTGTCGTCGATCTTCCTGGTCTTCACCGGCCAGTCGATCACGCAGATCTTCTTCGTCACGGCGGCGGCCTTCGGCTCGCTCAGCCTGTGGGGCTACACCACGAAGCGTGACATCTCCGGCTGGGGCTCCTTCCTTTTCATGGGCCTCATCGGCATCATCCTCGCCTCGGTGGTCAACATCTTCATGCAGTCCAGCGCGCTGCAGTTCGCCGTGTCGGCGATCGGCGTGCTCGTGTTCGCAGGCCTCACCGCCTATGACACGCAGCGCATCAAGGACACCTACTTCGCGGTGGCCGGTAATGCGGAGCTGGCGGCGAAGAGCGCCGTGATGGGTGCGCTCAGCCTCTACCTCGACTTCATCAACATGTTCATGATGCTGCTCAACCTGTTCGGCAACCGCGAGTAAGACCTCTTCGTTGGACGCCTGCGACTCCCCTGCGGGGAGCCGGCCGCAGGCGTCAGAAAGCTTCAGGGCCCCGGAGTGATCCGGGGTCCTTTGCTTTTTGCAGTTCGTTATTACTTCTCTGTGGAGCGGGGCGCCGGCGCGGCTATCGGAGGCCGAGGTTACGCGCCGACGAGGCGCGGGCGTCCCTCGAGGACCGTCAGCACGCGCTTCAAGTCGTGCCCGCGCTTCAGGATCAGGCCCGCGGGCGCCACCACACTGTAGGCGCCCTGCTTGCGCGCGAGCTTCATGTTCTTCTCGATCCGGTAGAGCGGCACCTCGCTCGAGCGCCGGAAAATCGAGAATACCGCCTTCTCGCGCCCGAGGTCGATGGCGTAGTCGCGCCATTCGCCGGCCGCGACCTTGCGGCCGTAGACGTCGAGAATGGCTGCCAGCTCCTGTCGGGTGAAGGTGGTTGTGCGCTGAGCCTCAGAAACCTGGGCCGCAGGCTGGGGACCGCGGAACCCGCCCGATCGGGGCGGGCTGAAAGCTATCGGTTCGGATTCGCTCAATGGCGCCTCCCTGTCGCGATACCTTCATGATTGCCCCGCTTCGCGCCGATTTCAAGCCGTGGGCGCGCAGATGCAGCAGCATATCCGAGCGCGTGGGGTGCGCGCATACGGCGCATGGGGCACGGAAATTCCCCGACATGGTCAAAATCACTCCGCGCGCTCGACAACGATCTGCCCCAAAGCGCTGCGAGATTGAGACCGTTGCCAATAAGCCCGGTCCGGTGGAGTAGCTCGGACCTTCAGCCCCCCAGCCCCCTGGGCAAGCTTCCGGGACCGGGTTTAGGCATCGCTTCCATAGTACTTTCTCCCCCCAAATTACGGGCCGGTCCCCCACCGGCCCTATTTTTTTGTGTCGTGCGTCAGGATCACAATGCGCGTGATGACTGGACGTTAGCGCGCCCATGCCTACGTTGGATGTTGGCGCACATGGGCGCACGGGATGGAGCTAAGCGACGTGGCGAAGACGACGGCAGGCAGGGTGAAAACGAAAGCGGTGCGTGCGGTGCGCAAGGTGAAGGCGGCGGGGACGCGCGATGCGAAGGCCGCGAAGCAATCCACCGCGGGTGGAAGCGCGGCGCTACGGGCGAAAACCAAGCCGGTCGCGAAGCGCGGGGGTAGTTCTGTCGGCAATGGCTACAAGGCGCGCTCGGCCGCGTCGGGCAATCCGCTGCTGGCGCGCTGGGGCCGCGACTTCGGCATGCCGCCCTTCGGCAAGATCTCGCCCGCGGACTTCAAGCCCGCGTTCGCTGCTGCGCTCAAGGAGCACAAGGGGGAAATCGCGCGCATCGCCGATCAGACGGCGCGGCCGACGTTTGCGAACACCATCGTCGCACTGGAAAAAAGCGGGCGGCTGCTCGATCGCGTCGCGTCGGTTTTTTACAACCTCACGGGCGCGCACACGAATGAGGATCTGCAGGCGATCGAGCGCGACATGGCGCCGAAGCTCGCCGCGCACGAGACGGCCGTCATGCTCAACGCGAAGCTGTTCAAGCGCGTGGAGGATCTCTACGAGCGCCGCGATCAGCTCGATCTCGATGACGAGCAGCGCCGCGTTCTGGAGCTGCGATACAAATGGCTGGTGCGTGCCGGCGCCAAGCTGAAGCCGAAGGAAAAGAAGCGCGTCGCGGAAATCAACGGGGAGCTTGCGACGCTCGCGACGCAGTTCTCGCAGAACGTGCTGAAGGACGAGCAGTCCTGGCGCATGGTGCTGGAAGAGAGCGACCTCGAGGGCCTTTCGCCGGAGCTGCGCGATGCGGCGGCGCGGGCTGCCGCGGATGCGGGCCTTGCCGGCAAGTATCTCATCACGCTCTCGCGCTCGTCGGTGGAACCGTTCCTCCAGTTTTCTGCGCGGCGCGATCTGCGCGAGCAGGCCTTCAACGCGTGGATACGCCGCGGCGAGGTGGACAAGGACACCGACAACCGCGCCATCGCTGCGGCGATCGTGGCGCTGCGCACCGAGTTCGCCAACCTGCTCGGCTTTGCGACCTACGCCGATTACAGCCTCGAAGAGACGATGGCGAAGACACCCGGCAGCGTGCGCGATCTACTCGCAGCGGTCTGGGAGCCGGCGGTGAAGCGCGCAGGCGAAGAGCGCGACGCGCTGCAGGAGCGCGCGCGTGCGGAAGGCAGCAACATCGGAATCGCGCCGTGGGACTGGCGCTACTACGCGGAGAAGGAACGCAAGGCGCGGTTCGATGTCGACGAGGCGGCGACGCGCCCCTATTTCACGCTCGACAACGTCATCGCCGCGGCGTTCGACACGGCAAACAAACTCTTCGGCGTGAAGTTCAAGGAGCTGAAGGATGCGCCGCGCTATCATGACGATGTGCGCGTGTGGGAGGTGACGGGCCGCGGCGGCAAGCACGTCGGTCTGTTCCTCGGCGACTACTACGCGCGGCCTTCGAAGCGTTCCGGTGCCTGGATGTCGGCGTATCGCTCGCAATCGAAGGTGGCGGGCGAGGTTGCGCCGATCATCGTCAACGTGATGAACTTCGCGAAGGGCGAGGAAGGCGCGCCGAGCCTATTATCGCTCGACGATGCGCGTACGCTGTTCCACGAGTTCGGCCACGGCCTGCATGGGCTGCTTTCGGATGTCACCTATCCGTCGATCTCGGGCACGTCGGTGACGCGCGACTTCGTGGAGCTGCCCTCGCAGCTTTACGAGCACTGGCTGATGGTGCCGGAGACGCTGGAGAAGTTCGCCAAGCACCATGCGAGCGGCAAGCCGATGCCCGCGGCGCTGCTGAAGCGCATCAAGAAGGCGCGCAACTTCAACCAGGGCTTCGCGACGGTCGAATATCTCGCGTCGGCGTTCGTCGATATGGATCTGCACGCGCTGGAAACGCGGGACGGCGGGCTCGATGTCGGCGCGTTCGAGAAGGATACGCTGCAACGCCTCGGCATGCCGGCGGAGATCGCGGCGCGCCACCGCATTCCGCACTTTCTGCACATCATGGGCGGCTATGCGGCAGGCTACTACAGCTACCTGTGGTCGGAGGTGATGGATGCCGACGCGTTCGCAGCGTTCGAGGAAACGGGCGACGCGTTCGACAGGGCGACGGCGAAGAAGCTGCACAAGTTCATCTACTCGGGCGGCAACCGGCGCGATCCGCTGGAAGCCTATGTGGCCTTCCGCGGCCGGCCGCCGGAGATCAAGGGGCTGCTGAAGAAGCGCGGGCTTGCTGCTTAGAGCATGATCGCTTTCTTCGAATCGCGATGCGGCTCTCGCCTTTTGATGAGACCGATGATTCACGCTTCGGACTGGTAGGCGGCGCGCACGCCAGTCGTTCCGGACGCCGAGGTGTTGCGGCGGCGTTCGGGGTGCGGCGTGTGGTGTGCAGAATTTCTGGAAGCGGCGCCTTCGATGGAGTTGGGGCTGGATCCCGGCGCGTTGCTTGCGTTCGCTCGCAGGTCGGGGATGACAGGGCGTCGCGGATAGAGCTGGTTCGTTCGTCCGTGGAAGCTGGCGTGGATCCCGGCCTGCGCCGGGATGACGTTGGTGGGCGTGTCGCACATCGGCAGCGCTTCCCCAGCGGTGCGGGCGGGGCGTTTTTCGCGAAACACCGAGGCCTGCGCGCTGACGCCGGTCGTTTAGCGCTTCGCCGTCATGCCGGTGAAGGCTGGCATCCACGCTAGTGGCAGTGTGTACGGCGTTAGAAGGTACGAGGCGTGGTACGCGGGGTTGAGATCGAGTGGCGTCTTCGACGAGCCTTGTGCTGGATCCCGGCTCGTCGCTCGCATGCGCTCGCTTGGCCGGGATGACAGAGCGTCAGCGGTGCCGATGGTCGACTCTCGTGCGGGAGGCTGGCGTGGATCCCGGCCTGCGCCGGGATGACGTTGGAGGCGGCCGTGTCGCCTACTACCAGAGGCCGGTCCAGGCGGCGCCGATGATGGGTCCGGCCTTGCCTTCCTGCAGCAGGATGATGGCGGCTTCGGTCTCCGGGCGCATGACGGAATTGCGGGCGAGCTGAAGGCTGAGGGCCTGTCCGTTCCACGAGCCGACCGGCATCATCTCGCGCACGATGTTCGTGTAGGTGAGAGTCTTGCCCTTGTTGTCGCCGCGCTCGATCGGCACGTTGGCGTGCTTCTGCACCACCGCGAACCAGATCGTCGCCTCCTTATAGTGGCGTCCTTCGGGGGCGGCGCCGGCTTCGATCATGATCGAGTTGCGCTCGTGCCAGAAGCGGATGGGCACGCGACCACCGCCCAGCGCCTCGTTGGAGACCTTGATCGCTTCCTCGATGGCGGCTGGGTCGGCGCCGTTCACACCGATCATGCCGTTGACGATCACCTGCGGGGTGTAAATTGCGCCGTCGCCGCGCGCCTTGGCATAGGCCCGCTGGCGCTCGGAATTCTTGTCCGAGGCGAGGGTGTCCTTCCAGCCGAGGTAGTCCCAGATGTCGACCGGCAGCGTGATGGCGATGATGTTGGGGCGCTCGGCGAACTTCGCCAGCACCTGGTCGGCGGGCGGGCAGGTGTCGCAGCCCTGGCTGGTGAACAGCTCCAGCACGTCCTTGGGCGGGCCGAACGAAGGATTGATGTCCTGCGCGCCCTGGGAGGAGGCGGGGACGGGCGCGAGGGCCGCCAGTGTGAAGGCGATGAGATAAATCAGCCGCATGGGCGCAAGCTACACCGAAAGAAGCTGCCCAGTTAAGTCTGGGCCCCGGTGTGTAACGCTACAACAGAACTCACAAAAACGTGTAGAGCGCGGGACGCGGAGACGGTCCGCCGGCGACCTCGGTGGGGCTCGGCGGACCGCTTCGAGTTTTTTGTCAGGCGGCAGCAGCCAGATTGCGCAGCACGTAGTGCAGGATGCCGCCGTTTTTATAATATTCGAGCTCGTCCAGGGTATCGATGCGGCAGAGGATCGGCACCTTCCGCACCGTGCCGTCGGCGGAGGTGATTTCCGCCACCATCTTCTGACGGGGCTGGATGGTGGTCAGGCCCGGGATATTCACCACCTCATCGCCCTTGAGGCCGAGCGTCTGCCAGTTCGTTCCTTCCTCGAACACGAACGGCACGATGCCCATGCCCACGAGGTTGGAGCGGTGGATGCGCTCGAACGACTGGGCGATGACGGCGCGCACGCCGAGGAGGTTGGTGCCCTTCGCCGCCCAATCACGCGAGGAGCCGTTGCCGTATTCGACGCCGGCGAAGACGACGAGGGGTGTTCCCTCGTCGCGGTAGCGCATGGCGGCGTCGTAGATCGGCATCTGCTCGCCGGAGGGATAGTGCACCGTGAAGCCGCCTTCCTTCACGTTGCCGTCGGCATCGCGCAGCATGAAGTTCTTGATGCGGATGTTGGCGAACGTGCCGCGCATCATCACCTCGTGGTTGCCGCGGCGCGTGCCGTACTGGTTGAAGTCGGCGACGGCGACGTTGTGCGACTTCAGGTATTCGCCCGCGGGCGATGACGGCTTGATCGAACCGGCCGGGGAGATGTGGTCGGTGGTGATCTTGTCGCCGAAGAGGCCGAGGATGCGTGCACCGTTGATGTCGGTCAGCGGTGTGGGCGTGCTGCTGATGTCCTCGAAGTAGGGCGGGTTGCGCACGTACGTGGAGGCGTCGTTCCAGCCGTAGGTCTCGCCGCCGGCGGTGTCGATGGCGCGCCAGGAGGCATCGCCGTTGAAGACGTCCGCGTAGCGCTCGAGGAAAAGCTCGCGCGTGATGTTCTCGGCGATGAAGCGGTGGATCTCCTGCGAGGACGGCCAGATGTCCTTGAGGAAGACGGGCTGGCCGTCGCTGCCGGTGCCGATGGGCTCGCGGGTGAGATCCTTGGTGACCGATCCGGCGAGCGCGTAGGCGACGACGAGGGGCGGCGAGGCGAGGTAGTTCGCCTGCACATCCGGGCTGACGCGGCCCTCGAAATTGCGGTTGCCGGAAAGCACGGCCGCGGCGACGACGCCGTTCTCGTTGATGGCGGCGGAGATTTCCGGCTGCAGCGGGCCGGAGTTACCGATGCAGGTGGTGCAGCCGAAGCCGACGAGGTTGAAGCCGATCTTGTCGAGGTAGGGCTGCAGGCCGGCCTTGTCGAGATAGGCAGAGACGACTTGCGATCCCGGCGCCAGCGAGGTCTTCACCCAGGGTTTCACGGTGAGGGCCTTCTCGACCGCCTTTCTGGCGAGAAGACCGGCGGCGATGAGCACGCTGGGGTTCGACGTGTTGGTGCAGCTCGTGATGGCGGCGATGACGACGTCGCCGTTGCCGATCGTGAAGTCGCGGCCTTCGACGGGGAAGCGCACCGAGGTGTCGCCCGTCTTCTTGTATTCGGTCTCGAGGGCCTTGGCGAAGCCCGGCGCAACCTCGGGCAGGGAGATGCGGCCCTCGGGGCGCTTCGGGCCGGCCATCGAGGGCACGACGGTGCCGAGGTCGAGCTCCAGCGTGTCGGTGAAGACGGGATCGGGCGAGCCGGCGAGGCGGAACATGCCCTGCGCCTTGGCATATTCCTCGACGAGGGCGATGCGGCCTGCTTCACGTCCGGAGATCTTCAGGTAGTTGAGCGTCTCGCTGTCGACGGGGAAGAAGCCGCAGGTCGCGCCGTACTCCGGCGCCATGTTGGCGATGGTGGCGCGGTCGGCGAGCGGCATCGTGTCGAGGCCGGGGCCATAGAACTCCACGAACTTGCCGACGACGCCCTTCCTGCGCAGCATCTGCGTGACGGTGAGCACGAGGTCGGTGGCGGTGACGCCCTCGTTGAGCTTGCCGGTGAGCTTGAAGCCAATCACCTCGGGCAGCAGCATCGACTGCGCCTGACCGAGCATGGCGGCTTCGGCTTCGATGCCGCCCACGCCCCATCCGAGCACGGCGAGGCCATTGACCATGGTGGTGTGGCTGTCGGTGCCGACGAGCGTGTCGGGATAGGCGAAGGTGGTGCCGTCGGCGTAGGTGCGGGTCCAGACGGTCTGGGCCAGGAACTCCAGGTTCACCTGGTGGCAAATGCCGGTGCCGGGCGGGACGACGCGGAAGTTATCGAAGGCGCCCTGGCCCCACTTCAAGAAGTTGTAGCGCTCGGCATTGCGCTGGTATTCGAGTTCGACGTTCTGCGCGAAGGCCTGGGGCGAGCCGAATTCATCGACGATCACGGAGTGGTCGATGACGAGATCGACGGGGACGAGCGGGTTGATCTTCTGCGGATCGCCACCGAGCGCCTTCATGCCATCGCGCATCGCCGCGAGGTCGACGACGGCGGGAACGCCGGTGAAATCCTGCATCAGCACCCGGGCCGGGCGGAAGCCGATCTCCTTGCCGGCGGTGCCCTTGTCGACGAGCCAGGCTGCGACGGCCTCGATGTCGGTCTTGGTGACGGTGCGGCCATCCTCGTGCCGGAGCAAATTCTCCAGCAGCACCTTCATGGAGAAGGGGAGCCGGGAGATGCCGGCAAGTCCGTTCTTCTCGGCGTCGGGGAGCGAAAAATAGGTGTAGGTCTTTCCGCCTACGGAGAGCGTCTTGCGGCTCTTGAAACTGTCCTGTGAGATCGGCTGCGCGTCCTTCAAAATCGTCTCCATTGCAGACGACCGCCGCTGGCGGCCGCATCCCCCAGTCGTCAACCCTGCCGCAGGAGCGGCCGGGGACGGCGCAGATTTATGCTGGTATGCTGGCGACGTTGGAAGCGAATGCGTGATACGCAGGAGCGTCCGGCCCCAGCCCAGCGCGCTTGCGAGCCTATTGTGCGGGATTTTCCCACTGTTTTGCTAGCGCATTCTGCCACACGGAATATGAAGCCCCGTGCAGCTCATCGCTGAAAATCTGGTCTTGGAGCGCGGCAATCGCAAGGTTGCGAATGGCGTCTCGTTCACCCTCGAAAGCGGGGCTGCCCTGGTGCTGACGGGGCCGAACGGCTCTGGAAAATCGACACTTCTGCGCGCTCTCGCCGGATATCTGCGTCCGGCCGCCGGGGACGTGCGAATCGTGGGCGCGGAGGACGGTTTCGGGGGTGCGGGTGAATCCTGCGAAGTCGCCGAGGTGTGCCAATTTGTCGGACACCTCGACGGGATCAAAACGCATCTGACGGCCGCTGAGAACCTCTCGTTCTGGGCGTCCTACCTCGCCGGGCCGGCGGATGCGGGCGAATCGGTCGCGGCCCGCGTCGATGGTGCGCTGGCGCTTTTCGCGCTCGATGCGCTGGCGGATATTCCAGCGGGGTATCTTTCTGCGGGGCAGAAGCGGCGTCTCGGGCTGGCGCGGCTCGCCGTCGCCTATCGTCCGCTGTGGCTGCTCGACGAGCCGACCGTGTCGCTAGACGCGGCTTCCGCCGACGTCCTGGTGACGGCGATCAACGGACATCTGAAGCGGGGCGGCATGGCCGTGGTGGCAACCCATGTGCCGATGGCCCTGGAGCCGGCGCAGGCGATCCGCCTCGGGCGGCAGGAGGCGAACCGTTGAGCGCGTTTCTGGCACTTCTGAAGCGCGATCTCGTTTTGAGCGTGCGCCAGGGGGGCGCGCTCGGCACGGCGCTCGGCTTCTATATGCTGGTGGTGACGCTGCTGCCGCTGGGCCTGGGCTCCGATCTCAATCTGCTCTCCCGCATCGCGCCGGGCATCCTGTGGATCGCGCTGCTGCTGGCGGCGCTCTTGTCGCTGGGCCGGGTGTTCTCGTCCGATCACGAGGACGGCTCGCTCGACGTGCTGGCGACGGGCGCGCTTCCGCTCGAGATGGTGGTCGGCGCGAAGGCGCTCGCGCACTGGATCTCGACGGGCATTCCCCTCGCGCTGACCGCGCCCGTGCTGGGGCTGCTGCTCAATCTCGACATCGCGGTCTATCCGCTGCTGATCGCGACCATGCTGGTGGGCACGCCCGCGGTGAGCTTCATCGGTGCGGTCGGGGCGGCGCTGACGCTCAGGGCCTATCGCGGCGGGCTGCTGATCGCGCTTCTGGTGCTGCCGCTCTATGTGCCGACGCTCATTTTCGGCATGGCGGCGATCAATGGGCTGCTCGGGGTGTCCGGTAGCGCGAGCGCCATGCTCATTCTGGCCGCGCTTTCCCTGGCGTCGGTCGTGCTGTGCCCGCTCGCGGCGGCGGCCGCCCTGCGCGTGCAGATGCAGTAGCGTGCGGCCAGCCGCAACGGGACGGTAACCGAGCTGGCGATTGTGCAGTGCGAAGGACCCCACAGGCGCGCCCGTTGATGCAGCGCAGGCCCGGTGATTCCGGTTAAGCTATTGATGGCCGCATGTTCATTTGCGCTTCAGCGTGCCCTAGCTTAGATCAACTCCAATGCAGACCCTGACGCAGCGCCTGGCCAATCCAACCCGCTTCATGGAGCTTTCCGCTTCCGTGCTGCCGTGGATTTCGGCCGCGGCTGCGGTCATCATCGGCTACGGCCTCTACCTCGCGTTCTACGTCGCCCCGCCCGACTATCAGCAGGGCGAGACGGCGCGAATCATGTTCATCCACGTGCCGTGCGCGTGGCTGTCGATGGCCGTTTACAGCATCATCGCGATGTCGGCGTTCGGCTTTTTGGTGTTCCGCCATCCGCTGGCGGACGTGTCGGCCAAGGCGGCGGTGCCGCTCGGGGCCGCATTCACCTTTCTGGCGCTGGTAACGGGCTCGCTCTGGGGCCGGCCGACGTGGGGCACCTATTGGGTGTGGGACGCGCGGCTCACCTCGGTGCTGATCCTCTTTTTCCTCTATCTCGGGCTGATGGCGCTGCGGTCCTCCATCGAGGACGAGTCGCTTGCGTCCAAGCTGACGGCCATCCTCGCTCTCGTCGGCATCGTCATGCTGCCGATCATCAAGTTCTCGGTCGACTTCGGGAATACGCTGCATCAGCCCGCGAGCGTGATCCGCGTCGGCGGCCCGACGATCGACGCCTCGCTGCTGATACCGCTTCTCGTCATGGCGGTGGGGTTCACACTGATGTTCGTCGCCATGCATCTGAAGGCGATGCGCAACGAGATCATGCGCCGGCGCGTGCGCGCCATGCAGCTTGCGGAAGTGGAGCGGGCGCAGGCGGCACAACTGGCGGCGGCGGAGTAAATCCAGTGGACCTCGGCATCGATCTTGGACCGCACGCGAGCTTCATCTGGTCGGCCTATGGGGTGGTGGCACTGGTCATCGCCGGGCTGATCGTGCGGCTCGTGCTCGATGGACGGGAACAGGAACGGCGCCTCGCCGAGCTTGCCGCGCGCGGCGTGCGGCGCCGCTCGGCCGGCCGCTCCTGATCAGCGAACGAAGGCAGATCGCACATGCAGCCGGCCAATGACGCGGTGACCTCGCCTGGAAAGCGCCGCTTCGGCGGGGTGATCGTGCCACTCATCATCTTTGGCGCGCTCGTTGCCATATTCGGCTTTGCGCTCAAGACGGGCGATCCTTCGAAGCTTCCCTCGGCGCTGATCGGCAAGCCGGCCCCCGTGACCGCGTTCGCGCCCCTGCCGGAGCTGGTTTCCAACGGTCAGCCGGTGCCGGGCTTCGCCAGCGCCGACCTTGCGAACGGCAAGGCGACGGTCCTCAATTTCTGGGCGTCCTGGTGCGTGCCGTGCGCCGAGGAGCAGCCGCTGCTCGTCGAACTGCAGAAGCGGACCGGCGTGGCGCTCTATGGGGTCAACTACAAGGACGATCCCGTCTCGGCCCGGCGCTTCCTCGGCCGCTTCGGAAACCCGTTTACGGCCGTCGGCATCGATCCCAAGGGCCGCGGCGCCATCGAGTGGGGCGTCTACGGCATGCCGGAGACATTCGTGCTCAACGGCAAGGGTGAGATCATATTCAAGCACGTCGGCCCGGTGTCGGCCGAGAGCATGGTGACGAAGCTCGTGCCGGCGATTGCGCAGGCTTCAGCCGCACCGGCGCCTTCGCCCTGAGCGGGCGGGCGCTTACCGCATTCAAAGCTTGGAAGAGATAGAGAGTGCAGCTTCGGGCCCTGTGGGCCCGGAGCGCTCGATTGTCAGAGCGGGAAGAACTGCCCGCGGGAGTGATTGAGCACGGACAGCGTGCCGGTCGCGATGTCGAAGTGGGCGCCATGGAGCGCCAGCCTGCCGCGATCTTCCGCTTCGGCGATGAAGGGGAAGGTGCGCAGGTTGGTGATCGACGTCTTCACGCCTTCCTTCTCGAGTGCGGCCTGCTTTTCCGCCTGCGGAGAATTCTGATGGGCCGCCAGAACCCTGAGGCGCGCATCGTCGAGCATCGACATCCAGCGCGAGATGAACTGTGCCTCGGTCTGGATGGCGGCACTCTGGTTCAGGGCAGCTTTGACGCCGCCGCAGCCGGAGTGGCCCATGACGATGAGATGCTTGACGCGCAGATTGAGCACGGCGAACTCGATCGCGGAGGAGACGCCGTGGAATTTGCCGCCCGTCTCGTAAGGCGGGACGAGGCTTGCAACGTTGCGGACGACGAACAATTCGCCCGGCATGGCGCTGAAGATCGTCTCCGGGTCTACGCGACTATCGGAGCAGGAGATGATCATCGCCTCCGGGTTTTGCCCGTAGGTTGCCAACTCCTCGTAATCTTCGGCGCGGGGAAGGAAATGACGCTTGTGAAAGCGGCGGTAACGGTCGGCGAGTTTTTCAGGAAAGCTGCTCATGATCCTGATCAATGACTCTTTTTTTGGCTGATTCGGATATGTCAATTTGTCCAGGGGTGTGCCCATTCCCTCACAGTGCCGCTTAACCGTCTGCGGTCGTGCGGGAGGTCCAGCTTGCCGGGCGAGGAGCCGCGGTCTATCGTCCGCGGCCGTCGGGGAAGCCGAAAACATTTGTCTATCAATGGCTCTTGCGCGCCTGCCGGCGAGCTGAACAGCGAGCGGATTATCGTCCTATGAAAGCGCCTTACACGTCGGCGACCTTTGGCCGTGACTTCCTGGCGTCGATCGTTGTCTTTTTGGTCGCACTGCCGCTTTGCATGGGCATCTCCCTTGCGTCCGGCCTGCCGCCCACCGCCGGCATCATCACCGGCATCATCGGCGGCATCGTCGTCGGCTTTCTCGCCGGCTCGCCTTTGCAGGTCAGCGGTCCGGCCGCCGGGCTCACCGTTCTCGTCTGGCAGTACGTACAACAGTTCGGCGTCGAGATGCTGGGCGTCATCGTGCTGTTCGCGGGCGTCATTCAGCTCGTCGCGGGAATGCTGCGGCTGGGCCAATGGTTCCGCGCCGTCTCGCCGGCCGTCATTCACGGCATGCTGGCGGGCATCGGCGTTCTGATCTTCGCCTCGCAGTTTCACGTGATGATGGATGCCAAGCCGATCGGCACCGGCATCGACAACCTCGTCGGCATTCCGGGTGCGCTGCTCCAGGCGGTGTCTTCACGCGATGTCCATTTCACCGCGTTCCTGATCGGCGCGCTGACGATCGCCACCATTTTCGCATGGGGCGCGCTTGCGCCGCGGCGCTGGCGGCTGGTGCCCGCGCCGCTGGTCGGCGTTCTGGTGGCCATTGCCGTCGCCGGCGCGCTCAACCTCAATATCGCGTATGTCAGCGTGCCGGATAACATCTGGTCGGTGACGGTCTTCCCGACGCCGGAGCGGCTGGCGCGGATCATCGAAGCGCCGATCATCGTCGGCGCCATTTCCATCGCTTTCATCGCCAGCGCGGAAACGCTGCTATGCGCCACGGCGGTCGATCAGATGCATCGCGGGGCGCGCACGAAGTACGACCGCGAGCTTTCCGCGCAGGGGCTCGGCAACATGATTTGCGGCGCGCTGGGCGTGCTGCCGATGACGGGCGTGATCGTGCGCTCGAGCGCCAACGTGGAAGCGGGGGCGGAAACGCGCGCCTCGGCCATTCTGCACGGCGTGTGGCTGCTCGTGTTCGTGAGCGTCATTCCCTTCACGCTGACCTACATTCCGGTCTCGGCGCTGGCCGCGATCCTCGTCTTCACCGGCTACAAGCTCGCCTATCCGAAAATCGTGCCGACGCTGCGCAAGTACGGCCGCGGTGAGGTGGTGATCTACTTCGTCACCATCGTCATGATCGTTGCCACCAACCTGCTCGAGGGCGTGCTCGTCGGCCTGGCACTGTCGCTCATCAAGCTGCTCTATGCGTTCTCGCACCTCGAGGTGAAGAAGGAAGCCGAGGCGGACAGCAATCGTATCGACGTGCATTTGACAGGCGCGGCGACGCTGATCCGCCTGCCGAAGCTCGCCGCGGAGCTGGAAGGGCTGCCGCGCGGGGCGGAGGTCCACGTGCACATCGGTCAGCTCGACTACATCGATCACGCGTGTCTCGACCTGCTTTCCAACTGGGATCGCCAGCACGCGGCGACAGGCGGCTCGCTCACCATCGAGTGGGAGGAGCTTTCGCAGAAATACCATCAGCGGCGCGTATCGAGCCGGAAGGCGGCGCGCGAGGCGGCTAAGGCCGGGGCATGGACTGGGCCGGCACCGCAGGAAGCCTCGTCACGCTCCTGAGGTAGAGGTAGCCGGCAAGCGCGGACGCAAACGAGCCCAGCAGCACGCCGACGCGAATCTCGGCGGCGCTCGTTGCGTCGGTGAACGCCAGCATGCCGATGAAGAGGCTCATGGTGAAGCCGATGCCGCCGAGCATCGCGACGCCGAAGAGCTGCGGCCAGGTCGCGCCGTCGGGACGGTGCGCCATGCGCATGGCGCTGGCGGCGAACGAAAAGCCGAAGATACCGATAGGCTTGCCGATCAGAAGGCCGAGCGCGATGCCCATGGGGATAGGGCTGAAGACGTGCTCCAACGTGATGCCGGCGAGGCTGACGCCCGCATTGGCGAAGGCGAAGATCGGCAGCACGGCGAACTTCACCCACGGCCCGAGGGCTTCCTCCAGCCGCTCCGATGTGCCGTGACCGCCGGATGCCGGCCGTGCCAGAGGCACGGCGAGCGCCGTCGCGACGCCGGCGAGGGTTGCGTGCACGCCGGACTGCATCACGCAGAGCCAGATGAAAATGCCGACGAGGACGTAGGGCGCCGTGCGGGTGACGCCTCTGGCGTTGAGGATGGCGAGCACGGCGATGCCCATTGCGGCCAGCGCCAGCGCTTCCAATGAAAGGTGCGCGGTATAGAAGAGCGCGATGATGACGATGGCGCCGAGGTCGTCGATGATGGCGAGAGCCAGCAGAAACACCTTGAGGGCTACCGGCACGCGCGGCCCGAGCAACGCCAGCACGCCAATGGCGAAGGCGATGTCGGTGGCGGAGGGAATCGCCCAGCCGTGCAGCGCGACGGGGTCGTTCCAATTGAAGGCGGCATAGATCGCCGCCGGCACGATCATTCCGCCGAGCGCGGCGATGAACGGCAATGCCGCCTTTTGCAGGCTGGAGAGCTCGCCGACGACCAGCTCGCGTTTGATCTCGAGGCCGACGAGGAAAAAGAAGACCGCCATCAGGCCGTCGTTGATCCAGTGCAGCAGCGATTTATCGAGGCCGACGGTGCCGACGCGGAGCGAGGCGTGGGTATGCAGCAGTCCATCGTACAGCCAGCTCGCGGGGGAGTTCTGCATCAAAAGGCCGAGCATGGCCGCAGCGAGCAGCACGATGCCGCCGGATGCTTCGTGCTGGAAGAACGCTTTGGCACCGTCGACACGTTCGCCGATGGACTTTCGCGGCTTCTGCGAGCGGTCGCGTGACATCGATGTGGGGGTTCCCTCTCGTGTGGGCTGGCGTGCCTAGAATATGGGTGCCGCCGGCAGGACTTCAGCGTTCCGCCAGACGGAATCGGCGCTCGCCAGGGGCAATTCCTCGAGGCCGTGCGCGGCGGTGACACTCGCATCGACGCCGCCGGCCGCCGCGCCGAGGGCGTGGGCGTTGGCCGCGCCGTTGAGGCGATGGCCGAGGAACATCGCCGCGAGCATGTCGCCGGTGCCGTGCGGAGCTTCGGCGCGGCGCGCGACGTGGCAGACGAGCGCCTCGTCGCCGCTTACGAGCACGTTGGCGAGACGGTTGCCATCGGCGGGAATGGACGTGCCGAGGACGGTGGACACGGGAAGCGCGGCGGCGGCTGCGCGGGCCTCCCCTGGGTTGGAGGCCGGACGGCCCGAGAGATAAGACAGCTCGAAGCTGTTGGGGGTTGTGATATCGGCCAGCGGCAGCAGCTGGTCGCGGATGGCATCGGCAACCTCGGCGGACAGGTAAAGCCCTTCCGGCTCGTCGCCGAATACAGGATCGCAGAGGAAAAGCGCTGCCGGGTTGGCCGCGCGAACGCGCTCCACGGCGCCTCGCACCGCTGCGACATGGGCGCGCGAGGGCAGATAGCCCGACAGAACCGCCGCGGTTTCCGCGAGCCAGCCGTTGGCGTCGAGGGCTTCGAGGATGGCGACGATCTCGTCCGCGGGCACCGCCCTGCCGGCGAAGTGCGGATAGGCCGGGTTGCAGGAGAGCACGACGGTGGGCACCGGCATCGTCTCGTGGCCGAGCCACTGGAGCGCTGGGACGATGGAGGCAAGGCCGACCGAGCCATAGGCGACGTGGGAAGAGATCGCGAGGATGCGGGCCATTGGGGTGCGGCACCGAAGGGTGAGGGCGGGGAGCTTTCGCGGCCGGACGGTGCCGCATGCGGGACGTGCTTTCGACGTTCGTCGATTAGACAGAGCGCACCGGACAATTGCAACATGCCGACGCTGCACAGCGGCGGCGCTGCGCTCAACGGGTGCGTGGCTACCCTCCGAAAATTTAGACCGGAGCGTCTAGACCGAGCGTCTTGGTGATCGGCGCAGTGCAGATTATTGTGCGTCGCACAAAGAGGAGTCCCTATGACCGTACGGCCGCGACGCAGCGTTCTCTATATGCCCGGCGCCAATGCGCGCGCGCTGGAAAAAGCCAAGTCAATTCCAGCGGATGCGCTGATCCTCGATCTGGAAGATTCCGTCGCGCCGGAGGGCAAGACCGCCGCGCGGGACAGCGTGTGCGAGGCGGTGAGGGGCGGAGGCTATGGCCGGCGCGAGCTCGTCATCCGCGTCAACGCCATCGAGACGGTCTGGGGCATGGACGACCTGCGCGCCGCGGCGGGCGTCGAGCCCGATGCGATCCTGGTGCCGAAGGTCTCCAATCCCGGCGACATCGTCACGGTGGCCAAGGTGCTGGGGGCGATCAACGCGCCGGCGAAGGTGCGGCTGTGGGCCATGATGGAGACGCCGAGCTCGGTGCTGAACGCGCGCGAGATCGCGGCGCTGGGGGCGGACCCGGAAAACCGGCTTGCCTGCCTCGTCATGGGAACGAACGATCTTCTGAAAGAGTCGCGGGCGCGGGCACTGCACAACCGCGTCGCCGTGGTGCCTTGGCTCGCCATGACCATCGTCGCGGCCCGGGCCTACGGGCTCGACATTCTCGATGGCGTCTACAACGATTACCGGGACGATGTCGGTTTTCGCGAGGAATGCGAGCACGGCCGCACGCTCGGCATGGACGGCAAGACGCTGATCCATCCCGCGCAGGTGGGCCCGTGCAACGAGATTTTCTCGCCGACGGTGGAGGAGGTTTCCTGGGCGCGGAAGATCATCGCCGCGTTCGAGGAGCCGGCCAACCGGGCGAAGGGCGTCATCACGCTCGAAGGCAAGATGGTGGAGCGGCTGCACCTCGTCATGGCGCGGCGAACGGTGGCCATCGCGGATGCCATCGAGGCCATGCGGCGGACCGAGGAAGAGTGGTTCTAGTTTTTTTGTTACTGACAGGTGTGGTGAGCGCGAACGTTTCCGCCCTCACCGACAACCGCCGTGGCGAGTTGCGTGGATCCCGGCCTGCGCCGGGATGACGTTTTTTCGGACATGGTGGTGAGCGTCGTCGCTCAACGATGGTAGAACGCACTGAGAGCCGGCGCTCGCGCCGGGGCGCCTTGCGCCCTGGCTGCCGCCCGTACACGGTAAACGGCGCCAAGGCTTCCGGCGCCGTCATGATTGTCAGCCCGGCCCATCCCTTTTTCGTCATGGCGGCGCAGGCCGCCATCCACGCCAGTGTCCGCGCCGCTTCGCCGGGAACGGGTGCGAAGGTGCCGCCCCTGTCTCATCCGCATCTGCCGTGGCGAGTTGCGTGGATCCCGGCCTGCGCCGGGATGACGTTTTTGGTTTTCGGACATGAGCGGCGACGCGCCGTTGCACGACGGCTGTTGCGGCTAGCGGATGGCCGGCGCTCGCGCCGGGGCGCCTTGCGCCCTGGCTGCCGCCCGCTCCCGCTCTCACGCTGTCATCCCGGAAGCCGTGAGCAGAGCGGCTATCCGGGACTCGGGAGCAACCTTCTCGAAGACACCTAAAAGGCGCTGCTTGGCACATCTTACGCTGGGTCCCGGCTCTTCGGTCGCTGCGCTCCCTCGGCCGGGATGACAGATGGGCACTTCGCGTTTGGGCTGCACTGCGCACCCTCATGCTCGATGAGGCTCCCTCAACCGTCATGGCGGCGCAGGCCGCCATCCACGCCAGCTCCCCGCAACCGCTCGCTGGGAGCGGGTGCGAACGGTTCCGTCCTTGCTGGCAACCGCCGACGCGAGTTGCGTGGGTCCCGGCCTGCGCCGGCATGACGAAGTCATGCCGGGCGTTCTTGGCGCGCCGGGAAGACGGACGGAAGAGGTCGGCGAGCTGTTTCATATGTCGGCGGGGCGTGAATCTAGGGGTTCGCGATCGCCTGGATCGGCCGCTCCAACCCCTTCGAGCGGCGAAAAGGCAGTCGACAGAGCCGGTCTTTGTGACTATTCGGCCCCTGCGCCCACGAGAAGGACCAGGCTGACCGATGACTTCGACCAAGACCAATCCCGGCAACTATTTCGAGGATTTCAAGTTCGGGCAGGTGATCGTGCACCCGACGCCGCGCACGGTGACCGTGGGCGACGTGGCGCTCTATACAAGTCTCTACGGCACCCGCTTTGCGGTGCAGTCGTCCGACGCGTTCGCCAAGGCGATCGGCTATCCGCAATCGCCGCTGGACGATCTGCTGACGTTTCACGTGGTGTTCGGCAAGACGACGCCGGAGATCTCGCTCAACGCGATCGCGAACCTCGGCTATGCCAACTGCCGCTTCCTGAAGCCGGTCTATCCGGGCGACACGCTGGCATCGACGTCCGAGGTGATCGGGCTCAAGGAGAACTCCAACGGCGAGACCGGCACCGTCTACGTGCGCTCTACCGGGCGCAACCAGAACGGCGACACGGTGCTCGACTACGTGCGCTGGGTGATGGTGCGGAAGCGCGATAAAGCTTCTCCGGCGCCGGAAGCGATCGTGCCCAACCTGCCGCAGCGCGTGGACCCGGCCGAGATCGGCGCTGCGGTGCCCGCGCTCAACATCGGCAAATATGATTTTGCGCTGGCCGGCTCGCCCTACCGCTGGGGCGACTACGAGGTGGGCGAGAAGATCGACCACGTCGACGGCATGACGCTGGAAGAGGCCGAGCACCAGATCGCGACGCGCCTCTATCAGAACACCGCCAAGGTGCACTTCAACCAGCACACGGAGGCGAAGGGCCGCTTCGGCAAGCGCATCGTGTACGGGGGTGTCGTCATCTCGCTGGCGCGGGCGCTGTCGTTCAACGGGCTCAACAACGCATTTCACTTCGCGGCGATCAATGGCGGCCGGCACGTCTCACCCTGCTTTGCGGGCGATACGGTCTATGCCTGGTCGGAGGTGCTGGAGAAGGTGGAGCTGCCGGGGCGCACGGACGTCGGCGCGCTGCGCATCCGGCTCGTTGCCGTGAAGAACAACGACTGCGCGAGCTTCCCCCTGAAGAAGGAAGACGGCCAGTATGCCGAAGGCGTGCTGCTCGATCTCGATGCCTGGGTGCTGCTGCCGCGCTGATCCCGAGTTGTAACGTCGGGATTTGGTCGCGAGAGGAGGGGTGCCGGTCGTGCGGCAGACCCCCTCCTTTAGGTGGGTTGCACGCTCCGCCAAGTTTGCAAGCTTCGCTGCAAAGAGTGTTGATGTTCGACGGGATTCGCTGCGCGTCACATCGCTTCGGCTGTGGCGATTGGCGATTTGCCGCGCGAAGATCGGCGCGTTAAAACCGTTCTAGATCGAACAGCGAGGCATCCTGAATGGCTGGGGTGACGACCGAGAAGCGGGCGCGTGCGCGGCCGCTGTCTCCGCATTTGCAGATATACCGCCCAATGATCAACATGGTGATGTCGATCCTGCATCGCATCACCGGCGCGGCGCTCTACGTCGGCACCCTGCTGCTTGCCTGGTGGCTGCTCGCGGCGGCAACGGGGCCCAGCTATTTCGACTTCGTCAACGGGCTGTTCTCCACCTGGTTCGGCATGATCGTGCTGCTCGGCTATTCGTGGGCGCTGATCCTGCATCTGCTGGGCGGCATACGCCACTTCATCTGGGATACGGGCGCCGGGTTCGATATCGGCACGGTCGATCTGCTCGGCTGGGGGACGCTCGTGCTCTCGGTGCTGCTGACGGCGGCGCTGTGGATTTACATCGCGAGCCAGCGGGGATGGTTTTCGGCATGGCTATGATTACACCGCTGAAGCGCGCCCGGGGCCTCGGCTCGGCCCATGAGGGCGCGGATCATTTTCTGAAGCAGCGCTTCACGGGCGCCGCCAACGCCATCCTCGCGGCATTCGCCGTCGGCCTCATCGCAACGCTGGCGGGCGCCGACCTCGCGACGGTGAGGGCGACGCTCGCGCATCCGCTCGTCGCCGCGGCGCTGCTGGCGCTCATCGTTTCGATGTGCGTGCACATGCGCATCGGCATGCAGGTCATCATCGAAGATTACGTGCACAGCGACGGGCTGAAGGTGCTCCTGCTGCTCGGCAACAACCTGTTCGCCGGCGCGATCGCTGCGGTTTCGATCTTCGCCGTGCTGAAACTGAGCTTTGGGGGCTAAGTTCGATGGCGGACAAGAACAGGAAGAACGGCGCGGCGAAAGCCAACGGCTCGAAGAAGCCGGCGCCGGCCATCACCGGTCATGCCTATCCGGTCCACGATCACACCTATGACGTCGTGGTGGTGGGCGCGGGCGGCGCGGGCCTGCGCGCGACGCTCGGCTGCGCGGAAGCGGGGCTCAAGACCGCGTGCGTGACGAAGGTTTTTCCGACGCGGTCGCACACGGTTGCGGCGCAGGGCGGCGTAGCCGCGGCGCTCGGCAACATGGGCCCCGACGACTGGCGCTGGCACATGTATGACACGGTGAAGGGCGCCGACTGGCTCGGCGACCAGGATGCCATCGAGTACCTGTGCCGCAACGCGCCCGCTGCGGTGTACGAGATGGAGCACTACGGCGTTCCCTTCAGCCGCACCGAGGACGGGCGCATCTATCAGCGGCCGTTCGGCGGCATGACGACGGAGTTCGGCGAAGGCCCGCCGGCGCAGCGCACGTGCGCTGCCGCCGACCGTACCGGCCACGCCATGCTGCATACGCTCTATGGCCAGTCTCTGCGCCATTCGGCGGAGTTCTTCGTCGAATACTTTGCGCTCGACCTGCTGATGGATCACGACGGCGTCTGCCGCGGCGTGATCGCGCTCTGTCTCGACGACGGCTCGATCCATCGCTTCCGCGCCAAGCGCACGGTGCTTGCGACGGGCGGCTATGGCCGCGCGTACTTCTCCTGCACGTCGGCGCACACCTGCACGGGTGACGGCAACGCGATGGTGCTGCGCGCGGGCCTGCCGCTGCAGGACATGGAGTTCGTGCAGTTCCACCCGACGGGTATCTACGGCGCGGGCGTGCTCATCACGGAAGGGGCGCGCGGCGAGGGCGGCTATCTCACCAATGCGAACGGCGAGCGCTTCATGGAGCGCTATGCACCGAACGCGAAAGACCTCGCCTCGCGCGACGTCGTCTCGCGGTCGATGACGGTGGAGATCCGCGAGGGGCGCGGTGTGGGAACGGAAGCCGATCACATCTACCTGCACCTCGATCATCTCGATCCGGCCATTCTGGCCGAGCGCCTGCCGGGCATCACCGAAAGCGCGAAGGTGTTCGCGGGTGTCGATCTGAGGCGCGAGCCGATCCCGGTTCTGCCGACGGTGCACTACAACATGGGCGGCATTCCCACGAACTATCACGGGGAGGTGCTCACCCTGAAGGACGGCAATCCCGACCACGTGGTGCCCGGACTGATGGCGCTCGGCGAAGCGGCGTGCGTCTCCGTGCACGGGGCGAACCGCCTCGGCTCGAACTCGCTGATCGATCTCGTGGTGTTCGGGCGCGCTGCCGGCCTGCGCTGCGCCGAGGTGCTGGAGCCGGGCTCCGCCCATCCCGAGCTCCCTGCCGAGATCACCGACCGTGCGCTATCGCGGTTCGACCGGTTCCGCTACGCGAAGGGCGGAACACCGACCTCCGATCTGCGTCTCAGGATGCAGAAGGCGATGCAGTCGCACTGCGCCGTCTTCCGCGACGGGCCGGTGATGGCCGAGGGCATCAAGCAGATCGACGAGATCTGGAAGGCGTCGGACGACATTCGCATCAGCGACCGCTCGCTGATCTGGAACTCGGACCTCGTCGAGGCGCTGGAGTACGACAACCTCATCGCGCAGGCGGCCGTGACGGTGACGGGCGCGTACAATCGCCAGGAAAGCCGCGGCGCGCACGCGCGCGAGGATTTCCCCAAACGCGATGACGTCAACTGGATGAAGCATACGCTGGCATGGGCCGACTACGGCTCGAAAAGCGTGAAGCTCGACTACCGTCCGGTGCATACGCACACGATGACGAACGAGGTGAAGTACATCGAGCCCAAGGCGCGCGTGTACTGATGGGGGAGGACAGCCGCCTCTTGGGTCCGGTTGTCATACCGAGCCTCAGGGCGCGCAGCCTCGCCGAGACGATCGCGTTCTACGGCCAGCTCGGATTCCAAGTCCGTTCGGTGCTTCCGTGCGCGGCGGAGGCGCGCTGGTGCGAGCTCGTCCGCGACGGGCTGCGGCTGCATTTCCACGTCGTCAATCTCAGGGGCCAATCCGCCACGCCGGCCCTTTCGGGTACGCTCTACGTCAATGTCAATGACGTGCGTGCCCTTGCCGGAGAGTGGGGCTCGCTGGTGTCTTTCATCTGGGGGCCGGCAGTGATGCCATACGGCTGGCGGGAGTTCGCCATCCGCGATCCCAACGGCTATACAATTGGCTTTTTTGAAGAGACGCCCGACCCGCCGGATTGTCCGGCTGCGTAGGACCGGATTGAAGGGAACAGGATGCGCTCGGTACTGATCACGGGGACTTCCGCCGGCTTCGGCCTGGCCGCCACGGTGGAGCTCGCCAAGCGCGGCTGGCGCGTGGTCGCCTCGATGCGCAACCTCGAACGGCGCGGTTCCCTCGAGGCGGCCCTAGCCGAGGCGGGCGCGACCGGCAACGTCGACATCATCCAGCTCGACGTGACGGATCCCGATTCCCTCGCGCGGGGCGTTGCCGACACGCTCGCCATCACGGGCGGGTTCCTCGATGCGGTGGTGCACAACGCGGGGGTTGCCGCGGGCGGCGCGTTCGAGGACATCCCCGAGGAAGAGCTGCGGCGGGTGATCGAGACGAACTTCTTCGGCGTCCTGAATTTGACGCGGGCGCTGCTGCCGACAATGCGCAAGCAGAGATCGGGGCGCATCCTCGTCGTATCGAGCGAGGCGGGCTTCATCGGCCATCCGTGCAACTCGATCTACGTCGCGTCCAAGTGGGCGCTGGAAGGCTGGGCGGAATCGCTCGCGTTCGAGGTGGAGCAGTTCGGCATCGACGTGCTGATGGTCGAGCCGGGGGCGTATATCACCGATATCTGGCAGGTATCGCCGCGCTTTGCGCCGGCGGACAGCGCCTACCGCCGCTGGAGCGAGAACGTGTTCCGTGCCGGCGATGCGCATGTCGCCGCAAAGGGCCGCGACCCCTACGAGGTGGGCGTGAAGATCGCCAACGTGCTGGAGGCGCGCCGGCCGCGATTCCGCAATCCCGTGCACCGGAGCGCCCATCTCAGCCACTTCGTGCGGGGAAAAATTCCCAACCGCTGGCTGCGCAGGGGCATCTCCGCCTATCTGGGTCTCGGCCGGGTGCGGATGTAGGCCGCGGCTGTATCCGCCCGGCCACGACCCGCCGGCCGCGGTGGGCCGATTGCGCAGTCCGTCTCAAATAGCGCCGTTTTCTATGCGAGTGTGCCAAGCCTCCAGCCGTTCCGGTAGAGGCGCATACGCTCAGCTATCAGGAAACGAACGATGGACACGAATTTGTGCGTCCGGCTGGCCACCATGGCAGCCGCTTTTTCAGTTTTGGCTGTTCTGCCCGCAGCCGCAGAGGATTGCAAAGACCCCGTAACCGCCGAGGGCAAGCCGGCGACGCTGCGCGATCTCGGCGCCTATCCCAACTCGCTCTTCGCCTGGCGCGCGGCGGTGAAAGACAAGTACGGCCACGAATACAACTCCTGGCGTTACTCGAAGGATCGCAATGTCGATTGCGTCGAGAAGAGCGGGCAGTGGACCTGCACGCGCACGGCGAAGCCCTGCATCGACAAGCTGCACGAGCTGACCGGAGCGGCCAAGGAAGCGATCGCGAAGAAGGAGTGCAAGTCCGATTCGCTCAGCTCCTACGGCGCCAAGCGCAAGGAGCGCGACAAGGCCGAGGAGCAGGCGGTGTTCGGCTGGGAGATCGACACGCGCAAGAAACACGGCAAGGAATGGGCCGTGTGGAAGAATGCCTCCGCGGCGGACATCGACTGCCACGATGTGAAGGGCGGCATCCAGTGCATCGCCGTCGGCACGGCCTGTAAGCCGAAGTGAGGCCGGCGGCCGGACTCCGGCTTTAAGACGGCCGGCCATCGGACAAAAGAAAAGCGGCGACCGGGATATCCCGGTCGCCGCCCGAAATCAGCTAAGCTCAGATCGCGTTAGATGATGTCGATCTCGGCCGGCATATAGGAGGTGACCTCAAGGCCAACTTCCTGCTCGCGAACGGCCGGCTTGCTCCAAACCTTCATAGTTTCCTCCTGTTTGAATACTGGCGAACCGCCTGTCCGCCGTTTCCATAACGCGAATATAGCGACTGCTTTCGATAAACAGAAATCGCAATTGCGTGATCCGGGGATAAGATAAACTTATCGAGGCGATAAACATCGCAAATTTTCGGGCTCTACGGCCGGACGCCGATCCGATGCGATGCATTTGAATTAAAGGCTCCCCTGCGCCTTTGCGGGACCCTCAGCGTGCTCGGTTACCCTGTCTGCTTACGGTGCTTTACCGCCGGCATATTCATTCAGGGCTGACACATGCATCTGCAATCGCTGCTTCCCGCCGCTCTTTTTGCGGTTTCGGCAATATTCAGCACACCCGCGCCGGCTACAGCCGCGGCGGCCGATCTCCACGCCAAGCCTGCCGCTACCGTGGTGGAGCATTCGGATATCGCTTCGGGAACCGTCCAGAGTTCTCAGCGCCTCGCTGCCGCAGAAGCGGGAACGTCGAACGCGGACGGAGCTGCGCGGGGCAAGACGGACGAAGCCGAAATCATTATCGAGGATTCCCGGAGGAACCTCAAAGTCACCCACAAGGACTTTGCCGACTGCATGAAGGATTGGGGTCCGCAGACGCAGATGTCCAAGGACGAGTGGGCGGCGAGCTGCCGTTCGACGCTCGAATATTTCCCCGCCGCCCCCTGACGGCACGGCGCGCGGGAGCTCCGCGCATGGAGCATTCCTGCGCCAACCCCTTCAATCCGAGGTGATCTGATGAATACGTATTTGCCGAGGCGCGCCGTCGCTGCGCTCTGCGCCAGCCTCATGGGCGTTACGCCAACGCTCGCCTGCACCGATGTCCGGCTTATCGCGGGGGATGGCTCGGTGCTGTCGGTCCGCACCATGGAGTTCGCCATGGACCTCAACAGCGAGGTGCAGATCGTGCCGCGCGGCGTCGTCTCCACATCGCCCGCTCCGAAGGGCGATGGCCTCAAATGGACGTCCAAATACGGCTATGTGTCGATGAATGCCCTCGGCATGTCGGTCGCGGTCGATGGCCTCAACGAAAAGGGCCTGGGTTTCGGGGCGCTCTACCTGCCCGGGGAGACGAAGTATCAGGATGTGGGAGCCAACGACCAGGCCCGCGCGCTTTCGAATGTGAGCTTCGGCGCATGGGTGCTCGGCAATTTCGCCACGGCCGACGAAGTGCGCGCGGCGGTTTCCGATGTGGTCGTGTGGGGTGAGACGGTGCCTCAGCTCGGCTCGTTCGCGCCGCTCCACTACGTGGTGCACGACCGGGAAGGAAAGAGCCTCGTCATCGAGTACGTCGACGGCAAGCTGAACGTTTACGATCACGGGGTGGGGGTTCTCACCAATTCGCCGACCTACGAATGGCATCTGCAGAATCTGCGCAACTATGCGAACCTTACGCCGGTCAACACGGCGCCGGTGAAGATAGGCAACGCCACCTACGCGGGGACGGGCCAGGGCTCCGGGCTGCATGGCCTGCCGGGAGACCCGACGCCGCCTTCGCGGTTCGTGATGGCCGCTGCTACCGCGCATCTCGCCGATCGCCCGCGGGATACGGCGGAGGCGCTGCTGCTGGCGCAGCACATCATCAACCGGGTCGACATCCCCAAGGGGCTCGTGCGCGACTACTCGAATGGCGGCAAGCCGATGGGCGACTACACCCAGTGGACGACCTTCCGCGACCCCGCCAACGGGATTTTCTACTGGAAGACGTATAACGACCCGGGCCTCAAGGCGGTGGACCTCAAGACGCTCGACTTCAACGCCGGTCAACCGGTGCGCCAGCTCAGCATCGCCGCGGCAAAGCCGACGGTGAAGATGATCGAGGCGAAGGCGTTTTCCACAGCGACGCAGTGAGTTTGGGCCGGCCGCTAATGCTCGCGGCCGGATGCCCGTCGCGCCATGCTTTGGGTTGCTGCAACTTTGCCCCAGAGCGCGGTCGCTTTTCTTCGAATCGCGGTGCGGCTCTAGCTGATTGTTTGGTCGTGCTTCTTATCGGACGTGGTTCCTGCATGGCTTCGCCATGGCCCGGTTCCCACTTTTCCGGAAGCACTCTAGCCTTTTGATGAGACCGATGATCGACGCTTCGGACTGGTAGGGTCCGAAGCGATCATGGTCTAGATTGCGAATCAGTCGCCGGTGCATTCCGCGCCGGCGCTTCGCATCGGGGGATCGCATGCAGTTCGCCAGGGCTTTGCCGACCGCATTTGCTGCGCTTGCCTTCGCGGCGGCGGCCATCCCGGCTCAGGCGGCGATCCAATGTCAGGACGGCAGCCAGCTCATCAAGGGCAACTGGCTGACGACGCCCTATTGCCAGGACAAGCTCCTTTTCGAGGTGGCCGTGGAGCGCGGTTTCAAGACGAGCTTCGAGGCGATCCGCAACAATCCGAACCACAAGAAGGAGCTCTGCCGCTTCCTGTTCACGGACATCCGCGTGGAGATGACCTGCCTCAGCGCGGGCGTGCCGGAGTATTTCGGCGGCGCGCGCTAGACGCGCAGCCGTGGTTCGGGATGACGACGCAGCGGGCGTTCACGCGGGTGCGGGCGACCGGCGCAGCTTTTCCGCGGCGGTGAGGATCTGTGCGTGGTCGAACGCGAGCTTGTGGACGCGCCAGTCCTCCACCCATTCGGCGGCGGCGGCATCGTCGCCGGCGCGGGGCGCCGCCTCGTCAATCTCGGTGAGAAAGGCGACCGAGCAGGTATGCCCGCGCGGATCGCGCTGCGGGTCGGAGAAGACGCCGATCAGCCGTAGCGTGCCGGCTTTCACCCCGGTTTCCTCCGACAACTCGCGCCGGCAGCCATCCTCGACGCGCTCGCCGATATCGACGAAGCCGCCGGGGAGCGCGTAGCAGCCCTCGAAGGGCTCATTCTTGCGGCGAATCAGGAGTACACGGCCGCGCGCGTCGAAGACGACGCAGTCGGTGGTCAAGGCGGGCGTTGCGGGGAGGGGCATGGCATATCCCTTGATGGTGTCTCTCCCAGGGGCGTCCTGGAGAGGTTCGACTGCTCGACCGTACCTCCGGCTGAGAAGCGGGTTTTGGTCGTTCCCGAGGCTCACTCTTGCGGATCGTGCTTCCTATCGGACAACCGGACCCCTTAGTTTCCGGGTGCGCGCGTGTCGGGATCGTGCTTCTCCGAAACAGTCTAGGGGTTTAGAAGTGCGGCGGTCGCAGAGAAATCGACACGTCGCGGGGACATAGGGCACTCGAACAATGCGGAGCCGCTTCTTGAGGCCGTCCGGCGCAGCCAAGCCCACGCCGGAGAAGGCCGAGGATCAAAAGGCCCAGCCCCAGGCGCGGCCGGCCGAGGCCGGCGGTGAAACGCGCCTTTCCCCCGATCCGTTCACTGCGGTGCTGCCGGCGGTCGCGGCGCTGGGGGCCATCGCCTCGATCGCGACCATCAACTGGGCCGCCCAGGAGCGCACCCCGGACCGGGCACGGTCCAAGCGCAAGGCGGGAACGGCGCTGCGCGACCTCGAAACGTGCTGCCTCGGACTGCAGGAGATCTTTCGCCGGTTCCAGCGCAACCCGCGGCTTTTCGCGGGCGAAGGTGCGCCGTCGTCCTCGCCGCTGAAGTTCGGTGTGCACGGGCCGCGGGTCGGCCCCGACGCCGCGCGGCTCTTCCAGCAGCTCATCAACGACGTGGCATCGATGCTGGTGCTCGCCTCGCAGAACGCCTTCGACGTGATGTCGGCGGTGGAGGACGGGGAGGTCGAAGCGCCGGAGGAGCTGTTCTTCGGCTTCGGCGAGCAGCAGGAGCGTCTCAACAAGCTGATCCAGACGCGCGCTACCCTCAAGACTTTGGTCGATACCGGGGCGGACGTGGCCGTGCGCCTCACCGAGCTGGTGCGCGAGCTGAAGAAGCACCGGCCGGAATAGCCAATCCTCGGGGTCGGATTTTCTCGGCGCCGACGCGACGCCGGCGAGCGTTGACACGGGGATTTGCAGCGTTTCATGTGGAGCAGCGGCACGGCCGGCCGCGGACAGCCAGGAAAGTCTCTTCACCATGGTCCACTTCACGCTTCCCCGGAACTCCAAGGTCCAGCGCGGCAAGACCTGGAACCAGCCGGGCGACAAGGGATCGTGGAAGGAGTTCCGCATCTACCGCTGGAACCCGGACGGCGACGAGAACCCGCGCATCGACACCTATTGGGTGGATACCGAGCGCTGCGGGCCGATGGTTCTCGATGCCCTCATCAAGATCAAGAACGAGATCGATTCGACGCTCACCTTCCGGCGCTCGTGCCGCGAGGGCATCTGCGGCTCGTGCTCGATGAACATCGACGGGACGAACACCCTGGCGTGCCTCAAGGGCCATGGGGATATCGACGGCGCCGTGCGCATCTATCCGCTGCCCCACATGGAGGTGGTGAAGGATCTCGTCCCGGACATGACGAACTTCTACGCCCAGCACCGGCTCATCGAGCCGTGGCTGAAGACGGATACGCCCGCTCCGCCGAAGGAGTGGCGCCAGTCGCACGCCGACCGGCAGAAGCTCGATGGCCTCTATGAGTGCATCCTTTGCGCGTGCTGCTCGACGTCGTGCCCGAGCTACTGGTGGAACTCGGACCGCTACCTCGGGCCGGCGGCACTGCTGCAAGCCTTCCGCTGGGTGCAGGATTCCCGCGACGAGGCCACGGGCGAGCGGCTCGACAACCTCGAGGATCCCTTCCGCCTCTACCGCTGCCACACCATCCTCAATTGCACCAAGGCGTGCCCCAAGGGGCTGAACCCCGCCAAGGCCATCGCCGAGCTGAAGAAGCTGATGGTGGAGCGCCGCGTCTGATTTTTTGGGTGACACTCGCTGAGAGAAGCTTTGTGTGCGGCTCTGGTCGCCCGCGCTGAGATCGGCGCGTATTATTGGGCTGCCGATTGACGCCCCCGCCGATAGGCGGTCGGGCGATCGGAGCAAAGGCGCGGGGCCCGCGCCGCCTCCGGCGGCGAAGCAAATGGGCCCTTGCCGCCGACGGCGGCGAAGTGAGGCATCACTTCGCGGGTGAAGAGAAGTGTCTCGCTGCTAGGGTAAGGAATATGCTCGATCACATCGGCTTTCCCGTCACGGACTTTGCCCGCTCCAAAGCCTTTTACGCCCAGGCGCTCGCGCCGCTCGGCTATCGCATTCTCACCGAGGTGAGCCTTTCGGACGACGACGACGACGGCTACGCCGGCTTCGGTCCGGACCGGCCGCACTTCTGGATCGGCACGGGGAAGCCGCTCATCGGCCGCCTGCACGTGGCTTTTGCCGCACCGGACCGCGCGATAGTGCGCGCCTTCTACGAGGCCGCGCTGGCGGCCGGCGGCCGGGACAACGGACCCCCGGGGCTGCGGCCCCACTATCACGAGAACTATTACGGCGCCTTCGTGCTCGACCCGGACGGCCACAACATCGAGGCCGTCAATCACCTGCCGGAATAGCGGCGGATATCGAATAACAATCCCGAGAAATGGCCGGAAATGGCCAAAAAGAAAGACCGGCGGCGCTTTCGCATCCACCGGTCTTGAAAGGTATGAAGGCTGGGCACCCCGGGGCGCTCGTCAGCCTTCGAAATCGCGCGGAACGAGGGGAACTGGCGCGGATTTTGGCTGCTCGATTTTAGGCGGCAGCAGCCCGGCGGGCCTTCTTGGCCGGCTTGCGAGTGGCCTTGCGGGCCGTCTTGCGAACGGTCTTCGCAGCGGTCGTCTTGCGAGCGGCGGTCTTGCGAGCAGCCGGCTTGCGAGCCGCGGTCGTCTTGCGGGCAGTCGCTTTGCGAGCAGCCGGCTTACGGGCAGCGGTCTTGCGAGCGGCGGGCTTCTTGGCAGCGGCCGAACGGGCGGCCGGGGCCTTCTTCACTTTGCGCTTCACGGCTTTCTTGACCATTGGAGTCTCTCTCTTTCTGGCGTCTCTGTTTCTATCTCTCTCAGTCCGAATCACTCGAACTAAAAAAATCATGTGCAAGTTCGAACATTTTGTTGACACGAAATTGCAAATTCGAAGCTAACGCGCGCGCATTCAATGAAGTGTGTTGCGTGAAATCACCAATTTTGTCGTGTTTCGAACGGCATGGAGCGTTGTCTGCAGACTCTCGTTGCACTTTTCGTGTTCGCAACGCGCGCGGTTTGGACATCACAACGGCTGCGAAATGACCTCGCGCGCTCCCGTTTTCGTCACGCTGCGTTGACGACGCGCGTTTGCAGATCGAGCACCGCCATCATGTAGCCGAAGCGATCTTCGACGGCCTCGGCGAGCAGAGAGAAGTAGTTGGCGCCCTGCGGAACGATCTCGCCGACGACCTCGCCGTACTCGAAACGCAGGTCCGCCTCGTAGCGCCGGGCGATCGCCTGCATCTTGCCATTGTCGGCAAGGCACGTGAGGCAAAGGTGCTGGACGCCGCGGTTGCGCGCGGCGCGGATCACGCGGCCCATCAGCTCGGTTCCGATGCCGTGGTCCTGCAGCGAGCGTTCGACCGAGAAGGCCGCCTCGGCCTCGCGGCCCCACGTGTCGCCGAGCTTCTTCAGCTCGGCCGCGGCGCGCACCTCGTCACCCTCGAAGAAGCCGTAGACGATGCCGCCCATGTCTCCCATGCGCGCGGCGTAGTCTTCGATGAACGCGTCCGACACGCCGTGGGCAAAACGCATCTGGCGGCTCGACCGGTCGAGACGCAGCAGATGATCGCGGAACTTTCGCGCCTCGTTGGGCCACAGCTTTCGTATGGTCCCGTGCGGCAGATGATGCTCGCTCATGACCCAAGTCCCTCCGCATTTCGACGTTGCCCTCAGGTTCGGTCGGTCGGGTGCATGCAGCGTCGCTCGACCGCGCGCTGCCAGTGCCTATTGCACTGCACAAATATGCGGGTGCGATGACGGGATTTCCACTGGCGTAAGGCATTGCGCGCTAGATGGCCGCTCTATGCGCCCTTTGCGCTTCGGTGACATTCCGTCGCGCCTCGAGGATTGCGGCACGCGGCGCGATGCGGGGTATTTGAGGAAAATGACATCCCATCCCATCGACAAGCTGCACGCGCAGATCGCGGCCGGTCACCTCGAGGCTGACGCGGCGCAGCTCGCGGTGGCCGAAAGGCTCGCCGATCTTTCGCGCCGGCTCTCCACGTGGCGCCCGGTGCGCAGCCGGCGCTTTGCGCTGTTCTCCCGTGGGGGAACGCCGCCGCCGCGCGGGCTCTACGTCCATGGCGAGGTGGGTCGGGGCAAGACGATGCTGATGGACCTCTTCTTCTCGTCCGTCGACTTCGCACCGAAGCGGCGCAGCCACTTCCACGAGTTCATGGCCGACGTGCACGAGCGTATCGGTGAGGCGCGCCGCAGCGTCGATGGCGATCCGATCCCGACCGTGGCGGCGGGTATCGCCGAAGAGGCGCGGCTTTTGTGTTTCGACGAGATGCAGGTGACCGACATCGCCGATGCGATGATCCTCGGCCGGTTGTTCCAGCATCTTTTTGCGAACGGCGTCGTGGTGGTGACGACGTCGAACGCGGCGCCGGCGGCGCTCTATGAGAACGGGCTCAACCGGCAGCTCTTCCTACCCTTCATCGCCCACATCGGCGCGCATATGGATGTCATCGAGCTGAAGTCGGCGAAGGACTACCGCCTGGAGAAGCTCGCGGGGCTGCCGCTCTATTTCAGTCCGGCGGACGATCGCGCGGCCGCCGAACTCAACGCGCACTGGAACCGGCTGACGGCGTGCGACGCGGGGGAAAGCCAAACGCTGAAGGTGAAGGGGCGGCAGCTGCGCGTGCCCCGCGCGGCCATGGGGGTTGCGCGGTTTTCGTTCGCGGAGCTGTGCGAAGCGCCGCTCGGGACGCTCGACTTTCTCAGCCTGGCGCACACCTACCATACGCTTCTGGTCGACGGCATTCCGGTGATGCAGCGGGACCGGCGCGAGGTGGTTCGCCGCTTCATCAATCTCGTCGATACGCTCTATGACAACCGGGTGTGCCTCATCGCCTCGGCGGCGGCGGAGCCGGCGGAGCTGTGCGAGGACGCCGGCACCGCGAAGGTGTTCGAGCGCACCGTCTCCCGGCTGATGGAGATGCGCAGCACGGCGTACGTGGCGGCGCGGGGGACGGCCCGGGGGCAGGCCCAGGAGGCCGAGGACGCGAGCCGCAGCGCGGCGGCTCTCGATCCTTCGGGCCCAGAAATCTGAGGCGCGGTGCCCGATCCCTCGTTCTTTGAGGGAGCAGCGGCGTATCGCCTACCGGGGCGCCTTGTCCGGCAGGCTTCCGGTGGTCACGGCCGATGGGGCCTGTCCGCTCCGGTCGCCAATGCCGAAGCGCCTGCCGTTTTCCGCATCGGGTGCGGTGTTCGCGGTTTCCGCGGGGGGCGTAGCCGCGAAGCTGCGGGTTTCCGGCCGCGGCCCATAGAGCAGCACCGCGCCCTGAATGTCGCCGGCCTGCAGGCCGGTCTGCTTCTCGTCATAGCGATAGGACATGAGCTGGCCGGCGGCGCTCGGGTGATCGAGGCCAATAGCATGGCCGATCTCGTGCGCGATGGTGTAACGCAGGTCGTAGGTGTCGAGGCGGCCGTCGAAGCCCACTTTCCAGGGCTGGTTCGGGTTGAGGCAAATCAGCGAGCGGGCGATGACCTTGCGCCCCTCGGCCTCGCCCTTCAGGGAAACATTCGTGAAGGCACGGCCCACGGGATCGGCCTGCGCGCCAATGAGGATGCCGGCGGTTTCCGTGTCGGACGTTTCGCGGAAGGTGATGTCTGCCACGCCTTCCCACATGCGGAAGGCGGCAGCCACTTCGTTGCGGAACGCCGCATCCGAAACATGTGAACGGGCGTAGGCGGCTTCGGGGGCAACCATGCGGGTGCAGTTACGCGCGCCCGCGGTGGTGACGGGGCCGGCCGCGAAGGCGTAGGTGACGACGGCGCCGGCGCCGAAGGTCGGCGTCTGCCAGCGCACCGACTGGTTTTCGAGATCGAGCAGGCGAAAGCCGAGATAGGTCGCGCCATCGCCGGCACCGGCGTCAGCTCCAATCAGCAAAGCGAAGCCGCTGGCCAGTGCTCCGGCCAGTCCGGCGAGAAATGCTATTCGCAATTCCCCTCCCATGTCCGCATCGGGTGCGGACCATCACCGCTCAGGACACCATCACCGCTCAGGACGATGCGCAGCGCAAACACCCGCACGCGCGCCTAGCGCGTACTCTTGCGCGGCGCAACCGGGCCGATGTCCGGGCTTTCCCTGCTCAGAGGCCTAGTCTAAACCTAGACGTGACCGAGTTGTGGCGGCCCCAACCGCCTGCGGACGGTCGCCGCACAAATCAATTTCCAGAGATAATAGGGGAGCTCAAGGATGGCGCGGACGAAGATCGCCTTGATCGGCGGCGGTATGATCGGTGGAACGCTCGCGCACCTGATCGGACTGAAGGAGTTGGGCGATGTCGTCATTTTCGACATCGCGGAGGGTTTGCCGCAGGGCAAGGCCCTGGATCTCGCCCAGTCCGGCGCCGTCGAGGGCTTCGATTGCCAGCTCAGGGGCACCAACGCCTATGCCGACATCGAGGGCGCCGACGTCTGCATCGTGACGGCCGGCGTGCCGCGCAAGCCGGGCATGAGCCGCGACGACCTCATCGGCATCAACATCAAGGTGATGGAGCAGGTGGGCGCGGGCATCAAAAAGTATGCGCCGAATGCGTTCGTCGTCGTCATCACCAACCCGCTGGACGCCATGGTGTGGGCGCTGCAGAAGGCCTCGGGCCTGCCGCGCAACATGGTGGTGGGCATGGCCGGCGTGCTCGATACGGCCCGCTTCCGCCACTTCCTCGCTTCCGAGCTCGGCATCTCCGTGGAGGATGTGACCGCGTTCGTGCTCGGCGGTCACGGCGACGATATGGTGCCGCTCGTGCGCTATTCAACCGTCGCGGGCATTCCGCTGCCGGACGTCGTCCGCATGGGCTGGATGCGGCAGGAGCGGCTCGACGAGATCGTCGACCGCACGCGCAAGGGCGGCGGCGAGATCGTGGCCCTTCTGAAGACCGGCTCGGCCTACTATGCGCCGGCCTCCTCGGCGCTGGAGATGGTCGACAGCTACCTCAAGGACAAGAAGCGTATTCTACCTTGTGCCGCCTACCTCAACGGCGAATACGGTGTTAAGGGCCTCTACGTCGGCGTGCCGGTGATCGTCGGCGCGGGCGGTGCGGAGCGTATCGTCGAGATCGACCTCAACGCCGTCGAGCGCAACATGTTCATCAAGTCGGTCGAATCGGTGAAGGGCCTCGTCGACGCCTGCACCAAGATCGCCCCGCAGCTCGGGGCGTAGCGGCAGGCTTTAATCAACGCTAGAGCCGTTCCCGGTTTGGGTGGAAACGCAGAACGGCTCTGGCTCATTGTTTGGACGTGCTTCTTGTCGGGAAAACCGGTTCCCACTTTTCCGGAAGCACTCTAGAGGGCACCCTTATGAACATCCACGAGCACCAGGCCAAGGAACTGCTGCATCAGTACGGCATCCCGACGCCGGAGGGCTTCGTGGCGTTCAACGTGCGTGAGGCCGGAGAGGCGACACAGCAGCTTCCCGGCCCGGTCTACGTGGTGAAGGCGCAGATCCACGCCGGCGGCCGCGGCAAGGGCCGGTTCAAGGAGGCTTCGGCCGGGGAAAAGGGCGGTGTGCGCATCGCCAAGTCGCGTGCCGAGGTGGAGATGGCGGCGGAGCAGATGCTCGGCGCCACGCTCGTCACGGCGCAGACGGGGGCCGATGGGCGGGCCGTCAACCGCGTCTATGTGACGGAAGGCGTCGACATCGACCGGGAGCTTTATCTCTCGGCGCTGGTCGACCGTGCCTCATCGCGGGTTGCTTTCATCGCCAGCTCGGCCGGCGGCATGGATATCGAACAGGTCGCGCACGAAAGCCCGGAGAAGATCGTCTCGGTGACGATCGATCCGGCGAGCGGCTATCAGCCGTTCCACGGCCGGCGCATCGCCTTCGCGCTGGGGCTCAGCGGCAAGCAGGTCGGCCAGTGCGTGAAGCTGATCGGGGATCTCTACAACCTCATGCTCGCCAAGGACATGAGCATGCTGGAGATCAACCCGCTGATCACCACGAAGGACGGCGCGCTGTCGTGCCTCGATGCGAAGGTGAGCTTCGATTCCAACGCGCTCTACCGGCATCCCGACATCGTCGATATGCGGGACCTCACGGAAGAGGACCCCGCGGAGGTCGAGGCTTCGAAGTACGACCTTTCCTATGTGAAGCTCGACGGCACCATCGGCTGCATGGTGAACGGCGCGGGCCTCGCCATGGCGACGATGGACATCATCAAGCTCTATGGCGCGGAGCCGGCGAACTTCCTCGACGTGGGCGGCGGCGCTTCGAAGGAAAAGGTGCAGGCGGCGTTCAAGATCATCCTGTCCGATCCGGCGGTGAAGGGCATCCTGGTCAACATCTTCGGCGGCATCATGCGCTGTGACATCATCGCCGAGGGCGTCGTTGCGGCGGCGCGCGAGATGGGAATCACGGTGCCGCTGGTGGTGCGCCTCGAAGGCACCAACGTGGAACTCGGCAAGAAGATCATGGCCGAGAGCGGGCTGAAGATCACGCCGGCCGACGATCTCGACGATGCGGCCCGCAAGATCACCGAAGCGGTGAAAGCCGCGGGCTAGCGTGCGTTCCGAAAGTGGGATCCGGTTTTCCGACAAGAAGCACCGGCCGTCTGAGCTGGCGTGGATCCCGACCTTCGTCGGGATGACGGCGAAGGCATCGCGGCTGCCGGCCGTGCCGCTGACGCGAGCCTCGGAACGAACGCAGTAGAACGTGCCGAACGCTCAGGCATCCCGGCAAAAGGTCGAGCTTGATGCATTGCACAAATCGGCCGAAAAAATGCAACATAGTGGGGGGAGCGGGGCTAGAGCTCTGCGGCAACGGACGGTGACATGGCAATTCTCGTAGACAAATCCACGACGGTCATCTGTCAGGGCATCACCGGCGCCCAGGGCACATTCCACACCAAGCAGGCGCGGGCGTACGGCACGCGGATCGTCGGCGGTGTGACGCCGGGGAAGGGCGGATCGAAGCATCCCGACGAAGAACTCGGCGACGTGCCGCTGTTCGACACCGTCGCCGAGGCGCGGGCGGCAACGGGCGCCAACGCGACGTCGATCTACGTGCCGCCGCCCTTCGCCGCCGACGCCATCCTGGAGGCGATCGACGCGGGCATTCCCTTCATCGTCGCCATCACCGAGGGCATTCCGGTGCTCGACATGGTGAAGGTGAAGCGCGCGCTGCAGGGATCAGGATCGCGGCTGCTGGGTCCGAACTGCCCCGGCATCCTGACGCCGAATGAATGCAAGATCGGCATCATGCCGGGCAATATCTTCAAGGCGGGGCGCGTCGGCATCGTCTCGCGTTCGGGCACGCTCACTTATGAGGCGGTGAAGCAGACCTCGGACGCCGGGCTCGGGCAGTCGACCGCCGTCGGTATCGGCGGCGATCCTGTGAAGGGGCTCGAGTTCATCGAGGTGCTGGAATTATTCCTCGCCGATCCTGAGACCGATTCCATCATCATGATCGGTGAGATCGGCGGCTCGGCGGAAGAGGAGGCGGCCGAGTTCATCAAGGCCGAGGCGAAGAAGGGGCGCTCCAAACCGATGGCCGGTTTCATCGCGGGCGCGACCGCACCACCTGGGCGGCGCATGGGCCATGCGGGCGCCATCATTTCCGGCGGTAAAGGCAAGGCGGAAGATAAGTTCGAGGCCATGCGCTCTGCTGGCATCGCGATCGCGCCGAGCCCCGCAGCGCTCGGCACAACGCTGACGAAAGTCTTAAAGGCCCGGGTCTAAAGGCCAAAATCTAGGGCATGGCTTTTATATCCGGTCGGCGTATGCTGCATTGCACCAACCCCCTGACGCGGGCGCTCTAACCTAACATTTCCCCCGCGCGCCCAATCTACGCTGCATCGACGACGAGTTGAGATCAGCAATGGCCCGCAATCCCCGTAACGAAGCTTTCCTGCGCACGTCTTTCCTCGGCGGTGCAAACGCCGCCTACGTGGAGGACATGCAAGCCGAGTACGAGCGCAATCCCGGCTCGGTGAGCGACGAATGGCGGCATTTCTTCGATAGTCTCCAGGAGGAGCAGGCCGGCTCCCGCAACGGCGAGCGCGGGCCATCCTGGGGCGTGCCGGCACCGGAACTGCTCGAAAACGGCGATCTCGTCGCGGCGCTGACCGGCGAATACGAGGCGAACGAGCGGGCCATCCGCGACCGGCTGCAGCAGCGTACGCAATCGCTGGGTTTTGAGATGTCGCCGGCCGCGTCGCTACGGGCAACGCAGGATTCCATTCGCGCCCTGATGCTGATCCGCGCCTATCGCGTGATGGGGCATCTGGCGGCCGACCTCGATCCGCTGGGTCTGGCTGACCGCAAGGTGCACCGGGAGCTGAAGCCCGAAACCTATGGCTTCACGGACGCCGATCTCGACCGGCCGATCTTCATCGACCGCGTGCTGGGACTCGAGACGGCGACGATGCGGCAGATCCTGCGCATCCTGCGCCGCACCTACTGCCGGCACATCGGCGTGCAGTACATGCACATCACCAGCCCGGCGCAGAAGGCGTGGATCCAGAACCGCATCGAGGGCGAGGAGAAAGAGATCCGCTTCACGCCGGAAGGGCGCCGCGCCATCCTCAACAAGCTGATCGAGGCGGAGACCTTCGAGAAGTTCTGCGAGGTGAAGTACACGGGCACCAAGCGCTTCGGCATCGACGGCGGCGAATCTATGGTTCCGGCGCTGGAGCAGATCATCAAGCGCGGCGGCCAGCTGGGGGTGAAGGACATCATCATCGGCATGGCCCACCGGGGCCGGCTGAACGTGCTCGGCAACGTGATGGCGAAGCCGCACCGCGCCATCTTCCACGAGTTCAAAGGCGGCTCGTTCAAGCCCGACGACGTGGAAGGCTCGGGCGACGTGAAATACCACCTCGGCGCCTCGTCGGACCGCGCGTTCGACGGCAACAACGTGCACCTGTCGCTCACGGCCAATCCCTCGCACCTCGAGATCGTCGATCCGGTGGTGCTGGGCAAGGTGCGCGCGAAACAGGATCAGCGCGGATGCAAGCCGGGTGAGCGCACGCCGGTGCTGCCGCTGCTGATCCATGGCGATGCGGCCTTCGCGGGCCAGGGCGTCGTTGCCGAATGCTTCGGGCTCTCGGGCCTCAAGGGGCACCGCACGGGCGGCTCGATCCACTTCATTATCAACAATCAGATCGGCTTCACCACCAATCCGCGCCACTCGCGCTCGTCGCCCTACTGCTCGGACGTGGCGAAGATCATCGAGGCGCCGATCTTCCACGTGAACGGCGACAATCCGGAAGCGGTGGTGCACGTCGCCAAGATCGCAACGGAGTTCCGGCAGAAGTTCCAGAAGCCGGTCGTGATCGACATGTTCTGCTACCGGCGCTACGGCCACAACGAAGCCGACGAGCCGATGTTCACGCAGCCCCTGATGTACAAGGCGATCAAGTCGCATCCGACGGTGACGGAGATCTACGCCAAGCGGCTCGATGAGGAGGGCGTCGTCCCGCGCGAGGAAAGCCAGCGGATGCAGACGGCAATACGCGCGCGCCTGGAGGAGGAGTTCGAAACCGCCGACGGCTACCGGCCCAACAAAGCCGATTGGCTCGACGGGCGCTGGGCGGGTCTCGGCTTTGCCGAGGACGAGGAGCGGCGCGGCGAAACCGGCGTCGATATCGAGCGCCTGCGGATCATCGGCCGCCGCATCACGTCCATTCCGCCCGACTTCAACGCGCACAAGGTGGTGCGCCGCCTGCTCGACCGCCGCCGCGAGATGGTCGACACGGGCAGCGGCATCGACTGGGCGATGGCGGAGCATCTGGCGTTCGGCTCGCTGGTGAACGAGGGCTATCCGGTGCGGCTGTCGGGCCAGGATTCGGAGCGCGGCACCTTCTCGCAACGCCATTCCGTTCTGATCGACCAGGACACCGAGCGCCACTGGACGCCGCTGAAGCACGTCGCCAATGACCAGGCGAAGTTCGAGGTCATCAACTCGATGCTGTCGGAGGAGGCCGTGCTCGGCTTCGAGTACGGCTACTCGCTGGCGGAGCCCAACGCGCTCGTGATGTGGGAGGCGCAGTTCGGCGACTTCGCCAACGGCGCGCAGGTGGTGTTCGACCAGTTCATCTCGTCGGGCGAGCGCAAGTGGCTGCGCATGTCGGGCCTCGTGTGCCTGCTGCCGCACGGCTACGAGGGCCAGGGGCCGGAGCATTCGTCGGCGCGGCTGGAACGCTATCTGCAACTGTGCGCGGAGGACAACTGGCAGGTCGCGAACGTGACGACGCCCGCCAACTACTTCCACATCCTGCGCCGGCAGCTGAAGCGCAAATTCCGCAAGCCGCTCATCCTGATGACGCCGAAATCGCTGCTGCGGCACAAGCGGGTCGTCTCCAAGCTCGACGAGATGGCTTCCGGCACGACGTTCCATCGCGTGCTCTGGGACGATGCCCAGTACAAGCCGGACGAGAAGATCAAGCTCGTGCCGGACGACAAGATCCGGCGCGTCGTGCTGTCGACGGGCAAGGTCTACTACGACCTCTACGACGCGCGCGAGGCGCAGGGCATCGACAACGTCTACCTGCTGCGCGTGGAGCAGCTCTATCCGTTCCCGGCGCGCGCGCTGGTGCACGAGCTCAGCCGCTTCCCGCAGGCGGAAGTCGTCTGGTGCCAGGAAGAGCCGAAGAACATGGGCGCCTGGAGCTTCATTCAGCCGAACCTCGAATGGGTGCTGGAGCGCACCGATGCCAAGCACAGGCGGCCTATTTATGCGGGGCGCCCGGCATCGGCATCGACGGCGACGGGGCAGCTTTCGAAGCACCTCCACGAACAAAAAACGCTGGTTGAGGCGGCACTCAACGGCACTACGGGCAGCTGAGCGGCTGACAAACCAGCGGCCGGCAATTTGGCGGGGAAGCGAGACGGACGATGGCGACGGAAATACGTGTCCCGACCCTGGGCGAGAGCATTACGGAAGCGATCGTCGGCAAGTGGTTCAAGAAGGCCGGCGATGCGGTGAACGCGGACGAGCCGCTGGTGGAGCTCGAGACCGACAAGGTCACCGTGGAAGTCCCCGCCCCCGCGGCGGGTGTGCTGGGCGAGATCAAGGTGGCGGAAGGCGAGACGGTCGCCGTCGGCGCGCTGCTGGGCAGGATCGGAGACGGCGCGGCGGCTTCGGCGAAGTCCGACGCCGGGGCCAAGCCTGCGGCCGAGAAGAAGCCATCCGAGAAGGCTCCTGAGAAGACCGCCGCCAGCCCCGTGAAAAGCGAAGATCGCAGCACGAGCCAGATGCCGCCCAGCCCCGCTGCGCGCAAGAAGCTCGCCGAGGCCGGCATCGACGCCGCCGACGTGCAGGGCTCGGGCCGCCGCGGGCAGATCCTCAAGGAAGACGTGCCCGAGGCGTCTTCGAAGCCGGCAGCCGACGAGCATGTGCACGAAGCGGACACCGAGGCCAAGCCATCGGCCGGCCGCGCCGTATCGGAGCCGCGCCGTGCCTCCGCGCCGATGCCCGTGCCTCTACACGGCCTGCGCTTGCCCTCGCCGCCCAACGACGCCGCGCGCGAAGAACGCGTGCGGATGACGCGCCTGCGCCAGACCATCGCGCAGCGCCTGAAAGACGCGCAGAACACGGCCGCGATGCTCACGACGTTCAACGACGTCGACATGGGCGCGGTGATGGAGCTGCGCTCGCGCTACAAGGACCTGTTCGAGAAGCGCCATGGCGTGAAGCTCGGCTTCATGGGCTTTTTCGTGAAGGCGTGCCTGCAGGCGCTGAAGGAGATCCCCGCCGTCAATGCCGAGATCGACGGCGACGAGATCATCTACAAAAACTACTACCACATCGGCGTCGCGGTCGGCACGGAGCGCGGGCTCGTCGTGCCGGTGGTGCGCGAGGTGGACCGCATGAGCTTAGCGGAGATCGAGGCGCAGATCGCAGACTTCGGCAAGCGCGCCCGCGACGGCAAGCTCGGCATCGAGGAGATGCAGGGCGGCACCTTCACCATCACCAACGGCGGCGTTTACGGCTCGCTGATGTCCACGCCGATCCTCAATGCGCCGCAGTCGGGCATCCTCGGCATGCACCGCATCGAGGAGCGGGCCGTGGTGCGCGATGGCCAGGTGGTGGCGCGGCCGATGATGTATCTGGCCTTGAGCTACGATCACCGCATCGTCGACGGCAAGGAGGCGGTCGCTTTCCTTGTTCGCGTCAAAGAATGCCTCGAAGATCCGCAGCGGTTTCTTCTGGAGCTCTAAGACTCGCCGGAGCAAGGAGCGGGCAGCATGGCGGAGGGAGATATTTCTGCGATCGAAGTCTACCTGACGGTAGAGAACGCCCTCGACGCTATTGCGTTCTACGAGAAGGCTTTCGGGGCCAAGGTTACATATAGAGAGATGGCCGAGGACGGGGCGCGCGTGCAGCACGCCTCGCTGGCGGTTTTCGGCGGACACTTCATGCTGTCCGATTATTTTCCCGACTACATCACGGATGTGGCGCCGCGTGGCACCGACACCAAAGGCAGCGTGACGGTGCAGGTCAATCTGGCCTCGCCGCTGGAGGTCGATGGTGCCGTCGCGCGGGCGGCCGGAGCGGGCGCGATCGTCACCGCGCCGCCGTCGGATACTTTCTGGGTGATGCGCTATGGGCGCGTGCGTGACCCGTTCGGGCACGTGTGGGCTTTCAGCGCGCCGCTCGCCCTCGGATTCTAAACGGAGATTTCCCGTGGCTACTTATGATGTGATCGTCATCGGCGCGGGGCCGGGCGGCTACGTGTGCGCCATCCGCGCCAGCCAGCTCGGCATGAAGGTGGCCATGGTGGAGAAGCGGTCGAAGTTCGGCGGCACCTGCCTCAACGTCGGCTGCATCCCCTCGAAAGCGTTGCTGCACGCTTCGGAGCTGTACGAAGAGGCCGGGCATTCCTTCGCGGCGATGGGCATCGAGGTGAAGCCGAAACTCGATCTTGAGAAGATGCTCGCCTTCAAGGACGAGGCGGTGAAGGGGAATACGGACGGCGTTGCCTTTCTGATGCGGAAGAACAAGGTCGATCACTTCCACGGCACGGGCCGCATCCTGGGTGCGGGCAAGGTGGAGGTGACCTTCATCAACGGCGAGAAGCAGGTCGTCGATGGAACCTCGATCGTGATCGCGACGGGATCGGGCGTCGCGCAGCTTCCGGGTATCGAGATCGACGAGAAGACCATCGTTTCATCGACTGGCGCGCTGTCGCTGGAGAAGGTGCCGAAGCGGATGCTCGTCATCGGCGCAGGCGTCATCGGGCTGGAGCTCGGATCGGTGTGGCGGCGTCTCGGTGCGGAAGTGACGGTTGTCGAGTTCCTCGACCGTATCCTGCCGGGCACGGATGGCGAAGTCGCCAAGCAACTGCAGCGCATCCTCGGCAAGCAGGGCATCGCCTTCAAGCTCGGTCACAAAGTGACGGGCGTGAAGAAGAACGGCGCTGCGCACGCGGTGACGATCGAGCCGTCGCAGGGCGGCGAGGCCGAAACGCTCGCGGCCGATGTGGTGCTCGTTGCCATCGGGCGCGTGCCCTATACCGGGAGCTTGGGGCTGAGCGAGGCGGGCGTCGAGACCGACAAGCGCGGGCGCGTCGTCGTCGATGGGCGCTATCGGACGAACGTTCCGGGCATTTACGCCATCGGCGATGTGATCGAAGGGCCGATGCTGGCGCACAAGGCGGAAGAGGAAGGCGTCGCGGTTGCGGAGATCCTCGCCGGGCAGGCGGGGCATGTGAACTATGGTGTTATCCCGGCGGTCATCTATACGGCGCCGGAAGTCGCCAGCGTCGGCAAGTCGGAGGACGAGCTGAAGGCGGCGGGCGTTGCCTACAACGTCGGCAAGTTCCCCTTCACGGCCAACGGACGCGCGAAGGCGAACCAGCAGACGGAGGGGTTCGTGAAGATCCTCGCCGATGCCAAGACTGACCGCGTGCTCGGCGTGCACATTATCGGCGTCAACGCCTCGGAGCTGATTGCTGAAGGCGCGGTGCTGATGGAGTTCGGCGGCTCGGCGGAGGATCTCGCCCGCACCTGCCACGCGCATCCGACCCTATCGGAAGCGGTGAAGGAAGCGGCACTCGCCGTCGACAAGCGCGCTGTTCATTTTTGATGCGCCTTGCGACTCCCCTTGCGGGGAGCCGGCCGCAAGGCGCGAAGTGAGAGCGGGTGCGTCCAATGGTTGTTGGCGTCCGCTGAGGGCCGGCGCTCGCGCCGGGGCGCTTTGCGCCCTGGCTGCCGCGCCCATTCGGTCACCGTCGCCAGTGCTCCACAAAGTGCGTGCTGCTCAAAGCTGGCGTGGATCCCGGCCTGCGCCGGGATGACGCGAGCGGGTATGGGCTGGTCGCGCACATCCGTCATGCCGATACAGATCGGCATCCGCGCAAGCTCGCACGGTTGCGGCGGGGATGGTCTCGCATAATCGCGACGCGAGCATCTCGCCGCCGTCGTGCGAATTGTCTTGCTGCCGCGCGTGCTACTCGACGGCGGTGACGGTGTACCCCGCTTGACGGAGCAGATCGACGAAGCCGTGGTCGCCCGGCAGATGCAGAGCGCCGATGGCAATGAACGCGCCGCCCTTTTCCAAAAGAGGTTGCGCGACGGCGAGCATCTTCTCGTTCCGCTCGTCGAGCAGCTTCTGCTGGAAGCCGGCGAAGGCTTCGTCGCCGATGCCGGCCTCGTGCGCGAGTGCGATCTGGAACGGCAGCGCGGCGCTGAGCTGGCGCTTGAGGTAAAGCTGCACCAGCGTTTCCATCATGTCGTTGGTACGGTCGGCGAAGCGCAGGCTGGAGCGCAGCATGTCGAGCTGCTGGCGCTCGGGAACGGCGGCGAGGGATTCGAGCTGCGCCGGAATGGTTTCGAGACCGACAACGTCGAGCCCGCGCTTCTTGCCGATCTCCGCGATCTTCATGTCGAGCACGCGCGCGCCGTTCTGCACCTTCTCGCGCTCGCAGTCGGAGACGGAAAGGATCATCGTGACGATCCAGGGCTTGAACAGCGCGGCAAGGTCGGGCGGCATTCCTGCGCGGCCGATGATCGACTTCACGGTGTCGAACTCGGAACTCGAGAGCAGGTTATCGAGGCGGCGCCCGTCGGTGAACATGACCAGCGGCGCCGACTGCGCGATGACCGAGGCGGTTGCGGTCTCGTTGAGGTCGGAGACTTCAAGCGCGATAACCTTGGCGTCGCCGAGAGCCTTCGTCACGGCCGGCGAGAGGTTCGTGACGCGCTCGTCGGTGAGGTGAACGGTGCCGAACAGATAGGACGGCGCGCGGCCGTCTTTCTCGATCTTCCAGAGGATGGCGTTCGCGTTCTTGGTGGCCGAGGCTGCGGCCATGATGCGGTCGTAGGTGGCCTGGTCCCTGGCGGCGGTCTCCGCGAGCATGTCGACGCCGCGGCACTGGGCGCCGGTGTCGGCGCCAGTCTCTTTTTCGGCGGCGCTGGCGACGCTGAGAGAGGCGGCGATTGCGATGGCGACGATGGCGTTAAGCAGACGGCAACGCATGCGATTTCCCAAGGCTTGGTTGCGTTTTGCGGGGCGAGGCACCCGCATTTGCACGGCGACCGGCGGAAGAAAAGAGGCAAAATTAGGTCAGGATTTCCGGGGCTGATCGTCAGTTCCCGGAATATGGGGCTCAGGAGCGCGGGTGTGCGGCATCATAGACCGCGAGCAAGCGCTCACGGTCGACTTCCGTATAGGCCTGCGTGGTCGAGAGGGACGCGTGGCCCAGCAGCTCCTGGATCTGGCGCAGGTCGCCGCCTGCCGAGAGCAAGTGCGTCGCAAACGAGTGGCGCAGTGCGTGGGGTGTCGCGGTGGCGGGCAAGTCGAGCACGTCGCGCAGGCGCTGCATCGCGAGCTGGATGATGCGGGGCGAGAGCGGGCCGCCCTTGGCGCCGCGGAAGAGCGGCTCGCCGGGCGCGAGCGTGTAGGGGCACAGCTTCATGTAGCGCGCCACGGCTTCGCGCACGATGGGCAGCACGGGAACGAGACGCTCCTTGCCGCCTTTGCCGGTGATGCGGAGCACGTCGCGATGCGCGGTCGGGGCGTCTTTCGGTGTGAGGCTCAGGGCCTCGGCGATACGCAGGCCGCAGCCGTAGAGCAGCAGCAACACGGCGGTATCGCGCGCTGAGATCCAATCGAGTTCCGCGGTCGCACCGGGATCGACCACGTCCGCTGCCTTGGCGACGGTGAGCGGCTTGGGGACGGAATGCGGCACCTTCGGCATGGCGAGCTGCAGGATGGCGCGGTTCTCGACGAGCTTCTGCGCTTCGAGCCAGCGGAAGAGCTGGCGCAGGGCCGACAGGGTGCGCGCGAGGGATCGGCTGACGGTGCCGGTGCGGCGGCGCGCGGCAAGGAAGCCGCGGAAGGTCTTGAGGTCGATGCGCTGCAGGTCGGCGAGGCAGGGCGCATGGCCGAGCTGATGGGCGAGGAAGGAGAGAAACTGGCGCACATCGCGCCCGTAGGCCTCGACGGTTTTCTGCGCGTAGCCGCGCCCATGCTCGAGGTGCGCGAGCCAGCCGGATACGGCCCGTTCGAGATCGGCGCCGAGCGGCAATTCCAGCGCGGCGTTGTCTTCCGTGATCGTACCCAAGCCGATGCCCGTTCGCGCTGCGGCTCCTGCGAAAGCCACTACCCACGCGCCGACGGTAGCCGATTCGATTGCCGCAACGGGTTAATCGGAATCGTCCGCGTCGGGCCGCGGAGGTGCTGCACGGAGGCGCGCTTCCAGCGCATCGATGCGGTCGAGCAACTGCAACGCCAGCGCAACGCCCGGAGTATTGATGCCGAGGTCGCTCTGCAGCCGGCGTGCCTTCTCGACGCGCACGATGGTGGTTGCCGAGAAACGCCATTGCGGTCCAGTGCGGCGGCGCGGCTCGATCACGCCTTCGTCGACGAGTTCCATCACCCACTCGGTACGGACACGGCAGGTGCGAGTCAGATCGGCGAGGGTGATTTCCTCCTCGTCGAGTACGATGACGGACGGCTTTTGCTGTTCTGGCATCGCTTAAACTCCCAGGCCGGCGCGCGGATTGAACGGCAACTCGCGCTCCATCTCTTTATAGAGCTCCTTGGCCTTTTCCGTATCTGCGGGCGGCAGCTCGATTTTCAAAACGGCGTGCATGTCGCCGGGCGGTTTGCCGGGTATGCCCTTGCCCTTGAGACGCATGGTTCGGCCTTTGGTGGACCCCGGAGGAATTTTCAGCATGACGGCACCTTCGGGTGTCGGCACTTTCACGCTGGCGCCGAGGGCTGCCTCCCAAGGCGCGACGGGCAGCTCGAGGTAGACGTCTTTGCCCTCGACGCGGAAATGCGGATCGGGCGCGAACGCCACCTCGAGATAAAGATCGCCGGGCTGACCTTTGCCGATGCCGGGCGAGCCCTGACCTGCGAGGCGGATGTGCTGGCCTTCGCGGATGCCCTTCGGAATTGTCACGCTGAGCGTACGATTCTTGAGCGCAACGTGGCCGGCGCCGTCCAGCTCGGGCACGCGCAAGGTGATCTCGCGCTTGGCTCCGGTGAAGGCGTCGCGCAGCGGAATGACGATCTTGGCGTGGTGGTCCTCGCCGGGAGCATGAAACTCGCGTCGCGCAAAGCCACCGGCGGCACCGCCGCGGGCGCCCCCTGCGCGGGCGCGACCGAACAGACCTTCGAAGAAGTCGGAGAACTGCGAAGCGTCGGTGTCGGTATAGCCGCCGCCGGAAAATTCGAAGCCGGCATCCCAGTTCGGCGGCGGGCGGAACTGCTGGCCCTGCTGCCAGTTGGCGCCGAGCTCATCGTAGGCGGCGCGCTTTTCGGGGTCTTTCAGGACCTCGTAGGCCTCGCCGGCGTCCTTGAACTTGGCCTCGGCGCCCGGTTCCTTATTGACGTCGGGATGGTATGTGCGCGCCAGCTTCCGATAGGCGCGCTTGATGTCGTCCTGGCTGGCGCTGCGCTCAACGCCGAGGATCTTGTAGTAGTCCTTGTATTCCATGGGGCGGATGGTTCCCTCAACGCCGTGACGCCATGGGTAACATAGCGTCCGGCTCTCGATCCCCGGTTAATCTGTGGTATCGGCAAGAAATATTGTCGTCGGCGGACGCCGATCAATAGTCGCAGGCGTTCGGGCGCCCGTGCCTTCGGAGCGCCGCCCTCGACGCTTAAGTTCCAAGCTCTTTTCGCCGCGCACCGGGCAGGGGGTAATGTCGCGCTGATGCAAAGTCTGTTCGAGCCTATCGAGAGCGACGCCGGCGCCGTTAACGCAAGCGCCTCGGCGAAGGCGCCCGTGGTGCTCGCGGTCGCGCTCGACCAGACGTACGACTACCTCGTGCCTCCGGGCATAGACGTGGAGCCGGGCTCATTCGTGCTGGTGCCGTTCGGTCCGCAAAGCCGCATCGGCGTCGTGTGGGACCGGGCGGTGGGCGATGAAGGCAAGCCCGTCGATCCGAAGAAGCTCAAGGCGGTGACCGCGCGGCTCGACGTGCCGCCGCTGCCGGAGATCACGCTGCGCTTTGCCGAATGGATCGCCAAATACACGCTGAGCCCGCTCGGCATGACGGTGCGCATGATGATGAGCGCGCGCGCTGCGTTCGAGCCGGTGAAACCCCGCTTCGGCGTTACGCTGGTGGAGGGCGCGCCCGATCCGGGGCGCATGACGCCCGCACGCAAGCGAGCGCTCGAGATTGCGCGGGATGGGGCGATCCGCGCAAAAGCAGCACTGGCGCAGGCGGCGGAATGCTCCACGGCGGTCATCGACGGGCTCGTTGCATCGGGCAATCTCGTCGAGGTGGCGATACCGGAAAAGCGCCCGCCCATTCCCGATCCGCTTTACCGCGTGACCGAGTTCATCCCGGAGCAGGCGGCGGCGGTGCACGCGCTGCGGGCGGCGGTGGATGCGGGAAATTTCTCGACGACGCTGCTCGACGGCGTCACCGGCTCGGGCAAGACGGAAGTTTATTTCGAGGCGGTGGCGCGGGCGCTGGAGCACGGCAAACAGGCCGTCATCATGCTGCCGGAGATCGCGCTCACCGATCAGTTCATGCGCCGCTTCGAAGCGCGCTTCGGCTGCATGCCGGTCGAATGGCACTCGGCTCTGTCGGGGCCGGAGCGCGGACGGGTGTGGCGCCAGGCGGCAACCGGGGAAGCGCGCGTGGTGGTGGGCGCGCGCTCGGCGCTGTTCCTGCCTTTCAGCGACCTCGGCCTCATCATCGTCGATGAAGAGCACGATGCGGGCTACAAGCAGGATGACCGCGTGCACTACCAGGCGCGCGACATGGCGGTGGTGCGCGGCAATCTCGGCGGCTTTCCCGTGGTGCTGGCGTCGGCGACGCCGTCGATCGAGACGCACGTCAACGCACGCACCGGGCGCTATCGGCACGTGGTGCTGCCGGGGCGCTTTTCCGGCGCCTCGCTGCCCGACGTCACGGCGATCGATCTGCGGTGCGATCCGCCGGAGAAGGGCAAGTGGCTCGCGCCGCCGCTCGTCGATGCGGTGGCGCGCACGCTCGGCGACGGGCAGCAGACGCTGCTGTTCCTCAACCGGCGCGGATATGCGCCGCTCACACTGTGCCGCTCGTGCGGGCATCGGATCGAATGTCCGCAATGCACCGCGTGGCTGGTGGAACATCGCTTCCGCGGGCGGCTGCATTGCCACCACTGCGGCTTTTCCATTCCGCTTCCCGAGAAGTGCCCGAAGTGCTCCGAGCCGGGCGCGCTGGTTGCGTGCGGGCCGGGTGTCGAGCGCGTCGCGGAGGAGGTGGCAGAGCGCTTCCCCGATGCGCGCGTGGCGCTGCTGTCGTCGGACCTCGTGCCCGGCCTCAGCGAGATGCGCGAGATCATCCGCGACATCGAGGCGGGCGGCATCGACATCGTCATCGGCACGCAGATGGTGGCGAAGGGCCACCACTTTCCGAACCTTGCGACGGTCGGCATCGTCGACGGCGATCTGGGTCTGGCGCAGGGCGCCGATCCGCGGGCGGGCGAGCGCACGTTCCAGCTCCTGCATCAGGTGACGGGGCGCGCAGGCCGGGCGCTGGCGGAGGGGCGCGGGTTCGTGCAGACGCATATGCCGGACCATCCGGTGATGGCGGCGATCATTGGCGGCGACCGCGAGGCGTTCCTGGTGCACGAGATCGCCAACCGGCGAAAGGGCCTGTTGCCACCGTTCGGGCGGCTCGTCGCGCTCGTCGTTGCCGCGCGCGACAAGGAGACGGCGCAGCTCGTCGCGCGGGACATTGCGCATCGGGCGCCGCGCTCGGAAAAGATCGAAGTGCTCGGGCCCGCCGAGGCGCCGCTCGCGGTGATCCGCGGGCGCCATCGCTGGCGTCTGCTGGTCAAGGCGCCGCGCGAGATGGACGTGCAGGGTTACCTGCGCGCGTGGATGGCGGAGGTGCCGCCGATGAAGGGCGACGTGCGCGTCACCATCGACATCGACCCCTACAGTTTTCTTTGAGAGCGCCCCCGGCGGGGAGCCTTTTCCTTCCGGTGGCGTTGTGCGCGCACCAGCGCGCGAACGATTAGAGTTCATTGCATCGAAGGAAGCCCATATGACCGACTGGAAGCCCGCGGGCTACAATTCCGTCTCGCCGTACCTCGTGGTGAGCGGCGCGAGGGCGACGCTCGAATTTCTACGCAACGCGTTCGGCGCTGAACCGCTGCGCGTGATCGAGCGGCCGGATGGCTCCCTGGTGCATGGCGAAGCGCGTATCGACGACACGGTCGTGATGCTGGCCGATGCTATCGAGGGCTGGGCGGCGGTACCGGCGCATGTGCACCTCTATGTGCCGGATGTCGATGCCGCTTACCGGCGTGCGCTCGCGGCGGGTGCCACATCCGTCATGGAGCCTGTGAAAAAGAGCGACCCAGACAAGCGCGGCGGGGTGAAGGATGCCGGCGGCACGACGTGGTGGCTGGCAACCCAGGTCGGATAGGCGGCCGTCCAGAAAGGGGCGTGTCAAGGCCGGCACAAGCACCGGCTGGTAGTGCCGAACGGTCGAAAGCAAAAAATGGGCGAAGACGATGAAAGTCGACGCGGGGGCGGTCCATCGGGCTGCCCAGCTACAAACCACTCCGGCGCGCACTTCCTCTTCCGATTTCGCCGCCATGGTGACCTCCGGCGCGGATGCCCAGACAGGCAGCGGCGGCGGCGTGCGACCCAACTTCACCGGCATGACGCGGCAGGAGCTGTTCGACTGGATGAACGGACAGATTGCGAGCGGGAAGATGTCGCTCCAGGAGAGCACTCCGTTCCTGTCGATGACGGTGAAGGTCTCGGCTGTGTCGGGCCAGGCGGTGGACATGGCAACGGACATGGAGCGCATCGATTTCACAGAAAGAGCGCGCCAGGGCATCGCTTTCTCCCTGTCCCACTTCGATCGGGAGAACGCGGAGCGGCTGCAGCGCGCCCTGCAGATCATGCAGCAAGCCTAGTGGAGTGATGCCGCGCCACGGGGCAGCAGCGCTGGACGGGGCTAAAAAATAAAAGGGCCGAACCTTGGGGGGAAAGGTTCGGCCCGGACTGGCGCGAGGGTGGGAGCGCTCAGCCAATATGCTTTGGTATTCAAATGGTGGCGCCGGAGCGCCCTGCAACCACCTGCGCTGGGTGAGGGCGCGGGTGAAACCTGTCGCCGGAGGCGCTTACTGCCTCCGGCGTCGGAGACAATGGCCGCTGATGGCTAGCGGCGTCCGGCCTCCGAAGCGATGATGCCGAGCATCAGAGCGGCAGCACCGATAGCGACATACTTCCCGGTGTTGTTCTTCTTTCGGTAGTGGCGGGCGTAGTAGCGGTCGCGGCCGCCGCGATAGCCGTCGTAACCGTGGTTGTAATGGTGGCCGTGGCCGTAACCGTAGCCGTGGCCGTACCCGCGGGGGCCTGCATTGGCCGAGGTTGCGAGGGGCGCGAGGCTTGCCGCCGCGATGGCGAGGGCGGTGAGGGTGGAGGTGAGCTTGCGGGTGATGGTCATTTTTTCTTCCCCTTGGCCAGATGTTCGGCCTGTGTCCCAGTGCCGGCTTCGTTGCCGGCGATGAGGGGCATTCAATACTTTTCGCGCTGAACCGCCTCTGAAGGGGCCATGCAGCTTACGTTCATCTGGCAAATACCGTTTTCCGGCCTCCAAATGCGGCATTCGGACGTCTGTCCCCCGTTGAAGGGCCGCCCGGTGCATGTTAGAGAACGCGCGCACTTTTCAGGGGTGCCGGGGTCTCAATGCCCGCGGCGTCCTTCTGTGCGGATGAATTTCCTCAAAGCGGGGGAGGGAGCGGACAGGCCTATCTGGCCCTGAGCCCCCGTCATGGCTGCCGGCGAGAGCGTTTCACGTGGCAACGAACAATCAGATGACGTCAGGTGTTGCGGGGCGCTATGCCTCGGCGCTTTTTGAATTGGCACGTGAGCAAGGCGAGCTCGACGGCGTCGATGCGGATCTTTCCAAGTTCCAGGCGATGCTCGATCAGAGCAGCGATCTGAGGCGCTTGGTAAACAGCCCGGCTTTCTCCGCCGAGGATCAGGAGCGCGCCATGAAGGCCGTGCTCGACTGGGCGGCCGTCGGCGCGACGACCGGCAATTTCCTCCAGGTGGTGGCGCGCAACCGGCGCTTGGCCGCCGCCGAGGACATGATCAAGAATTTCCGCCAGCAGCTCGCCCTTCACCGCGGCGAGATGACGGCCGAAGTGCAGTCGGCAGTCGAGCTCAGCGATGAGCAGCTCGCCGCGCTGAAGAACACGCTGAAGGCGTCCTACGGCAAGGACGTGCGGCTCGATGCCAAGGTTGATCCCTCGCTGCTCGGCGGCTTGGTGGTCAAGGTCGGCAGCCGCATGTTCGATTCATCGCTGCGGACGAAGCTCAACAATCTAAAGGTCGTGCTGAAGGGCACTGCTTGATCGGGGAGACGCGCCGCGGGCTCTCCTGCGGCTGTTCCCGGCAAGATTGCCCGGCGCCGCCGGCGCCAGCACGTAACGGAAATGCGCTGTAAGGGAAGAGGCAAGTGATGGACATCCGGGCCGCAGAGATCTCCTCGATCCTCAAGGACCAGATCAAGAATTTCGGCCAGGAAGCCGAGGTCTCCGAAATCGGCCAAGTGCTGTCGGTGGGCGACGGTATCGCCCGCGTCTATGGCCTCGACAACGTCCAAGCCGGCGAGATGGTCGAGTTCCCGGGCGGTATCCGCGGCATGGCCTTGAACCTCGAGGCCGACAACGTCGGTATCGTGATCTTCGGCGACGACCGCGGCATCAAGGAAGGCGATACGGTCAAGCGGACCGGCGCCATCGTGGAAGTTCCGGTCGGCAAGGGTCTGCTCGGCCGCGTGGTCGATGCACTCGGCAACCCGATCGACGGCAAGGGCCCGATCCAGTTCGACGAGAAGAAGCGCGTCGACGTGAAGGCTCCCGGCATTCTGCCGCGCAAGTCGGTGCACGAGCCGATGGCAACCGGCCTCAAGGCCGTCGACGCTCTGATCCCGGTTGGCCGCGGCCAGCGCGAGCTGATCATCGGCGACCGCCAGACCGGCAAGACCGCGATCATCCTCGACACCATCCTCAACCAGAAGGCCATCAACGCGGCTGCGAAGAGCGACAAGGACAAGCTCTTCTGCGTCTACGTCGCCGTCGGCCAGAAGCGCTCGACCGTCGCGCAGTTCGTGAAGGTTCTCGAGGAGCATGGTGCTCTCGAGTATTCGATTGTGGTCGCTGCGACCGCTTCGGAGCCGGCCCCGCTGCAGTACCTGGCGCCGTTCACCGGCTGCACGATGGGCGAATACTTCCGCGACAACGGCATGCACGCCGTGATTGCCTATGACGACCTCTCCAAGCAGGCCGTCGCTTATCGCCAGATGTCGCTGCTGCTTCGCCGTCCGCCGGGCCGCGAAGCCTACCCGGGCGACGTGTTCTATCTCCACTCGCGTCTTCTGGAGCGCGCCGCGAAGCTGAACGACGCCCACGGCGCCGGCTCGCTCACGGCTCTACCGGTCATCGAGACGCAGGCCAACGACGTGTCGGCCTACATTCCGACGAACGTCATCTCGATCACCGACGGTCAGATCTTCCTCGAGACCGACCTTTTCTACCAGGGCATCCGTCCGGCCGTGAACGTCGGTCTGTCGGTGTCGCGCGTCGGCTCCTCGGCCCAGACCAAGGCGATGAAGCAGGTTGCCGGCAAGATCAAGGGCGAGCTCGCGCAGTACCGCGAAATGGCGGCCTTCGCTCAGTTCGGCTCCGATCTCGACGCGGCGACGCAGAAGATGCTCGCCCGCGGCGCCCGCCTGACGGAGCTGCTAAAGCAGCCGCAGTTCTCGCCGCTCCAGATGGAAGAGCAGGTCTGCGTGATCTTCGCGGGCACGCGCGGCTATCTCGATAACATCGCGGTCAACGCGGTCGGCAAGTTCGAGCAGGATTTCCTGAGCCTG